>Ga0268299_1001007_pt1 | contig 62854 bp, 51 predicted proteins | sample NOBtaG_FD_193484 | JGI IMG/M metagenome (GOLD analysis project Ga0268299, IMG submission 193484) | Activated sludge microbial communities from bioreactor in Nijmegen, Gelderland, Netherland - NOB reactor | ecosystem: Engineered > Bioreactor > Aerobic > Activated sludge | place: Netherlands...
TTTGCTGAAGCAGCATGACGAAGGCGCGGCCGACCGTCGCAAAGAATTGTGGACCATTCTGCAATTCCAGTGGTGGTGGCGCAAATTCTTCATGGCATCTTGCACCACTGAACTGGTCAGCAATTGCAAGCATTAGCTTAGCCTTCTATACACAGGGCATATAACTCTTGATTAGGTTACGGGCGACTGTGCCCGTGTCCCTAGATCTCTCCATCTGTTAGACTCAGATTGTGGGCCCTGACTCGTTTTGTAACCTTCGCATCCGTAAAAAGTGACCGGCACGGAAAGCATCTCACAAGAACCGAAACTTCCTCCCAAAGAGGAATTTTTTGACGCGGTCAAACGGCATATCTGCCACATTTTAGGATTCGATTACGGCTTTATCGATTTGAGCAGGCAGCACGATCTGCTCAATGTCTACACGTTTTCCGCCGCCGACGACGACGTTGAAGCGCGGCAGTTCGTAGAGCAATTGCAGGACGAGCACGAGCAACCACTGACGGTGGCAAACACCCACCTTGCGCAAAAGGTCACGCACACGCAATCGCCCTGGGTGGGACGCGCTTTCAGCAAAAACAAAGACGGTGCCGACGATCCGGAAGGCTACCCGTATGTGATCGTTCCGATGATGGAAAATCCGGTTTTTGGAACCGGCAAACACCGCGGTTTGATTCGGGTAATTTCATTCGACACCTCAAGAGAAGTAACGGCTCAAGACGTTTCGACATTGAAGCGCCTGGGCGAACATTTGACCAGCAAATTGCCGCAAGCGGTCGAATTGCTCGTTGATGAAGAAGAGGAAGAAGGCGACGCTTTTGCACAGAAGGACGTCGTCTTAATCGCCCACTCCAACCGTCTTTCCCGCCGCCGCTATTCGCGTGTTCTGGGCAATCGCTATCAACTTCTCGAGGCGGAAAGCAGCGACAAGGCGATGGAGATGTTGCATCAAAATCGCATTGACCTGGTTTTGCTCGACGCCGATATTCAAGGCACATCCGGCTATGCCTTCTGCTCGGTTCTAAAAGAATCCGAGCAGTGGAAGCAAGTTCCTGTCATTCTAATCGCGGCTGATATGCCCAGCCCGGACCCCAATAATTCCAATTCCCGCATCGAAGGATTCAGAGCAGGCGCCGACGATTGCCTGGCCGACACCTGCGCCGATCCGGAATTGCTTGCACGCGTCAAATCCGCGCTCAAACACCGCCGCATCGAAAAGGAGTTGGCATCGCAATTGCAGCTCCTGGACGACTACGCGGCTCGATTGGAAGAAGCCACCGAGAAGTTGCACAAAGACAAAGCTGAAGAGCAAATCAAAGCCGCTAATTATCAAAAAGCGAAGTCGGACTCCGAGCTTTTGCGCAACCAGGATAACCTGCTGCACAGAATCAGCAACACAATCAGGCGCTCGTTCAACATCAATGAAAACCTGCGCGACATGCTGGAAGAGCTGGCCGGATGGCGAGAGCTGGATTGTTGTTTTGTCGTGCTGCCGAGCGAGGAAGAACCGCAAGATTCGATTCGCGCCGAATACACGACCGAAGTTGATTTCAGCGTAATCGGCACAAATGGCGACTTGAAGTGTCTCGATATTTTCAAGAAACATTTTCAAGTCGAGCAAGCGCTCGTCTGCAACGATGCCGAAACCGATCGCAAATTTACGCCTTTCCGAGAACAAAATCTTGCTGCCGTTCCCATCCTTTCGATGTTCCTCATACCGGTGACCTATGAGCAAAAGCTGCTTGGTCTTCTGGGCGGCTTCCGTTGCGAACGGGTTGCGCACTGGGTTCCTGATAACGAGACGTTCTTAAAATCGGTCGCCGACCAGGTAGCCTCCGGCGTCATGAACGCGCGTCTCTACGCGCGCGTACAGCGCCAAGCCACCACGGACGGTTTGACCACTCTCTACAATCACCGAACCGGACAGGAAAAACTGGCAGAACAACTGCGTGTTGCTGAGCGTTATCAGCGCAATGTCGCGGTCGTGATGATTGACGTCGATCACTTTAAATCTATCAATGACAATCACGGGCACCCTGCCGGCGACGCTGTTCTGCGCTCGGTGGCCAGCATTATCAAAAACGACTGCCGGGACGTCGACATCCCGGTCCGCTATGGCGGAGAAGAGTTTCTCCTTGTGCTTCCCGAGGTCAACTCCGAAGGTGCAGTGGTTGTGGCGGAACGTATCCGGCGCAGTCTTCTGGCTGAGGTGATTCAGCACGATGAAATCGAAATTAGAGTTACGGCGTCGATGGGTGTCGCATCATTTCCTGAAGACGCGCAGAGCCAGCAGTCCTTGCTGGACTTAGCGGACAAGGCTCTATATCTGTCCAAGCGTTTGGGAAGAAACCAGGTGCACACGGCGCAAGATTTGAACCACGACAATCTCGTGGCCATCGAGCAAGCGGAGCAAGCAAAGCTGGATTCCAAGCCGGTCGAATACAAGCCGACCAATTTCCAGGCACCACCGGTGCCGCCAGGCGTCGAAGACAAAGAAGAGCTGGTGCCCGAAGTCGTAGAGATGGTAAAAGCACTGGCATCAACGCTTTACTCGAAGTCCGAATACAACAAAGTGCACCATTTGGAAACGGCGCGTCTTTCAGAACTGCTCGCCAAAGTCATGGGTCTTTCGCAGGGTCAAGTCGAGCAGATTCGTGTTGCCGGACTTCTGCATGATGTCGGAACGCTCTCCATTCCACAAGAGCTGATGCAAAAAGACGGAGTGTTTACGAAAGAAGAAAAGGACATCATCAAACAGCATCCCGTCCTCGGCGCGCAGCTTTTGCGCCCGATCAGAGCATTGCGCGATGTCTGCGAAATTCTCGAGCACCATCATGAGCGTTGGGATGGAACCGGCTATCCGAACGGCATGAGCGGAGAAGAAATTCCTCTGGCGGCGCGGATAATCTGCATTGTCGAAAGTTACCACGCCATGATTTCAGATCGCCCATATAGACCGGCGATGTCCACGGAAAGAGCGATTCAGGCGTTGCGCGAAGGCGCGGGCAGCCAATTCGATCCGTTTCTGGTGGACATCTTCATAGCGGTTTTGAACAGTTTGAGAGAGAATGAAAAACCGGAACGAGGACCCGACAAAAACCCTCCCGCATGATTAAGGCATCCATGCCATGGTCAATTCAGAAAGCGAATTCAATGATCAATTTTATGATCTAAAGCAGCGAATCAAGGCGCTGGAAACTGAGCTGGCTATAGAGAAGCTGAAATCCAAGAAGTTCGAAAAAGAGGCGTCGTCTTCTGCGGCTGCCGGTTCGTCCGGCACTGACAAAACGCAGTTCATCGCCAAGCTTACCCATGAGTTGAGAACGCCGTTAAACGGCATTCTAGGCATGTGCGACTTGCTTTTGAAAACGTCTTTGAACGGAGAGCAGCGAGATCAGGCTCTGGTCATAAACGAATCAGCGCGCTCCTTGCTCGAGCTTATCAACGACTTTCTCGATTTTTCCCGTATCGAATCCGGCAAAGCGGAACTTGAGATTATCGACTTCGAGCTTGTGGCGAGCGTCGAGGCGATTGCTGATCTGCTTGCCGATCAGGCGCGACGCAAAGGCATAGAACTTGTTTCCTACATCTCTCCGAAGCTGCCTGCCGTTCTGAAAGGCGACCCCGGCTCAATCAGGCAGGTGCTGCTCAATCTCGCCGGCAATGCGGTCAAATTCACTCAGGAAGGCAGCGTACTGATGCGCGCCGACCTTCTTGATTCAAGAGGCAATGATGATTTGACGGTGCGCTTTTCCGTCAAAGACACGGGTATAGGCATCGAAAGCGCCTATCTTGAAAGACTGTTCGAGCCATTTACACAGGCGAGCCTTTCGGTAAAACGCGAATTCGGCGGCACCGGTCTCGGACTGACGATATCCCGAGGTCTTGTGCACCTCATGGGCGGAAAACTCTCAGTGCAAAGCAAAACGGGTGAGGGTGCGGATTTTTGGTTCGACATTCCTCTCAAATCGGTGGGAGGCGGTCTGAACGGAACAGCAACAAGAGAATTGTCGGGAAGAGTCTGCCTCATTATTTCGGCATTTCCTCAAATATCGGCCGTGCTCGACAGCTACACGGCTTCATGGGGAATGCGCGTCATCAACACCGATTCGATAGAGTCGGCGCTCAATGTCCTGCAAACGATCGAACAGCAGAAGAAAGCCGGCGCCGTCATTATTGATGGAGACTCAGTCGATGCGCACAGGCTTTTCATTGAAGCTGAGCATCGCAATCTTTTGTCTGCGAAAATCCGCATGCTATTGCTAACGTCCAACTATAACGAAGACGTAGAGTCGCATATGGTGGCAGAAGGGTTCTCGGCTTTGTTGGCGAAACCAGTTAAGTACTGGAGTCTATACAACACGCTCGAACATATTCTTGTCAAAACCCTCTCGCCTAAACTGGACAGACGGCTTACCATGCAAATTCCCAAACTTGCACACGCCGATAAAGTAATTCTGGTGGCGGACGACAGCCCGGTCAATCAAAAGGTCGCACTGTTACAACTGAAGAGTCTCGGACTGATGGCGCGAGCTGTTTCCAGCGGCGAGGAGGCTGTCCAGGAAGTGAGCAGCGGCAATTATGCCCTGGTTCTTATGGATTGCCAGATGCCAGACATGGATGGTTTTCAGGCAACGCGCTCCATAAGAAATTTGGAAAAGAAGTCCGACCAACACATCCCTATCATCGCGCTCACAGGCAGTGCCGATGCTGAAGGTCGGGCCAAATGCCTTGAGTCAGGCATGGATGAGGTGCTTATCAAACCGGTAGCGCCCAATAAGCTAATGGAAGTAATAGACCGTTTTCTCAAAGGCGAGATTGCAGAAAAATCGACGCGCACAACTCAGACTATTTTGAAACCGGATGCATCAGTTGTTGCCGCAACGCCGTTGCGCGATCCTGTGGATTTCGAACAATTGAAAAAGAGTTGCGGTATTGATGTGGCGCACGACATCGTAAAAGTCTATCTTTCGGCTGCCGAAACATTGTTAGATGGATTGAAAGAAGCGCGGGAGTCGCGGGATGCTACGGCGCTTGCATCGCTCTCCCATCAACTGCGCGGTTCATCACAAGCAGTCGGTGCACAAGAGATGGTCACACTTTCCGACAAATTATCCGTATTTGCTCGCAAAACAAATTGGATTGAAGCAAAAGAAACCATTGAATCTTTGAATTATTCTTTCAGCCGATTGAAGAAGTTCGCAGAGCGCGTGCTCGCTGAAGACCCTGACCTGCTGGCTAAATAGTAGACGGCTTCTTTGATTAAGCCTTTTTCTTTCATCTGCTGAAGTTTGCGAGGACTCAATGCTGTGACGGTTATCGTCGTGTTCTCATACTTAAATGACGTCGAGTTGCCTGTTATAAAAATGGTGATTTCTTGCTGAGCATTTTTGTACGCTTTCGAATTGTGGATAAGCTTGGATGCATTTAGATCATCCAGGTGAACATTCCATCCGTTTGATCTCGCTTTAGCCATTACTACATCGATGATTGGAGGACGAGGTGTGGCATTATCTCCTTTCATAAAAACTCCGCGAACTATTCGAACAACCTGTTCTTTTTTGATCAGTTCGTTCAATGCAAAATCGACGGAATTTCGAGTGCCATACACTCCGACTTCACGGTAGAAGAACATTTCCTCTTCTTTGAGCAAATTGACGAATCTGCGCACAAAGCAGCCATTAGACATCGGCTAACCTCCTTACTCTAAAGGTTCAAAAGCAAACTTTGCATTTTTCGGCTGTTCTAGTAGACGAGTTTGCCGAGTAAAAAGTTCAAGCATGCGCAAAAAAAAGTCAGATGCGCAAAAAAAGTCAGGCGCTCAAAAAAAGTCAGGCGCGCGCCAAATTATTCAATTTGACCGGCGCAACCAATCAAAAAGAACTCACGGCACACACAATTGAATTCCTGGGAATTCAATTGTCTACACGACATCCCGGATCGCCCATATATTCTGGATTTCGTCATATCATCCTGTTTGCTCAGCCTGGCACAAAATACAAAATTGTGACAGGCGCCTGGTTTTCGCCATTGCACTAACAAGTGAATTCCCAGGAAAATACTTGGTGGTGTGAAGATGCATTTTCAGAGGCTCACCCTGCTTCAAAAAAATTGCAAGACGCCGCCACCATCGGTGTTTCTATTGCTGAGGCTCACTCAATACTTTGGCCAGGCGGCGAAAAAACTTGTTGCCGCCTGGAGCATTCAAATGCACTGAGTCGAGAAAATCGCCTCTTTCGTAAGAATCTAAGTTCGGTGCAACAATATACCGCACAGCTCTTTTCTCGCATTCACGAGCCATCCCGGTAAAAATTTGAAATTTCGCCTGGTCATCTATCAATGCGAAATTCTCTCGAGTCAAGGGCATCAATACGACTGTTGTGTTCACTGAATTTGCTTTCAGCATATCCAGCAATCGACTCATTGCCGCAAGTTGTTCGTTTATTCTTTCCCGATTAGGCGGGTTGTACCGCGTCTTGTAGACGTCCAGGTCAGGTAATTTCCCGTTGCCAAAATAAAAGTAGCGCAGTGCCAGTTCGCGATCCGGCGTGACCATTTCTTTCTTCCGCTTTCGTCCCCATCGTTTGACGCCCAAAATGACGCGCTGCCAGCCGGTGCGAAATTGCCGCGCTGTTTCATTAACACCGTAATCAGCCGCCGCAAAAAGTTTGCCGAAAAAATTGCCATAATTCTTGGAAGAAAACAGTTCCGAGGCAGTAATTCGACCGTTGATTTCGTGCAAGAAGAGATTTCGATCGACTGCCACGGTATTGTCCATGAAGTCACGAGGCGCCAGCAGGAGCACCGCGGTTTTGGGCATTGCATTGTTGCTTTGCAGTTTTTCGAATAACAACTCGCAATCGGACAACATCAATGAAGGCACGCCAAGGTCGACAACGGAAGAGCTGTCAACAACTTTTTTATCGCCATTCTTCGTATCGCCACTCTCTGCCAATAAGCGCTTGAGGAAAGCCATCTCCACGTAGTTTCTGAGGAAGTCCGCATACTCGATGGGATCAGGCACCGGCACTGGCACCTTCTCGTAATAGCCATCCGTCAAAACATGCGGAAAGACCACAAGAGAAGAGCCGGCAACAACCATATCCGCTTTCTTGCCGGAAACAGCGTAATTTACGACCCTGGTTATGTACGTGCGGGATAGAATCTCCGGCGCATTTGCCAGGGTGCGTGTGTGGTCCGGCAGAACATTAGCAAGCAAAGGAATTGTGACAGCGATGACGAAAAATATCGCCAGAGCAATGACAAACCTGCCTTTGCCACTCCTATCCGGCTCCACCTAGAATGTCCTGGAAGAGTAATGTCGAGAGATATCTTTCGCCCGTGCTGCACACGACTGTGACGATGCGTTTGCCTTTATTCTCCGGACGCGAAGCGATTTCCAAAGCCGCGAATACATTGGCGCCGCTGCTGATTCCGGCAAGAATTCCTTCTTCACTGGAGAGTTTGCGCCCGAATTCGAGTGCCTGTTCATTTGTCACTCGAAACACTTCATCAATGACGCTGAGATCCAAAATTTGCGGAATAAATCCCGCACCGATTCCTTGAATTTTATGCGGGCCGGGTTTTACAGGTTGACCGGCGAGAGTTTGAGTAATGACCGGGCTGTCCGATGGCTCTATAGCCACTACTTTTACGCTCGGTTTGCGTTCTTTCAAAACCTGACCGACACCGGTGATGGTACCGCCCGTTCCAACCGCCGAGACAAAGATGTCTATGTTTCCGTCAGTCGCCTTCCAGATTTCCTCTGCCGTCGTTTCTTTATGCACTTTCGGATTGGCAGGATTTTGAAATTGCTGCAGCATGTACGCATTCGTGGTTTTGGAAACCAATTCGTCCGCTTTGCTGATCGCCCCACGCATTCCGTCGGCACCGGGAGTCAGAACAAGTTCCGCCCCCAGAGCAGCAAGCAATTTTCTGCGTTCTAAAGACATCGTATCCGGCATCGTCAAAATCAGCTTGTATCCGCGTGCAGCCGCGACAAACGCCAGCGCGATACCGGTGTTGCCGCTGGTCGGCTCGACAAGAGTCGTGCTGCCGGGCGAGATCACACCCGCCTTTTCAGCTTCGTTGACCATCGATACACCGATCCGATCTTTGACCGAACCCAATGGATTCAAGGACTCCAGTTTGACCACCACTTCCGCTTCCAGACCGCGGGTCAATTTGTTCAGCCTGACCATGGGTGTGTGACCGACAATGCGAGTGATGTCGCTTGCGATCTCGTTCGATCTTGCAACTTGATTCGATGTCTGTGCCGTCATTCAGAAACCGCCTTTTTCTCTTTGAATTTATCTATGTCGGGCAACCTGTTTTCGTGCGGAATTGGATTGTTCGCTTCCAACTCAGCCAGCCGTTTTTCGCCGATTTCCTTGAGAATGCGGCCTTTCTTGCTTTCCTTCTCGACCGGAGACTTCATCATTTTGTCGCCTTTGGCAATCAAGCCGCGCGCGTGACTGACGCTCGCTTTATACTTCTTCTGCATGCGTTTTTCATCTTCGGTGTAGTCGGCGGGCGGCGCATTGTTCATCATCTCTTGTCCGGCCGCTTGCACACCTTTTGCATTGGTGGGCATCGAAAAATTATCGGTGGAGGTGCCGTGCGGATCGGGCATCTGACCTGCCGGCATCGTCGAGCCGAAAAAGTCATTCGGTCCTGCCATCACCGGCCCCGCGTCCATCAACCCTGACGCCATAATCGCCGTCAGCAAACCGAAGAAAATGCGGTTTCTCTTGTATTGCCGATTGGAACTGCAATTATTCGCTTGCATTACGGGATACTCCTTGAGGTTTCTTGTTCAGCCGACTGCAGCCAAACCAGGACACTGCCGATTGTGAAAATCTGTGGACTTCTGAAAGGCCTGGGCAACTTTGAGCACAATTTCGTCACTCAAAGCATTGCCTAAAATCTGCAACCCGATAGGCATTTTATCTTTGCCCAATCCGGCCGGAATCGAGATACCGGGAAGACCCGCCAGGTTAGCGGGAATAGTAGCTATGTCCGAAAGGTACATGCTCAACGGATCATCAGTTTTCTCACCGATTTTAAACGCCACCGTCGGTGATGTCGGTGAAATAAGCACGTCGCAAGTTTCGAATACTCTGTCGAAATCGTCTTTGATCAAACGCCTCACTTGCTGCGCTTTCTTGTAATAGGCGTCGTAATAGCCGGAGCTCAAGGCATAAGTGCCGAGCATAATCCGGAGTTTCACCTCCGAACCGAATCCGCGCGCTCTTGTTGATGTGTACATCTGCAAAAGCGAATCTTGAGCGGCACCGTCCTTAACGCGCAAGCCATATTTGACGCCGTCGTAACGAGCCAGATTGGCGGACGCCTCGGCAGTTGCTATCAGGTAATAAACGGGCAGCGCAAATTTCGAATTGGGCAGCGATACATCAATCACCTCAGCGCCGAGACTCTTTAAAACTGAAGCCGCCGACCGGATAGAGGCGACGACCTCTGGTTCGATGCCTTCACCTACCAGTTCCGAAATCACACCGACGCGCAGTCCATTCATGAGCTTGTCCGGGCTGAGGGCAAGCGCATCTTCGAATCGAGGTCCCTGGGCTTTGAAAGGCTCGGGTATGGAAGTCGAATCTTTTTTGTCGTGGCCGGAAATCACGGAAAGAGCAATTGCTGTGTCTTCTACACTGCGCGCCAGGGGGCCGATTTGATCGAGCGAAGATGCAAAAGCGACCAGTCCGAAGCGAGAAACCATCCCATAAGTCGGCTTCATGCCGCTGACGCCGCAAAAAGAAGCCGGCTGCCTGATCGAGCCGCCCGTATCGGAGCCCAGTGCAATCACAGCCATTCCCGACGCCACAGCCGCAGTCGAGCCGCCCGAGCTGCCGCCCGGCACCCGAGTCAAATCCCATGGATTAGCTGTTTTTTTGAAAGCGGAATTTTCAGTGGAAGAACCCATGGCGAATTCGTCCATATTGGTTTTGCCGATGAAAAGCGCCCCGGCAGCATCGAGCTTTTCAATGACCGTAGCTTCATACGGCGCTACGAATGTCTCGAGAATTTTGCTGGAACAGGTCGTCGGATAATCGGCAACGCAAATATTGTCTTTGATCGCCACCGGTATACCGGCAAGAGCAGGGAGCTCTTCACCGCGAGCGATCTTTTCGTCTATGCGGGCAGCTTGCTTCAGGGCCCGTTCTTCAGTCAAGCATGTGAACGCTTTAATGTCGCCGTCCTGCCTGCCGACATGCGCCAGATGAGCGGTCAGTATCTCCTTTGCAGAGACAGTTTTTCCCGCCAGAAGCTTCTTCAATTCACTTATCGATTTGCCGACAAGCTCGCTCATTAAGCCACTCTCCAAATTGCCGCGCGTTTCGCCCCGGGAAAAGTTTTCCGTCCGGGCCGCGGCACCAAGCTCTAGATTTTAACCCGTAACCTTCTTGAAAAGAAGGCTTGCGTTATGACCGCCAAAGCCGAAACTATTGGAGAGAGCGACATTTATTGGTGAATTCTTACGCGCCGTATTCGGGCAATAATCCAGATCGCAGTCCGGATCGGGATTGTCCAAATTGATAGTGGGCGGAATTGTCGAATGCTCGATCGCCAGACAGCAAACGGCTGCCTCAATGGCTCCGGCTGCGCCTAGAAGATGTCCGGTCATCGATTTGCTGGAGGATATTACTACACCGCCCTTGGTGGCATGCTCGCCGAAGACACGTTTGACGGCGGTGGTTTCGGCCTTGTCACCAAGCGGTGTCGAAGTGCCGTGGGCATTAATGTAATTTACTTCAGCCGGATTTACATTTGCTTGTTTGAGAGCCATCTGCATGGCGCGCATGGCGCCATCGCCGTCGCCGCAGGGCTGGACGATATCGTGAGCATCCGCGGTCAAGCCGTATCCGGCTATCTCGGCGTAGATGTGAGCGCCTCTGGCTTTGGCATGAGTCAAACTCTCAAGAATGAGAACGGCAGCGCCCTCGCCCATTACAAAGCCGTTTCTGTCCTTGTCGAATGGTCTCGAGGCCCTTTGCGGCTCGTCATTGCGCAAGGACAATGTTCTTGCCGCCGCAAAACCGGCTAATGAAAGCGGTGTAATCGGCGCTTCCGTGCCGCCGGCAAACATAACGTCGGCATCGCCGCGCTCGATTATCCTGAACGCATCGCCCAACGTGTGCGATGAAGTAGCACAGGCTGTGACATCGCAGATATTCGGACCTTTGGCGCCGTGGAGAATGGAAACCCAGCCGGCCGGCATGTTGACGATGAACATGGGAACGGTGAAGGGAGAAACGCGATCCGGCCCTTTTTCATGCAGGATGCGAATTTGATCTTCTTGAGCTTGCAGACCGCCTGCCGCAGAGCCGATAGCGACTCCAACTCGCTCCGGATCTTCCTTGCTCATATCGAGCTTGGCGTCTTCCACAGCTAATCTGGCCGCTGCGACCGCATACTGAATGAATCGATCGGTGCGGCGGATTTGCTTTGGATCCATATACTTCGTAGCATCGAAGTCATCCATCTCTGCCGCGATTCGGCAGGGACCCTGCAGCTTTTCAGGAATGCGCGTCACAGGTTTTACACCTGAGCGCCCGTTGACAATTCCATCCCAGAATGCGTCCTTGCCAATGCCAACGGCGCAAACGGGACCGATGCCTGTTACAACCACTCGTTCTTTAGTCATGCTCAAAACAAATTATACAAAGTTGTCAAACGGCAGAATGACAGTCTAAGCCGAGGACTACGTCCCAGCCCGCGCCATCAAATCCGGTGCCGAATTTGACTGATCCCAAATGAGCGTCGATTACACGTGTTGAGCGATGTACTTAACAGCTTCGCCAACGGTGGTGATTTTTTCGGCATCTTCGTCTGGAATTTCCATGCCGAATTCTTCTTCCAGAGCCATTACGAGTTCGACGGTATCGAGGGAATCAGCACCGAGGTCCTTCGTGAAGCTCGCTTCCATGGTCACTTCCTCAGCATTGACGTTAAGCTGAGCCACAGCAACCTTCTTGACTCGTTCGAAGGCTTCCTTCTCTTCCATGTGTCCTACAACCCCCCTAAATCAAATAGAAACGCACACGCCACTGGCCGGCAGACCAACCAAAGGTTGCGTGCCAAGGGCACCTAGGATAGCACGTAGACGATCCTGAGGTCACAGTTTTGTAGATTCGTTTACGTGTACAAACCGCCGTTGACTTCCATGACCGTACCGGTCACGTAGTCGCCCAAACCGGCAAAGAAAAGAACTGCGCGAGCAATATCATCGGGCGTTCCCATGCGACCGGCCGGTATCTTTTCGACGAACGAGTTTATGATTTTTTCACCCAGGGCTTTGGTCATATCGGTGTCGATAAAGCCCGGTGCGACAGCATTACAAGTGATGTTGCGCTTGGCGTATTCAAGGGCGACCGTCTTTGTAAAACCAATCAAGCCGGCCTTGGCCGCTGCGTAATTGCACTGACCGAAATTGCCGTGAACGCCGGTAGTGGACGCGATGTTGATAATGCGTCCGTAGCGCTGCTTGGACATGATTTTGACAATCGGCTGAGTGACTTTGAATGCGGATGTCAGATTGGTATCGATTACCGCTTGCCAATGCTCTTCGCTCATTTTCAAAAGCAAGTTGTCGCGCGTGATGCCGGCGTTATTGACCAGAATGTCAATCTGTCCGAATTTCTCCATGGCGCTTTCGACCATTTTGTCGATGCTTTCAGAATTGGTGACATTGGCCGGGCAGCTCACAGCCTGAAAACCTGCTTTGACCATCTCTTCGGCAGTGCCGTCCGATGTTTCCACATTGATGTCGCTGATGACAATCTTGGCTCCATGCTGCGCTAAAACTGTCGCGATTGCCTTGCCGATACCGCGACCGGAGCCCGTAACCAGAGCAACGCGGTCGGCAAGAATGTTTTTGAGTCCATCTTTTTGAGTGACTGAAGCCGTCATCTAACACTCCTCCATTTCTATAAATACAGATTCAAAACTATGGCCACATATCGAACAATTTCTCGGCGACATCTTCCAATCTTTCGCGATTGGCAATTTTTGAAAGCCAGCGTTCAGGAATTTGAGAAGCGCCATGATAACCGCCGGCAAGCGCGCCGACGATAATGCCGAGAGTATCCGTTTCGCCGCCCGCCACGGCAGCGTTACAGATGGCTTCCTCGAGATTGTGCCTGAAGATGAGGAAGATGCCAACGGCTGTCGGCACCAATTCATTGACTTCATGGCCGATATTCAAAAGTGAATAAGGCAATTGATCGGCCGGATTCATATAGTCCAGATCCGGCGCCACATCGTCCCATGCTTCTGCAAAACGCGGATCGATTTTTTGCGCCAGAAGATGCTCGCGCCGTACATATTCGCGCACTTGCTCTTCCGTATCTAATTTATTGCCGCGCACGAAAAAGCCGACACTGTCTGCAATGACTGCGGCGGCTGCATAAACACGTTTGTCCAGATGGGTGAGCGAAGCCTGTTCCAGGGCGGTATCGGCCACACGAGTGCCTTCGTCCGTATCAGGCAAACAGGCACAGGGGAAGGATCTCGATGCAGCCGAGACATGCAGAGCGCCGACACTCTTATCGGGTGGCGCCACTCCATCAGCCATGCGTCTCAATCCTTTGAGCAATTGAGCGCCCGGCCCGGAGGAAAGAAATGGTTCATTGGAAAGCAGTGAAACATACCTTTCTTTTAGATCAGCGCGGTTGTACTTGCCGCCGGATGCCGCCAAAGACTCCGCCAGCTCGATTGCTAAATATGATTCGGGCAGCCACTCGCCTGCCTTATGATCGGGAAGCACGCTGCGTGTCAGCCCGGGCACGAAATCTCTCAGACTGGAGCCGGCCGTAGCCAGGATCTCTTTATGGTTCAATCCGATTGCGCTGCCGCCCAGTGAGTTGCCGCAAGCTGCAGCCAGGATCACTCCTCTTATCTTGTCCTTGAGCTCGTCTTTTGAAATTTTACCTTTCACGGATCCGCCTGAACTCTGAGGTTTTTTCTCCACTTTGTCGCCTCTTTTTCGGTAGTGAAAGACGAGAAAAGGCAACAGTGCCTAATTTCGCCCTTGCTTCCGCAAGACCCTGCCAACGGCTCACAATTATGACAGACGCTCAATTTAATGTCGGCATGGGATTCTTACGCAGCCTACCGTAATTTCCCGAATATACACGCGGTAGGTCTGTGAGATAGCATTTAGGTGTGAAAGGTCGCTGCCGACCGGAATGGCTGGAAATCACCCGAAAGGCGGCGAGTGCAGATTAAGACGTTCTCTCCCTGGTCTTAACCCCCAGAGTAGCGCCAACAAAATCCCTCTCAACCCCCGGGCGGCCCTGCCTGGTGAAGCGGTTTTGCATGTCTTAAATCTCACCGTAACACTGGGTTACACAGGAAACGCTGGAGGTCAGACATGGGCGGGAATACGTTAGGCGAACAAATGATGGTCAATGCCGACGAGAATTTGGGCGCATTTGTCAACGACGCGAACCAAGCCGCTCAACAGGCACGCGAAAAACTGAGCCTTACCTCTAATATGCTCGCCGATGCCGTTCCAGCCGGCACAGTTCCCAGAGGACCTGTCGAAGATATCGGCGCTGTCGAGCGTTACGGGACTGTTTTCGGAAAAGGCCTTCTGAGAACGCCCGAAGGCATGATCAATACCGTAGGACATTATTGGAAGAACCCGTCAGAAGCTTTGGGTAAAGCCGCATTTGCAGGCACCGTCGGTGTAGCAATGCGGACTTTTTTGCCTAAAACCGGCTCAGGACGAGCCGCGCTCGCCACCGTCATGGGCGGCATGTTCTTGATCGACGGCGTCAAAGCCTTTGTACGCGGCGGTCAGGAAGCCTCGGAAGCTACGAACCGCCAGGACCTGGACAAAGCCGCCACCAATTTCGGCAACCACATGGGCATGTTCGCATTCGACACGGTAGCCGGTGGTTACATCGGCATCAAGGCCGAAAAACTGACAGGCAGATTCATGGAAAACCCGGTCGGCGCCGCACAGAAAGTGGGCGGATTGGCCGACAGCGTCATGGGCAGATTCGGCAAATCCGCAACGGCGGCAGCCGAAGGCGAAACAGCAGCAGCCGCAAGCACCTATGCTTCACGTTTTGGACGCTATGTCGAAGGCAAAGAACTCGGTCCCAAATTCGCAGCCTGGGACAAGAAAGTCGAACACTTCTGGACAAGCGACGAATCGAAAGTCGGCAACTTGCTCAATCGCACCACCGCCAAAGTCGACCAGTGGGCCGCGAAGTTCAAGCCGAAAGAAGAGCCGACCGCCAAAAATCCGCTCGCCAATATTCCACCGGAGCAAGCCAAAGCGCTCATGGAACAGGCTCAGCGTCAGCACATCGAAGCAGTCGATTCGCACATGGTCTACCGTCACGGTTTGAAGGGCGCAGACGGCGAGTATCACGGTTTCGACCGCACTCTGGCATTGCTCAAGAAAGGTCTTAATCCCGAGCAAGTGAAAGCCAACGATCCGATTCCCGATGTTCCGGACCTCAATATTCCCAAGCTCGATGCCGCACTTGCCGGCATGAGAAGCACCAGAGAACAGTATCTGCAAACCAATGAAGCGCTTTCTCGCGTGGTGGACGGCGGCGAAGTTCCCGCCGGTTTCAAGAAAGCGGACACAGTCCTTGTCGAGCCGCATAATAAGCCGGGTCAAGTCCCTTACGAAACAACGCCGGGACAGGTAAGAGCGGACGGCGAATTGAACGTCGGCAATCTTCAGAAGATGGCTCAAGTCACAGCCGACGAGCGCGCGCTCATCACACCGGAAGACACGACAGTCATCGCTTACAAGAATCAGATGACCGGTCAGGTCTACAACGCAGTCACGACGAACGCAGAAAGAACGCCTCTTGGACCGGAACATATTCCGCCCGCCAAGACGATGTTCGCACTGGCAGAAGAAGTGAAGACGATGAAGGATGTCGGTCAAGTCGACGATCTCTTCCGCTTCTACGCCGACGCCTCGACGCAGAGCCAAGCCGGCGGACTGGGTCCGCAACAAGCATTGGCTCGCCAGCTCAATCTTGTCGGCGACGAATTCTTCTCCTTCCTCGTCACCTCGATGAAGGAAGCAGGCATCAAAGATCCGTTCACCATCCTGCAAGGCAAAACACCGCCGCTCTTTGCAGTTTCATCCGACCTTGTAAAAACTCCCGACGGCAAAGTCGTCAACGCCGGACCGTACACGATGCGCCGCATCGTCACCGAAGATCCGAAGACAGGCGAGAAAGTCACCGTCTGGGGACCGGATTTGGTCAAATATCCGATCAACATGTTCGGCGAGCGCGCCTCTTCAATCGGCGTCTACGGCCATGAAATCGGTCACGACTGGAACGGCTTGATTGCAAAATTCCTCGATGTATCCGGCGAAAGCGGCGTTCTGACCAAGTCGGTCGAAAGAGCACTGGGACCGAAGTACAACGAAGTCGCCACCATCATGACCAAAGAAGGCGTCGCCAAAGAGCTCGTCGTCAACGGTGAGAAGTGGACGAATGGCAAACTGATCGAAAGCTATTTGAGAGCCACAAGAGACGAAAATACATCCGACATCATCGGCACCGCCTGGACCGGCATCAACATGCCCGCATCACTGGCCCGCTTGCTCATGGGCGGACGTCGCAACGGCGGACTGATGGAAAATTCCAATGTCTTCAGCCCGAGCAAGATGGCTACTCCGGACAACCCGATGGGCTTCGAAGTGCACGCCATCGACGCCTTGAGAATGGTTATCGGCGCCAAGACAATCGAATACCTGGGCAAGGGCGACCCCATTTTGGAAGCTCAAGCCAAGTCATTGATGCGCCTCTCTCGTGAAGGTTCGACCAAAGGCGAGTACGAATTGTACAACCTCGACAAGCCCGGTCAGAAGGTCGTCATCGACCGCGACACCATGGACAAAGTAGTGGGCGAATTGATCACCGCTCAAATGGAAACACCACTGACGGTGCTCGAAGGCAAGACATTCTCGGCGATCATGCCGTCGCTCAAGACCAATTACGCCAAGATGGAAGCTTTGTCTGACTCGATGGCCGATGCGATTGTCGCCGGCAAGCCGGTCAAAGACCTGGTCGGCGATCCCAAGCAATTCACCAACGATTACACGATTACGCAAGTATTCGGCTCCGGACTGCCGGCTGAATTGAAACTCGTTCAACGCGGCATGGATCCGGTCAAGGCGCACGAAGCGGTCAACACCTATTCCGACCACATGCGTCAGCTCTACTTGCAATCGGGCGACCCGCACGTTCGCACACTGATCGACAGCAAGGGCCCGCAGCCGATCTTGCCGACCGTAAAAGATCGCCTCTCGGCGGTTCGCAGTTCGGTTCAAAACAGCGCCGTCAACATAATCAACCGCCAAAACGAAATCCGCTGGTGGACGCAGCGCAATGCCACACCGATGGTGGCCGGCACTGCAACGGCAATCTTGCCGGACGGCGACATGTCATTAGCCGAAAGAATCAGCGCACGGACCGCTCAAGAATTGATGCTGACCGAACAGCAGCGTCAGGCCATTCTGCAACAACAGCAACGTCGCTAAAGGACGCCGAACAGCAAACAAATCTGAAAGGGCGGTGCCGAGCATCGCCCTTTCTCTTGGATTCGAGGCGAGGCGCGGACGTTTCATTTCTTGTAAAATCTGATTTGACCTCGAATCTGGTTTAATCTCGAAAAATGCCGATTGCCGAAAACAATGGTTTGAAAACCAAAGCCGCCAAGCGGCGAGTCTCATTCGCCGCCGCTCTGCTCGCCCTTGCCGTTCTCTCGACGACCGCTTATCAGAGCACGGCCCAGGTTGAATACATGAACCCGGATGCTCCCGGCGTCAACCGGGGCAGAGCATCTTCCAACTACAGCAAAGGCGTGCAGTGTTTTGAGAACGGCGATTACGTTCAGGCAGTCAATTATTTGAAATTGGCGCAAAATGACGACCCTTCCAACAAAAAAGTTTGCCACATGCTGGCCCTTGCTTACGCCGAAGCAGGCGACACTTACAATGCCAATTTGTGGTTCGGCTCGGCTATCACTCTCGACTACAACTATGTCGAATGCCGCAACAACTACGGGCTGTTCATGCGCAAGACCGGCAAGACATTCGATGCCGAAAAAATGTTCGAAGAAACAATCAAAATCAATCCGAGATATCCGGATGCGCACTATCACCTTGGTGAAATGCTGCGCGACAAGGGCGATCTCGATAGCGCAATCGAGCAGTTTCAAGACGCAATAAGATGCAATCCCAATTATTTCGATGCCCTGCAAGATCTAGGTCTGGCTATGTATCAGAAGTATTCATCAGGACTTTGCGATATTTCCGAATCTCTGGAAAAGCTGCAGCAAGCGGAAAAATTGATCCCGAACAATCCGATGATTCACTATTATCTGGGCAATGTTTATTGCGGCAACTCGCAATTCGACCTGGCTGAAGCCGAGTATCGCAAGGCGCTGCAATGCGATGCGCGTTTTGCAGCCGCAAATTATGAATTCGCGCGTGTGCGTTATTACCGCGGCGACGTGGACCGCTGCCTTCTAGCCATGCGCGAAGCAGAAAAGATCACGCCAGTTTATGCCGACTCGAAAAAATATCCGGGCATTCAGTTGGATAAACTGAAGTTCTACAAAGCCGCCTGCTGTGAGGTTAAAGGTCTGGGCATCGAGGCGGTCGATACATTTAAAGAAGCGGCGGCGATGCAGCAGCCGGTCGACCGCGCCAATACTCTCAGGCGAATCACTGCTCTGGAAAAGTCGTTGCGCAGCGGTGCTCGCCGCAAGCAGCCTCTCTTCGACATGGCTGAAGTGCAGGCGCTCGTGAAAAGAGGCGTCTTCGAAATAGAGGGCGGGGACTATGAAAGCGCCAAGAAAACTTTCGGCAGAATACTCGAGACTTATCCGGAGTGCTACGAAGCGGTGCAGCACCTGGGCGAGATTTGCGAAATCTCAGGCGATCTCAACGGTGCGCTGGCGAAATATCAGCAAGCGCAGTTGCTGCGCCCCCAATTCGGCGCGGCTCTGTTTAATTTGGGCGTAATCCTCGAAAAGATGGGTCTGGCCACCGATGCAGGGATGATGTACCAGCGTTTTCATGAAATCGACGGCAAGTATCCTTATGATCCGCGTCACATCGTCAATATTCAGCAAGACGACGTGCGGCGCCGCGCCCGCGAATTGGAGTTCAAGAAGCGGGGCTATTGACGCTTTGCGTCACCGGCCGCCCATATTAAAAAGGCTTACAGTGCCGGATTGCATATCCGGCCTGTTATCATTAGGCCCACAAACAGGAAACTGCCATGTCCAAACACACTCAGGGCTCAAGCAAACAAGTCTCCACCCACACCCTTTTGAAATACAAAGGCGAGGGCAGGAAGATCGTCTGTCTTACCGCTTATGACTATTCGACCGCGCAAATAGTCGACCGAGCCGGAGTCGATGTAATTCTCGTCGGCGACAGCCTGGCCATGGTAGCGCTCGGACACAGAACCACCCACGCCGTGACGATGGAAGAAATGCTCCATCACACGCGCGCCGTCACCAGGGGCGTGAAGAGCGCGCTGGTCGTAGCCGACCTTCCTTTCATGAGCTATCAGGTCGAAGTCACTCAAGCCATCACCAATGCCGGTCGCTTTATAAAAGAAGCCGAAGCACACGCGGTGAAACTGGAAGGGGCGACGCCGCTCAGCCTTGAGATTGTCGAAAGGCTTGTAGGAATGGGCATTCCGGTCATGGGGCATCTGGGCTTCACGCCGCAGTCTATCCACGGCTTGGGCGGCAATAAAGTGCAAGGTAAAACTGCAGAAGACGCAATAAAGCTGGTGCGTGACGCCAAGGCATTGGAAGAGGCCGGAGCCTTCAGCGTGGTCCTGGAAATGGTACCGAAGGCGGTGGCGAAAATCCTCACTGAAGAATTGAGAATTCCCACAATCGGAATTGGTGCGGGCAATGGGTGCGATGGGCAGATCCTCGTCACCGACGACCTTCTGGGCAAATTCACCGATTTCCAACCGCGTTTCGTCCGGCGTTATGCCAACCTTTCCGATATTTGCACCGAAGCAATTGGCAATTATGCACGCGATGTGAAGGAGAAGCGATTCCCTGATGATTCGGAGTCCTTCGCTATTTCGGATGAAGAAGAAACGGAACTGCGCCAACTAATCGCAGCCGATATGGAATTGAAAGGCGAGCTTACCTGCTAACGAACGACGAAGGTCGAAACTAGATTAGCAAACGCAAACGAAGCAATTTCAACGACACTTATTCAAGACAAGCGCGTCAGGCAAGAACGGCTTGAATAGTCACTCTATGCAATGCCAATCAAGGACTGGCGCCGGTTTGCATTGCGATTAGCAATTTCTTAGGGAACTTTAGGAACCGTTCGTTTGTCCTTCAAGTGACAAATGAAGAAACCCATCTGTTGCGTTGGCTGGGGATAAACGGAAATGAATATTTATGGAAGAAAGAGCGTCTCGCTCTTTGTCGCACTCACGCTCGTTTTTGCACTCGCATCGTCAAGCGCCGAAGCGAAGTCTGGTATCGCGGGAATCGATGAACCCATCAAAAAACTTTTTACCGGCGTAGCTTCCTGGTACGGCAAGAAATTTCATGGGCGCCGCACAGCATCCGGCACGACATACAACATGCATCAGATGACCTGCGCTCACAAGACTTTGCCATTCGGCACCAGATTGATCGTGGAGAATACATCAAACGGCAAAACATGCCAGGTTACTGTGACTGATCGCGGTCCGTATCACGGACGCCGCGTGCTCGATTTGTCGAAAGCAGCCGCCGACAAACTGGGACTGGACGGCATCGGCAATGTTGTTTGCTATCTCGGAAAAGTCGTAGCCAAAAGCGTCGGAGGCACAGCCAAAAGCATAGAAGGCACAGCCAAAGAAACAGGAGAAACGATCGCAAAATTGCCAGACGGCGTCGGCAGAGTTGCCAGAGAAATTGGTGAAACAGCCGGAATGCCTATTACAAAGAGCGTCGCCTTCGCTTCCAAACAGCTCGACAAACAATCATATAGAAAACAAATCGAACGTTATTACGCAGCGCGCACAAACATCAATCTCGACCAAACCGAATTCACCTATTGGGAGCCGACTGGAAATTTGAATGCCCGCGCAAAAACCGGATGTTTGCTCCTTCCCGATAGCATGCATGATGGACATGCTGCGACCCGCTCGATGCTCGTGAGCCTGGATCAAGATATTCGCTGAGCGAAACTACATCTGGTAATCGTTGTTAATTCCGAGCAAACGCTCGAAGATCAGCTTGTCTACGACCAGAGCATCAGGTCGGATTTTCATGTCGCCGGAAAACGGATAGCCGAACATCAAAACCAGGAACAGGTTCAATGCGATCAAAGTTGAGCAAAGCGCCGTCATTATGATTTGCGCCTTTAAATTTCTCAGCCCGAAGAAATAGGAAAACACGCTGCACACAGCCGCCCCGAGAACCAACACCACCCATTCTTCAATGGGCATGCCGTTATCTGATATGTTCGTTCGCGCCCGCCTGTTGTCCCAGAGATTCGTGACCGATTGAACCGCCATCGGATAAATCGCTTTCTGACTTTCCGTCACCGGCTCGAAATCCATCACTTCATGAATGAGGTCGAATACCAGCTTTCTTGCCTTGAAGCTCTTGTTGGCGGAATCCATCATCGGCCATTCGACTTGTGTGACTTCAGTCACGTAATCAAGACAGAGATGTTCAATCTTCTTTTGTTTCTCCGGGGGGAAACGGCGCGACAGAACGAAAACGTCGGCAAGGCTGTTGGCCTCTGCTTCGACAATCGAGCGTGCCTCCTGGAACCTGGCCATCGCGTCCACAACCACCAGACCCAGCAACACTGCATACATGGTGCCGACAACCGACAACATGTACCCGCCCACTTCGTGATTCTCCATCAGCGAATCGATATGAACTTTTTGACGCACCCATATCAACCCGACAACAGACAGGGCGACGCCCAGAGAGAAGATGATGATTGAATTCGCGTAGGTATCGGCTTGCATCTAGTCGGGCGCTCGAGCTTGATATCAGTGACAGGGTCCGCAAGAAGAGCTAGAGCAGGAGCCGCATCCGCCGCCGCCTGACGATTTGGACGATGATGACTTGGAGCCCTGACCGACATCAGGAGTGACACCACCCGCCCGGATGAACGCATTCCAAATACGAGTCACGTCGGTGCTGCCGCACTTGTCGCATGCACAGTCGGTCGATTCCGCCGTCATCGAGCGCTCGACTGAAAAAACCTCTCGGCAATCTTTGCAGCGATAATCATATTGAGCCATTGTTGATACCTATCCTGTAGATCAATGCGCGGGGGCCGGCTCTGCAGGTTTAACTTCACTTGCAGGAGCGTCAGCGGGTGGTGCGTCTGTTTTGTTTGCGTCTTGCGCCGCCGGAGTTTTGCTGCCGGAAGGATCAGCATCTACTGAGCCGGGAGAATTCAAAGATTCTCTCTGCTGGCGAACTTCCTTAGCTTTCTCCTTCATTGCCTTAAAGCTGAGCTTACCGGTCATAAGTGCGGTTACATCGTTGAACATGATTACGACCATCAAAACAATCAAACTCAAGAAGCCCCATTTGACTATCTCTCCTTGAGTACGTTCTTCTACCGGCTTGCCGCGAATGGCCTCATAACACATAAAAGCAAGGTGACCACCGTCCAGAGCCGGCCATGGCAAAAGATTGATAATGGCCAGATCCATACTGATCATGATGGTGAAGATAAACAGTTGGGTCCAGTCCTGCTGCGCGACGTCCGCGCCGAATACAACTACGGCAAGTACACCATGCAAATCCTGGAAGCCCACATCCGGTGAGCCTGAACTGCCTTTCACTCCGAATGCTTTTCTAACCAACCCTTCGATCATTTGTCCAAGCTGAGTAACCATTTGAGTGGTCAGCTCGTTGAGCTTCGCTCCTGCGTAGGCAGCAATCTCGATTGGATTTCCTTCGATCTTTTTGTAAGAAACAGCCTTGCGCATCAACTCAAGACCGATAGTGCCTTTGTCGCTTGGCGTCACCTTCAAAGTGAGCGCTTCCATGGCATTCTCGAGATTCTTGTAGTCTGCTTCGCTGGACTTGCGTGGATTGAACTCTTGCAGCTTTTCCAGGTCTTCATTGGTCCTGGGGCGCTTTACAGCGACGCTTATCTCCACGTTCTTGTGTGATTTTATTTCGGCAATCATCTCTCCTTCCGTCGTCACGGGTTTTCCGTCGACAGAAAGAACGATGTCGCCTGGTCGGAAACCGGCCATGCCGGCAGGAGATTTGGCAGGATTGGGCTTTCCTGCCATGACTACATAAGCAGGATCGCCCATGGAGAGAACCATGACCAGGCAAATGAAATAAGCAAAAATGACGTTGAAAGTGACACCGGCTACGGCGACCAGAGCCCGCTGCCAGATAGGAAATTTGCGGAAAGGTTTTTCAGGAGGTCCGAATGCATCGGCGTTCGATTCGTCGCCCAGTTCGGGAATAGCGACATAACCGCCCAGAAGGCAAGCGTGAATTTTAAACTCCGTTCCCCACTTCTTGCCAACAGTCCAGGAAGGACCAAAAGGCAGACCGAAGCCGAAGACAGGTGTTTGAAAACCAAAATACCGAGCTACAAGAAAATGCCCGCACTCGTGCACAATAATGAGCACGCTGAGAATCGCGAGCATTGTAAATATCGCAAAAGCCTTTTCCACATGGACCTCAAATGCCAGGAGACCTGTTCAGGTACTCCACAGAAACATCCCTATAGTAATAGGATAGTATCTGGGCTGCATTATAGCCACTTTCAGCAAGGGTCCTGGCACCGTATTGAGACATGCCGAGCCCGTGCCCAAAGCCTCTTCCGGCGAATATGTAACTTCCGTCTTCAAACGACACATTAAAAATCGAGCTCGGCAGCTTGAACAATTGCCTCAGGCGCTCACCCGATAACACCGTAGTGTTTCCAGAGGAGACAATCGCTGCCTGTTTTATCCTGTTGGTGGAAACTTTCCAGAACGGCTGGATGGACAAAAGAGTGCCCGCCTTCAGCCCAAACGCCTTTTCCGCCTGGTCAATATTGAAGCGTCTCTGCCAGGCGAAGTGCGGTGAATTGTCGTCATAATCGAGAACTGACTGAACGTAAGGGATTTCCTTGCCCCAGACGTTTTCGCCGTGTTCGGTCGCACCACCACTGGTGCTATGAAAGAAAGCGGATATCACCTTTTGATTGTGTTTCAAAACAATCCCGACTGTTTCATCACAAGCCTGATTCCCTGCTGCAGTCTCGCTTTCGACGCCGAGATAAACCTGGTCGTCGGTGGTGTCTTTCAAGTCGTAACTGTCTTTTTCGTTTTTCCAGTAGTTGGCGACTGCATACGAACGAGCCGCGATGCTCTGCGCTTTGACCGCCTCTTTGTGCCACACAGTGGGCATCTCGGAAGGGACTACGGAAAGCAAATAGTCTTCCAGATCGACAATATTTATCGCTTGAAAGGTAATTTCTGTTCCTTGACAGACAGGCTTGAACCAGATGGCGCCCCGGTAAACACGCCCGTTGTAGGAAAGCAGTCCGTCTTTGGCATTCGAGACAACCAGATAGCCGATCGGTTTAATGCCGCCTTTCTGCACCGGCGGGGCGGGCGATAAAACACCATCAGTTGAGGGTTTTACCGGTTGGGGCAGAGCAAATGCCAGGGAAAATCTGTTGAGCGACGGAGCGTTCGGATTCAAACCGGAAAACGACGGCGCCATAAACGGAGCTGAGCGCGGCGCCATGGCGACAACCTGGCGAATGGCGCTGCCGGAGGGAGCTTGCGCTACCGAATAATAATCAGTGCCGTGAAAAGCCAGTCGCTTGTTTTCACAGTGCAATTGAAAACGACTGCCTGCCGCAACTTTGTAAACAGGAGTCATAGTGGCCATGTTGACAATACTGGCGCCGTCAATCATGCCTATTTCTGGAGCTTTCGCACCACGGCTGAGAAGCACGCGGATGATCTGACCGGAGCGCGAAGGAATAATCTGGCTCACCGGATATGGTGACGCGTTCTGAGAAACGGCGGCACTCTGGCGGTCAAAAGACGGCGCCGGCAGTGCGGCTAGATGCGGGAAATTCTCATCAGGATTAATTTCAGTCTGAGAGCCGTCGTCGGCGGCCTCTGCGGCAGAACTGAAGAAAGCTGCAAAGCTCAATGCCAGAAGCGCAGACAGGAGCACGTTTCGGCCGAACCACCAGTGACTGCGATTGCCTGTGCGAGCCACCGGCTTTTCTCTCAGGCCGGCTTCGCCAACCGCCTCAAGACGCGAAGCGGTCGCCCAATTCGAGCCGGATTGGTTCTCAGTCTGGTCCGCCGCCGCTCCTTGCGATTTCATCACCGCAAAGACGCAAGCCAGAGCTGCCGCTATCTCATCTCGATTGTCCGCCGTCGTCATTTCAAGATTATATCCATTGGCAGCCCGCCGGAAAACGGGCAGGATCAAGTCGCATAGCGCCGGGCGCCCAGTTTTGGGCGTTAGACGGATAATATTGATTCCATTTTATTTGCACGTTGCTCAGGTCACGGTTTCGAAAGAAAAACGGACGAGCGAGTACGGACCAGCGAACAAACGCAAGAATGCGTTCAGTCGTATCGCAATTGCATATACCAATCAGTTTCTGAGCGCTTCGGCGCCGCCGACGATTTCGAGCAATTCCTGCGTGATGCCGGCCTGACGAGCTTTGTTGTATTCCAGAGTGAGGCTGGAAATAAGATCGCGAGCGTTATTGGAAGCGTTGGTCATGGCGTTCATCCTGGCAGCCAACTCGGAAGCGGAAGCTTCCAGCAGTCCTTGATAGATGACGTTTTCCATGTACTTGGGCAATAGCTCGAGTCTCATCAAATCAACAATCGACGGCTCGAAAAGCGTTTCAGCGGACGGAAGCTTGGTGTCTTCCCTTACCGGCAGATCAATGGGCAAGACTTGCTGATCCAGGACTTGCGAGCGCAACAGGTTGATGAAGTCGGTGCCGATAAGCTCCACCGAATCAACTTGCTTCTCGATGTAATAGTCAGCAGCCTCTTTGGCAATCAAACGGGCCACTTCAACAGAGGGAATCGCAGGCAAGTTGGTGTGCGTCTTCAGCTTTTCGATCTTGATCGATTTGAAGAATGCCGCCGCTTTCAAACCGACGAGAATCAGTTTTACTTCTTTGCCCTCATCCTTCAGCTTCTTGATGCGCCCCATCGACTCGCGAAAGATCACACTGTTGTAGCCGCCGCACAAGCCGCGATCGGAAGAAAGGATGATCAAAGCAACTGTTTTGATCGGCCGTCTTTCCAAAAGATGCAAGCCTTGCAGATCAATTTCGGCAACTTCCGAAACAGCTCTTTTGAGCATGCCCACGACCGCTTGTGTAAACGGTCTTGCCGCCATCATCTTCATCTGCGCCCGGCGCACTTTCGCCGCCGCCACCATTTTCATGGCTTTGGTGATTTTCTGCGTCGATTGCACCGATTTGATGCGGTTTCTAATTGCTTTTAGGTTTGCCATGTTTTTTTACTTGTTGAAAAAGTTGGTCTTGAAATTCTTGATCGCGTCAGTAAGAGCGGTTTCATCTTCCTTGGACAGCTTGTCGCCGGAGTTGATTTTGGCATCAAGGTCCTTCGACTGCGCAGCCAGGAATTTGAACCATTCGGCTTTGAATTTCTGGATGTCTTTTTGCTCGACATCATCAAGCAATCCGTTGTTGGCTGCGTAGATGATGGAAACTTGCTGCGCCAGAGAGAGCGGTTGGAACTGAGGCTGTTTCAAAACTTCCGTCAGTTTTTGACCGCGGCGGATTTGATCTTGCGTGGCTTTGTCGAGGTCGGATGCGAACTGAGCGAATGCTTCCAATTCTCTGAACTGCGCAAGGTCGAGACGCAACTTACCGGCAACCATCTTCATGGCCTTGGTTTGAGCGGCGCCGCCTACCCGGCTTACCGAGATACCGGCGTTGATAGCGGGACGGACACCGGCGTAGAACAAGTCTGTTTCCAGGAAGATCTGACCGTCGGTGATCGAGATAACGTTAGTCGGGATGTACGCAGATACGTCACCGGCTTGGGTTTCAATAATCGGAAGTGCGGTGAGCGATCCGCTGCCCAGTTTTTCGGACAATTTGGATGCGCGTTCAAGCAAGCGGCTGTGCAGGTAGAACACGTCGCCGGGATAAGCTTCACGACCGGGCGGACGGCGCAGGAGCAGCGACATTGCGCGGTAAGCAACAGCGTGCTTGGACAAATCGTCGTATACGTTCAGTGCATGCTGACCTTTGTGCATGAAGTATTCGCCGAGCGAAGCGCCGGTGTAAGGAGCAAGGAATTGCAGAGCCGGTGCGGTCGTTGCCGAAGCGTCGACGATGATGGAGTATTCCATGGCGCCATGCTCTTCGAGAATTTTGACGATACGACCGACGTTGGATTCTTTTTGACCGATGGCAACGTAGATGCAAATCGGGCGGTTGGGCTGATTCTTTTGATTGAGGATGGTGTCGATGGCGATGGCGGTTTTACCGGTTTGACGGTCACCGATGATAAGTTCGCGTTGTCCGCGACCGATCGGGATCATACCGTCGATAGCGGAGATGCCGGTCATGAGCGGTTCGCAAACCGACTGACGGGCAACGATGCCGGGAGCTTTGATTTCAATCGGGCGGAATTCAGTGGTGGCAATCGGTCCTTTGCCGTCGATGGGCTGACCGATAGCGTTGACTACACGACCGAGCATCGCTTCGCCGACCGGAGTCGAGGCGATACGGCCGGTGGTGCGCACTTCCATGCCTTCGCAAATTTTCTTGCCGTCGCCGAGGATTACAACACCGACGTTGTCTTCTTCGAGGTTGAGCACCATACCGTATGTTTTGTCTTCATCGGCAAATTCGACGAGCTCGCCGGACATCGCCTTTTCCATACCGTATACGCGGGCGATACCGTCGCCGACCTGAAGCACGCTGCCGACATTGCTCACGTTGAGCGACGCTTGATACTTATCGAGCTGCGCCTTCAAGATGGATGTGATTTCATCGGGCTTGATTGCCATGGTGTCTTTTGAACCTCGAGTCTCTGAATTTACCGTTTACTAGAATTTGTTGGACTAAACAGCCAATAGGGCTTTTTCTATCGCTTTCAACTGCCCTTTCAGGCTGCCGTCTATAACCTGGTCGCCAAGGCGAAGTACCACTCCGCCGATAAGCGTGGGATCAACTTTCACTTCCAATTCCAAACGCTTGCCGAGGTGCTCGGTCAAACGCGCTTTGATATTGGCCACAGCCTCGTCGCTCAGTTTTTCAGAGCTGACCAGACTGGCGGAAACAAGATTGTTTTTCTTGTTGAGCAATTCTCTGTATTGATGCTCGAGCGGCTCGATGATCTCGAGACGGCGCTTGTCGGCAAGCAGATCGAGCAAGCGCAGAGTCAATTCGTTGACTTTGCCTTGCAGGATTTTCTTGAGCAATTCTTTCTTCTCTTCGGCATTCACGGAAGGAAGTTCGAGCACGGTAAGGAATTGACGATCGTTCTTTATCAATTGATTGATCAATTGAAGATCACGACCGACCGCATCGGCGGTATCACCACCGGCTGCCACCGCGAGATCGAGTGCAGCTTCAGCATACTGCGCCGCTACTCCCTGCAGTTCCGTTCTCATCCGACCAGTCTCCTCTTATTTATTTCTGCTTTGCGCTGTGGATTCAATCTTTCCCATACCGGAAGAATCTCCCGTTTGAGCAATCGTGTCGAGCTGCGACATGAACTTGTTGAGAAGTTCGCCTTTTACTTTGTCGTTTACCTGACCGCGCAATTGCTCTTGCGAAATTGCCACTGCCGCTTTCACGACAGCCTGACGCATTTCCGTTATCAGAAGCTGCTTTTCGTTGGCGATTGAAGATTCGAATTTGAGGAGCATTTCACCCATCTCTTTGCTGGTTTGCTCTTCGATCAATGCCGCACTTTGCTGGGCTGCAGTTTTCGCATCAGCGATCAATTGTTTGGTCTCCGCCTCGACATTGGCGAGTTTCTTTCTTTGTTCTTCAAGGAAAGCTTCGCCTTCTTGTCTTGCCAGCGCCGCCGCTCTGATTTCGCTTTCAATCGACTCGCGTCTCGATTTGAAAACGCCGGGCATATTCTTTTGAATCAACCAGCCCAGGAAAACGAGCAGCAAAAGCCAGTTGATGAAGTTGTTATCGAACGGTCCCATAGCGTGATGGCTTTCATGACCTTCAGCATGGGTCGCCTCGGCTTCACCGGCATGAGTTTCGTGGACATCAGGCGAGTGTGTTTCGACTTGTGCGGCAAAGAGATACATCAGCAGACTTCCTCGAGTACTTTGCGAACTTTTTCGCGGTCCAGGGATGGGGCAGGTGCGGATTCACCAAGGAGCTTTTTGGAAATCGAGCCCACCAGTTCCAATTCCTGATCGACAAGACCTTCGACAAGCGCTTTCTTTTCCGCAGCCAGTTCGGCTTTCGCCTTATCCAGCTTTTTGCGGCCTTCATCTTGAACTTCTTTCAATTTCGACTCACGAACCTTTTGCGCGTTTACAGAAGCTTCGTTGCGAATGCCGGCGGCTTCGTGGCGCGTGGTGTTGAGCCGTTCTTGATAAGCGACAAGCTCGCTTTCGGCTTTCAAACGCGCCGACTTGCTCACCTCGAGATCCTCGGCGACCAATGACTTGCGTTCGGCAATCGCCTTGCCTACCGGTTTAAGCATGATCTCGTTTAGCAAGAACATGAAAACGAGAAAGCTGGCGATAAAGATGATGTATGTGCCGTTTAACTCGAACATGCAGACTGTTTCCTAAATCAATAATTTGCAAGATTCAAAAAATGCCGACTCTCGTCAACTCACCCGGACGCGGACGGCCTGTCAATGCAGGCCGTTTTTCCAGATGCCGTTTTTAGCCGACCTTGCTGCCGAATTGGAAGAGCTGGATGGCGATAACGAATGCGAGAAGACCGAGAGCTTCCATCAATGCGGCGATGATGATCGCGTTAACCAGGAGCTTTTGAGCCATTTCCGGCTGACGAGCCATGCCTTCCAAAGCTCTCGAGCCGGCAACGCCGATGCCGATACCAGGTCCGATTACGCCGACGGCGGCGATGCCGGAGCCCACGAGTGCTGCAGCTTTGATCATGGTGGTGCTGTCAACAGCTGCTGTTCCAGCTTGGGCAATGAGTGTGTGGTCCACAGTTGATCTCCTCTAAAACGTCTGTTTTGGACTAACTTAGCCAGGCTTACGCCGTACTAAAAATTCGGTTGTCTGCGCTGCCGTCACTTATGCGCAAGAGCGTGAGCGCATCCGCTTGGTACGAACCAATCGAACCAGCCCAAATTATAACAAGAGGTGATCTGACGTTTCTGTCGAATCTATGCGGTTTTCGGGGTCGTCAACTGGCCGCTCAGGTAAATTTCCATTCATACCGAAAGACGCCGGAAAGCCAAAAGGCATGCCCGAAAGCATGCCTTTCCAAGAGAAAACTGCAAATTTTGCAGGTTGAATTTTAGTGATGCTCGAGCGTCAAACCGATGTAGATCGAGGTGAGAAGCGCGAATACGAAGGCTTGAATGACACCGATGAAAAGCTCGAACGCCATCACTCCGGTGGGCACGACAGCCGGCACCATGCCGATTGCCGCAGCACGCATCAATTCGTCGGCGGTGATAACCATCATCAGACGCAGAGCCAGTGTGGCCGGGCGAATAATCAAATCCATCCACTCGATGGGGTTGAGGTAGAGCTTGAGATAACCGGCTCCATGAGCCCAGAAACCGGAGCCCACATAGACGATGAGCGAAACGGTGGCCAGCCCGAAAGTGACGTTGAAATCAGTGGTTGGCGAGCAAATTTCGAAGGGCTTGTGGTCGACATGCGGCCAGGTAATGCCGAGGTTCGGTGCCCAATGCTCTAATGCGAGCCACGGACCGACACCGATGAAATTCGCCGTTAATACAAACATAAAGATTGCTGCAATAAGCGGCAAGAATTTTTTGTAGTGGTGACCCATCAATCCCTTGATAAGGTCCTCTACAAATTGATAAACCATCTCCAGAATTTGCTGAGCGTTGGAGCCTGCTCCTTTATTGGTCATGGCAGGAACGATAAGAGCGCATGACGTAAGGAGAAAACCCATACAGAGCCAGCTAGTGACAAGCGTGTCGATGTGAATGTCGCCGTATGTCCCCAGCGCTGCCACTCCCAGAAAAGGCTCATTCAGCCAGGCGGCATCATGTACTACTTCCTTGAGAGGCAAATTTTGTCCGAGCATCTGTTTTTCCGGGTTTTCAGCGAGGTGGGATATTTATTGATTATTCGGTCGGCATCGCCAGCATATGAAAAGCTGGCTAATCAGCCATTTTCAAGACGAAATGAAGCGGACCGGTGCGCCAAGCGAACTTGGAAACGCACTGGAGATGAATAATATCAGATGACTTTCGCGAGCCTGGCAGCCGCAAACACAACCTTAACTATCTTGCTTATCGGTTTTCTCATATTCGGCAAAGCCATCGTCGTCTTTGTCATCGGTATCAAAAGGAATCGGCTTGGCGCCCGAAGGAACTCCCGGAGTGTCAAGAGCAGTCGCCTTCTTGATCATGCGCCAGAGCCCCAGCACTCCACCTAAAATCGACAGGCCAAGCGAACCCCAGGGCGCCGTATGCAGCTTTTCATCGAGATAGCCGCCGCCCCAGACGCCCAGCATCACAAGAACGGCCGCGCCGATGACGGCGTCTCCGGCCACAAACATGCCGCGCTGAAACGTGCTCATGCCTGCCAACTGTTTGTTGATGCCCTTCATATATCGAAATTTTTCCGAGGTGGTGATGTCAATTTGAAACCAAATCGCAATGACCGAGTCTTTTTTCTAGCGTACCCCAGAGAGGACTGAAAAAAATGGCCGAAAGTGCCAAGCGGCGCTCAGCCGGGTACAAAGTCATTGTCCTCTTTCGGCTGACCTGACGGCCGCCTCTGCGGATCGGGGTTGCCAGGGCGCAGATAGTCCCAAAACGGGGCATAAGGTTAAGTGTGACTTTGCTACACTACATTTAATCCATATTCATGAGAGGCCTGGGCGACCGATATTGGCGAAAGCAGGCGCCGTGCAGTCGTAAATCAGAGGCTAAAAGCCACAAGACCAGCGCCAGTTCAGCTAGAGATTAGTTATAAGGAGTTATCAGCACATGTTCGACAGGCTAGCCAACTTAGTGAAGGCTATGTTCAACGCCTTGCTGGGCCGGATGGAAGACCCCCAGATAATGCTGGAGCAGACCTATCAAGATCTGCAGTCGAACCTGATTCAAGTTCGCCAGGCAGTGGCTCAGGCAATCGCCACCGAAAAGCAGCTTGAAGCGCAGCTCCAGAAGAATAAAGAGCAGGCGGAAACCTGGCATAACCGGGCGGCGATGGCTGTTCAACAGAACAATGACGACCTGGCCAAACAAGCTCTCCAGCGCAAGCAGCAGTATCAGCAAGCGGCGACCGACCTGGAAGCCCAGCTCAAAGTTCAAAAGGAAACGACCAACACTCTGCGCCAGCGTCTCACCGACCTGGAAGCCGAAGTGCAAAAGGCTTATACGAAAAAACAAGTGCTTATCGCTCGCGACAAAGCTGCGCAAGCAACCAGCAAAGCCAACGAGATTCTCTCGAAGACCACCGCGTCCGGTGCCATGAATGTGATTGAGAAAATGGAAACCAAAGTGCAGGAGCGCGAAGCTCGTGCCGCTGCGTTGGCAGAACTGGGAACCGATCAGCTCGACAAACAGTTCAAGAATTTCGAAGGCAAAACCGACATCGAGATGGAATTGCTCGCACTCAAAGGCAGCATGGGCAAGTCGACCGAGACACCAAAACTCCAGATCAAAGAGCCCGTTCTGATTGAAGTGACCAACAAAGACGCGGACGAAGTCGACGCTCAAGAAGTAAAAGAGATCAACGAAAAGTAAGCGAAGCAACAGCTACGAATTGCTGTTCAACGCCAATTGAATGCGCTCGAAATAGTCTTTGAATGTCCCTTCGAGAATAGCTGCGCGAGCCAGTCTTGCTTCTTTGATCAAATAAGTTATGTTGTGCAGGGAGAGCAGCGCCGCTCCGGACATTTCATTGGCTCTGACCAGATGGTGCAGGTAAGCGCGCGTGTAATTCTTGCACGTATAACAAACGCAATCCGGATCGAGCGGTTTGAATTCCTCGGTAAATCTGGCGTTCTTCAGGGCCAGGCGACCTTCGAATGAGAAGGCCGAACCATGTCTTGCCAGTCGCGTCGGGCTGACGCAGTCGAACATGTCGATACCGCATCTGATGGCATAGGCGATGTCCCAGGGAGTGCCGATACCCATCAAGTAACGTGGCTTGTTCTCCGGCAAAAGAGGAGCCGTGAACAAAACGATACGCTCGATCACCTCACGGCTTTCACCGACGGCGACGCCGCCGATTGCATATCCGGGCAATGGGAAAGACGTGACGGCATCCACAGATTGCTTGCGCAAGTCCTCGAACATGCTGCCTTGAACGATGCCGAACAATGCCTGATCCCGCGGTCGCGCGTGTTTTTCAGCACAAACAGCCAGCCATCTATGCGTGCGCTCCATTGATGCCACCGCTTCTTCGTGCGTGCACGGGTTCTTGACGCAGTCATCGAAAGCCATGATGATGTCGGCGCCGAGCGCGTTTTGAATCTCCATCGAACGCTCCGGACCGATGAAGTGCTGCTTGCCGTCCTTGTGATCCTTAAAGAAGACGCCCTCTTCGACGATGCGCCTGAAAGAATCGAGAGAGAATACTTGAAAGCCGCCGGAGTCCGTGAGAATAGGCTTCTTCCAGGCTGTAAACGCATGCAGTCCGCCGGCTTTCTTGACCAGCTCGTGTCCGGGGCGCAAGAAGAGGTGATAGGAATTGGCAAGAACGATTTGCGAGCCGCAAGCTTCCACCTGCTCGTAAGTGAGCGACTTGACGGTGGCATTCGTGCCTACCGGCATGAAGACAGGCGTCTCGACATCGCCGTGCGGCGTCGAGAACACGCCGGCGCGCGCACCGGACCAGGGGCAGACCGCCTGCAATTCAAACTTAAGAGCTGTTTCAACCGCCATCGAAAAACCATAGCAGGCGGCCCGGCGAACGATCAATAATATATGCGCCAAATGTGGAAATAAAACGATGCGCAATGCGAGCAAAACAAACCTAATAAAGTCCGCCCTGACCATCTGCCTGCTGGTAGCCTGCACGGCAGCCTCTGCGGCAACAGCTCAGAAAGACGAGAGCGATGTTGCGACCGTTCTGAAAAGCAATACCATCAAATTCCGCATCGCCAAAACACATCTGATGCACGGCGGTCTGCAAAAACCTGATGGAGACGGCGACCCGTCTGTACATGTATATATGACAATGATCGATCACGCCTATCCATATGTCATATCGCTGGGCAATTTTGTCGTTGTAAAACACAAAGACGAAGTGAAAGTGCTGGACGAATTCGGCGAGCAATTGCCTTTGCCGTATCGAAAACCGGAACGAGTGGGCTTCCACAAGGGCGACCTTTTGGCTATAAAAGCGTTCGACCTGGCGTCGGACGGCAAATTCAAAGAATCTTTGAAAGCGATCGAAGAAGCCGTCAAAGAAGCGCCCAACAGTTACAGGGTGCACAACAATCGCGGCGTGCTTCTCACCATGATGAATCATCGCGGCGATGCGGAAAAAGAATACGCCGAAGCCATCCGCCTCAATCCAAGCTGTGCTGCCGCTTATACAAACAGGGCCTGGCTGGCCATATCGCTCAACAAACCAGATCTGGCGGTCGAGGCTGCCAATCAAGCTTTGAAATTCGAGCCGAATTTGAACTCGGCGCGCATGTGCATAATTAAAGCGAAGCTCGAAGAAGGTGATGGAGCCGAAGCAAAGGCCATGTTGGAAAAAACAGGCCTGGCGCGGAAAAACGATCCGGCATCATTGCGCTTGCAGGCGGAAACTTTAATCGCCAGCAAATCTTACAAAGATGCAATCACCGTTTTGAGAAAGCTGATCATGCTTGCACCCAACGATGCAAACGCAGTACTGCAGCTCGCCTACGTCCTGGACATGACAGGCGATCTGGATGAGGCGATATTGCGCGCTCGCCAGGCGGTAGTTATGGTGCCGGAAAATCCGAGTGTGCGCGAGATATTGGGACGATATCTGGAAAAGAATCGCGACGATGCGGCAGCCGCTCTTCAATACGAAGCGGCAGTGGACTTGCTCAATTCCACCGCTGCGAAAGACCGCATGCAAAAGGCTATGGCAATCGAAGGACCGCTCTTGCGCTCAATCATGCGCATTAATGATTTCAAACGCGCCGAGCGCTGGTCATCGTATTTTGCAAAGCAATTTCCCACTTCCGCATCAGCGCACTACAACCGCGCCTGGCTGCTCTCCCAGGGTCCGGAGGATTATCATATAAAGGAAGCGCTCAGCGAATACGAAGCAGCCCTTAAATTAGATCCGAGCCTGAAGCAGACGCATTACAATCTGGCGCTGCTGTCTATTAAAACCGGCGACACCGGGCGCGCCGAGGCTGAGCTGAAGGCGTTCTTGGAACTGGCGCCGGATGATCCGGATCATGAGAATGCCAAGTCCATGCTCGCAAAATTGCAAGCCGGTCAAAAAGTTGATGAAAAACAATAGCGGCGCCATATCTTGCAGCCGTTCTGAAAATGCCTTATCTGCCTACATTCCATATGGATCAGGCAAGTCTTTGAATTGAACGATGTTCAAATTGCTTCTCAGCGCCTCTTCTTTTGCAGCCTCCGCTCCGGCCAGAAGGAAAGGCGGATCTAGAAAGTCGGTGGGCATTCCTGCGATTCCCATGGTCAATGCGATATCGCTGCCATTGGCTGTTTCCAGCGGATCTTTTTTGAAACTCTCCACAACGCGGGATGCGAAGACGAAGGCACCTTGCGAGCCTGTGTTGGGCAAGAGTATTGCAAAATCATGATTTTCATAATGCGCGACAAGATCGAGCGGTCGCTTGATCAGATTCAACCGTTTTCCAAATGCATTGACATTCTCGGCGTTGAGCGGCTCTCTGACTGTCACCGAGCCCTGCCTTACGGTTTTCATCTCGAAAATGATCACCGAAAGATCGCTCTCGGTTCGAAAACGCCGCAAGTATTCTTGCTCAAGGAAAAACAAGAATGCTTCGTAGGTATATAGCCCGGTAGAGCCACTGAGCATACTGTTTTTAATAGCTTCAACAGCCTCGGTATCGATGATTTTCGGCATCAAAGTGCGGCTGGCCATCTTCGGCTCGCACTTTTTAATCAGGTCGAGACGCAAAAGCTGCGCCACCAGCCCCGCCCACTTGCTGCGCGGAAGACCCAGGCTGCGGGCGGCTTCGGCAAGTGTGGTCGTAGCGTTGAACCGCTCGTATAGCTTTTTGAGCGAGGTCGTATCGATCTTGGAATTGCTCACCATCTCGTCGAACTGCTCTTTAGCCAGACTCGATTGCTTCTTGTCCAGGAGCGTATCGGCGTCGATACCGGCAGCGGCTAGATAATTCGCACAGTCGATAATTTTCACGCCTTTGAGCATCAATGTGTCCAGCGCCTGGTCGACTGTCTTTTTGGGGGCCGCTTCTTTCGGCTGGAAATTAAAATGACCTTCCTTCCAGGTCAGGACTTCAAGAAGCGCCTCCTGCCCTTCTTCCTCTTCGGAATAGGCGTGCACAGGCGCTCCGTCCTCGAAGTAGACGTGGGTGCGGCAGTGGGCGCTCTCGAAGGTGAGTTTGCCGGTCATGCGCGCCATCTGCATGGAAGGCAGCAAATTGGTGACCTGAACCAGGCTCAGGTCGCCGGAAAGTACCGCTTTCTTGGGCGTTTCGCCCTTTTCGCTCTTGGTAATCGGCAGATGATGCGAGCCGCTCGTCTGGCCATTGGTGTTGGTGGAATGTTTGGCAGTAGTTTCCTGCTCACGGGCGATGCCCTCGACCGGACTGCCGTCCGCCTTTCGGGGATGGCGCTCGTCCTCGGGAAGCGAAGTGGTGACCAGGTTGTAGACGAGCAGAGGGTCTTCGCTGACGTACATCCAGAGGATTTTGGCCGCCGACTCGTTGAACATATGCATGCGCCATTCCGGGTCGTCGCCCATATTATTGGTCTCGACGCTCAACGTATATTCGGAGCCGCTGGTCTGATCGGACCAGGCGATGACAATCTTGCCGCCGCGCTTCGCCAGGGATTGAGCCACTATTTTTTGCAAGTCGCTCAAAAGCGGGCGACTATCCAGTCGCTGTATGGTCGGACCCTTGCTGGTTGGCTTTTGCATAGACGGACGGCTTCCCAACGGCTACCTGATAGCCGAATTTACTTTTTCAATGTTCCACACCAAACAGAAGATAAGAACATATCTTCAAGAAACTAGTTCTTTTCTATATGTTCCCAGCGGCCGGAAGGTCTAGCGACATATAATCAGCGGTGTTGTCATGGGATCGCCGGCATATATCTAAGATTGCCGATAGTAGTCTGCGAGGATCACTGGTGGTGGCATCAAAGCAGAAGTTTGTGAGGCCAAAAATGGTGACAATTCGACTGAAAAACCGCTAAAATACGGCTGAAAATCACGTCGCACATGTCCGATCGATCACCTCGATCACGAAAAATCTTGACACCAGATGCAGTGTATAGTCTAATTCGGCTGAAAGAAGCGTTTCAAAATGGCGTTAGTGGGGGACTCTTTTGAGAATCAAGGAAATCGAACTTGACAACTTCAAGTCGTTCGGTAAGGTAACTCGAGTTCCGCTGCTAGACGGGTTCACGACCATCTCCGGTCCCAACGGTTCCGGCAAGTCGAACATCATCGACAGCCTACTATTTGCCCTAGGTCTTTCCTCCACTCGGACCATGCGAGCGGAAAGATTGCCGGATCTTTTGAATAATTTGTCCGGCAAAAACGAAGCGAAAGTCACTGTTCGCTTCACCGACGATAAGGAAAAGGAGATAGAAGTATCTCGCCGTATCCGCGTAAAAGATAACGGTTATACCAGCACATATATGCTGAACGGGCGCAATGCCACGCTTACCGAGATTCACGACGAGCTGACTAAATACAACGTTAGTCCAACCGGATATAACGTCATTATGCAGGGCGACGTCACCGGCATCGTGACGATGAGCGCATCGGAACGCCGCAAAATCATCGACGAATTGGCCGGAGTGGCCGAATTCGACCGCCGCATCGACCAGGCTAAAAGTGAGCTGGCAGCGGTTTCCGAGAAGATCGATCACCAGCGGATTGTATTGGCTGAAATTGCAGTGCGTTTGGAACAACTGAGATCCGACAGAGACCACGCGCTCAAATATTTGGACTTAAAAACTCAGAAAGAGACTCTCGAGAAAGACCTCGTCTTCGTCCGGCATTCCGAGACCGAAGCGAAAATGGAGTCCGAACGCAAAGAGCTTGAAAAACTCGATTTAAAAGAAGCCGAGCTGGCAGCAAAACTGGAAGAGGCGGAAATCAACCTCGTCAAATTGCGCGCCGAACTCGGACAGCTCGAGCAGGAAATCCGCGAAAAAGGCGGCAACGAGCAGCTTCTCCTCAGGCAAGAACTGGAAAACCAGAGAGGGGAATTGACCCGTGAAGAAAACAAAGCGAGCAATCTGGCCGGCGTCATCGGTGAAAAAGCGAAACTGATCAAATCCATTCAGGCGCAGATCAAGACTATCGACAAACATCTGAACGATATCGTCAAGCAAAAGAAACAGCATGCTGAAGACCAGCAGGCCGTGCAGCTCGGCTTGATGGAAAAGCAGGGCGCCTACAGCGCGGTCATGGCTGAGATAGAAGTAATCCGTCAGGAGAAAGATTCTTCTTCTGAAAAGGTGGCGACTCTGCACACGGAATTGCAAGACCTCCGCGATGAGCGTCACAAGCTGGAAGTCCGCAAAACCGAATTGACCACCACCAAGTCGAATATCGAAAAAGAACTGGTCACTCTTCGCGACAAAGCAACCAACGCTATAGGAATGCTTTCCAATTCGAAGACCACGGTTGCTCAATTCGAGCGCAAATACCAGGATCATGAAGCCCTGGTCACCGGCGTCGACAGAACAATCCGCCAGCTCGAAGACGAATTGCAATCGACAAGAGAAGAAATCGAAGGCAAGCGTTCGGCTCTGGAGTCGATGCAAAAGCGCTTGATTGAGCTGGAAACGACCAAGGAAGTGGTCGGCGAAAGCGGATATGGACGCGCAGTCGAAGCGATACTCAATGCCAATATTCCCGGAGTGCACGGAACCATCGGACAGCTCGGCAATGTTTCCGAGGAATATACGACCGCTCTGGAAATCGCTATAGGACCGCGTCTTGGCCACGTAGTCGTGGACGACGATCAGATAGCCCAGGAATGCATCAACTATTTGAAGCAGCATCAGGCCGGTCGCGCCACGTTCGTTCCCCTTAACAAAATTCAAACTCAGCCACCCGGTCTTCTGCCCAACCGCCCGGGCGTTATCGACTTCGCATATAACCTGGTCGACTTCAATCCGCGTTTTGCCCGCGCCATGCAATATGCCTGCGGACAAACCATTGTTGTCGAAGACATGGAAGTTGGTCGCAAACTGATCAACCAGGCGCGTATGGTCACACTGTCAGGCGAACTGTTCGACAAGTCAGGCAGTATCTCAGGCGGCGTCGACAACAAAGCGAAGATGCACTTCTCTTCGCGTGGTGAAACCGACCTTGCCGTATTGAAGCAGACCACGAAAAATCTCAAAGACCAGATCAAATGGGCTCAAGAGTCTCTCAAAGACACCGAAGCCGCACTCACGGACGAGCGCTCCAAGGCCAATACTTTGCGCGCCGAGCTTACGCAAAAACTCGTCGAAGTCGAAGCGAAGCGCAAAGCTCAGATCGATCTGGAAAACGATATCGAGGGCGTAAAGCCCAAACTGCGCGAGCATGGCGATGAAATCGACAAAATCGATTCTGAGATGACCGGTCTGGATTCATCACTGAAGGATCTCGGCAAGAAGATCTCCAAGCTGGAAGAATCGCTCAACGAAGTGCGCGACACCGGCAAGAAAACCAGAATTGAAGAGCTGATTCACGAATCGGAAGAATTGCGTGAAGGGCTGGAAGCCGTCGAGAAAGAACTGAAAGAAATTCAGCGCCTGACAGACAAGCTCGAAACCGAAGAAAGGCTGGAGACCAATAATCGCCAGCAACTGGCTGTGCAACTGGAAGAAGCCAATAAAGAAATGGCTGACCTGGAAATTCAGAAGCCTCAATTCGAGCAAGTGATCAATACTTTGCGCGCGTCTATCAAAGAGAAAGAACAGCAAATCGAAGTTCTTTCGGAAGAATTGGAAGGACTGCGTACCGCTAAAGACGGAATTCACGAAAAGCTCACCGGGCTGGAAGTGGATCGCACAAGAATCGATCAAGAACAGATTCACGTCGCCGAGCAACGCAAAGAACGCAAGCTTGCTTACTTTGATCTGCAGAATGCGCTCACTCTACTGAAGGCTGAGATAGAACGCGTGCTTGCAGAAAACCCCGGCTACGAGCCGCCTAACCAGGGCACGGTCGACCAGCTCAAGCATCAAGTTGAAAGACTCGAAAAACGCATGCGCGCGCTCGAGCCGGTCAACATGAAAGCGCTGGACGATTACAACGCGACAGATATTCGCAAGAAAGAACTGGACGATCATCTCAACGTGCTTACCACGGAGCACGACGAGATCTTGCAGCGCATCGCCGGTTATGACGAGCTGAAGAAGCGAACTTTCATGGAAGCTTTCGATGCCATTAATTTGAACTTCCAGAGTATCTTTGCAGAACTCTCCCACGGCTCCGGCCGGCTTGAATTGGAGAATCCGGACGATCCTTTCAGCGGCGGCTTGATTATTCGCGCTCAGCCAAGAGAGAAGAAGATGCAACGCATCGAGGCTCTCTCAGGTGGAGAAAAATCGCTGACGGCGCTCTCCTTCGTGTTTGCATTCCAGAGATACGCACCGGCTCCTTTCTACGCATTCGACGAAGTCGACATGATGCTGGACGGCTCCAATGCCGAGCGCCTCGCCCGCATGGTCAAGGCACAATCGAAAGTTGCGCAATTCGTCGTCGTCAGCTTGAGACGTCCGATGATCGAAAATTCCGATCATGCTATCGGGGTGTCGCTGCGCGCCGATGGTTTCTCCAGAACAGTGGGCATCAAAGAAATTCACATTCCGGATGAAGAGCAGCACGCAGCCGCTGCCAGCGCTTGAGGTCGCCCATGCAAGCTCCTGACCACACAACCGCGAATCCCAGTCCGGCAGCGACACTTGCTCCGGCAGCGGAAGCGCAAGTGGACGGTATCGAAATCTTGATCAAGCTCGCCGAGTCCGGCGACATCGATCCGAAAAACATCGACATTATCGATGTAACCGACAAATTCCTGAAAGCAATTGCAGCCGCCCCCAAGGAAAATTTGCGCCAGAGCGGCAGAATTATTTTCCACGCTTCCGTTCTGCTCAGAATGAAAGCCGAGGCGCTCCTGGCTGCTGCGTCCGCCGAGCTTGATGTTGGCGGCGACGACTTCATCGATTTCGATGAAACAATGCTAGCGATGGACACCGATATGCCCAGGCAGATCACTTTAAAAGATCTGGAGAAGGCGCTGGTTCGTCGTACAAACAACAAACAAAACCGCCAGCGCAAAGTTACACTCCAACAACTTATCGACGCCCTGAAAGATGCCGAAAAGCTCGAGAAAGAACGCCTGGAGAAAAGACCGCGTCAGCGCATCCAGACCGATGGATACATCGACGTAAGAGATGTGGATGACATACTCGAACTGGCTCACGATGAAGATATAGAAGTCACCATTGCGCGTGTCGATCAGCTATTGGAAGAGTCGATCAAGATTGGAGACACGCTCTCCCTGCTGAAGTTGATCAGAATGCTCGGACCGAAAAGCGACTGGGTCGATGCATTTTTGGCGATCCTATTTTTGTCGAATGCCGGTAAAATAGTACTTGAACAAGAAGAATTCTATGGACCAGTTCAAATAGTCCGCGCTGAACCGCCAGCGGAGGGACAGGCGTTTAAAGTAACTGCTTATTGACAGTTCATGCCGGTTTCAATAACCTAGAATCCCGGCTTCCACTTCCGACGGATAACGTGATTAACAGTGAGTCTAAAAGCAAAAATTGAATCAGTTCTATTTTTGACCGAAAAACCGGTCAGAGCTCAAGCCATTGCACGTATCGTCAATGAAGATGTGCAATTGGTACGTCAGGCTATTCTGGAGCTTATCCGCGACTACGAAAACCGCGATGGCGCTCTGGAAATTGCGGACGACGATGGATATATAATCCAGGTCAAAGATCAATATTCATCGATTATCGACGAATTTCTGCCGATGGAGCTGCCTGTTGCTTTGCTGCGGACACTCTCGGCAATTGCAATCAAACAACCGGTCGCTCAAGCCGAGATCATCAAGATAAGAGGAGCGGGCGCTTACGATCATATTAAGGAATTGCTGGCTCGCGAGCTTATTAATAAGAAGGAAGACGGTCGCTCTCCCTTGCTTACGACCACCAAGCAGTTCCAGGACTATTTCCGCCTTACGCAAGATGCCAAGTCCTTGCGCACCGAATTGCGCAAGACCGACAAGAAGAAGTCTCAAGAGGAGGAGGGCACTACATTCGATGCCACTCCTGCCGAGGACGGCGAATCGGACAGACTGGTCATTCAGTTGAAGCTGGAAGACGAAGCCACCGACGGCATTGCGGCAGATGGCGCAGCAGCAGCCACAGACAACGATTTTGAAAGCTCAGAGTCTTCTGCGGATGAAAGTTCCGCCGACGAAACTTCTGTTGATGACACTCCCGCGGTAACCATTGTGCCGGCTGCAGTAGAAGCTGCATTAGAAAGAATGTCGGACGGCCCCGGTGACATCGGTTAATACAGTCGCGGCGATTCTCGTTTCGGCCGGCAGCGGAAAACGCTTTGGGGATGACTCTTCATCAGCCAAGCAATATCAGCTTCTTAACGGCAGTCCCGTATACACCTGGGGGCTGAGATGCCTGCTGGCTCATCCGCGCATCGAAAAGGTCATCTGCCTGGTGGCGGAAGGTCTGGTAGAGGAAGTGCGCGCGGACGCAAGCAAATGGATCTCTGAGGGGCTCCATAAATTATCGGTCACCACCGGAGGTGCAACCAGGCAAGGTTCTGTTTTTAACGGTCTCAAATGGCTGGCCGCGCAAGGCTCTGCGCCGGATGCCGTGCTCGTGCATGACTCTGCAAGGCCGTTTATCACTGCCACCATACTTGATGACGTCATCAAGTGCATCGAAAAAAATGATGCATGCACCGTCGGTACACCAGTATCAGATACGGTGAAAGAAACCGACGGAACTGTCATAAAGAAAACAGTTGACAGGACCAATTTGCATATTGTGCAAACCCCGCAGGCAGCACGTTTTACCGAGTTGCTTAAAGCTCATGAGCGCGCCGAGGCTGAAGGGTGGGTCACCACGGATGATGCCCAAATAATGGAAATGGCCGGATATAAAGTGAATGTGGTCTTGAGTACACGATGGAATATCAAGATCACCACGAAAGAAGACTTACGCATATGTGAGGCACTTGCACTCGCAATTAATCGTTGATGAAAAGCCTGAGTCCATGAGCTTTTCCGACGTGACGCCATAGATGATGGCAGCTTTTTTCACTTGCTAAAAACCACGAATGAACTAGAATTATGGACATGATAAGACACCATCTCAGGTGGCATATACACTGGATGCGTCACCCTGTGCGATAGTAAGTCGGTCTCTTATCAACACAATATACCTACAACGATAAGAATCGAAGAAGGACTACTATGGCTGACGACACCCAAGATACGATGAATGAAATCCCGCTGCCTACACACAGCGGACGTGGTGCCAGAAAGGAAGTCGATCTGTTTCCGGCGATTGCCGAAAAGCGACTCGTGCCTATGACCTCAATGCGCTCAACTGCACCTGAGCGGATCGGTACTCAAATTTCAATGTTCGAACCTGTTTCATTCGATGAAGCAGTAGAGATTGTTGAATGCTTGCGTTCACGCGCAGCGACAACAATTTCGCTCGGCAACATGAAGAAGATTGATGCCAACAGGCTGGTTGATTTCGTTGCCGGCGCCTCCGCCGCACTCGACGGTGATTTTCATAAGTTGAGCGAGCAGGTGTACATCTTCTGCCCGAGCAATATCAAAATCACGGTACCTGGAAAAGCAGCAGCATCGGCGGCAGCGGTTCCTGGTTTCGATACCGGAGCGGCGCTTGACTTTCTCTATTCACCATCAAGCTCAAATCCGTTTTCGACATCGAGCTCACCCTGGCCCAACGCATAGAGCCGGGACGCAAGATTCATTCGAACACTTTCTTTCAGAGTCGACTTTCGGGTCGGCTCTGTTTGTTTGACCATTTCTTCGAACGCCCCTGCTTGGCAGCCTCGCTGCCTATCAATAGTTAATGAATTTTCATCAAACGCTTGCTGGGAGTTTGATTCGCAGCTCTTCAAGTTTTTTAACAGCCGCCTCCGGGTGCCGCTGCTATCATTGATGGACAATGCATTTGATGGAAACCCCATCAGGTGCAGTGTTTCCTCCTTACCTAATCCACCACAAACAAGTTCTTCCCTCCCAGATTTCCTCGGGGAGGGAAGTCTTCTTTGTATGCGCCCGCTATATGTCGAACATCCGTCCGATATCCGACGAAACCCGCATTGGCGCGCAATTTATAAGACGGAATAGAATGAATTTCAGTGATTTTCAGTGAATTTCAGTGATTTTCGGCGCGGGCACGAGCGACAAGCGCCCCGAAAGTCATTTTTGCCCCTGAAAACCTCGATTTTGCGAGTTTAGGCGGCGCGGGTGGTATATCCCCAATGTATAGAGAATATTCAGGCCTTTAGAAGTAGATCTATGACACTCACTCCAACTACTAATGATCCGCTGATCGGCAAGATTCTTGCTGAGCGCTACCGCATTACAGAGCTTGTCGGATCGGGCAGATTCAGTATCGTCTATAAAGGTCAGCATCTTTTCATGGACCGCTCCGTCGCCATGAAGACGCTTCAAGCCAACCTGGCTGAAGACCAGACCATTATTAAGCGCTTTGAAAAGGAAGCCGTTGCGCTCAGCAAGCTCAGGCATCCGAACATCGTGTCCGTGTATGACTGCTTTGTGCACACCAACGGGCAGCCGTTCCTCGTAATGGACTTCCTCGATGGTCATACTTTGGAAGAGCTTTTAACCGACCGCGGCGCGATTCCACCAAAGCTCATGCGCGCCATTGTTTTCCAGGCGTCCGCCGGTCTTGCGCATGCGCATGGCAGCGGCGTTTTGCACCGGGATATCAAACCGGACAATATCATTCTTTTGCCGCGCGAAAAAACGGATGAGCGCGTGCGTTTGCTCGACTTTGGTTTTGCTCTGCTTCAGGGCGATATGGAAAGGCTTACTCTGTCAGGAACGCTTTGCGGAAGTCCTGCGTACATCAGCCCGGAGCGATGGAAGGGCAAAGAGCTGGATGCGCGCTCGGACATCTATTCTCTTGCTGTCGTGATGTATCAGGGATTGACCGGTCAACTGCCGTTTAAAGCGGCGTCCCTGGAAGAATTGCGCAACATGCACGTTGGGCAAGAACCGCCTCAATTGGGCGACATTGTACCGGCGCTGAAAGAAGACACGGTTGCTCAAAGTATTTTGCTCAAAGCGATGGCGAAAGATCCTGACGAGCGATATCAAACAATGAAAGAGTTTCACAATGCGGTTAAACTCTGGTCCCCCAACAGTGATGATGCAGAAATTGCGCAGTGGGCTAAGAATGTCATGCCGAAGCCTGCACCACAGGCAGTGCCAAACGCTGTTATAGCTCAGCCTCTTTCCTTGCAACCGCCGCCCGGACACGCACCGGCAACACCAGCTCAAGCTGCGCCGCCGGCTAATCAAGCGACGTCTAAATTCGATGATGTTTCGACCCTTCAGGACAAGTCACTGGGACCGACCTTTGATGAGATCGAAACTCTTCAATCTGCCAGAGCCGGACAAGAAGGCGGCGAGCAAAGCTTTGTCGAGATGCCCGATCCACCGGGAGCGGCGCCGGTTCAGTCAGGCGCGCCCGGTCAGGCTGCCATACCGGGTCAGCAGGGCATGCAAAATCAGCCTGGTGTCGTTCACAATCCAAATGCCGCGCAGCGCACGGTTGAGGTTTCTCTTGAGCAAGGCAATCCTTTGTCGCCGGAAGCAATGGCGCGCATACAAAAGCCAAATCCTCGCGCTTCTCTGACAAAGCAAGATGTCGCCTACATCAAAGCAATCGCGCAGACGCTGGGAGACAGCCTGGGCGATCAAGCGAAATCTATCGAAATGACTCCTTCGCTTGAAGGACATCTTCCGATGCGGGATGAAACGACAAAATTGAGTTTCAACTCTATGCCGGCTCCTCCCCCTCAGTCAGCGGTTCCGGAGGCAGGACCGAAGATTGTTCCTGTTGTTGATCGCCGTCAGAAGAAAACCGGCGAAGAAGGTGTCGGAGATGCGGCTGCCGGCGGCGCCACTGCGGGCGGTGCACAGCAAAACGTCGCATCCGAATGGAGCGCCAAGCAAGAAGTGGCTCCTTGGGTGCAAAATCCTGATGATTTCAAACCGAAAACTGGTTTTGCGGATAGTGCTCCATCTTTTAACTCAGGACCAACCGGTTCCTCGCCATTCGGCGCACCCGCATCCGGTCCTCCGGTTCCTCAAGGTTTCGTGCCCGGCGCTGCGGCACCAGGTGCTCAGGGTCCAGGCGCTCCAGTTCCGGGTGGTCCGGTTCCCGGTGGTCCGGTTCCCGGTGGAGCAAGTCCGCCGGCCGGCGCACCAGGCGCTGAGGAGCGTCCATTTATGAATTCCAGCGGGCCTCCGAATCAATTTTTCTCACTTCCTAATTCAGCTGCAGGAGCGCCGCCAGGAGTTCCTCCTGGATCACCTCCTGGATCACTTCCTGGATCACTTCCTGGATCACCTGCTGGAACACTTCCTGGATCACCTGCTGGAACACTTCCTGGATCACCTGCGGCGGCTAAAGATCCATCCACAATTTCCAGTTCGCGCATATCTCCGACGATGCCGGGCTCGCCGCCTGGAGGCGCACCTGAAGCTGCGGCACCATCTTCGGTGCCATGGACTAATGCGACATCGTCTTCGCCTGTCGATTTCGGCAAGATTTTCGATGACAAAGCGATGGAACCATCGGTGCCGATTCCACCATCCCCAATTTCCAATTCACTGGGAACGGAGATTGCATCACCGACAGCAAGCTCTGCAAATCTTTCCATTGCCGGCGGAAGCGATCGCCCGGCGCCGCCGAAAGGCGAGAAAAAACGCAATCGCATCCCTACATTTGTAGATCGCCAAGCGCCTCTGGACGAGCCTCAGGCAGCAGCAGCGCCGAAAAGCATGGGCAAAGTGCTTATTGGTGGAGCGGTAGCTGTATTTATATTCGCGGGCATTGGCATTGCAACCTGGCTTATGACCAATGTCAACCCATCAAATAACAATGCGAATCCGAACACCGCAGAAGTCACACCTGTGCAAGACAACGCATCGAGCAATCCGCCTGCCGCAACAACGGCACCGACGGCAAAGGATACAAGTGCGAATGCGGACAACTCCGCTGACACCGCGCTGAATGACAACAGCTCAAGCCAGACTGCGGCACCGCCTGTGAAACCAGCGGCTAAACCTGCCAAGAATGAAGCACCGAAGACAGCATCAAAACCTGCTCCTCCTCCGGCAGCAGCTAAAGAGCCGCCGTCTGCGCGTGGATGGTTCGGCATGCCGACTTTCAACCAGCAAAAGGATGAGGAAAAGCAAGCAGCAAAATCATCGCCTGCTGTAACTGCAGATGCCTCGCATGCTTCACCGCCGCCCAAACCCAAGAAGAAAAAACCACCGAAACGTAGAAAACCGGCTGTTGCACGCAGCAGTGGCGGCAGCAGTTCCGGCGGCTTGTCCGGCGGATACGTCGAAGTGGAAGTCACACCAGGACGCCGCGCTTACCGTTCGTACTAAGCGAACTATGTAGAACTGTCAGCGCGCGAGCTACTTGATTGGCGCGAACGCGATTTCGATTCCGAAATTTCGTTGAGAATAATCTGCACAAACGGGCTCGCCTTCACATTCTCTTCGAAATAATCAGCAAGTCCCATCGCCAATTGATGCTTGAGAGCCTCCTTAGGAATTCTCGCATCATCGGAAAGCTCCGCCAAAAGTCGCTTCGCTTCTTCCTGAACCTTGAGCACGAACTCTTCGGCAGGCACTCCTTTTGGCAGAATCAGACCCCGCAATGAAACATCCGGACCTGCCACCAGTTTCGATGTTTGATCGACTGACATTGCCACCATGACGAGTCCATCTTCCGCGATGTGACGACGCTGCTCGACAATGCTTTCATCAATCTCAAATGCGCGCGATGAGTCGATAAGAATCACACCGGAATCCACTCTTCCTGACACGTGCGCTTTGTCGCGAGACAGTTCGAGAATTTCGCCGTTTTCCATAACGAATGTATTTTCCGGCTCGACGTTGCATTCGACTGCAAGCTCCGCGTGACGCACGAGCATTCTGAATTCGCCATGAATAGGAACGAAAAATTTCGGTTTGCACAAATTGATCATCAGCTTTTGTTCTTCGCGGCAGGCATGTCCGCTCACGTGCACACCGGCAGTGCGTCCGTAGACTACATTCGCACCACGCAAGAACAATGCATTGATGGTGTTGGCGACAGACCGCTCGTTGCCTGGAATCGGAGTTGCGGAAATTACAACTGTATCGCCGGGAATAATTTTGATCTGCTTGTGTTCGTTGTTGGCAATGCGGCTGAGCGCGGAAAGCGGTTCGCCCTGACTGCCTGTCGTGAGAATGACGACTTGATCGAGCGGCAATTGCTTCAACTGATCGACAGGAACCAGGAGTCCATCAGGGAAAGTCATGTATCCGAGTTCGCGAGCGATGCCGGCAAGATTGAGCATTGAGCGGCCGAGAATTGCGACTTTGCGCTCGTATTTGATCGCAGCCTGGAGAACCTGTCTGATGCGATGCACATTGCTGGCGAATGTTGTGACGATAATTCGGTGCGGCGCAGTTGAGAAAACCTCATTGATTTTCGCCCACACTGTGCGCTCAGAAGGGCTGTATCCATCACGCTCCGTGTTGGTGCTGTCGCTCAGCAAGCAAAGCACACCTTCATCACCGGCGCGCGAAAGGCTGGCAATATCAAACTGTTCGCCATCGACAGGAGTGAAGTCGAACTTGAAATCGCCCGTGTGAACAAGCGTTCCTATCGGCGTTCTGATAATCAAACTGAACGCGTCCGCAATCGAGTGCGTGCAGCGAATGAACTCAACCTGAAAACAACCTATTTTCACTTGCTGGCGCGGTTTGACTTTGCGCAGCACAGTCGACTCTTCGAGCCCGTTTTCCTTCAACTTGCCTTCGAGCAAACCGAGTGCCAGCGCCGGTCCATAGATAACCGGAATAGTCACGTCGCGCAAAATAAATGGAATGCCGCCGATGTGGTCTTCATGACCGTGCGTGATCGCCAGACCGCGGATTTTGTCCTGGTTCTCGCGCAAGAATGTGATATCCGGCAGTACAAGATCTACACCCAACTGTTCTTCCGAAGGAAAAGCGAGCCCGGCATCGACAAGCATGATGTCATTGCCGCACATGATCGCCATGGTGTTTTTGCCAATCTCACCAAGACCGCCCAGCGGAATTATCTTGACCGTGTTCGAGCTGGAATCCAGCTTCGACCTGCTAGCCTTCGGCGCTTCGTTCTCTTCATGCGGTTTGCCGGACTTCGTCATTGGGTTGTACCTTTTGGAGAACTACTTTGTGGTTTAGAAACGATCTTGCTGAAACTATCCGTCTAAACAGCGGACGCGGACGGTGCGAGCTGTTCTGTGACTTTATCCAGTGCGGCTTTCTGCTGCGCATCAAGCGGGACTAAAGGCAAACGCAAATTCTCTTTGCACAGGCCCATTTTGCTGAGCGCATATTTGGTGCAAGTCGGATTCGGTGCTGCGAACAATGCTTTGAAAAGCGGCAAATATTTGTAATGCAACTCACGCGCTTTATCCGCATTGCCATTGAAAAAAGCATCACACATTTCTTTGATTTGCGATCCGACGATATGGCTGGCAACGCTCACAACTCCTGCCGCACCAACGGACAGGAAAGGCAAGGTCAAGTAGTCATCGCCGGAGTAGATGCGGAAGTCCTTACGTGCGACACCAGCAATCTCACCAGTTTGATCGACACTGCCGGTGGAGTCTTTCAGCGCATGGATATTTTTGTGTTTTTCAGCCAGCTTGATCATTGTCTCGCTGGTGATATTGATGCCGGTTCTGCCGGGAATGTTGTAGACGACTATCGGCAAACTGGTGCTGCCAGCAACTTCGCCGAAGTGCGCAAGCAGTCCCGCCTGGCTCGGCTTGTTGTAATACGGCGCCACAACGAGCAACCCGTGAGCACCGAGCTTTTCCGCTTCCTTCGATGCTTCCACCGATTTGCGCGTGTCATTATATCCGGTGCCCATGATCACTTTGGCGCGATTGCCTGCTGTTTCCAAAACACTCTTGAGCAATTCCTTCTTCTCGCTCGAATCGAGCGTCGGGCTTTCGCCGGTGGTGCCGGAAACGACAATCGCGCTGGTGCCGTTCTGAATGAGGTGATTGACCAGCTTTTCCACTGCTTTGAAGTCGACCTTGTCGGAATCATCAAAGGGAGTAATCATCGCGGTGATGACTCTGCCGAACAGTGGTGCGTCTGTGCCTATCACTTTTTTTCTCCTTAGCTGGCTACCGGTTGTTTCAAGAGTTTGTGCTCGACCAGATACTCGGCGATGCGAACTGCGTTGAGCGCGGCGCCGATTCTCAGGTTGTCTGCAACAACCCAGAGATTGAGACCGTTTTCCGACGACGTGTCGCGGCGAATGCGACCGACATAGACGGGGTCTTGTCCGGCTGCCTCGAGCGGCGTCGGGTAGATGCCTTTTTCCGGCGTGTCCCAAACTTCGATAATCGGATCATTGGCGAGCGCTTCGCGTGCTTGCGCCGGGCTCACAGGTCTTTCCAGATCGACGGTAACAGCTTCGCTGTGGCTGATGACGACAGGCACGCGCACAGCAGTGCAGGTGACTGGCAGATTGGGCAATTCGAGAATCTTTTGGGTTTCTTGAACGACCTTCATCTCTTCTTTTGTATAGCCATTGTCGAGGAAGCTGTCGATGTGCGGTATCAGGTTGAACGCGATTTGCTTTTGAAGAACCTGCGGAGCATATTCTTGATCGTTCAAGATCGCCTTAGTCTGCAACTCCAGTTCTTCCATGGCTTCCTTGCCGGCGCCGCTGACGGACTGATAGGTGGAAACAATCACGCGCTTGAGACCGCCCAGTTCGTGCAAAACTTTGAGAACAGGCATCAATTGGGCAGTGGAGCAATTCGGATTGGCGATGATGCCTTTGTGATCTTTGATCGTATGACCGTTAACTTCAGGGACTACAAGAGGAACATCTTTGTCCATGCGATAAGCGCTGGTGTTGTCGATGACGATGCAACCGGCTTGCACTGCCAGTGGTGCAAACTCTTTGCTCCTATCAGCACCGGCGGAGGCAAGCACGATGTCGATGCCTTTGAACGCTTCGGCTGACGGTTCTTGCACCGGATACTGCTTGCCGCAGAATTCGATGGTTTGATTTTTGGAGCGGGCGCTGGCAAGAAGTTTCAGCTCACCGACGGGAAATTTGCGTTGTTCCAGAACCTTGAGCAGTTCCGTGCCTACTCGGCCGGTTGCCCCTAGAATCGCAACATTCACTGGTCGCTTCGAATTGCCTGCCATCTCTCCTCTATCCTCCGTCAGTTATGCGTTTGAAAATAAAATCTGATCCAGTCCAACTGCAAGTTTCTTCAGTCCCATCACATGATTGAGCGCCATGCGCTCGCCTTCGATGAAACACTTGGTGTTGAAACTGTCGTGCCGAATGGCGAGAAGCTCGCCTTCTGAGCCGAATAAAACTTCTTGATGCGAAATCATGCCGGGCAGGCGCAGCGAATGAACACGCACTCCGCTGGCATGAACAGCGCCACGGGCGCCGGGCATCAGCTCTTTTTCTTCAACGCGCTTGGCGTTGTAATGGCTGCGGCTGTCCGCGAGTTTGTTGGCCGTGTGCGTCGCAGTGCCGGAAGGCGCGTCGATCTTCTGGGTGTGGTGCATCTCGACGATTTCCACATTGGGGATGAAACGCCCGGCCTGCCGAGCGAATTCCATCATGAGCACGGCGCCGACGGAAAAATTCGGCACTACCATTGCTCCAATACTGTTCTTCTCAGCCAGAATAGCCAGCTCCTTGAGATGCGATTGGCTCAGGCCGGATGTACCGATGACTGGACGGATGCCTTTGCCGATGGCGGACGTAGCCGTCTTCCATGCAGCCTCCGCCAGAGTGAAGTCCAGAATGACATCAGGTGAAGAGGCGGCGACACACTCGATAAATCCGCTGCTGACAAGTATACCAGCCCGCTGCCCGCCCGGAACCTCAGTGACCTGTCCTATGTCAAGTCCGACATATTCGGCGTTTTCGCGCCCCCAGCCACCGACGATTTTGATGACCGGATCATTGAAAAACGCCTGTACAAAGGCTTTTCCCATGCGCCCGTTGATGCCGGCGACAGCCACCTTGATGGTTTTCGAAGCTTCTGAAGCCGTCATAGACAAGCCTTTCAGGTAGGAGTTTAACTGGAAATAAGGGGTATTTTACCTGGCCGGAGCCGTCAAAATACCCCTTATAAAGAAAAGAGCCCGGTTGCCCGAGCCCTTTGTTACTTATCTAGCGGCGACCGCCTGAATGGTCTTTCCCGTGGAGCCGAAGCCGCCCTCGCCACGCTCGAGGCTCTCGGCCAGTTCGTCGACTTCGACAATTTCTACTCGCGGAACAGGCGTAATGAGCAGTTGCGCGATCTTTTCGCCGGGCTGAAAAGTGTAGGGCGCTTCGCCGTGGTTGATAATCAGCACGCAGACTTCGCCGCGGTAATCCGAATCGATTGTCCCGACGCAGTTGGTCAAGCTGATACCGGCTTTGTGAGCCAATCCCGAACGCGGACGAACTTGCCCTTCGTAGCCGACAGGAATTTCGACTTGAATGCCTGTGGGAATCTGCGCGCGCTTATTGGGCTCGACTGTCACAGGCTCGGCAATCGCTGCTGTCAAATCCATACCGGCGGAACCGCTTGTCGCGTACGCCGGCAACGCTTTGCAGTGCGGCAATCTCTTCACTTTCAAAGTCACGCTCATACAATTCACCCCTGATGGATATCGCCCAGATACGCTTCGCGCCTGAGTTCTAGGAATCTGCACCCAATCATATTTGTGTGTGCACAGAGAAAAAATACATTGAAAGTACCGTCGAGTCATTAGACTGCGGGGCGATTTCTGCGGCGCAAGAATGCGCTGAATTTCCTTGACACGGATCGGATCCCAACATATAGTTGATCTATAAAAGATCAGAAGCAAAAAGTGCCTTGATGGCATAGGAGTAAATATGTTTGGATTTTTCATCCGTATTATTGATTTTAACTAACTCTTGATTGACAGCCGCTTTCGGCACATCAAATTTACAGACTGACGAATTTAGTTATTGACGAATTTTCAACCTGTAAAACTTACAACTTGAGGAATATTCGAACATTCTCAAGTTAGTAAATAGGTCTGTTCGAGTATTCGACAAGATCTGATGCGGCCTTAGCATATGTCAATCATATATTGACGCGCGTGTGAGCGCTCTCACTGATGCCACTATATTTGGTGTCACCAGCGCTGCAGCGCGCGAAATTTTCGACTGTTTTTCGCACGCTTGCGAAACAGTCGATCTCGTAATACTTTTACTTATAAGGATAAATGTTATGGAAAACATTGAAAAATTGGGCGTCGACATAGGCGGCGTCATCATCGCAAACCAGGATGTGAACGCCGATACGTCATTCATGTCCAAGAACTACCTCTCGACGCCGGCTCTCGCGGACGCTTTCATCGAGTTGAAAAAACTCAATGAAGGGCGATTCAGAGACAGGGTGTACCTCGTGTCGAAGTGCGGACCTTCGGTTCAATCCAAGACACGCAAGTGGCTGAAGCACAACCACTTCTACGAAACCACGGGCATCACCGAGGATAAGGTGCACTTCTGCCTGGAGCGAAGGGAGAAAGCAGAAATAAGTCTGAGTCTCGGTCTTACGGCATTCGTCGACGACCGGCTCGAGATACTCGGCTATCTCAAGCACATGCGTGACTTGTTTCTCTTCAATCCGACGAAAGAAGAAGTGGAAGCGAACAAAGAGCACTTGCCGCTTGTGAAAGTGGTGAGGACCTGGAGTGAGCTTGGCGCACTTCTGAATCCGTAGAACGCAAGAAGCATCGGAGTTGCGACTTCGATGCTTCGCAAAATCTGCAAACAAAAACACCGCTTGGATTGCTCCGCTGCGGTGTTCAAGCTACTGCCTGACTGCCCATTGCTGTGGGCTCAGTATTTCCTCGAGATTCAGTCAGTCCTTCACTCGGGGCGAACCACCTACTGTCGTTTCCGGTCGGCGCCGACCTGCTGTTTCCGTAGTGTCCCTCGGCTCAAAGCGGTTACTTCGCTTAACCGCTCACCGTTTACTCTTTCAATATACCAAGCGTATCGAGCGGTGTGAAGTACCCCGTTTTTCTTTTAATCATGCGGTTTTCCGAAGGCGCAGCGCTTCACCTGCGTTGAAAATTTGGGATCGCGCGATCGATCAGATCGTTTGAACAAGCGATGGAAACTGGCTTGATACGCGAATCCAGCGAATGCATATACATTGGCGATAAAACAAATACGCCATAAAGCATCCCACGCATAAACACGTAGGATGCTGATGGCAAGCCGAAACACACGCACTTGACTAGGAAGTGCGCTCGGCCTATTCAAGCGCTGGAGTTGCACACTGGCTCTCAAAACACTGATGTTATCAGGGTCTCTAGAAGCCCCTTCGGACGCGCAGAACAAGAAAGCAATACATGCAATATCAATCGCATATACAACTATCTCAATCCGCTTTTGCTGTGTTGTGCTGACGAAATCACCGGCGAACCGGTTACAAGCTCCGATGCCACGCCTCGACGCTACATCAGCTTCCTCGTCCCATCAGCAGGCCATTCGCAAGTCCGGCTCCAGCTTTCTGGACTGAAGGCGGTCGGTTACCACTTGCAGTAGCTCGCGGTAAAGCCAACCTTATTATGCTCAAACTTTATACCCAGTTGCCAAGAGATCAAAGCGTAGTTTGAACGACAAAATCCGGGCCATTTTTGCATTACGCGCACGAGAACACCCCACCCGCCCGTCCTGCGCCGGTGTTACAAACCACAGCCCACCATTTCTCCAGCGCCGGACATACATATATAATGAATAGCCTGCGCCGACGTAGCTCAGGGGTAGAGCAACGGTTTCGTAAACCGTAGGTCGCGGGTTCAAATCCCGCTGTCGGCTAGCTTTTCAGACATAAAGATTCTGGCGGGTCCCATCTGGGTCCCAAACAAAAAAGAATCTTGGTCAATGCAAGTTAAGGCAAATTCATTCGATTTTCATGCACCAAGCAATCGATATGCCACCGCATTAGGTGCAAATCCAGGACAGTTCGATCTGACCAGATTTACGGTTGTAGTCACATTTCTATTGGTCAGATTTAAATTCGAGCTGATGAATACTACAAAGTTCGGGCCACGACATAAGACATTCGTTGCTAGTTTCTCAAAATTTTTGTTTTCAGAATTTTCGACTTGCTGGCTTAAGAGAATGGGCTTGGGTGTTTTTTCAGTCTTAAACTCATGAGAAGATATTTGGTGCATTCAATAATTGCATCTTCACAAGCTCATGGATACTTGATTAGAGAGGTTCTGAGATACAAATGATCGCACCACCAGTAGTATCAATACAGCTCGAATGATGTGTTGCCCAATAAGTTAATATTCATTTGTATCCTTTAGGTAATCTTGGACCAGTTGCTCAAATCCTTATTGTCAACAGATACTATGAGAGCATGCAAGATATTGCCTTCCTTCAGCCTTTCTACAGAAACATAGTAGCCACCGCCCTCTCGTTCTGTCAGCTTAATCGGGGCTCTTCCAGTGGTATCTGTTTGCGCACCATTTCTTGTGGGTTCTTCGGGTCCAAGAACATCTTGCGCCTGTGCAGGAGAAGCCCTGTGAATCGTAATCAGCGAGCTGACGAGGCAATAAACTATGGACTTTCTCATTGCAATGGAAACACGGCCAATCAATATTCCAACTGCTTTTCTATTCATGGCTGATCACTGTCAGCGCGGAAATTCCTGCAAAGTCTTTTGAGTTGTTCGTAACGAGAGGCAAATTCTCCTTCAATGCAGTCGCCGCAATCCAGGCATCTTGAGCTGAGATCGGGCGTCCTTTATCCTTCGCCTCAACAACAACTTCTGCCCACTTCTGGCACAAACTCAAATCCACCGGATAGACAATTACTTGGCGCAATTGCTGATCAAGCTTCGCAATGCGATTTGCTCCCCAACGTTTTTCCAGTGCCCATCTCTTAAGTTCGGCCACGGTCATGAACGAAACCACAATCTGCTTTCCGTCAAGATCGTTTGAATAATCGGCCGCTCGCCGATGTCCTTTAAACACAAATGAAATTACATCCGTGTCAACGACAACACGTTCGACCATCTTCTACTTTCGCCCGTCGTTTTCTTGTCGCCACTGGCGAAGCGTTGTTACGAATTCGTCCATGTCCTCATCGGCAGGCCAAAAGTCTGCTTTGAGGTCTTTTACAGAAGTGCTTTCAGGTACGCCCTGCTGTGCGGCCAATGAGTCAAGATCAATGCGCCAATCTAGAAATGGATGAGGCTCCGCGACCGAAGATACCTGATTCTCAGCCGTACCGTTAAGTTTTCGACGCAATGCCTCTTGCTCCGCGGCAGGCAACTGGTCAACCAGGCGGAGCAATTGCTCAAGCGATAGTTTTTTCGGTTCAGATGCCATAACATCTCCATCAGTAGCTTTATTTTACCAGGATCACAGCCAGCCTAGAATCTCCCAAGTATCTTGATCTGTTCCTGTGCGCTTTCCATTACCGTCCTAACCGGATCGTGCATCAGGCGCGAGTAGATTTGAGTCGAAGCAACAGATTTGTGGCCGAGGGCTTTTCTCCACCGCAGCCGAAGTCAACGGGACGAATTGAGACTCTTTGTTCTTGGTCAGAGGTATCCGCCAGACTGCCAGGTCAAGGTCAATCTGATCCCAGCGCATCGAAAGGACATTAGACCTGCGCGCACCTTTTAAAAGGCTGAGCAGAACATAGTCCCTAATCAGCTCGTCCTGCTTCTTGAGCGCCTCAAAAAACGCTTCCATTTCGTCCGGGTGCACGATGCGGAATGGAAAGCGTCGGCAGAAGAAATCAGCCAATGATCGATCAAAATCCACTATAGTTACTAAGTAGGCAAGTGCGAGAATTCGAAAGAATTGCTTGACGGAGAGTGACTAATGCCAAAGGTTCTTCTTGTTGAAGACGATCTTGAGATTACTCAAGCGCTCGAAAGTTGGTTCAAGCAAGAGAACATCGCCTTCGAAAGCGTTCAATCGGGCGGCGATGCATTGCAATTGCTCAAAGCATTCGATTTTGACGCAATAATTCTGGACTGGGGACTACCCGACATGACTGGAATTGAGGTATGCAAACGGTATCGAGATTTCGGTGGAACAGCAGGGATCCTGTTTCTCACTGGTAAAAACACACTTACTGAAAAAGAGACCGGGCTTGATTCGGGTGCTGATGATTATCTGGTCAAGCCTTTCGAAATAAGAGAACTTGCGGCCCGCGTGCGCAGCTTGTTTCGCCGGCCTCGCAGCTTCGTTGGTTCCGACCTCAGTCTCAATGGAGTTTCTTTGAACTTAAAGACGCGTACAGTTAGCTTCGGTGAAGAATCAACCAGATTGATGCCTAAAGAATGTGCGTTGCTGGAGTTTTTGCTTCGACACACTGATACTTTTTTTTCTTCCAAAATGCTGCTCCAGGCCGTTTGGCCTTCGGAAAGCGAATCTTCCGAAAATACGGTAAGAACCTGTATGCGCTCTCTGCGACTCAAGCTACAAAAACTCGGATGCGGCGAATTGGTGAAGACGGTGCTCAAGGGCGGTTACATAATCGAGACCGATTAGTCACAGCGATGATCATTGTGGCGTTGGTTTCTATAACGGCAGCGAAATAGTAAAAACAGTCCCGGCAACTGTTCCGTCACTAAATCTCACAATCTCATTTGTGTCGGAACTTGTTGAGCTGGCTTGTATAGTTCCCCCATGTGCTTCGACGAACATCTTGCAGATTGCCAGTCCCAGTCCAGTGCCCTCCTTTGAGTGTGCTGATGATACCTGTTCGAAAGCCTGAAAAATGCGCTCTCTGTCCTTAGATGGAATGCCGGGTCCCGAGTCGATCACTAACACTTCTAATCTGTTTTCCTGCTTGACCAACTTCACTTCTACTTTTGAGCCGCGCGGACTAAATTTGATCGCATTCGAGAAAAGGTTCGCCAGAATTTGGAGTATTCGCATTCGATCACAACTGATCTTGACGCTATCGGCAGGAAGAAGAACCTCGATCTCCTTAGTGGATGCCAGGCTGGATACGGAATCAAGCGCTTCCTTTATGATTGATGTTGAATCGTGCATAGCGATATTCAACGAAAGTTGAGTTCCACTCAAGCGTTGGAAATCGAGCAAATCATTAGTGAGAAGTAAAAGGCGATCGACATTTTGCTTGGATCGCTCCAATACGGAAGCGACGCTGTCAGGCACATCACCTTTCTCCCCGCGCAACATCGCATTGAGAGCCCCCTGTAGCTGTGCGAGCGGAGTTCTTAGCTCATCACTCACGGTCCGGCTGAAGTCTTCTTTTAACTGTTGAATCCTGATCTCTTCGCCGATGTCTTGCACAACAGAAAAAAATGAACCGTGAACGGGCGAATAGAGACATGACCATCTTGTATCCACCCAGTAATTCCGTCTATGCTTTAAGCGCACCTGGAACTCATAAGTGGTACCGGATTTGATGGCTTCGCCGATGGTTCGTATCAGATTGAAATCGCTTCGCTGATCGATGAACTCATGCAAACTCAAACCGATTATCTCGTCGGGATCGTAGCCAAGCAACTCTTTTACATATGGGTTTACATTGATGAACACTGCGGCTTCGTCAATCGAACAAATGAGATTGCCGGAGTTTGCGATCGCTTCCTTTTCCTTCGATACCGATTGGCCAATCGAGTTGCTCACTTCACGAATGACTTTGTCTACTTTGGATAGCTCAACCGCACCGGTGAGATTTGGAAGAAGGGGCAGCCCCGTGGATAGTCTGCGACCGTTCTCGATAAGATGCATTAGAGGTTTTTCGATCGAAATCGAGTAGAGATACCAGAGCATCAACGTGACAGCGACACTCGCAGCCAGAGCGACGCTAAGTGCATTCTGGAGTTTCTCTATTGAAACCTGAGTGGCTTGAATTTCGCGGTCATTAGCCACCTCCAACATGGAAGAGATAAATTCATGCAGTTGCCTCAAGAATGCCCCACCGGATTTACTCAAATCTGAGTCGACAATAAACTCGAGCTTGAGGTTGCCACCAGAGTTGGTATTAGCCAGTAAAGACCTCCATGTACCATCAAGTGCGCGAACCGCTTCTTCGTTCTGCGAGTGCTTCCGTATTGCTGTCACAAACTGCTTGTATTGTGGATTAAGACTATTCATCGACTTCTGGAACTTGGTAAAACAGTCTTCCTCAACTCCGAATCCTATGCCCAGCGAGAAAAATGCATCAGCAACTTCGAAGAGAAGGGAACCTCCAAGAAACATTACCTGTCCAGATTGAGACTCTCTTTCAAGCTTCCTCTCAACGTCGACCAGAGCACACATAACCATAAGAACAATCAAAATCTGACAAGTGACTGGGAATGCCACCAGAATAACGCCACGAAGGAACAGGCTCGAGCGGAACTTCATGGGTCAGGCTCCGTGTCATCAAATAGAGGAAGCGCAAACCACAGCTTTAATTGTTCGTCTTGGCTATCAATGCCAACCTGACCTCCATGCATATCTGCTACCGCTTTAACTAAAGCAAGACCTAAACCGATATCTCTTCCAACTGGTGAAGAAAGTCGTTGCTTGTCGAAAATCTGATCTCTGGCATCAATTGTGATGGCAACGCCGGGGACATCTACCCGTACAAACCCCATGCCGGACTCTATAGTGACGCGGACGCGCAGCAGCGAAGATGGTGGCGCCAATTTGACTGCGCTGGAAAGCAGGTTGTTTATTGCTTTTTCAACCAGAATTTCATCGCCGCAAATAAGTGCTGCTCCAGAAGGCTCGCCTATTTTGACTCGACGCTGGTCACATAAAAACTGCAATGATTCCCGCGCTGACTCACACACGTCGGATGCGCTGATCGCGCCAAGATCTAGCGGTCCTGCGTTCGCTTCTAGTTTTTCGAGATCTAGTAACTGATTGACGAAATCGATCATGCGCAGAAGCGTTTGTTCCATATGGCCGATCTCGCCTGCCATATGCTCTGAAATTTTGCCTTTAGCGCCTTCGGAAATGAGATTGAAGTTCACTCCGATGGCAGTCAAAGGCGCGCGCAGATCGTGCCCTGCCATCGACAGGAGGTACTGCCTGCGTTTTTCGATGCTCCTCAACTCGGTAACATCGCGAACGACACAGTAGTAAGATCGTTTACTCGCCGACCAATTTACAGACCACATCGTGTCCATCAATGAGCCATCGCGCAAACATACCCTTGCTTCCAGCTCCATTTCTGAATCTTGGTGCGATTGGAGTTTCTCAAAGCCCTCTCGCGTGGTGTCGAGTGAAACTTGATCGACAATCGTGAGAATCGATCTACCCAGGAGTTCGTCAGTCGTATAGCCCCAAAGCTTTAGACACCCATCGCCGACAATACTGATGCGCAGCCGCGAATCAATTGTGCAGATCAAATGACTGGCGCCATTTAGAATGGCAGATTCTCTCCGGCGAGTTTCTGCGACCATGATCGACGCATCGTAGATCTGTTGCTCAAGTTCACCTATCTCATCCGACACTTTTTCAGGTGGGTCGACGGATTGTCCGACGGCAATGAGCTTGGCTCTGTCAGCCGTTTTATTCAAGCGCCTAACAATGTCTCGCGTGAATAACCACATTACCGAAAAAGAGATTGCCGCTCCTGCAGTAAGACCACAAACAACAAGCAACAACAACTCAGTACGAGCCCTGAGTCTTGCCGGCTCTTCCTGGTTTAATCGTGTGTACAAATCAACAAGCCTCTCCTGGAAATTTCCCATTTCCGCGGCAAGCGGTAGTACTGTAAGTCCCATTTCGTATAGATGTTTACGATCGAATGGCATCGGTTTGTTAATCGAGGATTTCATCTGGTCAAGAAAGGCTTCGGTAGTATTTCCGATTGCCTTAGCATCTTTGACGAAATCATCCAGCTCTGGACCAAGGTTGAGATTTTTGTTGTAACTTTCAAGATCCGCTTTTTCCCTGACTTGCCTTTCAATCTGCGCGAGTTGGCTGGCTCTAATTGACGTATTGCGCGGTGCATAGAAGTAAATAAACAGAAGCCTGCTGTAAGTAGTGTGCGCCCCAACCAACATCCGAACAAACCTTTTGGTTTCTTGAAAGGTCTGATATCGCTTTGCCTCTTGTGCGAGGTACAGAGAAGGAATGACTACGAAGAGTATTCCGAATACCACTGGCAGAGCCACCAGCAACAGACCTGTTTGTTTGATGTTGAGATTACGGCGCACACTACACTCGGTTTCAGATTCCCTTCTGAATATTATTTGCCCAGGGTTAGGAACCAAAACCTGCATAAATTGATTGCATCACCCTCTTGTTTTAGAAAAAGTCGGGACGACCCTTGCGTTCCCACGGACTTGTCCTGGATATTCCTGCTTCATCGACTTGCTGCGGACCTTTCATAACTCTCAGCCGGATGTCATCGCCCGGTTGAATCGCACCTAAAGACATTTCGGAACTTACACGTACATTGCTACCGCGCCTCTCGAGTTCCTTGTTTATTGCTTGGGTCAGCTTTTCCACAGCCTGATGACCTCCCTCCTCAAGGGCCTTTCGATACATTTCTTTGATTTGGTTACGTTGATACTCGTTGCCGAGGTCTCCTTTGTCATTAAGAATATTCGCGGCATGTCTGGCATTTGCCGCGAGCCGCTGCTCTGCCTCGTCACCTACTTTTTCAGCTTTTCTTTCACGATTTAGATCACCGGCATCAGTGCCAGGAAGTTTGTCCGGGAGAGTATCGATCTTTGCTCCGGGAGCTCTGCTACCAGGACCGGGAATGTTCTCAACCTTCAAGTCTGGCGGAAGCTCCTTGCGATCGGGGGTGCCCGTCAACTGCAGTTCCGGACTCAAGACTTTATCGCCGCCGCCTCCGCTACCAAGACGGGGAACGTGTCCACCCCTGAAGTTTGGCGGCAATTCATTGGGATCGATGGCGCGCGCCTCCGCTGGTGCGTAACCGAAGCCGTTATCTCCGCCGCCTCCGCTACCAAGAGAGGGAGCGTTTCTACCTCCGGAGTTTGGCGGCAATTCATTGGGACCGACGCGCAGGAATTCGGGTGGTAGCAATTTGTCTGCAGGGGTAAACCCCGCTAGCGTCGAATGAGCCGTTGCAAATTTAGTAAGGTCGCCCATCGATTCATAGAGCTTGGATACGTTAAGTTGTGAGTAATCGATCTCCGGCGCGTTTAATGTCCGGTC
>Ga0268299_1001008_pt1 | contig 62780 bp, 45 predicted proteins | sample NOBtaG_FD_193484 | JGI IMG/M metagenome (GOLD analysis project Ga0268299, IMG submission 193484) | Activated sludge microbial communities from bioreactor in Nijmegen, Gelderland, Netherland - NOB reactor | ecosystem: Engineered > Bioreactor > Aerobic > Activated sludge | place: Netherlands...
GAGGTTGCCGGCGATCTTGGCCAGTTGGTCGTCCTTCTCGGTGGACATCACCGCCCCCCCGTGGCCGATCCCTGGTTCATCGCCAGCCGGACCCGGCGGGCGATCTCCGCGAAGACGAGGACGCTCGCCGTGCCGGCGACGATCCACAGCCAGTCCATCGCGCCGAGCGGGCCGACCTTGAAGATCGCCGCCAGCGGCTCCCACATGACCAGGACGACCTGCATCAGGACGATCAGCCCGGCGATCATCAGGAACATCGGGTTCTGGCCCAGGCCGACCAGGCCGCTCTGCTCCGGGGTGAGCGACCGGCAGTTGATCAGGTTCCACACCTGGAAGAAGATGTACACCGTGTAGAAGATGCTCACCTGGCGCACGCTCAGGTCGGTGAACTCCTCCGAGCGCGGCGACCCGGGCGTGTCGAACCAGCCGCCGTTCTTCATGCCGAGCAGCAGGGTCAGCATCACGACCAGGAAGAACCCGGCCGTCACGAAGATCGTGTACGCCATCTGCGGCGTTACGATGTTCTCGTCCTTCCGCTTCGGCTTCTGCCGCATCAGCCCCGCCCGCGGCGGCTCCGAGCAGAGGGCGATCGCCGCGAACGTGTCCATGATGACGTTGATCCAGAGCAGCTGCAGCACCGTGAACGGCGGCCGGACGCCCAGGAACGGGCCCAGGAACGCGATCAGCAGCGCCGAGACGTTGATCGTCAGCTGGAACTGGATGAACCGCTGGATGTTCTCGTAGAGCGCCCGGCCCCAGTGCGTCGCCTTGACGATCGTCGAGAAGGCGTCGTCGAGCAGGACGATCTTGCTCGCCTCCTTGGCGACCTCGGTGCCGGCGATGCCCATCGCCAGGCCGACGTCGGCCTTCTTGAGCGCCGGGGCGTCGTTCGTGCCGTCGCCGGTCATGGCGACGACCTGGTCCTGGGCCTGGAGCAGCTCGACCATCTTGTGCTTGTCGAGCGGCCGGGCCCGGGCCAGGACGCGCAGGCCGCTCAGCTGGGCGGTCAGCTCGCCGATGCGCTGCTGCTCGTCCGGCGTCGGCTGGGCCTTGCCGCGGAGGGTGCGCAGCAGGTCGTACTGCTTGTTGAAGTAGTCGCTCGTCAGGATCTTCGCCGACGGCGTGTCGATCGCGGCGTCGCGGCTGTCGATCAGGCCGATGTCGAACGCGATCGCCCGGGCGGTGATGACGTTGTCGCCGGTGATCATCTTGACCTCGATCCCGGCGTCGCGGCAGCGCTCGACCGCCTCCTTGACGTCGTCGCGGATCGGGTCGCGGATGGCGACGAACCCGTCGAAGATGAGGCCCTGCTCCAGGTCGTCGCGGCGCTCGTGGAGCCCTTCCTCGGTCTCCGGGGTGCCGGCCGGCAGAATGGCGTGGGCGAAGCCGAGGGCGCGCATCTCACGGCTGGCCGCGTCGCGCAGCGCCTCGTCGATGGCGCGGCGCGCCTCCGGCGTCATCGGCTGCGGGATGCCGTCTGCCGCGAGGTAGTGCGTGCACTTCTCCAGGACGATCTCCGCCGCGCCTTTGACCAGCGTGACGAGGTGGCCGCCGTGGCGGATGACCGAGGTCATCTTCTTCCGTTCGGACGAGAAGTGGACCTGGTAGACCTCCGGGAAGCGCTCGTTGCGGAGCGGCTCGTAGGCGACGCCGTTCTCGCGCAGGTAGCTCAGCAGGGCCCCTTCGGTGGTCGAGCCGATGACGATGACCTTGCCGTCCTTGTTCTCCAGGTTCGCCGTCGCGTTGACGGCGCTGTTCAGGGCGACCCAGTCGATCGGCGTCCGGGCGTCGCCGAGGTCGCTCGCCGGCTTCGGCCACTGCGGCGTGTTGCGCTCGGCGAGCTGGCCGGCGAGGAAGAAGCGCTCGACGGTCATCTTGTTCTGGGTCAGGGTGCCGGTCTTGTCGGAGCAGATGACCGTCGCCGAGCCGATCGTCTCGCAGGCGACGAGCTGGCGGACGAGCGAGTTCGCCTTCGTCATCTTGCGCATCGCCATCGCCAGCGACACGGTCACGCTCATAGGCAGGCCCTCCGGCACCGCGACGACGATGATGATGACCATGTAGACGAAGTAGCTCAGCAAAGCCTTGAGGCTGCCGAGCATCCCGGCGTCGTAGCCGACCTCGCCGACGAACAGTCCGCGGACGAGCATCGCCAGGAAGATCGCCACCGCGGCGATGTAGCCGACGTTGCTGATGAGGTCGGCCAGGGCGGTCAGCTTGACCTGGAGCGGCGTTAGCGCCTTGGAGATGGTCAGCTTGTGGCGGATGCGCTCCTCCTCGCTGCCCGCCTGCGGCTCGCCCTCCGGCTTCTCTTCCTCGTCGTCGTCGGGGGCGTCCGGCGACAGGCGGCGGGCGATCTGGCCGAGGTAGGTGTGGTCGCCGACCTCGGTGACGACCATCGCGCCGATGCCGTCGACGACCTGGGTGCCGCGGTAGACGCAGCCCACCTCGCTGGGTCCGTCGCTGGTGTCGTCCGGCCGGGCGAGCTTCTTGACCGGCTCCGACTCGCCGGTCATGAGGGACTGGTCGACCATCATCTCCGTGGCGGCGACGACCCGGCCGTCGGCGGGGATCTCGTCGCCGACCTCGAGCTTGACCAGGTCGCCGACGACGACCTCCTCCAGCGGCACGGTCTGGAACTGGCCGTCGCGGATGAGCTTGACCTGGATCGAGTCCTTCTGGGCGTTGAGGATCTCGAACTCGCGGTCGCTCTGGTACTCGGCGATGAAGGCCACCCCGGTCGCCAGGATGACGGCGATCATCACCGCCAGGCCCTCCACGAGCGGGTGGCCGAGCGCGAAACCGAGGATCGACGTGAGGACCGCCGTGCCGAAGAGGATCGACGGCACCCACTGGCCGCCGCCGCGGAGGAGGGCGAAAGTAACCGCGGCCGCGGCGAGGGCGAGGACGACGCCGCCGGCGACCGGGCCGCCGGAGTTGACGTCCATCTGGAAGAGATCGACGAACATCGACAGCAGGGCGGCGGCGAGGAGGATCTTGATGATCGGCTCGTCGAACTTGCCGAGGAACTTCTTCCAGAGGGGTTCCTTCGGCAGGGGCGTCAGCCGGTTCGAGCCGTATTGCTCCCGGGCGGCGGCCACCTTCGGGGAGGGCAGGCCCGCCTCGGCCGTCGTGCCGAGTTGGGACTGGAGGTCGCGGAGGTTGCGCATGGTGCTCTCGGACAGGGAGGCGGTTCTCTCCCAGGTTTATAGGGAGTCCGGCACGGGAGTTGAAGCCGAGATGGCGGCGGCGTTTTGGAGTGCGGCGATTCCTCGCCGCTTTGGTTTTTGGCCTTCCTTTCTTCTCCCCTCCTTTTTGGCGAGCCGTCCGCGGATCTGCGACAATCGCGGACGATGGGTGACAGGTCCGCCAGGTCCGCCAAGGCCGCCAACGGTTTGCGCGCGCCGCGGGGTGCGTTTCACGCCGGGGACCGCCCCGAGCCAACCGTCCATTCCACCCGAGGCGCGCGGGTTGGGACCAGCCGAAAACGGGAAAGAAAAACGGAGCCAAAAAGGGAAGACGAAGGCAAAAGCGGCGATGAATCGCCGCACTCCAAAAGGTCAGCGCGCCGGGTCGAGGAACGTCGGGACGACGAACGTCGCCAGGAAGGCCGGCTCGTGGCCGCCGCCGTGTTGGCCGACGTTGCCGGTCCAGCAGTACTCCGGGCCCCAGGGGAAGTGCCGCAGCCGGGCCCGGTACAGGGCGGCGTCGTCCGGGCCGCAGACGACCGGCTCGAAGCCGTACCGCCCCGCCGCCGGGCTCGGGCCGCCGCCGGTCGGGCCGACGATCCCGGTGCCGACGCCGAGGTAGAAGCGGTCGCGGACGCTCGTGTAGACGTCCACGCCACGACGGGACGACCGGAGCAGCGGCCGGAGGTCGGCCTGGTACGACACGGCCGGGGCGAGCAGGACGACCTTGTCGAGCGTGTCCGGCGGCAAGTGCTGGCCGACCCGGACCGCGACGCCGCTGCCGGCGCTGTAGACGAGGAGATTGACCGGCAGGTTCGGCCGGTCGCAGCGGAGCTTCTGGAGGTAGCGTGCCAGCTCCTCGCCCTGGCGGTCGAGGTTGCCGTCGTTGACCTGGTCGGAGATGAACCGGCCCCAGCCGTGCGACCAGTCGTAGGCGACGACGGCCAGCGGCAGGCGCTGCTCGCGGACGACCTGGTCCAGCGACGTGGACGTGACGGCGGTGCCGCCGGCCCCGTCGATGACGACGACGACGGCGCGGGGGCAGACCGGCATCCCGGACGTGGTCAGGCGCGGCCCGGTCGTCGCCGCGCATCCCGCGATCAGGCCGACGAGTGCGATCCCCGCGTAACGCATGAAGCCGATCCTCCGGTTCCCGGCTCCATTATTTCGATCCCCGGTCGGCCGACTGTGCGAAACCGGGTCCGGCCCGGTCGGAATGTGCCGTCGGGTCGTTCTATAACCGCTACGCCCCGCCCGGTTTCCGCGACCTGCCCGGCGGTCGCCGTTGTCCCAAACCGCGTCGGGGCGGTAAGATGAAAGGGTGGGGCGTTTCGTTCCGAGGGCGAGGGCGGCACCATGGTGCGCGCGGCGTTCTGGCTGCTGCTCTGCCTACCGATCTGTCTGCTGCTCGCCCCGGACCGCTACCGGCCGCTGGAGCCGGCCGAGGCGGCCCCGTCGCCCGAGGAAGGCGAGACGTTCGCCTCGGTCGCCGACGCCGGCGCGCCGCTGCCGGACGACGCGGCGATGCTCGACCTGGCCGGCCGCGACCCGGTGGCGTTCCTGGAGTGGTGCATCCGCCGCTGCCACCGCGAGGTGCGCGGCTGCCGGCTCGTCTTGCGCAAGCACGAGATCCTCGACGGCGACCAGCACCTGCCCGAGGTCGTCGCGGTCGATTACCAGGTCGCGCCGACGTTCGGGGTGCTGTTCCACTGGGTGGAGAACCCGCCGAACCTGGCCAGCGCCGTCCTGTACGCCCCGGACCTGCACCCGGACGAGCTGCTCTGTCGGCCGGTCGGCCTGCTCGCCGTCGGCGGCAACGTCCTGCGGCCGGTGCGCGGCGAGCAGGCCCGCAAGTCGGGGCGCTATTCGCTGGAGGAGTTCGGCTTCGAGAACGTCATGCGGCGGACGCTCGGCAGCTGGCGGAAGGCGGCCCGCGAGAACGCCCTGCACGTCGAATTCCTCGGAATCCAGGAGCGGCCGGAGGTCGGCGGGCGGCGCTGCTACGTCTTCCACCGGACGAAGTACCTCCGTCCGGAAGAGAAGGACGGCATCGCCGACCTGCTGATCGCCGTCGATTGCGAGACGTGGCTACAGACGGTGTCGGTGCTGAAGGACAGCTCGGGCCGGGTGCTCGGGTCGTATGCGTTCACCGAGGTGGACATCAACCCGGCGTTCCGGGCGGACCGCTTCACGGCGGTCGGGCTGCGTCGGCCGCCGCCGGCCGGGCTGGAGCGGTGACGCGGTTTGACACGGTCGTTTCCACGGGGTAGGGTTCTGGCGGTCCCCGGACGTGCCGGCGCGGGAGGATGCCATGTTCGAGCGCCTGCGGACCTTTTGGCACCGGCTCACGCGCCGCACCAACCCCGAGCGAACCATGTCGAACCAGGATGAGCGCCGCGTCTGGGTCCGCCATCCGGCCGAGCTGCCGACGACCGTCGAGCCGGCCGGGGTCGCCGTCGGGCAATCGCTGCCCGGCCTGGTCCGCGACATCTCCCAGGGCGGCATCAAGCTCGAGATCGACCAGCCGTTCGAGGAGGGCGACCTGCTCACCGTCGGCCTGGTCGGGCCGGCTGGCCACTCGCCGCTGACGGTCCTGGCGTGCGTCGTCCATTGCGCGCCGGCTGGGGCGGGGCGGTGGTCGCTGGGGTGCAGCTTCGCCCAGGAGTTGAGCGACGCCGACCTGCGCGCGTTCGGGGCGGCCCGGACGCCGTCCGCCAGCGACGACCCGGACGAGCAGCGGGCGTACCAGCGCTACCGGGTCAACGTCGAGGCGCACTACGAGGTGGTGCCGTCCGACGTGGACATCCCGCCGCGGCCGGCGCTCGTGTCGGACATCTCGGCGACCGGGCTCGGCCTGATCGTCGATGAGGATCTGCCGGCCGGGACGCTGCTGAACACGGAGCTGAAGGGGGCCGGCAAGCCGTTCAGGATCCTGGCGTGCGTCGTGCGCGTCATCGACCAGGACAACGGCCAGAAGCTGGTCGGGTGCAGCTTCATCCGCGAGCTGACCGAGGCCGACCTGCGCGGGCTGCTGTAAAAACACACCAGCCCGGACCGCGAGCTACGGGGACATCCCGCCGTCGCTCGCGATCCGGGCTGGTAGGCGTTCGTCACTTCGCCTTTACGTCGTAGCACATGATCCAGTCGCCCTCGCGCAGGTAGAGCCGGTTGCCGGTAACGACCGGGTGCGACCAGCTCGGCGCATTCCGGGCACCCGTCGCGTGCGGGATCGCGAACGTGCCCACCTCCTTGTATCCGACGGCCGGGTCGGCCTTCACCAGGGCCATCGTTCCGGAAGCGTAGCGGACGTACAGATGGCCATCCGCCGCCGTCACCGCCGCGGAGCCGGAGCCGCTCCCCCGGACGACCCAGTTCCGGGCCTGCTCACGGGTCATCAGATTAGCGCAATAGATGCCGCCGCCGTCGTCCTTGTCGCCGTAGACGTACTCGCCCAGGAGCACGAGGCCGCCGTGCTTGTTCGCCATGGCGGGCGTGAACCCGTACACCTGCTCGACCTGGACGTTCCCGTCCGGGCCCGCGACCTGCTTGAGCAGTGCGGCTCCCTTGCCATATCCGGCGGCCGCCAGGACGTACTCCCCCTTGATGATCGGCGTCGGGATCACGGCCGTCACCCGCTTCGGATCGTTCGTCGGGTACGTCCACAGGACCTTTCCATCCTTGGCCCGGACGCCGAGGACGAAAGCGGACGTGGTCTGTACGTAGACGCGGGTGTTGCCGATTTCCGAGATGACGACCGACGAGTGGCCAGCCCCGGTATCGCCGGCGGCCGAGGCGGACCACACCTTTTCGCCGGTCTTCTTGTTCAGGGCGACCAGGGTGTGCGTCGGCATGCCGGGGGTGCAGATGAGGTTGTCGCCGTCGATGAGGACCGACTCGCTGTAGCCCCAGCCGTCGCCCTTCTTGCCCTGAAAGTCTTTCTGCAGGTCCTTGCGCCAGACCTCGGTGCCGTCGGCGGCCTTGAGGCAGACGACGACGCCACGCGGGGTCATGTAATAGACGAAGTCGCCGTCCACGTTCGGCGTGGCGTGCGAGCCGTCGTATCCACCGGGCTTATCCGCCGCGCCGAGCTTCGCCGTCCAGAGCTGCTTGCCGGTCGCGGCGTCGAAGCAGGAGGCGTACTCATCCTTGTCGTTCGCCGTCGAAAGAGAGTCGCCCATCGTGTAGATTTTGCCGCCGACGATGGCCAGGCTGGCGAACCCCTTGCCGGCCCCCTTGGCTTCCCACAGGAGCTTCGGCCCGCCGGCCGGCCACGTCGTCAGCAGGCCGGTGTCCGTCGAGATGCCGTCGCGCTTCGGACCGCGCCACTGCGGCCAGTTGCCGGTCGGGTCGTCCGCGGCCGACACCGGCAGGCAGGCCAGCGCGACCACGCCGGCGTACAGAAGTCCACGAGCCATGCGTTCGTCTCCAGGAAGTCGAAGGAGGGAGTCCGGGCGGGGAGAGCCACCAGTGACCAACCCCGACGGGCGGGGCCGGTTCCTTAGAAAATGATGGCGGGCCGCCTCCGTGGCAAGTACAAAACCGTCGCCGTCTCACTCTTCCGGAGGCTCCCCGCATGTCCCGCCACTTCCTCGCCGTGCTCGCCGTCTGTGCCGTGGCTTTGCCCCTCCGGGCGGCCGACCCGCCGAAACGGCCGAACGTCCTGTTCATCTTCACCGACGACCACGCCAGCCACGCCATCAGCGCCTACGGCTCGAAGATCAACCAGACGCCGAACCTCGACCGCATCGCCAAGGAGGGGATGCTCTTCGAGAACTGCTTCTGCACGAACTCGATCTGCGGCCCGAGCCGGGCGGTCATCCTCACCGGCAAGCACAGCCACCTCAACGGCTTCCCGGACAACAAGGGGAGCACCGTCTTCGACGGCACGCAGCAGACCTTCCCGAAGCTGCTCCAGGCGGCCGGCTACCAGACGGCGATGCTCGGCAAGTGGCACCTGAAGTCCGACCCGACCGGCTTCGACCGCTGGGCCGTCCTCCACGACCAGGGCACCTACTACCAGCCGGCGTTCAAGACGAACGCGGGGCCGCTCAAGGTCGAAGGCTACACGACCGACATCATCACCGACCTGGCCCTCGACTGGCTCAAGAAGGAGCGCGACCCGAACAAGCCGTTCCTGCTCATGTACCAGCACAAGGCCCCGCACCGCGAGTGGGCCCCCGGCCCGAACCAGCTCGGCCTCTACCGCGACAAGGACATCCCCGAGCCGGCGACGCTCTTCGACGACTGGGCCGGGCACGCCAGCCCGAGCAAGAACCAGGAAATGACGATCGAGCGTCACATGAACGACCGGGACCTGAAGTTCGTCGCCCCGAACAACCTGACCCCGGCCCAGAAGAAGCTCTGGGACGAGGCGTACGCCAAGGAGAACGAGGCGTTCAAGGCGGCGAACTTGCAGGGGAAGGATCTCGTCCGCTGGAAGTACCAGCGCTACATCAAGGACTACCTGCGCTGCGTCGCCGGCGTCGATGACAACGTCGGCCGGGTGCTAAAATATCTCGACGACAGCGGCCTGGCGAAGGACACGGTCGTCATCTACTCGTCGGACCAGGGCTTCTACCTCGGCGACCGCGGCTGGTACGACAAGCGGTGGATGTACGAGGAGTCGCTGCGGATGCCGTTCCTGGTGCGCTGGCCGGGCGTCGTCAAGGCGGGGAGCGTCAACAAGGACCTGGTGCAGAACCTCGACTTCGCGAGCACGTTCCTGGAGATGGCCGGGGCGAAGGTGCCGGACGACCTCCAGGGCAAGAGCCTGGTGCCGCTCCTGAAAGGCCAGACGCCGGCCGACTGGCGGAAGTCGATCTACTACCACTACGTCGAGTACCCGCAGCCGCACCGCGTCGCGCCGCACTGGGGCGTCCGGACGGCGACGCACAAGCTGATGTACTTCCCGCTGACCGACGAGTGGGAGCTGTTCGACCTCGTCAAGGACCCCGGCGAGCGGACGAGCGTCTACGCGTCGGCCCCGGAGACGGCGAAGGAACTGAAGGCCGAGATCGGGCGGCTCCAGGCGCTGTACAAGGTGCCGGAGCGGTACGGCGTGCCGAAATGACCCCCAACCGCCCCATATAGCCGCCGGCAAGCCGGCGGTCTTCGCAGCGAAAACCCCGCTGGCAAGCCGGCGGCTATATGAGGACCCCGACCATGACCAGCACCCGCCCCCTGACCGCCGCCGAGGTCGCCGCGTTCCACCGCGACGGCTACGTCCTCGTCCCCGGGATGTTCACCGCCGAGGAGATCGACCTGCTCGGCCGCAGCGCCCGCGAGGACCGCGAACTGGACCGGCGCAGCTACGGCCGGGCCGACGGCGAGGGCGGCGTCGTGCGCCTGTCGCTGTGGAACCACCCCGGCGACACGATCTACGGTATGTTCGCTCGCTGCGCGCGCCTGGTCCGCGGCAGCGAGCAACTCCTGGGCGGCGAGGTGTACCACTACCACTCGAAGATGATCCTCAAGGACGCGAAGGTCGGCGGGGCGTGGGCCTGGCACCAGGACTACGGCTACTGGTACCACAACGGCGTCCTCTGGCCGGACCTGCTCTCCGTCAGCGTCGCCGTCGACCGGGCGACGAAGGAGAACGGCTGCCTGCAGGTGATCCCCGGCTCGCACCTGCTCGGCCGGATCGAGCACGTCAAGACCGGCGACCAGGCCGGGGCCGACCTCGACCGGGTGGCCGAGATCCTGAAGCGGCTGCCGCTGGTGCATGTCGAGATGGAGCCGGGCGACGCGCTGTTCTTCCACAGCAACCTGCTGCACCGCTCGGACCAGAACACGTCGGACCAGCCGCGCTGGTCGCTGATCTGCTGCTACAACGCGGCGCGGAACGACCCGTACAAGGAGTCGCACCACCCCCGCTACACGCCGCTCGACGTCGTGGCGGATTCGGCGATCGTCGCGGCCGGCGTCCGGCGCTTCGAGGCCGACGCGGCCGGGTTCCGCGAGCACGCCGAGGCGGCAGGTTCCGCCGGCTGAGTTGGCCTTGCTTCGGTCCGCCCCCATCGCTACATTCGCTCGCCCGCGCGCTTTGGCGCGGGCCAGCGGAGGGGGACCGATGAGCGAACCAGGCCGGCGGGGCCACAGCCGGGGCTTGATCCGACTCGCGGTCGGGGCGTTGTCCCTGGCCGTCTTCGTCGCCGTCGGCTGCCGGTCGTTCGAGTTCGGCTTCCCGCTCGCGCCGCGCCTCGACCCGCGCGCCGACCTCGTCAGCGGGCCGCAGTCCGTCGCCCCGACGAAGTTCACCCACCGCGCCGCCCAGTACATCTTCTTCAGCGACTTCGACCTCAAGCAGGAGAAGGGCCTCCTCGACGACCTCGGCCAGCTGCGCGACCGCGTCAGCAAGACGCTCCAGCTCCCGCTGTCGAACGCGACGATCCAGGTCTACGTCTTCGACGACCAGGACCGCTACAAGGCCTACCTCGACAAGTACCAGGGTAAGCTGCCCGCCCGGCGGGCGCTGTTCGTCCGCCAGCAGCGCGGCATCCGGCCGCTGGAAGACCTGCTCATCTACACGTACCGCACCGACCGCCTCGCCCAGGACCTGCGGCACGAGTCGACGCACGCCCTGCTCAACAGCGTCATCCGCGAGGTGCCGCTCTGGCTCGACGAGGGCCTGGCCGAGTACTTCGAGCTGCCGGCCGACCGGCTCGGCGTCAACGCGGACCATCTCCGCCTGCTGCGGAACGGGGCCGCCTCGTTCAAGCCGGACCTCGCCCGGCTCGAGTCGCTCAAAAACGTCCAGGACATGATGCTCGCCGAGTACCGCGAGGCGTGGGCGTGGGTCCACCTCATGCTCCACGGCAAGCCGGAGGGACGGCAGGCCCTCCTCGCCTACGTCGCCCAGCTGCGCGACGGCAAGAGCCCCGGCCCGCTCGGGCCGCGCCTCGCCGAGATCTACCCCGACCCGAACGCCGCCCTGCTGCAGCACCTCGAACGCCTCGACGCCGAGTTGGCGAAAGCCACGGCGAACCGCTAACCCCGGGAGGCCAGGATGGCGAACCCACTCCGGCCAAGCGACTGGCTGCTCCTGTCCCTGTACACCCTTGCCCTGTGCGCGGTGCCGCTCGTCGTCAAGCCGCTCTTGGGGGCCCACGAAACGGTCCACGCCGTCAACACGCGCGAGATGCTCGCCAGCGGCGACGCCGTCATCCCGACCTACGGCGGCCGGCCGTGGCTCGAACGGCCGCCGCTGCCGTTCTGGATCACCGGGGCGTTCGTCGCCCTGACCGGCCGGGTCGACGCCGACTGGCCGTACCGCCTCGGCAGCATCGCCGTCGGCCTGGCGGCCGTCCTCCTCACCGCCGGCATCGCCGCCCGGCTGTTCGGCCGGGGCGTCGCCCTGCTCAGCGGCCTGATCCTGATCACGATGCGCGAGTTCCTCATCTACGCGACGAACGTCGAGGCGGACATCTTCCTCTGCGCCGTGATGACGCTCGCCCTGGCGTTCTTCGCCCGCGCGGAGTTCTCGCGGCCGATCGAACCGGGCGAGGGCGGCTTCTTCGGCCGCCGGCCGTGGGAGGTGCTGGCGTTCTTCGCCTCGCTCGGCCTGCTCAACCTGACGAAGGGCCTCTTCTTCGGCACGCTCATCGCCGGGGCGGTCGTGACCGCGTACCTGCTCGCCCAGTGGGACTGGAGCCGCATCCGGCGCTACCTGTGGGGCTGGGGCTGGCTGGCGTACCTGGCCGTGTCGGCCCCGTGGCCGGTGCTGGCGCTGTGGCGCTGCCCGGGCATCGTCGAGCTGTGGGAGTCGGACTACCTCGGCCGGATGAGCGGCACCTACATGCGCGAGCCGTGGTGGTACTACGCGGCGAACCTGCCGTGGAACCTCTTCCCGTGGACGCTGCCGGCGTTCCTCGGCCTGTGGCTCGCGCGGCGCGACGGCACGTCGTACCGGGCGTGGACGTTCCTCGCGGCGTGGGCGATCGCCCCGGTCGTCGGCCTGTCGCTGGCGACCGGCAAGCACCACCACTACCTGCTCCACGTCGCCGCGCCGTGGGCGATCTTCGCCGCGGTCGGCACCGCCGCCCTGTGGCGCTGGGCGACGACGCTTCCGGTGAGCCGAGTCGTGGTCGCTTACATGCTGGCGGTCGTGCCGGCGGTGGTGTTGCTCTCCGTCTTCCGGGCGAGGGTGCCCGGCCCGGCGTGGGCGGCGACGGCGCTGATGGCCCTCTGGCCGGTCGTCGTCGCGGCGTTCTGCTGGGGCGCGACGCGGCCGAGGCCCGTCGTCGCCGGGGCGGTGATCTTCGGCCTGCTCCTGGCGGTCGATGCCGGCCTGGCGTACTACTGGGACCGGAACGTCCATCGGCCGAAGTACCAGGGCGACCTCGACTTCATGAGCCGGGTCCGCCGCACCGTCGAGCCGGAGACGCCGCTCTTGATCACGCAGGACCACGGCCCGCTCGGCGCGTCGTGGTGGCTGCACTACCTGCGCGGCCGACCCCGACTGGTTCATCACGTCGGCTTCCTGCGCGGCGACGCGATCACCGCCCCGGCGGTCTACCTCATCGTCCGGGCGGGCGAGCTGGCGGCGCTGGCGGAGTACGGCACCGTCGAGGTGGCGGACGAGAGCCACGACTCCCGCTGGGACGGCAAGCCGGGCTGGCGCTGGACGCTGTGCAAGGTGCGCTTCCGCGACGACCTGGTTCGGGTGCCGACGCCGGCGATCTCGCCGATGCAGGCGACCGGGCGGGCGCAGGGGCCGGCGGTGGAGTGACGACCCTCGCCCCAGGCGTTGCCACGCCTGGGCTTGGGGCGGGCGTAATCCTATCATGTCCCCGGCGGGGATCACACGCCGGGGGACACCATGCGCCTTCTCGTCACGGCCGGCAACACCCAGGTGCCGATCGACGCCGTCCGCTGCGTCACGAACATCTTCACCGGCCGCACCGGGGCCCGCCTCGCCCTGCACGGCCACGCCGAGGGGCACGACGTCGTCCTCCTCACGTCCCACCCGGAGACCGTCACCGACCAGGGCCCACGCTGGCGCGTCGAGCCGTACCGCACCTTCGACGACCTCGCCCGCCTCATGGAACGCTTCGTCACCAGCGAGCCGCTCGACGCGATCATCCACTGCGCCGCGGTCAGCGACTACCTCAGCGCCGGCGTCTACGCCCCGGCCGACGGCACGACGTTCGACCCGGCGTCGGCGACGTGGCAAGCGACGGCCGGGCCGCCGGCGATGATCGATCGCTCGACCGCCGACAAGGTCAAGAGCGACGAGCCGGAACTGTGGCTGCGGATGACGCGCGCCCCGAAGCTGATCGACCGCATCCGCCGCGACTGGGGCTGGGGCGGCGTCCTGGTCAAGTTCAAGCTCGAGGTTAACCGCGACGACGCGACCCTGCTCGCCATCGCCGAGAAGTCGCGCACGCAGTCGGGGGCGAACCTCATGGTCGCCAACACGCTCGAAGAGGCCGACCGCTGGGCGTTCATAGGGCCGGTCGAAACCGGCTACGCGAAGGTCGCCCGGGCCGACCTGCCGGCGCGCCTTTTCGCCGAGATCCGCCGCTGTCACGAGCGGGAGGCATGTCATGGCTAACGTCCTGCTCGGCGTCACCGGCAGCGTCGCCGCGATCAAGACGCCGGACCTCGTCGATGCGTTCGCGACGGCCGGCCACGACGTGACCGTTGTCGCCACCGAGGCGAGCGTCTATTTCTTCGACCCGACCGGCTTGCCGGCCCGCGTCGTCCGCGACGCGGACGAGTGGCCCGGGGACCGCTACCACCGCACCGACACCGTCCTGCACATCGAGCTGCGCCGGTGGGCCGACGTCTTCGTCGTCGCGCCGCTCGACGCGAACACGCTGGCCAAGGTCGCCCTCGGCCTGGCGGACAACTGCCTGACCTGCGTCTGGCGCGCCTGGGACCGCGACCGGCCGCGCGTCGTCGCCCCGGCGATGAACACCCTCATGTGGACCGCCCCGGCGACGGTGCGCCACCTGCGCCTGCTCGCCCAGGACGAGGGCCACACCGTCACGGTCGGCGACGCCGAGGCGACCCTCGCATGGATCAACGCCCGCTGCCCGCGCCTCCGGGTCGTCGCCCCGGTCGAGAAGCGGCTCGCCTGCGACGACGTCGGCGTCGGGGCCCTGGCCGAGGTCGGCCAGGTGGCGGCCGTCGTCGAGGAGATGCTGCGGCGATGAAGACGTGCGACAAGTGCCGGTCGGAGAACCCCGCCGACGCGAAGTTCTGCCGGCAGTGCGGCCGGGCGTTCCTGCCGCCGGTGGCCCCGCCGGACGCGACGGTCCGCTGGTCGGGCGAGAGCGTCTCGGCGGCCCGCATGGTCCACGGCGACGTCCCCGTCGCGAACCTGTTCGGCCCGAAGGACCGCCTCGTCGTCGGCCGGGCCGAGGACTGCGACGTGTGCCTGCCGCACCCGCTCGTGTCGCGCTACCACGCCCTCGCCGAGCGCAAGATCGACGGCGTCTACCTGCGCGACCTCGCCAGCGTCAACGGCGTCTGGCTCAACGGCAAGCGCCTCAAGGACTCGGCCCGCCTCGCCGACGGCGACCGCGTCGGGATCGGGCCGTTCCTGTTCACGCTCAAGGACGGGGCGATCCACGCCGTCGACAACAGCGTCGGCCTGCGCCTGGAGGCGCGCCACCTGGTGAAGACCGTCCCGGTGCCCGGCGGGCGGAAAACGCTCCTCGACGACGTCAACCTCGTCCTCAACCCGGGCGAGTTCGTCAGCCTGCTCGGGCCGTCCGGCTCCGGCAAGAGCACGCTCATGGACTGCCTCAACGGCCGGCGGCGGGCGACCGGCGGCCAGGTCCTCGCCAACGGCGAGGACTTCTACCGCCACTTCGACAACTTCCGCCAGTCGCTCGGCTACGTGCCGCAGAAGGACATCGTCCACGGCGGCCTGACCGTCTACAAGGCCCTCTTCTACACGGCGAAACTACGCCTGCCGGCCGACACGACCCGGGACGAACTCGAGGAGCGCGTCGAGGCCGTCCTGCGCGAGATGGAGTTGGTGCCGCACCGCGACACGGCCGTCGAGCGGCTGTCCGGCGGCCAGGTCAAGCGCGTCAGCCTCGGGGCGGAACTGCTCGCCCGGCCGAGCCTGCTCTACATCGACGAGGCGACCTCCGGCCTCGACGCCGGGACCGAGGCACGCATGATGCGCCTGTTCCGCCGCCTGTCCGACGAGGGGCGCAGCCTGATCTGCATCACGCACAACCTCGAGAACGTCGACCAGTGCCACCTGATCCTGGTGCTGGCGCGCGGCCGGGTCATCTACTTCGGCCCGCCGGGCGAGGCCCCGAAGTATTTCAAGGTGCCGCGCATCAGCGACATCTACGACCGCATCGCCGAGCGCGACCTCGACGCCTGGTCGCGCGAGTACCGCGAGTCGGGCTACTACCACGAGCTGGTCCTCGACCGGCTCGCCGCCCCGCTGCACACGCCGGCCCCGGCCCCGCCACCCGGGAGCGCGACGGCGACCGCCCCGGCGGTGACGCTGATCGGCCGGCAGGCCGAGCAGGCGGTCGGGGCGAAGGGCACCCACCTCGCCGAGCGCATCCGCCAGCTGACCGCCTCCGCCCTCGACTGGCGCAACTACTGGCAGCCGGCCAAGGACGCCTTCCGCCAGTTCGGCGTCCTGACCGCCCGCTATGTCGAGCTGATCCGGGCCGACCGCCGCGGCCTGTGGCTCTTGCTCCTGCAAGCGCCGATCGTCGCCCTGATCGTCCTCGTCGCCTTCTACGACAAGGACTACACGAAGCCGCTGCCGTCGCTGAACCTGTCCCCGAAGCAGCGCGAGGTGCTCGCCGCCCTGGTCGATTTGCAGAAGGCGACCGGCAAGGCCGGGCCGCGCAGCCCCGAGGCGGAGAAGGCCCTCGACGAGGCGACGATCCGGGCCACTCTCGGCGGCGTCGAGCAGACGATCACCGGCTTGCAGCTGGTGCGCCTGGTCGAGCAGTTCCAGAAATCGGCCACCGGGACGCAGGCGGGCGAGCTGTTCGACCAGCTGCAACTGACCTATCAGCGCGGCGACAAGACGGTGTCACTGACGCGGGCCGAGCTGGAAAACATGCTCGCCCAGACGCGCGACTCCGGCCTTCTGCAGCGCATCAGCGAGTACGCCGGCACGGACCGTGAGGTGATCAACCCGCGCTTCACCTACATGCTCCTCTTCATCGTCGTCGTCGTCGTGATGTGGTTCGGCTGCAACAACGCCTCGAAGGAGATCGTCAAGGAGGAGGCGATCTACAGCCGGGAGCGGGCGGTCAACCTCGGCATCTTCCCGTACCTGGCGAGCAAGTTCCTCGTGCAAGTCGTCCTGACCGCGGTCCAGGTCGCCCTGTTGCTGGTGGTGATCTTCGGCGTGTTGCACCTGCTCCACGCCGTCAACCCGGAGCGGTTCTCGCTGCCGCCGGCGGAGTACGTGCGCGACTACGGCACGCTGTACTTCTTGCTGTTCCTGCTCGGCACGGCCGGCGTCGCGCTCGGCCTCGCCCTGTCGGCGTGCGTCGATTCGCCGGACAAGGCGAACGCCCTGCTGCCGTACGTCATGATCCCGCAACTCATCTTCGGCGGCGGCATCATGGCCGTCGGGGCCGGCCTGCTGTACTACCTGGCCGGCACCTTCTCGTCGGTCTACTGGGCGTACCGGGCGGTCCACACCGGCACGGGCCAGCTGCCGGCCGGGTACCCCGGCGACGTCTTCCCCAACGACGACCTCGGCTTGCCGGTCACGGCGCTGCTGTTGCAGACGGTGATCCTGCTCGTGCTGACGCTCGTCTTCCTGAAGCGGAAGGACGCGCAGTAGAACGCGACCTGCCCCTTGCACTTCGCCGCCCATCGGCGATACTACGGCGGCCTCCCGGAGGAGACACCCCATGCGACGTTCTCTCGGCTGCCTCGTCTTCGTCCTCGCTGCGCCGCACCTCTTCGCCGAGAACTGGCCCGGCTGGCGCGGCCCGCGCGGCGACGGTACCAGCCTCGACACGAAGTTTCCGCTCACCTGGTCGCCGACGGAGAACGTCCGCTGGAAGCTCAAGCTGCCCGGGCCGGGTAACTCCAGCCCGGCCGTCTGGGGCGACCGCGTCTTCCTGACCCAGTCGCTCGACAAGGCCGGCAAGCAGCGGGCCGTCCTGTGCATCGACCGCAAGGACGGCAAGATCCTCTGGCAGAAGGCGATCCCGTTCGAGGGCAAGGAGCCGACCCACGGCACGAACCCGTACTGCGCCGCGACGCCGGTCACCGACGGCGAGCGCGTCATCGCCTCGCACGGCTCGGCCGGCGTCGTCTGCTACGACTTCGACGGCAAGCAGCTCTGGCACCGCGACCTCGGCACGTTTATCCACGTCTGGGGCACCGCCGCGTCGCCGATCCTGCACGGCGACAACGTCCTCCTCAATTGCGGCCCGGGCGAGCGGACGTTCCTCCTCGCGATGGACAAGAAGACCGGCAAGGACGTCTGGAAGATCGACATCCCCGGCGGCGACCCGGGCGACGACCAGAAGAAGTGGACCGGCTCGTGGAGCACCGCCCGCGTCGTCCCGGTCGATGGCAAGGACCAGATCCTCGTCAGCTGGCCGGGGGCGCTGAAGGCCCACGACCCGAAGACGGGCGAGGTCCTCTGGGAGTGCAAGGGCCTGACCGCCCTGGCCTACACGTCGGTCGTGTCGGACGGCAAGGTCGCGGTGGCCATGTCCGGCTACGGCGGTGACGCGATCGCGGTCAAGCTCGGCGGCGGCACCGGCGACGTGACGGCGACGCACCGCCTCTGGCACCACAAGGGCAACCCGCAGCGCATCGGCTCCGGCGTCATCGTCGGCGACCACTTCTACATGGCCAACGCCGCCCGGGACAGCCTGCAGTGCTTCGAGTTGCAGACCGGCAAAAACGTCTGGGCCGGTAACAAGGAGTACAAAGGCCAGGCCCACTGGGGCAGCATCGTCCAGGCCGGCGACAAGCTGCTGGCGACCGACCAGGACGGCACGACGTTCGTCATCGAGGCGAAGCCGGCGTTCAAGTTGTTGGGGCGGAACGAACTCGGCGAGCACGTCAACGCGTCACTGGCGATCTCCGACGGCGACGTGTTCGTGCGGACGTTCGAACACCTGTGGTGCCTCGGCAAGAAATGACGCCACATAGCTCCGGGCTTGCCCGGGTCTTCGTCTCCGGAACCCCGGGCACGCCCGGGGCTATATGAAGAGGCTCGCCATGGCTCGCACCCTGCTAGTGCTGGCGCTCGTCGCCGGCCTCGTCGTCGCCCAGGCCGACCGGCCCGACAAGGTCGTCGCCGACTTCGAGGGCAAGGACTACGGCCCCTGGAAGACGACCGGCGAGGCGTTCGGCCCTGGGCCGGCGCGCGGCACGCTGCCGGGCCAGATGCCCGTCACCGGCTTCGAGGGTGACGGACTTGCCAACTCGTTCTTCAATGGCGACAAGACGACCGGCACGCTCACGTCCCCGGAGTTCAAGCTCGAGCGCAAGTACCTCGCGTTCCTGATCGGCGGCGGCCACCACCCCGGCAAGGCGTGCATGAACCTGCTCCTCGACGGCAAGGTCGTCCGCACCGCGACCGGGCCGAACCGGCAGGCCGGCGGCACGGAGCGCCTCGACCCCGACGCCTGGGACGTCGCCGAGTTCGAGGGCAAGGCCGTCCGCCTGGAAATCGTCGATCAGGCGACCGGCGGCTGGGGGCACATCAACATCGACCACATCGTCCAGACCGACAGGAAGCCGGCCGGCCTGCTCGTCGAGGCCCGACACGAGATCGCGGCCGACAAGAGGTACCTCACCCTGCCGGTGCAGACCGGCCAGCCGAAGCGGCGCGTCGCCGTCCTGGTCGACGGCCAGCCGTGGCGCGAGTTCGAGGTCGAGTTGGCGGCCACGAAGAGCGACTTCGACGCCGTCCTCGACCTGGCCGAGGTGCGCGGCAAGAAGCTCACCCTGCGGACGGAGCGCATACCGGAGGATCTACGCGGCTGGAAGGGCATCGCGACCAGCGACGCGCTGCCGGACGCGGAGACGGCCTACCGTGAGAAGTACCGGCCCGGCTTCCACTTCACCAGCCGGCGCGGCTGGCTCAACGACCCGAACGGCATGGTCTTCCTCGACGGCGAGTGGCACCTGTTCTATCAGCACAACCCGTACGGCTGGGACTGGGGCAACATGCACTGGGGCCACGCCGTCAGCCGCGACCTGCTCCGCTGGAAGGAGGAGCCGATCGCGCTGTACCCGAAGCACTTCGGCGACTGGGCCTTCTCCGGCAGCGCCGTCGTCGATAAGGCAAATACCGCCGGCTGGAAGCAGGGCGATGCCGACGTCCTCGTCGCCGCCTGGACGAGCACCGGCCGGGGCGAGTGCATCTCGTACAGCACCGACCGCGGCCGGACGTGGCGCGAGTACGACGGCAACCCGGTCGTCAAGCACGCCGGCCGCGACCCGCGGCTGCTCTGGCACGCGCCCAGCAAGCAGTGGGTGATGGCCGTCTACGACGAGGCCGACGGCAAGCAGTGGATCGCGTTCCACACGTCGCCCGACCTCAAGAAGTGGACGTACCAGAGCCGGGTCGAAGGCTTCTTCGAGTGCCCGGAATTCTTCGAACTGCCGCTGGAAGGGGCGAAGGACCGCACGTTCTGGGTTCTGTACGGCGCGGACGGCAAGTACCTCCTCGGCGACTTCGACGGCAAGACGTTCAAGCCGCACGCGCCGCAGAAGCGGCAGGTCTTCCACGGCAACTTCTACGCCGCCCAGACGTTCAGCGACGCGCCGGCCGGCCGCCGTATCCAGATCGGCTGGGGCCAGGGCATCGCCTTCCCCGGGATGCCGTTTAACCAGCAGATGACGATCCCCTGTCAGCTGACCCTCCGGAACTTGCCCGACGGTGTCCGCCTGTGTGCCTGGCCGGTCGAGGAGGTGTCGCACCTCGTCCCGTTCAACAAGACGACCACGCGCCGCGAACTGCGCCTGACCGGCGACAAGCCGACGCCGCTCGACGTGCCGGCCGGCGACCTGTGGGACGTCCGCGTCCAGTTCGGGCCGGGCCAGGCGAAGCAGCTGACGTTCACGCTGCGCGGCGTGCCGATCGTCTATGACGTGAAGGCCGAGACGCTCACCTGCCGCGGCAAGACGATGCCGTTGAAGGCCCGCGCGGAGATGTCGCTCCGCATCCTGATCGATCGCGGCTCTGTCGAAATCTTCGGGCCGCACGGGCAGGTGGCCTTGGTCGCCGGCGGACTGCTCCCGGAGGGCCGGGCGTTCGAGGTGAGCAGTGTCGGCGGCCCGGCGAGCGTCGAGAAAATCGAAATCGATCCCGTCCTTTCCACCTGGGAGTGGCGCCCGTGAAGCAGCGATCGGTCCTGGCGGTGTTCGTCCTGCTCGCCGGCGGCGTCGGCTTCGCGGCCGACAAGCCGAACGTCGTCTTCATCCTCGCCGACGACCTCGGCTGGACCGACCCGGCCTGCCAGGGGTCGAAGTTCTACGAGACGCCGAACCTCGACAAGCTCGCCGCCCAGGGGATGCGCTTCACGAACGGCTACACCTGCGGCCCGAACTGCCAGCCGACGCGGGCGGCCCTCATGTCCGGCCAGTACGGGCCGCGTACCGGCGTCTACACCGTCGGGGCCATCGACCGCTTCGACTGGAAGAGCCGGCCGCTTCGGCCGGTAGACAACGTCCAGCAGCTGCCGACGGACCGTACGACGCTCGGCCAGGCGATGAAGTCGGCCGGCTATTCGACCGCCCTGTTCGGCAAGTGGCACCTCGGCCAGACGGGCGAGTACCACCCGTCGCGGCGCGGCTTCGACGAGGCGATCACCTCGATGGGCAAGCACTTCAACTTCGCGACGCAGCCGAAGGTCGATGTGCCGGAGGGGGCGTACCTGGCCGACTGGCTGACCGACAAGGCGGTCGATTTCATCACGCGCAACAAGGAGAAGCCGTTCTTCCTCTGCCTGCACCACTTCGGGGTCCACTCGCCCTTTGAGGCGAAGGCAGAGCTTATCAAGCGGTTCCAGGGCAAGCCGGCGGTCGGCGGCCATCACGACCCGGTCTACGCGGCGATGCTCTACAGCGTCGATGAGAGCGTCGGCCGGGTGATGAAGACGCTCGACGATCTGAAGCTGAGCGACCGGACGCTGGTCATTTTCACCAGCGACAACGGCGGCGTCGGCGGCTACGTCCGCGAGGGGATCAAGGCGGCCGGCGACAAGACCGACAACGCCCCGCTGCGCGGCGGCAAGGGCATGCTCTACGAGGGCGGCGTCCGGGCGGCGTACCTGTTCCGCTGGCCGGGCACGATCAAGCCAGGGACGACGTGCGACGAGCCGATCAACAGCGTGGACCTGTTCCCGACCCTGCTCGCCCTCGGCGGTGGCAAGCCGCCCGAGAAGCAGCCGCTCGACGGTGTCAGCTACCTGTCACTTCTGAAGGGCGAAAAGGCAACGCTAGGCCGGGAGGCACTCTACTGGCACTTCCCCGGCTACCTCGGGGCGGGGCAGGGCAGCTGGCGGACGACCCCGGCCGGGACGATCCGCGCCGGCGACTGGAAGCTGCACGAGTTCTTCGAGACCGGCAAGCTGGAGTTGTACAACCTCAAAGACGACCCCGGCGAGAGGAAGGACCTGGCGGCGACGAACCCGGCCAAACGCGACGAACTGGCGAAGAAACTCGCCGCCTGGCGCGAGGCGGTGAAGGCACCGATGCCGACGAAGAACCCGCGACGACGGATCGTCAGAGCCGCGCACGCAGCGAGCGCCAGCGAGCGGAGTAAGCGGTTGATGCCCTGAACCACCAGGCGGCGACCGCTTACTCCGCTCGCTGGCGCTCGCTGCGTGCGCGGCTCCGAAAGAGCGACGCCGATGCTATTGATCGGCCGGTCCGGTTCGTCGAAGATAGTGGAACGTCTAGAAGCGAGGTTCACTATGCATCGAATCCTGCCGCTGCTCGTCCTGCTCGCCGTGCCGGTCCATGCCGAGGACGGCCCCGCCGCCCTCGGCCTGGCGAAGCAGGCCGGCCTGACCCTGACGGCGACGCTGGACAAGGAGAAGTACGGCCCCGCCGACGACGTCCGCCTGCTGTTCGCGCTGAAGAACGAGACCGGCAAGGACCTCTTCGTCGGCGACGGCTTCCTCGCCCCGGCGACGCACGAGGCCGGGCCGGGGCGGCACTTCGAGGTCCACGTCGTCGCCGGCGGCACCGACCCGCTCTACTTCTGGAGCGGCCAGCTGTCGTCCTGCACCGCGAGCGGCTGCCGGCGCGTCTTCCGCCTCAAGCCGGGCGAGGCGTACAAGGGCTCGATCCTGCTCGCCCGGCCGAACGCCCAGCCGCAGCAGGAACGCGGCGGCTCGTTCGAGAACCGCCTCACCCGCAAGCAGCACGCCCTGGGCAAGGACGGCCAGAACTACACCGTCACGCTGCGCTACGAGGTCAACCCGGACAGCTTCGGCGTCTGGCAGCCGCCGGCCGACTTCAACCCGAACCTGCTCTGGACCGGCGTGCTGACGACGAAGCCGATCCGGTTCGAAGTAGCGGAGAAGTGACCGTGGCCGACAAGCCAGGCGACACGCTCTCCGACACCCAGCCGTACGTCCCGGCGGCCGAGCCGCCGGCGGCCGCCCCGCTCGCGGTCCGGGCCGCCGGCGCGACCGACCCCGGCAGGGTCCGCGACAACAACGAGGACCATTTCCTCGTCGCCGAGCTGGGGCGCACCCTCCGCGTCCGGCAGACGAGCCTGCCCCAGGAGCCGACGCAGCACGCCGGGCGGCGGGCCCACGTCCTGCTCGTCGCCGACGGCATGGGCGGCCACGCGGCCGGCGAGGTGGCCAGCGCCCTGTCGGTCGAGACGGTCGAGACGTTCATCCTGAACCTGCTGCGCCGGTTCACCAACCTCAAGGCCGACGACGAGGGCGGCGTCCTCGCCGACCTGCGTGCGGCGGTGTGCCTGGCCGACGCGCGCATCATCGAGGAGGCGGAGCACCACCCGGAATTCGCCGGCATGGGCACCACCCTGACCCTGGCGTTCGTCAGCGGCCGGCGGCTGTTCGTCCTCCACGCCGGCGACAGCCGGGCCTACCTGCACCGCGGCGGCGTCCTGGCCCCGCTCACCGAGGACCACACCCTGACGGCCGAGCTGGTCCGCCACGGGGAGTTGCGCCCGGAAGACGCCCGCCGGCACCGCTACCGCCACGTCGTCACCAACGTCCTCGGCGGCCACCAGGCCGGCGTCCACGTCGACGTCCACCGGGCCGAGCTCCAGGGCGGCGATACGCTCCTGCTCTGCACCGACGGCCTGACCGACCTCGTCGATGACGCCCGCATCGCCGCCGTCGTGGCCGAGGAGCCGGACGAGACGGCGGCCTGCCGGCGGCTCGTCGCCGCGGCGAACGACGCCGGCGGCCGCGACAACGTCACCGTCGTCGTCGCCCGGTTCGCCGACGGCTGACCCGCGAAACAAATCCCGCCGGGTGGTTGTCACCGGTCGTCCGACCCGCCGTAGGAAGGGGCGGATCGGACGAATGACGACAACCCACCATCCCAACGGGAGTGACCCACATGAAAGAGTTCGGCAAGCTGGCCTTCGCCCTGGTCGTGGCCCTGTCCCTGGTCGGCCTCGGCTACGCCCAGCCGCCGGTCGCGAAGGGCGACCCGGCCGGCGGCGTCACCGACGTCCGCCTCGGCGAGATGCTCGAGGGCATGGGCCTCGACCCGAAGCAGGGCACCTACAGCAGCGGGGCCCTCTACTTCGACGTCAAGGTCTCCTCGGCGGACTACGACTTCAACATCCGCGTCGGCCTGAGCCCGAACAAGCGGGCCGTCTGGCTGATGGCGAACCTCGGCGACCTGCCGGGCGACGCCGCGCCGGAGCGGCTCCGGGCCCTGCTCGAGGCGATCAACGCCAAGACCGGCAAGCTCCAGTTCCGCCTCAGCGGCAGCCAGCTCAAGGCCGACCAGCCGATGGACAACGTCGGCGTCACGGCGAGCCGCCTCCGCAAGGAGCTCGACGACTTCGCCACCACGCTCCAGGACACGCAGAAGATCTGGGACGTGACGAAGTGGGAGGGCAAGACCGAGAAGGTCAGCAAGTAACCGACCGCGACCGCGCCGGCCCCGGGCCTCCGGGGTCGGCGGCGTTTTTGGGGCCGGTTTCTCCTGTCACGCCGCTTCCGCCGGTCGGGATGTTGGGGAAGGCGGGGAAACGTTCCCCGCGGTTGGCATCCCGAACGCGGAGGGCGTCATGGCGCGGTTCAGTCAGCTCGCGGTGGTCCTGGTGCTGGGGTTCGCGGTCGTCGGGCTCGGGGTCGCCCAGCCGGGGCCGGGAGCGAAGGTCGATCCGTACGGCCCGATCACGGACGTCCGGCTCGGCGAGTTGCTCGACGGCCTCGGCGTCGAGCCGGCGAAGGAGGTCGGCCGGAGCGGCAACTACGTCTACGACGTCGAGGTCGCCACGCCGGAGTACGACTTCCCGATCCGCGTCTGCCTGAGCGGGAGCGGCCGGGTCGTCTGGCTGGTGGTCGGCCTGGCCGAGCTGCCGGAAGAGATACCGCCCGACCGGCTGCGGGCCGTCCTGGAGGCGGTCCATGTCGGGACCGGCAAGGTCCAGTTCCGCCTCGCCGGCGACCACTTCGCGGCGTACCTGCCGCTGGACAACGTCGCGATGTCGCCGGTCCGCCTGCGCCGCGGCCTGGACGACCTCGTCAACGTCCTGCTCGAGACGCGGCACCTCTGGGACCCGGCCAAGTGGGAGAAGCGGGCCTGATCCGGCCGGTCGTTACAACCCCGTTGCGCGCGCCGCGACCGCGGTCGGGTAGACTGCCAGGGTAATCGCCCCACCCAAGCCACGGAGGCGAACATGCGCCGGCTCGCGTTGCCGCTCGGGCTCCTCGCCGTCCTGTCCGTCGCCGGCCAGGACCAACCGCCGCCTCGCCTCGACGCCCACGGCGACCCGCTTCCGCCGGGGGCGGTCTTCCGCCTCGGCACGACGCGCTTCCGCCACGGCGGCCTGCCGACCGGCGTCGCCTGGCTCGATAACGCGACGCTCCTTTCGGGCGGCGGCGACGGCGTCCTCCGCGTCTGGGAGGTGCCGTCCGGTCGCCAGTTGCGAGAGATCCCCGACGCGACGGTCGGCTACGGTCCGCTCGTCACCGACGGCAAGGTCATCCTGAGCGTCGCGCGCGACTACCAGTTCGCGGCGTGGGACGCCCGCTCCGGCCAGCTCTTGCGCAAGTTCGGCTCCGGCTACTCGTCGCGCGGGGCGGCGTTCCGCGGCGACACGTTCGTCTTCGGCAACGAGTCCGCGATCGACCTGTGGGACATCGACGACGCGAAGCCGCGCCGGCACTTCGCCCGGGACGGCAAGCGCGTCAACGGCGTCGCCTGGGCCGACGACGGCCGGCTCGTCGCCGGGGCGGTCGGCGACACGATCCACCTCTGGGACGCGGCGAGCGGAACCTCCCTCGGCTCGGTGACGGACCCCGGCGAGCAGTTCGCCTTCGCCCTGGCGTTCTCGCCCGGCAAGCCGACCTGGCTCGCCTCGTCCTGGGGCGACCACACGTCGCGCCTACACGACGTGGCGACCGGCGAGGAGCTGGCCCGGTGGCAGGGCGTCTGGGCGTCGTCCGTCGCCTTCTCGCCGGACGGCCGACTCCTCGCCTTGGGCGGCAAGGCGAACGAGGACGGCATCCGCCTCGTCGAGGTGCCCGCCGGCCGGGTCGTCCGCCAAATCCTCGTCGGGCCGCGGCATAACGCCGTCCAGGCCCTGGCCTTCTCGCCGGACGGCAGGTACCTCGCCGCCGCGGGGATCGACGCGGTCGTCCAGGTGTTCGAGGTTGCGACGGGCCGGGCGCTGCACCCGGCCGGGCAGCCGGAAGCCGAGCTTCGCGACATGGCCCTGTCAGCGGACGGGAAGTGGCTCGTCGGCGGCGGCTGGGGCCTGGACGTCCACGTCTGGGACGCGGCGACCGGCCAGCTCCGCGGCCGGGTGCCGTTCGAGAAGGCCGGCGTCCCGGCCGGCTTCGACAAGGCCGGGCGGGTGCTGATCGGCCGGTGCGACAAGAGCTTCGAGGCGACGTTCTGCTGGCACGACGTCGTCACCGGCAAGGACGAGACGGTCGTCCGCGTGCCGCAGTCGATCCACACCGTCGCCGTGACCGGCGACGACACGCTCGTCGTCCTGACGACGACGAACGGCGGCCTGTCGATCTGGGACCTGGCCCGGGCGAAGGAGGTCGCCGCCCCGGAGCGCCACCCGGAGGCGGAGTCGTACTACGGCCTGGCCCTGTCGCCGGACGGCAAGCGGCTCTGCACGTCGGGCGTCGTCCGCGACGTGGCGACCGGCGGGCTGGTCCGCGTCCTCCGGCCGGGGCACGGCACCACGGTCTACGGCGTCGCGTTTGCCCCGGACGGCAGGCAGGTCGCGACGGTCTCGGCCCGTGAGGTGCGTCTCTTCGACGCGGAAGGCGACGCCCCGCCGCGCGTGCTGGAGCTGCCGCCGGAGAGCGGCCGGTGCGTCGCCTTCCACCCGGCCGGCCGGCTCCTCGCCGTCGGCGAGCGCGGCGGCGTCGCCCTGCACGACCGGGCGACGGGCCGGGTCGTCCACCGCTTCGCCGGCCATCGCGGACTCGTCGCGCAGGTGCTCTTCTCGCCGGACGGCGGGCGGCTCTACTCGGCCGGGGCGGATTCGACGATCCTGGTCTGGGATATAGGAGTGGTGCGGTGAAACCCCGGTCCCCACATAGCCCCGGGCAAGCCCGGGGCTATGTGGGGGTGGATTACGGTCGGTCCTTCTCGACGTAGCCGTCGGCGGTCTTCTCCGCGATGAGCTTGGCGACCTGCTTCGCCGCGGCCTCCGCGCTGGCGAACGTCTTCGTCTTCGTCTGGCCGGCCGAGCCGACCTTGCCCCAGCGCGTCGTCATGTCGCACCCGGCCTGCGACACCTCCCAGAACTTGTGCGACTTGCCGTCGCTGAACTCGAAGTAGCGCGGCGTCCCCGCCGTCGAGATCGTCGCCGGCGTCGGCGCGACGGCCGGCTCCGGCGTCGGCGCGATCAGCGCCGGCCGATCGACGGCCCGGACGCCGAGGTAGCTCGGGAAGCGCGGCACGCCGGCGTCGGTCATCTCCTGGTAGCGGAACGTGATCGTCGTCCCCATCGGCGGCGGCGTCGTCCGCTCGGCGTCGGTCATGCCGGTGCCGACGGCGAACGTCGCCCCGGTCGGCAGCCGGACGAGCAGGGCCCCGGTCCGCCCGGCGTGCTTGCCCTTGCCCGGCTCGTAGCCGATGACGACCGCCTCCGCGTCGTGGAACGTCTTCACCTTGAGCAGCGTCGCCGACCGGCCGGCCGCGTACCTCGACCCCGGCTGCCGCAGCATGAGCCCCTCGCCCCCCAGCGATTCGACCCGGGCGAGTTCCTCGCGCAGGTGGCCTTCGTCGCGGCAGAGGCTGTGTTCCAGCGCCAGGGCGAAGGCCGGCTTCCGGCTCGCGACCAGGTCGGCCAGGAACGCCAGCCGCTCCTCGAACGGGCCGCCCTGGGCCGGGGCGTCGAACAGGACGTAGCGCACCTGCTTCCAGTGGTCGGACTTGTCCTGGCGGCGGACGATCGAGATCGTCCGGCTGAACGCCTTGCGGTCGAGCCACAGCTCGCCGTCGAGCGGGTGGTCGGGCAGCCCTTCGAGGAACCAGTCCGGGGCGTGGAAGAGGTTGCCGTTACGCGACAGGAATTGCTTGCCGTCCCAGTACGCCCGGACGCCGTCGAGCTTCTCGCTCATCCACCAGCCGGCCAGGTCGGCGGCGTTGTCCCAGCTCTCGGCGAGCAGGACCGGCGGGCCGGCGGCTTCCTCGCCGTCCTCGGTCGCCTTCGCCTTGGCGGGCTTGGCCGGCAGCGCGCCGCCGAGGCGGGACTCCTCGGCGGCGTCGCCGCGGAGCTTGCGGAGGTGCTTGCACGTCCGCCGCTCGATGCCGACGGATTGGTTGCGCCACGCCGGGCAGGTACAGGAGTAGACGCCGCCGGTGTTCTTGAGGACGTAGGGCTTCGCGCCGGAGCCCTTCATCTCGACCGATTCGCCGTCGTTCAGGTCCGCCATGGCCGATCCTCTCGGGGTGGGTGCTGGCGGTGTGATGCTAAACGGTCCGGCGGCCGGCGGCAATCTCCGTAGCGGTTCGTGGGGTGAGGAAACGCCCGCGCGGGCGTCACTCGCCCTTCATGGCCCCCGACTGGCCGCTGCTGGTCTCGGACGGCTTCAAGCGAGGGTCGGGCTGCTGCCCGGAACCCAGTTTGGGGTCGCCTCCCTTGGCCGGCTCCGAAGAGCAACCGGCGGAAAAGGAAACGACGCACGCCAGAACGACGGCGACGAGGATCCGCTTCATACTGCTTTCTCCCTTGGTAAGTCGGCGAGGCGGTCCGCCACGACGAGCGCGGCGGCAGGCACATCGGCCGAGAAGGCAACCGGGAGTTCGGCCCCGCGAGCGGAGGGCCCGCGGGGCCGAACCCCCGGTCAAAACGTGCGAGGATCAGTTGTCGAAGTTGAGACTCACGCCATCCGCGACGCCACAGACGGCCGCGAAGATGCCGAAGGCGAGAGCGCCGTTCATGTTCCGAACCGAGCCGTCCATGAAAACGGCGTTGTAGCGGTCGCCGGCGTGCCCGCTGCCGGGCTTTCCGCTGCCCAGGCCGCGACCGCCCGGGTTGGTGGCGAGGCTGACGCAGTTCGTGGTGGCCGCGTTCGGGCACGACCAGAAGTTGCTGGCGAAGAAGGAGTGCCCGACCGGGTTCACGGTCCAGCCCTCATTCGCCGAGCCCAGGAACGTGAGGCCACCCCACGTTTCGGCGAACCCCATGGTGTTGCTGGTGCCGTCCGAGATCTGGACGATGCGAAGGCCCCGGCCGCTGCCGTTGAAGTACTGGAACGGCCCCCGATATCCCTCGAGGCCCGAGCCGGGAGCGCTGGTGTAGCCGATGTTGGCCGCGTAGTGGTTCTTGCCGGTCGTGGTGATGTGCGTGCCGCCGCCCGTGAAGGTGAACGTCGTGTTGCAGATGGCGTTCGCCCCCGTACCGCAAGGCGACCCCGCCGAGGCCCAGGTCCCCGAGTTGGGGATATCGACGCCCTTCCAGCCCCACGCGCGGAGCTGCGGCATGTTGACGGCCGCGGTCGGGTCCGGAGCGGCGGGGCAGAGGAACGCCTTGAGGTTCCCCTCGGCGGCGTAGACCGGCGCGCCGGCGGGGCCGTAGCCGTTCAGGACCGGCTGGAGGTTCGAGCACCAGAAACTCCCGGACCCGACCTGGGTCGGCTCCCAGATCTTGTACCGCGAGTCCTGTTCGAGGAACGGGAGCAACATGACGTCGCACGTCATGCCGCGGGCGTTCATGCTGCCGGGGAGGACCTGGTGCGCCGCGGCGAAGTTGTGGGCGGCGATGCCGATCTGCTTGAGGTTGTTGATGCAGGTCATCCGGAAGGCCGCCTCGCGGACCTTCTGGACGGCGGGGAGCAGCAGGCCGATCAGGATCGCGATGATCGCGATGACGACGAGCAGCTCGATCAGCGTGAAGCCGATGCGTCGGGTGGGGGAACGAGTCACGAGCGAATCCTCCTCGCGGAACGACGGAGATAGATAAAGCGGCCAGTCTCGCCTCTTCGGCGAGGACCAGAGGGCGGGGATGCCGGAAGGGATCGGGTCGGGCGGGGATGGCGTTCGAGTAGGGGGCAGCGCCGTTCTTCACCCAATCCTCTTCAGGCTAAGTGACACTATCTGTAGACACATGAAGATAGTCAAGTACTATCTTGTGAGAATTCACTTATGCATAAGTAAATAAACATATGATAATTAATGTTGGTTTTCGATGAGAACTGGATTGGGCGAGGGGCGCGGGATGGGAACTAACGAGTCCCGCCAGTCGATGGACCGGCGGGACTCGCAGGGGGGGAAGGAACGGCAGGCAGGAGGTTCGCCGCCACGAAGTAGCGGATCATTTCGGCAAGGGGACCTCGGCCAGTTCCATGTCATCGACCCGGAACTTCATCGTCTGGATGCCGTCGCGCGGGACGCGGGTGAAGACGGCCGGATAGGAGTCGGCGTAGAACGGCTCGATGCCGCTCCACTTGACGGCGAGGGTCGCGCCGCCCTTGCACGGCTCGCACGACTGGTACGTCAGCCGATTCGTCTGGTGGGTGAGGACGACGTAGGCGACGGCCTCCTTCTTCCAGTCGATGGTCTTCTTCCAGTCGGCCCAGTGCGGCTCGGCCTTTCGCGGGGCCTTGGCCAGGGCGGCGAGGAACTTGTCGTAGGCGGCCGCGTCGGCGATCACGCCGCAGGCGAACGGCCCGGGGCCGAGCTTCTTCTCGACCTTGCCGGCCAGGGCGGCGACGGCGTCCTTGAAGAGCAGGCCGGACCACGGGGCCGGCTTCGCGTCGTCGGCGGCCGGGGCGAAGCAGGCGAGCAGCGGAACGAGGACCAGACAGCGTAGCATCGCGGACCTCCGCGTTCGGGATGAGGGAGCCGGTTCTGTAACTCTCGACGAACGAGAAGGCCGTGGGGCTGCGGAATTGGCAGAGAAAGGGACAATCCGTCCCCGGCAGGGTTTCTGCCGGGGACGGACGCGAGCGAGCTGGACCGGGTGGGGTCACTTCGGGGCGGGCGACTTGATATCGAGCGGGAAGACATTGCTGCCTGGCTTCACCTCGAGCGTGAAGAGCGGCTTGGCCGGATCCTGGTACTCTGCCGGGATCGTCTGCTTCGGTGCCACGGCCGGCCGGCCGACCACCGGACCGTTGTCCTTGGCCCGGCCGCCGCCCTTCTGCGCCTGGACCCCGCCGCCGACCGGGTTGACGGTGACCTTGACCGGGCCGACCGCCACGCCGGGGAGCGAGTAGTTCCCGGCCGCGTCGCTCGTCGCGCTGAGCGGCAGGTTGTCCACCCCGACGAAGTTGACCAGGACCGGATCCTTCAGCGCCCCGCCGTTGAGGGTCACCGTGCCGGAGACGCTCGCGCGCGGGATGTCGCCGCCGCAGCCGGCCGCCCCGAGCGCCGCGGCGATCGCGAACACGACGCGAGCCGATAGATTAGAAGTCACCGACGACCTCCCCGCCGTCGCGCGACGCGAGGGCCTGTAGGACCGAGATGGACGTGTTCCCGTTCGGGTTCGGCCGCGGCAGAGCGATCTGGGTCGTCCCGGCCGAGTAGGCGATCAGGACGACGTGGCCGTCAGCGAAGAGGAAGTTCGCCCCGCCGAGGTGCGGGCTCCACGGCGCGTTGAACGAGCAGGAGTTGTTGAAGTCACCCGGACGGTAGATCGCCGGGGCGGTGCAGCCGCCGACCGGGAAGCCGGCCGTGTGGTTGCGGACGACCGGTGCGGTCGTGTCCATCGCCCCCCAGCCCCACCAGCCCCAGTACAGGTCGGAGGCCGGCGGCCGTTCGCCGACGGCGATCGTGTTGCTCGACCCGTCCGTGATCGACGTCATCCGGACCGGCTTCGTCGCGACGAAGGTGTTCCCGCCATTGATCCACGTCGGGCCGACGATCACCCCGTCGTAGGAGTCGTCGCCGTAGATCGGGTTCATGTCCGTCGAACTCGTCGACGGGTAGCTGATCAGGCCGTTTTGGCCGTAGAACGGGTCGTTGACCGACCCGTTCCGCGCGTCGGACGGGCAGAAGAAGACGGACAGGATCGCGGAATTGGTGGCGTTCTGCTGCTCGACGAAGGAGCGAATCCGCATCGGGTAGCCGTCGTTGAGATAACTCGTCTGGCTGAACGACCCGGCCAGGGTCGGGAAGGAGCGGAACGCGTCGTGGTAGGTGTTCAGCGCGATGCCGATCTGCTTGAGGTTGTTCTGGCACTTCATCCGCGCGGCGGCCTCGCGGACCTTTTGGACGGCGGGCAGGAGCAGGCCGATCAGGATGGCGATGATCGCGATGACGACGAGCAGTTCGATCAGCGTGAAGCCGTGGCGTCGGACGGGGGATCGAGTCACGAGAAAACCCTTCTCACGGATAATGGGATGACAAGCGGCCGTACTCTCTGCTTCCCTGGCAGGAAGTGAGCCGCCGAAACGCCGCGAGTTCTGGAGAGCCTTCGGAGAGATAGGACAAGGCAACGGAGGTTCGGGCGACGCACAGCCCCCCGTTTTCTAACTCCATAGCTCACTATCTTTCCTCCTCGACGCGATGTCAAGGAGTTTCGTTCCAAAAGAAAAGTGATGAATCGATTGTTATTGAATATGATTATTTGTTGATTTGATGCGTGAGAGGCCCAGTTCGGGGTGGTCCATGGAAGAACCCTCGGCGAACGCTGAGAAGAGATGAGACGAAGGGGAGTTGCCCAGTCGGTCGTGTTGTCGCCGTTGGACGGATTGGACGAACGTCGATCAGCGGACCGGGGTTGCCCCGGCCCAAGAATGAACAAGCCCCCGGCCAGACGGCCGGGGGCTTGCGTTTGGTTCGCCAGGGTTACGATTTGCCCGGCAGCGGCGGCGGCGGCAGCGGTGCCGGAGCGCTCGCCCCGTCCTTCGTCTTGCCGGGCTTGGTATCCTTCGCGGGCCCGTCTCCGGTCCCCTGGGTCGGGGTGCTTCCGCACCCGGCCTGGAGGGCGAGGAGGATCCCCACGAAGCACAGAATGAGCAGCCGTTTCACGTTCGCTTTTCCTTTTCTCGCCCTCCCGCCGGGCCGGCCCGGCGGGAGACAGATCCCTAGCCCGAGGTCTCAGTTAAACGAAAACACCGCACCGTCGTTCATCCCAGCGGCGTACGTGTACACGGTAAAGCTGGTGCTGGTCGACAGGCCGCGGACCGACCCGTCGCACATGACGAAGTTGACCAGCTGCGTGTGCTTGCTGCCGTAATGATACCACTGCGGGTTGGTGGTCAGGCCCCACCCGGTCGGGAGGTTGAAGCTGACCCACCGGGCCACGAAATCGCGCGACCCGCCCGTCCCGGCACCGCCAAGGGCTTCGCCGAAGGCCAGGGTGTTGCTCGTCCCGTCCGTGATCGCGCCGAACCGGGTCTGCGTGTTGTAACCGAACGCCCCGTGATAGTTGTAGCCGGGGATGTTGCCGAGGTAGCCCGCCACGGAGGCGTAGTTCGTCCGGCCGGCCGGCGGGGACTGCGAGCCGAAATACCAGCCGGTCATGCCGCCGGGGTAGTAGACGAAGAAGGCCCAGTACCCGTTCAGGGTGCTGTCGGTATCCGCCGTGTCCGCCGGGCAGAGGAATGGCTTGATGCTGTTGTTCGGCGCGACGGAGCCCCAGTAAGCAGACGTGCTCGGGTAGGCGAACACGCCGGCGGAGAACTGCTTGAAGACGTTGTCCTGCTCGATGTGCGGCAGGAGGTACGCCAGCGTCCCGGCCATGCTCCCGGACCAGGTATTGGCGTCGATGGTGCCTGGGGTGTTCGGGTTTTGCGGGCTCGGGAAGACCTTGCCGTTCGCGTTGGAATGACCCGGCGGCAGGTAGCCGAACGCGCTGTGGTAGTTGTGCAGGGCTAGGCCGATCTGCTTGAGGTTGTTCAAGCACTGGGTGCGGGCCGCCGCGTCGCGGACCTTCTGGACGGCGGGCAGGAGCAGGCCGATCAGGATGGCGATGATCGCGATGACGACGAGCAGTTCGATCAGCGTGAAGCCGATGCGTCGGACGGGGGATCGAGTCACGAGCAAGTCCTCCTCGGGGGAATGAAACTATGACGAGCGGCTGCCCTTCCCGGTTCCTGTTCAGGGGCGAAGCCGCTGGGACGCCAAAGGGGTGGAGTGACCTTGATTGCGAGTGAAGGCGATGGGGAGCCTGACGACGCTCATGTCCCCGTTCTCTAACTCCACCCCTCACTATCTTCACTCATCAACGAAGAGTCAAGCGATTTAACAGGGAAATGGAGGAAAAATGAAGGAGAAGAGTCGATATATAAATATAGATAGATATGATATTAAGTTTTGGAACTTGTTGGCTTGGAGCCAGGCGCGGGCGCTGCGACCCTTGCCGCAGCCTCCTCTTCGAGGACAGGGCATTTCCGACGCGCCCCGGCCTATCGCCGGGGCGCGTCGGTGCATCCGGTCAGTGAATCGGCGCACTCGGAGGAGCCGGCTTTTGTTTCCCGTCCTTGGCGGGCTGTTTCCCGACGCCGCCAGCGACCGGGGGCGGCTGGACCGGGATCAGTTCCTTCGGCGGTTCGGCGGGCGGGAGGCGACCGTCGCCACAGCCCGCGCCGGCGAAGGTCAGGACGGCGGCCATCACCCCGAGCAAGAGCAAGCGAGCCATGATCGACACTCCGGTGTGGGGTCAGGGGGTCAACGAGTTCGAGTTGACCTCGTTGTCCCGCATGCCGGCCAGGGCTTGCAGGAGGTACCAGGGCGAGCCGGGCGAGGTCGGGTTCCGCACGTCGGTGGTCGAGAACGCCACCGGGCGGACCGAGCCGTCGCCGAAGCAGAACTGCACGACGCCGGGGTGGCGGCTGCTGTAGAACTGCCAGCCCGGGCCGCCGGCGTTGACCGGTGCCCGGAGGCCGAACTTCGTCCCGAGCGCGCCGATCCCGGCCCAGGTCCACTTCACCTTCAGGTTGCCGGTGTTGGCCGGGTACGGGTCGCCGCCGCCGAGGCCCTCGCCGAACATGAGCGTGTTGCTCGCCCCGTCGGTGATCTGCACGATGCGGGTCCGGCTGTTGTTGGTGAAGATGCCCTCGTACCGGGACAGGTCGGCCCCGGGGCCATCCGAAGGCGAGGCCGGGTGGCAATCCTTCCCCAACGCGCCGGCGACGCCGGCGTAATTGGATTTGCCGAGGGCGGCGTAGCCGGGGTAGTAGTACATGACGGACCCGTAGGCCGGGTTGGTCCCGACCCCGGTCGGGTCGTACGTGTGGAGGAAGGCCGCCGAGTCGGTGTGGTCGTAGGCGTCGGCGGGGCAGGTATAGGGCTTGATCTGCGTGTGGGCCGCGGTCCAGTCGGGGTTCATCCACCAATCCGTGGTGGCCGCCGGGTTGGTCAAGATCGGCATCGCCTTGGCGACGTTGTCCTGCTCGACGTACGGCAGCAGGAAGACCAGGACGCCGATCTTCCTGCCGTTGAGGTGCCCCGAGCCCGGGTAGTGGATGTTCGGCTCCGGGCCGGCGTAGCCGGGCGGCATGCAAGAAAAGGCGGAGTGGTAGTTGTGGGCCGCGATGCCCAGCTGCTTCAGGTGGTTCTGGCACTGGGTGCGGAAGGCCGCCTCGCGGACCTTCTGGACGGCGGGCAGCAAGAGGCCGATCAGGATGGCGATGATCGCGATGACGACGAGCAGCTCGATCAGCGTGAACGCCGACCGTTTCGGGGAGTGACGGAACATGTTAGGTTCCTCGTGACGGATGGTTAGAATCACATATGAGAACAGCAAGATATGCTCGTGTCTTGAGGAAGCTCACGGCACGGTCTTGCAGAATGACCGCCGATGAACCCGGTTCATCGGACGGACATCGCTCCGGAGCCAATCCAACTGCCCCGGAGGGGGTGCATGGAGAGTTGAGAAGGTGAGATTGCGAGTCTCCACCTCTCACCGGCGCATGATAGAGATACCATTTAGAATTGGTCAAGGAAAAAACCCAACTCCCTCATCATATTGTCCGGTATGCATGAGTTGATTCTCATCCTGCCGATCCCCACCGCGGGCGCGGTCCGCGCCGCTCGGCGAGCCGCCGCCTCCGTCCGTCCCCCCGCGATTCGCGACGGTCCCCCGGTGCGTGTCGTCGGTCCGCGGTCCGGTCGCTCCGGCCGGAACGCCCTATTTTTTCGCTGCGTTGCCCACCTTTTCCAGGTATCCTGCGAGGAGTTATCTTCCCGCGTTCCCGGAGGTCGATACCGTCATGGTTCCTCGCGTCCTATCCATTCGCTGGTGGCTGCCGGCCGTCATCCTCACCGGCACCATCCTGTCGCTGACCTCGCCGCAGGCCGACGCCCAGCCGCCGCGCGCGCAGCAGATCGCCGACCTGGAGAAGCAGCTCGCCGACCTGAACAAGAAACTCGACGAGTTGAAGAAGGCCCCGGCCGCGGCCGCCCCGGCCGACTCGGCCAAGGCCGCCACCCTGCCGGCCGACTGGGCCAAGGCCCTCACCTGGCGCTCGATCGGCCCCGCGTCGATGGGCGGCCGGATCGTCGCCCTCGCCGTCAACCCGAACGACCCGGCCATGTACTGGGCCGCCACCGCCTCCGGCGGCCTGCTCAAGACCGTCAACGGCGGCATCACCTACGAGCACCAGTTCGACAAGGAGGCCACCGTCTCGATCGGTGACGTCGCCGTGTCGGCCTCCAACCCGGACATCGTGTGGGTCGGCACCGGCGAGAACAACCCGCGCAACTCCGTCAGCTATGGCGACGGCGTCTACAAGTCCACCGACGGCGGCAAGAAGTGGACGAACATGGGCCTCAAGGGCACGTTCCAGATCGGCAAGATCGCCGTCCACCCGAAGAACCCCGACGTCGTCTACGTCGGCGCGCTCGGCCGGCTGTACGGCCCCAGCGACGAGCGCGGCCTGTTCAAGACCGAGGACGGCGGCAAGACGTGGAAGAAGATCCACTTCGTCGACAACAATACCGGCGTGATCGACCTGCAGATCGACCCGTCGAACCCGGATAACCTCCTCATCGCGACGTGGGAGCGCAAGCGCGACGAGTTCGACAGCTGGCCCGGCGCGGAGAAGATGGAGGACGGCTACGACGGCTACGACCCGATCCGCAAGTGGGGCGCGGGGAGCGGCCTGTACAAGACGACCGACGGCGGCAAGACGTTCACCAAGCTCACCAAGGGCCTGCCGACGTGTCACCTCGGCCGGATCGGGATCGACTACTACAAGAAGGACCCGAAGGTCGTCTACGCGATCATCGACAGCGCCAAGATCGGCATGGGCACGCCGCCGAAGCAGGGCTACCTCGGCCTCAACGGCGAGGACGTCGAGGCCGGCGGCGGGGCGAAGATCACCGACGTGACCGCCGACGGCCCGGCCGCCAAGGCCGGCGTCAAGGTCGGCGACGTCGTCGTCGCGGTCGGCGAGCAGCCGGTCCGGTCGTTCAACCGCATGGCCCAGGTCGTCCAGGGCAAGAAGGGCGGCGACAAGGTCGAGCTGACCCTGCTGCGCGGCGGCAAGGAGGAGAAGGTCACCGCGACGCTCGGCAGCAAGGAGCCGGAGCGGATCGTCACCCGGCCGTACGGCGCGTTCTACGGCGGCCAGGTCGCCAACGCCCAGGACATCCAGGGCCCCGACGGCCACGAGCTGGGCGGCGTCTACCGCTCCGACGACGGCGGCGAGTCGTGGAAGCGCGTCAACTCGCTCAACCCGCGGCCGATGTACTTCTCGTGCATCCGGGTCGATCCGAGCGACGACAAGTACGTCTACGTCTGCGGCGTCAACTTCCACAAGTCGAGCGACGGCGGCAAGAAGTTTACCGACGACGCCGGCAAGACGGTCCACCCGGACCAGCACACCCTCTGGATCGACCCGCGCGACGGGCGGCACATGCTCGTCGGCTGCGACGGCGGCCTCTACCTGACGCGCGACCGGACCGAGAAGTGGGACTTCCTCAGCCACGTCGCGATCGGCCAGTTCTACCACGTCTGCGTCGATGCGTCGAAGCCGTACCGCGTCTTCGGCGGCTTGCAGGACAACGGCACCTGGGGCGGCCCGTCGCGGACGCTACGCGGCTCCGGGGCGACGAACGACGACTGGCTCTTCGTCGGCGGCGGGGACGGCTTCATGTGCCGCAGCGACCCGACCGACCCGGACCTCGTCTACTACACGAGCCAGGACGGGGCGATGGTCCGCCGCAACCTGCGCACCGGCGAGCAGGGCTTCCTCCGCCCGGCGAACCAGAAGGGCCAGCCGGTGTACCGCTTCAACTGGAACACGCCGTTCATCCTGTCGGCCCACAACCCGAGCATCTTCTACAGCGCCGGCAACCACGTCTTCCGTTCGGTCCAGAAGGGGAGCAACCAGCGCGTCTTCTCGCCGGAGATCACCCGCACGCCGCGCGGCAGCGGCACCGCCCTGGCCGAGTCGCCGAAGAACGCGGACGTGCTGTGGGCCGGCACCGACGACGGCTACCTCTGGGTGACCAAGGACGGCGGCAAGGAGTGGAAGAACGTCACCGACAAGGTCGGCCTGCCCGGGCCGCGCTGGGTGTCCACGATCGAGGCGTCGCGCTTCGCCGAGGGGCGGGCCTACGTCACCTTCGACGGCCATCGCTCCAACGACGACAGCCCGTACGTCTACATGACCGACGACTACGGCCAGACGTGGAAGGCGATCACGAACAACCTGCCGTGGGGCTCGACGCGCGTCTGCCGCGAGGACATCGAGAACCCGGACGTCCTCTACGTCGGCACCGAGTTCGCCGCGTACGCCAGCGTCGATCGCGGCGCGTCGTGGACGAAGATCAACAACAACCTGCCGACGGTCGCGATCCACGAGTTCGCGCAGCACCCGACCTGCGGCGAGATGGTCGCCGCGACGCACGGCCGGAGCCTGTGGGTCCTCGACGCGACGCCGCTGCGGCAGATGTCGACGAAGACGGTCGCCGCGAAGGAGACGCTCTACAAGCCGGCGACGGTCGTCCGCTGGCGGAGCGAGCCGCGCAAGGGGACGATCTACGGCGTCGGCGACCGCGGCTACGTCGGCACGAACCCGCCGTCGGGGGCGCAGGTCTACGTCTCGCTGACGGCGAAGCCGGAGAAGGCGAGCGTCAAGGTGGTCGACTTCCAGGGCCAGACGGTCGCGACGCTGGCCGTGCCGAAGGAGGTCGGCCTGCACAAGGTCGAGTGGAACCTGACCCAGCAGCAGGGCGTCGCGGGGGTGATCGGCTCGATCTTCGGCGGCGGGCGTCGGCCCGGCGGCGGGCAGCGGTCGATCGTCCCGGTCGGCGACTACCGCCTCGTCCTGACGGTCGATGGCCGGGAGCAGTCGCAGCCGCTGAAGATCGAGGCCGACCCGCTCGGCCTCGTGCCGCCGCTCTTCGCGTTCCCGGGCGGGGAACGCGAGGAGGGTGAGGAGGAGATGGGCAAGTAGTCGTCTTTCGGAGCCGCGCACGCAGCGAGCGCCAGCGAGCGGAGTAAGCGGTTGAAGCCTTGTGGTTCAGGGCGGCGACCGCTTACTCCGCTCGAAGACTCGCTGCGTGCGCGGCTCTGACGGCATCGGTGGAGGGGGCCCCATCCGCTCCGTCAAGTACACGGTGACGTTCGCCCTGCTCGCGCTGGCGTTCGCCGGCGTCGGCTTCGTGTTGACTCCCTTCTCGACGGTGGTGGCTTTCGTCTTCTTCTACACCGCCTTCGCGTTCCTCGTCGTCGCCGTCGCCTACGTCGGCGTCGGCCCGCGCCTCCTCGGCAAGGGGGCCGACGGCCGAACGCACTGGCTGGCGTGGCCGTTCCTCGCGCCGTACCTGCTGCTCACCCAGGCGAGCTGGCACCTGGAACGCTGGCTGAACCGCGGCCCGGCGTTCGGCCCGGCGACCGGCCGGCTCTACTTCGGCCGTCGCCTGTCGGAGCGCGAGGCCCGAACCGCCGTCGCCCTCGGCTGGGTCGGCGTCCTCGACCTGGCGGGGGAATTCACCGAGGTGCCGTCGCTGCGGTCGCTGCCGCGGTATCGGTCGCTGCCGATCCTCGACGCGACCGCCCCGACGGCGGAAGAACTGGAATCGGCCGTCGCCTGGCTGCGCGAAGCGACGGCCCTCGGCCCGGTCTACGTCCACTGCGCCGCCGGCCACGGCCGGACCGGGACGGTGGTCCTCGCCTTCCTGCTCGCGACGGGCGAGGTCGCCTCGGTCAAGGACGGCCTCGCCCGGCTGCGGGCCGTCCGGCCCGGGGTGACATTGACCCGCCAGCAGCGGCGGGTGCTGCCGGTCAGATGATCTGCGAGATCGGCTCCGCCCCCTCGACGCCGACGAGCTTCTGGTCGAGGCCGCCGTAGAAGTACGACAGCTTGTTCGGGTCCAGGCCGAGCTGGTTCAGGACCGTCGCGTGGACGTTCTTGACGTGGAAGCGGTCATCGACCGCCGCCGAGCCGAGCTCGTCCGTCGTGCCGACGCTGACGCCGCCCTTGATGCCGCCGCCGGCGAGCCACATCGTGAAGCCGTAGGCGTTGTGGTCGCGCCCCGTCCCCTGGGCGTACTCCGCCGTCGGCTGCCGGCCGAACTCGCCGCCCCAGACGACGAGTGTCGAGTCGAGCAGGCCGCGCTGCTTGAGGTCCTTCAAGAGCCCGGCGATCGGCTTGTCGGTGTCGCCGGCGTGCTTGGTGTGGTTCTTGACCATGTCCGTGTGGGCGTCCCAGTTGTCGTCGTTGTGCGCCCCGCCGGAGTAGATCTGGATGAAGCGCACGCCGCGCTCGACGAGCCGCCGCGCGAGCAGGCACTTCCGGCCAAAATCCTCCGTCCGCGTGCCATCGATCCCGTAGAGGGAGAGGGTCTTGTCCGTCTCCTTGGAGAAATCGACCGCCTCCGGGGCGTGCTGCTGCATCTTGTACGCCAGCTCGTACGACGCGATCCGGGCGGCCAGCTCGGAGTTGTCGGCGCGCGGGGCCTGGTGCTCCTCGTTCTTCTCGCGGAGGCGGTCGAGCAAGTCGCGCTGGGCCTCCAGCGTCGTGCCCGCCGGCCGGTCGAGGTAGAGGATCGGCGTCTTGTCCGCCTTCAGCACGACGCCCTGGTACGCCGCCGGCATGTAGCCGGAGTTCCAGTTCTTCGGCCCGCTGATCGGGCCGCCCTTGTTGTCGAGCATGACGACGAAGCCGGGGAAGTTCTCGTTGACGCTGCCCAGGCCGTAGGTGACCCACGAACCGAGCGCCGGGTGGCCGCTGAGGATGCGCCCCGAGTTCATCATCAGCATGGCCGAGCCGTGGATCGGCGACTCGGCGTACATGCTGTGCAGGAAGGCGATGTCATCGACGCACGAGCCGACGTGCGGGAAGAGGTCGCTGACCATCTTGCCGCACTGGCCGTAGGGCTTGAACTGCCACTTCGGCCCGACGACGCGGCCCTGGTTCTTGTGGCCGCCCCGGCCGAACGTCTTGACGGTGATCGTCTTGCCGTCGAGCGGGTAGAGGTTCGGCTTGTGGTCGAACGTCTCGACGTGGCTCGGGCCGCCGTACATGAACAGAAAGATCACCGCCTTCGCCTTGCCGTCGAAGTGCGGCTTCTTCGGGGCGAGCGGGTTGACGAACGGCGTCGCGTCGGCGCGGGCCCGGCCGTCGAAGAACCCGTCGGCGGACAAGAGGCCGGTCAGGGCGGCCGCGCCGAAGCCGGCACCGGTCTCCCAGAGCATCTCACGGCGGGTGCGACCACAGAACTGGCGGGACATCGGGGATGGCTCCTATGTTCGTCCGAGCCGGAAGCGTCAGCGACGGATTCTGAACACCGTCGCTGACGCTTCCGGCTCCGATTCAATCCACGTAAACGAACTCGTTCGCGTTCAGCGCGAGGAGGCAGTACTGCTTCAGCGCCGCGTCGTCGCTCAGCCCATGCTTCGTCTTCAACCTCCCCACGAAGGCGACGTCCGCCTTCACCTCGGCGTCGCTCGCCTGACGGCCCGTCGTCAGCAGGACCGCCCGCCGCACCTGGGCCTCCAGCCCGGCGGGGGCCTCCTTCTTGAGCCGCTCGGCGAAATAACCCGCCTGCTCGTTCGTGAACTCGCCGTTGAGCAGGCCGAGCGACTGCGTCGGCACCGTCGTCGTGTAGCGGACCGGGCAGGACGAGTCGGTGTCGGCCTGGTCGTGCTGGGCCAGGATCGGCACCTGGAGCGAGCGCTTGACGTGGGCGTAGACGCTGCGCCGGCTCGCCTCCTCCGGCGTCGCGCTGCCCCAGCCCTGGCCGGGGACGGACTGGCCGGCCTTGACCTCCTTCGGGATCGGCGGATAGACGCTCGGCCCGAACATGTGGCCGCTGAGCTTGCCGCTGACGGCCAGGACGCTGTCGCGCACCTCCTCGGCGTTCAGGCGGCGCATCGGGTAGCGCCACCACAGCCCGTTCTCCGGGTCGGCCTTCAGCGCGTCCGGCCGGGCGGCCGCCGCCTGACGGTATGTCTTCGAGGTCATCAGGAGCTTGTGCATCCGCTTGAGCGTCCAGCCGCCGTCGCGGACCTCGCTCGCCAGCCAGTCGAGCAGCTCCGGGTGGGTCGGCGGCGTGCCGAACAGGCCGAAGTCGCTGCTCGACGCGACGAGGCCGCGGCCGAAGTGGTACTGCCACAGCCGGTTCGCCAGGACGCGGGCCGGCAGCGGGTTCTCCTTGCTCACCAGCCAGTCGGCCAGGGCCGTCCGCCGACCGGTCGACTTCCCCGTCGGTGCCGGCTTCGGGTCGGCGAAGCCGAGCACGGCCGGGAAGCCCGGCTCGACCTTCGCCGCCGGGGAGTGGACGCTGCCGCGCACCAGGACGTGCGTCGCCGGCGGCTTCGCCAGGGCGTTGTTGACCGACAGGGCCAGCTCCCGGTTCGGCGGCTCCGGCTTCTTCTTCAGCTCGGTCACTTCGGCCTTGTGCTGCTGGTAGACCTTGTCCTCGTCCGGCTTGATGAACTCCTTCAGCCTCCGGCTGATGACCGCCGGACGGTCGGGCCCTTCGCTCGCCCGCTGGTCCTCGGCGGGCATCCGCTTAATGACCTCGTCCTCGATCTTCTCCATGAGTTTCGTCAACTCGGCAATGCGGGCCTCGCGGGCCTTTAGTTCCGCCTCATATTTGGCGCGGGCCTCCGGCGGGCTGACGTCGCTCAGGTTGTTCGACGAGCGCGGGTTGCGGTCGTTGCTGAAGCGCGGCACATCGACGAAGAACGCCAGCAGCCGGTAGTAGTCCGCCTGCGGGATCGGGTCGATCTTGTGGTCGTGGCACCGGGCGCAGTTCATCGTCATGCCGAGGAAGACCTGCCCCGTCGTCGCGACGACGTCGTCGTAGTCGTCGTAGAGGGACTGCTTCGGATCGACCGGCTCGTCGTCCCAGGTGCCGAGGCGGTAGTAGCCGGTGGCGATGACGTTGTCGGCGCTCCAGGGCGTCATCTCGTCGCCGGCGATCTGCTCACGGACGAAGCGGTCGTACGGCTTGTCGTCGTTGAAGCTGCGGATGACGTAGTCGCGATACCGCCAGACGAATGGCTTGGGGCCGTCGCGCTCGTAGCCGTTCGTCTCGGCGTAGCGGACGAGGTCGAGCCAGTGCCGGCCCCACTTCTCGCCGTAGTGCGGCGACTGGAGCAGGCGCTCGACGAGGGCCTCGTACGCCTTGTCGCTCGGGTCGGCGACGAACGCGGCGACCTCTGGCGGCGTCGGCGGCAGACCAGTCAGGTCGTAGGTGACGCGCCGGATCAGCGCGACCGGGTCCGCCGGCGCATTGAGCGTCAGCCCCTTCGCCTCCAGCTTCGCCAGGACGAACGCATCGACCGGGTTCGAGACGCCCGGCGTCTTCACCACCGGCACCGCCGGCCGGGTGATCGGCCGGTACGCCCAGTAGTTCTTCGACTCCGGCGTGACGACGCCGCCCTTGTGCTTCGGCTCCTTGACGACCGCCTTCCCGCCCGGGTACGGCAGGCCGGCATCGACCCACTTGACGAGCGTGGCGATCTCCTTGTCGCCGAGCTTGCCCTTGGGAGGCATCCGCAAGTCGTCCTTGTGGCTGAGCGCCTTCAGGAACAGGCTCGCGTCGTGGTTCTTGAGATCGACCGCCGGCCCGGTGTCGCCGCCGGCGAGGATCTCCTCGCGGCTCGTCAGGCGCAGGCCGCCGCGGATCTTCTCGCCGCCGCCGTGGCACTTGAGGCAGTGCTCGGCGAGGAGCGGCTTGACCTCCTTCTCGAAGTGGGCGAGCTGCTCGGCGGTGAACTTCGGCTCCGCCGGCGGCTGGGCCAAGGTGCCGACGGCGAGGACGCCCACGGCGCAGAGGACGAGCAGGAGGGATCGTGGTCGCGTCATGCCGGCGAACTCCCGGGGGTGGGATCATCTCATCACAAGCCCGGGCGTGGCAACGCCCGGGGCGGGGGTAGGTGTCGTGCCCTACATCTTGCCACCGCGACCCTTCCGGGTCCAGACGGTGGCGTGAAACTCTTCGATGCGGAGGGTGCGGCGCAGCTCGCTCTGCGTGTTCGCGCCGAACAGCCCGACGTACAGGTCCGGCGACCCGTCCAGCCACGTCGGGTGCGGGATGACGAGCGTGCTGCCCGCCCCGGTCGTCAGGTTCTCGACCGTGAGCGAGTACTTGCCGCCCTTCCTCTGTAAGCGGATACGGATCTCGTCCCCCGTCGTGAACAGGCCGAGGAAGTGCGAGTCGCGGTCCTTCCCGTCCTGGTTGTTGACGTGGAAGATGGTGTACTCGCCGTGGTCCTTGCGGCTGATGAGGCCGCCGCGGATGTTGGCGTCGCTGGCCGTCCCGGCGTAGACGCCGAACTGGCCGACGCGCTTCAGGGCGGGGATGTCCGGGATGCGGACGCCGACCTCGAAGTCCTCCTCGCCGGTGAAGCCGAGGTCGGCCAGCCGGACGCCGAGGTACTCGCCCTGGGCCAGGTTGATCTGACGGTTGATGTCGCTGTTCGTCGTCGTCAGTTCGAGGCGTCCCTCGCCGGGGACGAACTTGAGGTTCGGGCTGCCGTCGGCGTATTTCTCCCCGGTTCCCGGCAGGCGGTGCGTCAGGCCGACGCCGGCCCCGCCGGCGTCGCACAGGGTGCCGACCTTCGCCTGGCGGAAGTCGAGCTTCAGCGTGCGGGGCGTGATCGCCGGCGGGGCGACGATCGCCCGGACGAACGGCTGGTCGAGCGGGCCGCGGTCGACGCGGAGGCCGGCGGCGTCGATGCGGGCGGCCTGGTCGCGGAGGAGGTTCTTCTGGCCGGCCTTGTCGCGGGCGATGACCTCGCCCTCGAAGACGCGGACGGCCGTGTCGCCGTCGTCGCCGACGGCGACGCCGAACTCGGTGCCGAGGTCGATCACCTCGCCGCGCGGCGACAGGACGGTGAAGCCGTGGGCCGACTCGGGGACGGTCGCCCCGACCTTGCCGTGGCCGAGCGCGACGCGCATCGCCGATTCGAGCGTCACCTCCGCCGGCCCTTCCAGGACCAGCCGCGCCCCGCTGGCGAACCGCAGCGCGACGAGGCCGCTTTCGAGCCGGAGGGTCGTCCCAGGGCGTAGTGGCCCCGGCTCGGCGTCGTCGGCCCAGGCGGCGTTCTGGGCGTTGACGAGCCAGGCGACTTCCTCGGGGGTGCTTTCGCGCGGCCAGAGCCAGGCGACGCCGAGGGCGACGAGAACCCCGGCGGCCATCGCCAGCAGGGCGGACAGGATCGGGCGGCGGCGCGGCGGTTCGATCGCGGCCAGGAGGCGGTCGCCGGCGGCGCGGGCGCGCATCTCGACGGTGAGATCGGCGTGCAGGCGCAGGTAGCGGACGAACGCCGCCCGGGCCGCCGGGTCGTCGCGCAGGAGGGCCTCCAGGGCGGGCAACTCCTCGTCGGGGAGAGAGCCCGCCAGGTAGGCGTCGAAGCGGTCGAAGAGGTCCGGCGTCATACCGTGTATCGTCGCACCCGGAGCGGGAGTAACCGGAAAACGGTCCGCATCGGGTCGTCGCTGCTTGTTAATTTGGGCAATCTGCATTCTTGTCACTGGGCGTCGGATGGGGTAGAGTCGCTGTCTGTTCTCCCGCGCGGAAGGCACGCCCTCGCTGCCGTTCTCTTGCCGCACGGGTTCCGCGTTCCCGACTCGACATACCTGGTTTCCCCTCGTCTCGCCGTCACCCGGCGCGTCCCGTTGGGCGCGCGGGCGGGGCAACCTCGCCGAGAGCGACGGATCGCTTCGTCCCTGAAAGGGCCGCCCATGTTCCTCTTCTGGCTGCGTCGGTTCTATCGCTTCGTCCTCCCGCTCCGCGGCGCGAACTACGCCACCCCGATCGAGAAGTTTCTCGACCGGCCGACCCGGCCGCACCTGGAGCCGCTGGAGTGACGCGTCGTGCCGGCCCTCTCGGCGTCGTTCGCCGCCGGGACGCTGAACGTCTTCAGCGACGCCGCCAGCGACTCGATCCTCATCGGCGACGTCGGCGGCCAGATCTACGCCTCCAACGGCGTCGCCGTCGTCGCCATCGCGGGGGCCCCTTTCGGCGGGCCGAACGTCGCCAACACGACGACGATCAACGTCTTCACCAACGACGGGGCCGACACCGTCTACGCCGACGTCGATCTGACCGGCCCGGGTGCCCTGGTCGTCCTGTCCGGGGCCGGCGGTGCCGACGTGCTGACCTACGTTGGGGCGAACGCCGCCCAGCTTTACGGCGACGACGGGGCCGACCTCCTCACCGGCGGGTCGGGCGGCGACCTGATCTCCGGCGGGGCCGGGGCCGACAGTGCGATCGGCGGCGACGGGGACGACTACATCGACCTCGGTGCCGGTGCCGACGCCGGCAGCGGCGGCTTCGGCGATGACAGCATCGTCGGCGGCACCGAGGCCGACACGATCTCCGGCGACCTGGACCACGACCTGATCGACGGCGGCGACGGGGCAGACTACCTCGCCGCCTTCGCCGGGGCCGACAGCCTCCTCGGCGGGGCCGGGGCGGACACCGTCCTCGGCGGTATCGGCGACGACGTCGTCGCCGGCGGCGACGGGGCCGACAGCCTCGGGGGCGACGGGGACAACGACACCCTGCTCGGGGGAGCCGGGGCCGACACCCTCGCCGGCGGGGCGGGCAACGACGCGATGAACGGCGGGGCGGACGCGGACAGCCTGGACGGCGGCGGCGGCAGCGACACGGCCGACTACGCCGACGCCGGGGCGGCGGTCGCCGTCGATCTGACGGCGGGGACGGCCACCGGCGGGGTGGGGGCCGACACGCTCGCCGGCACCGAGAACGCCACCGGCTCGGCGTTCGCCGACACCCTCGCCGGGAACGCCGACGCGAACCTGCTGGCGGGCCTGGGCGGGGCCGACACGATCCTCGGCGCGGCCGGCGACGACACGCTGCGCGGCGGTGCCGACGGCGACTCGCTGACCGGCGGGGCGGGCCGCGACCTGGCCGATTACTCCGACGCGGGCGATACCGTGATCGTCAACCTGACGACGGGGGTAGCGACCGGCGGGGCCGGTGCCGACACGATCGACCTCGCGGCGGGTCTGGAGATCGAAAACGTCCTCGGCTCGGCGTTCGCCGACAGCCTCACCGGCTCCGGCGTCGGCGGCCCCGCCGGCGACAACCTGCTCATCGGCGGGGCCGGGGCCGACACCCTCGACGGCGCGGCCGGGGCGGACACCCTGCGCGGCGGGCCGGACGGCGATTCCCTGCTCGGCGGGGCGGGCGTCCTCGACCGGGGCGACTACACCGACGCCCCGGCCGGGGTGACGGTCAGCATCGCGACCGGCCTGGCGACCGGCGGCGCCGGGGCCGACACGCTGTCCTCCGTCGAGGACCTCTTCGGCTCGCCGTTCGGCGACAGCCTCAGCGGCGACGGGGCCGCCAATTTCATCGACGCCCTCGGCGGCGACGACACCGTCGACGGCGCGGCCGGCTCCGACCGCATCACCGGCGGGGACGGCAACGATTCGCTCCTCGGCGGAGACGGCATCGACACCGTCTCCGGCGGGACGGGCAACGACACGATCGAGGGCGGCCTTGGGGCCGACCTCCTGACCGGCGACTCCGGCAGCGACACGCTGCGACAAAACGCCTCCCCCGACGCCGACGACGGCGGTGCGATCGATACCCTCGTCGGCGTCGATGGGGAGGGCGACTTCCTCGACACGAACTCGGGCGACTTCATCTTCTTCGACGGGACGCCGCCCGACACGATCGCGTGACCCCGCGAGCGACGAAGGTCCGGAGGGCCGGGTAGAAGGGGCGGGAAGGCCGCGTCACCTCGGCAACGGCCAGCGGTTCTGGCGGTCCTCGCGCGCCGTGCCGATCAGCCGGAGTCGCATCGGCTCGACGACGGCCCGCCGCGCGCCGTCCGGGCTGACCGCCTCCGGCTGGTCGGCCGTGGGCGGGGCGTCGTCCGTCGCGGCGGGTCGGCCGTCGGCGACCGTCCACGCGGCGGGCATGCCGGCCCCGTTCCAGGCGAAGACGCGCGCCCCGTCGGCGGCGAACCGGGCCGCGACGAGCGGCGGCTTCGCCGGCCGGAGTTCGACCACGGCCGGGGAGCGGTCGGCGGCCCAGACGCGGGCGGTGCCGTCCTCGTCGCCGGTCAGGATGCGGTCCGTGGCGAAGGCCAGGCGCTGGACCGCCCCCTTCTCCTGTCCCTTCAACGTCAGCAGCGGCAGGCCCGTCTCCGCGTCCCAGACGCGGAGGGTGCCGTCGAGGCCGGCGCTGAGGACGCGCCGGCCGCCGTCAGCGAACGCGACCCCGGTCACCTCGTGCGTGTGGCCGGCCAGGCGGAGAAGGCACTCTCCCGTGTCGGTGTCCCAGACGCGGACGACGCGATCCTCGCCGCCGCTGACGAGCCGCCGGCCGTCCGGGCGGAACGCGATCCGGCCGACGAACGTGGCGTGCTCCCGCGCGACGAACCGCTCGCCCGGGCCGTCCGCGTCGAGGCCCCAGACGCGGACCGTCCCGTCATCCCCGGCACTGGCGAGGAGCCGGCCGTCCGCGCTGAAGCAGAGTTCGTTCACGGCGTCGGCGTTCCCCGGCAGGGTGTGGACGACGCGACCCGTGCCCACATCCCAGACCCGAAGCACGTGGTCCGGCCCGGCGCTGGCGACGAGCGAGCCGTCCGGGTGGAACGCTACCGACCGGCTACCGACCGGCGGGCCGGCGACCGGCCGGTCCTTCCCGGCCGGGTCGAGGAGCCTTCCCTTGCCGTCGCCGCCGAGGGCGAGGAAGGCCCCGTCGGCGGCGTAGGCAACCGCGACGAACGGGCCGGCGAGCGGCGGCAGCTCGCGCCCCTTGGCGGCGTCCCACCGCCGGGCCGCCTGGCCCGTCGCGATGGCGACCTCGCCGCCGTCGGGCCGCAGGGCCGCCCCGATCCAGTCGGCCCGCCCCGCGACGAACTCGACCGCCCCGCCGGCTCGGTTCACGTCCCAGACGCGCACTTCCGGGTCGTGGCCGACGCTGGCGATCCGGTCGCCGGCCGGCCCGAACGCGACGGCGAACGCGCCCTGGTCGTGGCCGAGATACCGCCCGACGTTCCGCCCGGTGGCGACATCCCACAGGGCCACCGCCCCGTCGAGGCCGGCGCTGGCGAGGCGCTTGCCGTCCGGGCTGAAGGCCACGTCGTTCAGCGTCTCGGCCCCGCCGGGCCAGGTGCGCACCTCGTTCCCGGCCGCGTCCCACAGGCGGATCGTCTTGTCGAAGCCGGTGCTGGCCAGGAGCTGGCCGTCCGGACTAAAAGCGACGGCGTTGACCGTGTTGGCATGGCCGGCGAGGGTGTGCAGCAGCCGGCCGGTCGCCGCCTCCCAGACGCGCACCTTCGCCTCGACGCCGCCGGCGGCGACGCACCGGCCGTCCGGGCTGACCGCCACGCCGATCACCGGCCGCCGGCCGCCAGCGTAGACGACCGCCGGCCGGGCGGGATCGACCGGCCACGCCTTGACGCCGCCGTCGTGGTACGCGGCGAGAAAGGCCGACCCGTCCGGCAGGGCCGCGACGCGGTTCACCTTCCCGCCGGCCGCCGGGAGGGTGCGGACCGGCTCGACCCGATCAGCGTCCCAGACGGTGACGGTGCCGTCGTCGTGGCCGGTGACGAACCGCGTCCCGTCCGGCAGGTAGGCGACGCTGCCGACGCCGGACTTCACGCCGCGCCGCGTCTGGAGCGCCCGGCCGGACTCCGCGTCCCAGACGATGATCGCGCCGTTCGCCGGAGGGACGATCGTCCCCGTCGCGCTGACCAGCCGGCGGCCGTCCGGCCGGTAGGCGACGGCGCGGACGGTCGCGTGGTCGTGGCCGAGGAGGGCCTGCCGCGGCGTGAAGCGCGACCAGAGCAGGCGGTGCTCGACGCCGCGAAACTTCTCCGGGCAGCCGGCGAGGAGGTCGAGGGCCCCGGATGCGTTGCCGTCACGGTACTCGGCCTGCGCCGCGGCGAGGTGGCTCGCGTAAAGGAGGAGTTCCGTCCGGTGGAGCCGGTCGAGGGCCTCGGCCGTCCGCTCGTCGGCGCGCCCTTTCTCGAACCATGCCTGGCGGGCGTAGTTCACCGAGACGACGACGCCGACCGTCAGCGTGAGGACGACCGCCGCCGTCAGGGCGGAGATGGCCGGGTTGCGCTTCACCCAGCGGGAGGCGCGCTCGACGACGCCGGCCGGCCGGGCGAGGATCGGCCGACCGTCGAGGAACCGGACGAGGTCGTCGGCCAGAGCGGCGGCGCTGGCGTACCGCCGGGTCGGCTCCTTGGCGAGGCACTTGTGGCAGATCGTTTCCAGGTCGCGCGGCACCGCCGGGTTGAGCTGGCGAACGGCGACCGGCTCGATGCTGAGGACCTGGAGGATCGTCTCGACCGTCGTCGCGCCGCGGAACGGCGGCCGGCCGGTCAAGCACGCGTACAGGATCGCCCCCAGGGCATACACGTCGGCGGGCGGGCCGATCTCCTTGTCGCCGCGCGCCTGCTCCGGTGGCATGTACGCCGGGGTGCCGAGGACCGCCCTGGTCCGGGTCAGGCCGGCCTCGTCGAGGCGCTTCGCCAGGCCGAAGTCGGCCACCTTCGGCGAGCCGTCCTCGGTCAGCAGGACGTTGGCCGGCTTCAGGTCGCGGTGGATCACCCCGGCGTTGTGGGCCGCCTGGATCGCGTCGGCCAGCGCTCGGACGACCGCCGCCGCCTCGGCCGGGGTCGGCGGCTTGGCGCGCAGGCGCTGGGCGAGCGAGCCGGCGCACAGTTCCAGGGCCATGAACGGCTCGCCCTGGTGCTCGCCGACCTCGTACACCTGGACGATGCCCGGGTGGTTGAGCCGGGCGGCCGCCCGCGCCTCGGCGTCGAACCGCTGCCGGTCGATCTCGTCGGCCGGGCCGGGGGTGCGGATCCGCTTCAGGGCGCAGAGCCGGCCGAGGGCGACTTGACGGGCGCGGTAGACGACGCCCATGCCGCCGCGGCCGAGGACGCCGACGATCTCGTAGCCGGGCGGCGCGTCCGCGGCGGTCGCGTCATTCGCGGCGTGCGGCGTCGTCCCGGCGTCGATCGTCTCGGGCAGGTGCGGCCGGGTGGCACATTCCGGGCAGCCCTCCTGGCCTGCGCCGGGGGGCATCTCCGCGCCGCAGGCCGGGCAGTTCGTCGGGCGAGGCGGCATGAGTCGGCTCCGGGTCGAGAAACGAACGTCGCCAGTAGAAGGTATCGCCCCGCGAGCGGATCGGGTAATCTGAAACCCAACCTTCCGCACCGAAAGGAGCGCTACCGACCATGACCGCGACCAAGGTGAAGACGGCCGCCCTCGCCGCCCTGGCGGCCCTGCTGCTGGCGACCGGGCCGCTGTTCGGCCAGGGCCCCGCCCTGGAGAAGCTGTGGGCCGACCTCGCATCGAAGGATGAGGCCCAGGCGACGCGCGCCGCCCTCAAGCTGGCGGCCACCCCGCCGGAGACGCTCGCTTTGCTCAAGGCCAAGCTCAAGGTCGTCAAGCTGGCCGACGACCGCTTCGCGGCCCTGCTCAAGCAACTCGACAGCGACGAGTTCGACGCCCGCGACGCGGCGTACCAGGAGCTGGAGTACCACGGCAAGACGATCCGCGGCCGGCTGGAGAAGGCCGTCGAGAACAAGCCGTCGCCGGAGGTGCGCAACCAGCTCACCCGGCTGATCGAGGCGTCGTACGGCGACGACCTGGTCCCGCCGCCGGCCGCGCCGCTCAACCCGGCGGGCGGCATCTCGATCTCGACGATCGGCGGCAAGCGGATCATCAAGATCGACGGCCGCGAGATCGACCTCAACCCGAAGGTGATCGAGAAGCGCGGCCCGCAGCCGGCGTGGGTGCAGGCGGCCCGGGCGGTCGCGGTTCTGGAGCACCTGGAGTCGCCGGAGGCGAAGGCGCTGCTAAAGAACCTGGCCGACGGCGAGGCGGACGCCCTGCCGACGAAGGCCGCCGCGGCGGCGCTGGGCCGGCTCAACAAGTAGGCCCGACCCATGCCCACCGAACCGGACCTGCCGCCCACGCTCGACGGCACGTCGCCCGCCCCGGCCGCCCCGGCCCCTGGGCCGACTGCCCCGCCGGGGTACGAGATCCTCGGCGAACTCGGCCGCGGCGGCATGAGCGTCGTCTGGCGGGCGCGCGACCGCCGCCTCGGCCGCGACGTGGCGCTGAAGTTCCTGCTCGGCGGCGACGCCGCCCGGCTGCGGGCCGAGGCGGCCGCCCTGGCGCGCTTGCAGCACCCGCACATCGTCCAGGTGTTCGAGATCGGCGACCACCAGGGCCGGTCGTTCCTCGCCCTCGAATTCTGCCCCGGCGGCACCCTCGAGGACCGGCTTACGACCGGGCCGCTGCCGCCGCGCGAGGCGGCCGAGTTGGTCCTTACCCTCGCCGGGGCGGTCCAGGCCGCCCACGCCGCCCGCGTCCTCCATCGCGACCTCAAGCCGGCGAACGTGCTCCTCGCCGGGGCCATCCCGAAGGTCGCCGATTTCGGCCTTGCCCGGGAGCTCGACGTGGCGAGTCAGACTGCGACGGGGGCGATCGCCGGCACACCGTCGTACATGGCCCCCGAACAGGCACGCGGCGAGAAGGCCCTCGGCCCGGCGTGCGACGTCTACGCCCTGGGGGCGATCCTGTACGCGTGCTTGACCGGCCGGCCGCCCTTCCGCGCCGCGACGACGATGGACACCCTGTGGCAGGTGCTGCACCAGGAGCCGGTGCTGGTCCGGCAGCTCAACCCGAGCGTGCCGCGCGACCTGGAAACCATCTGCCTGAAGTGCCTGGGCAAAGACCCGAACCGGCGCTACGCCAGCGCCGCCGCCCTGGCGGACGACCTGGCCCGGTTCCTCGCCGGCCGGCCGATCCTCGCCCGGCCGGCCGGCTGGGCCGAGCGCGCCTACCGCTGGGTGCGCCGCAACCCGGTCGTCTCCGCCCTCGCGGCGCTCGTCGTCCTCGTCCTGGCGACCGGCATCCTCATCGCCAGCGCCTACGCCGTCCAGGCCGGGGACGAGGCCCGCCGGGCGAGCCTGGCGACGATCGCCGCCGGCCGGGAGGCGGACGACGCGAAGGCGGCCCGCCGCGAGGCGGAGGCCCAACTCCATCGCGCGCGGCTCGCCCGCTACGGCCAGCTGCTCGAACAGGTGCACCGGACCGCCGACCCGGAGTTGCTCGCGACGGCGGACTGGGATCTGCGCGGGCCGGAGTTCCGCTACCTGAACGCCTTGCTCCACCACGTCGGCCGGCGGGCGTTGCCGCCGGCACCAGGCAACGTCCTCCACGCCGGCTGGAGCCCGGACGGCTCGCGGATCGTCTACGCCAGCCAGGCCGGCATGGCCCAGGTGCTCGACGCCGCGACCGGCCGGCCGCTGCTCCGACTCGACGTCGGCGACAAGGTGTCCTGGGCCGAGTTCCGCCCCGACGGCCGGGCGATCGCCACCGCCAGCGCCGACAAGACGGTCCGCCTCTGGGACGCGACGACCGGCCGGGAGACGCGCGCCTGGAAGCTCGACGACCCGGGCAAGGTCGCCGCCTGGAGCCCGGACGGCAAGGTCGTCGCCGGCCTGGACGAGAAGGGCGTCCGCGTCTGGGACGCCGTCACCGGCGCGGAGCGGTACCGCCTCGACGGCGGCGGCCACACGATGACGGCCGTCGCCTGGGATCCGGACGGCAAGCGGCTGGCCGTCGGCGGCGGCATGGGCATCCGGATGTACGACGCCGCCACCGGCAAGGCGGTCCCCGGCTGGGACGCGAACACCGGCCACGTCCGCGCCGTGGCGTGGTCGGACGCCGGCGGCGCCCTGGCGGTCGCTTTCAGTTCCTACGGGCTCCGGTTCTACGCCCCGGACACCGGCCGGCTCCTGCCGTGGTCGCCGCCGGGCGAGTACGACACGGTCGCCTGGGCACCTGACGGCGTCCGGCTGGCCGCCTCCGGCGGCGGCTTCGTCGACGTGATCGACGCCCACGGCGAGGTGCGCCTCCACCGCATCCCCGGTGCCTACCTCGTCGACGGGTCGCCGGGGGCGGCCTGGAGCCCGGACGGCCGGACGCTGCTCGCCGTCCGCGGCCCCGTACTGACGCTCCTGGACGTGACGGCCGGGTTGGGGCCAGCCGACCAGCTCCCCAGCCGCGCCGGGTTCAGCCGCGTCGCCTGGAGCCCGGATGGGGCCCTGCTCGCCGGCGCGCTGGACGGCAACGGCCTGGACCTGCGGGCGTTCGACGGCCGGGAGGCGCGGTCGCTGGCGGGCTTCCCGAGCGAGCTGCCGGCTCGGGACGCGGCGTTCCACCCACAGGGCACTCAACTGGCCGTCGCACTGGGCGGCGAGCGCGACGCCGTCCTGATCCGCGACCTGGCGACCGGGGCCGAGCGGACGCTGATTGCGAAGGACCCCTACGCCGTCGCCTGGTGCCCGGACGGCACCCGGCTCGCCGTCGGTGGCGGGGATGGCGTCGTGCGGGTCTTCCACGCAGCCGCCGGGTTCGAGGAGCACCGGCTGGAAGGGCACCGCGGCGTCGTCCGCGCCGTGGCCTGGAGCCCGGAAGCCCGCCACGTCGCCTCCGGCGGCGACGACTTCATCGTCCGCGTCTGGGACGCCGACGCCGGCAAGCCCGCGGGCGCTCTGAAGGGGCACGCCGGCCGCGTGCAGCACCTGGCCTGGGACCCGAAGGGCGACCGGCTCGCGTCCGGCTCATTCGACGGCACGGCCCGCGTCTGGGAAGTGGCGACGCGGCGTGAGGTGCTCGCCCTGCGGACCGGCGACCCGCCGACGACGAGCGTGGACTGGAGCCGGGACGGCCGGCTCCTTTTGGCGGCTGGCCACCTCAACCTGCACGTCTGGGAGACGACGGCCGGCCAGCTGCTCGTCCGGCTGGAGTGCGAGCGGCACCGCCATCGGGCGAACATCTGGTCGGCGGCGTTCCACCCGTCCGGCGAGTGGATCGTCTACGGCGACGGCGAGGGCCGGCTGCGGCTTTGGCCCTGGGACGGGCCGGCGGAGCGGGAGCGCGGCCTGTGGGGCACGGGATGGTTCCTCACCGGGGTCGCCTTCGCCCGCGGCGGCCGGCGGCTCGTCGCCCAGGACGACAACGGGGCGATCGTCGTCTGGGACGCGCGGACCGGTCAGCCGCTGCCGCGTGACGACGAGCCGGACGAGCTGCCGAAGGCGAGGGAAGCCCGCGACCCAGCTACCGGGCTGCGGGCGGTGATCGACGGGTTCGACGTACGCGTCCACCTGCCCGGCGCGGCGGCCGGGCCGCCGCGCGACCTGTCCCGGCGGATGCCGCCGGCCCTGTGGCACCACCTCCAGGCGGAGCACTGGTCGCGCGCGGCGGCACCGTTCGCCGCGGCGTTCCACCGCGCGCGACAGGTCGAGTGCGACCCGTTCGAAGCCGCGGCCCGGGAGGAGCTGGAGGACGGGCTGAAGCGGCTCGGGGACGACTCGGCCGTGGTGGCGCTGCGGCAGCGCTGGCAAGCGTTCCAGGCGGCGCGGGCCGCCGGCTGGCTCGGCCTGACGACGCGCGGTCCGTGGTCGGCGTTGCCGCCGCCGTGACGTCATTCCGCCTCGGGGTGCTTCTCCTGGGCGAGGGCCCGTTCGACGCACTCGAACAGGGCCTTGCGGATGCGCCGCAGCGAGTTCTGCACGCTCTGCGGCACCCGGCCCAGCTGCTGGGCGACCTGCGTCGGCGACGCCCCGGCGGCGTACACGTCCTGGAGCAGCTTGCGGTCGCCCTCGCGTAACTTGTCGACGCAGCCGGTCAGGGCGGCCCGGCGGTCGTCGTGCTCGTCGTCGGGGAACGCCTCCTGGGCCTCGACGAGCAGGAGGTTGAGGTCGTCGGAGAAGTAGAGCTTCTGCCGGCCGCGCGCCCGCAGGAAGTTCATCGCCTCCAGCCGGCCGATGCCGCACGCCCAGGAGAGGAAGCTGCGCTCGCCGTCGAACTCGTCGAACTTCTTCCACAGGATGACGGTCGTCTGCTGGAAGAGGTCCTCGGCGTCGTCGAGGTCGCGGACCAGGGCGTGCAGGTAGCCGAGCAGCCGGGCCTGGCACGGCCGGAGCAGCTCGGCGAAGCGCGTCTTTCGCTGGCGGTCATCCATGGGGGCGCTCTCGGGTCAGCCGCGCGGCCGAGTCCAGGTCTCCGACCAGGCCAGGCAGCAACTCGACGCCGGCCGGCCGAACCGGTCCTGGATCACGACCTGGCCGTCGGCCGCTTCCTCGTTGACGACGAGCTGGGCCGCCCGGGCGGGCAAGAACGTGCTGTAGACGCCGAGCGGACGGTTCAGCGCCCCCGGCGGCAGCGTCAGCACGAACGGCGGCATCAGGTCCCACCACGACAGGAGGACCGCGTCGCGGGCGGAGACGACACGCTCCTCGACCGTGCCAAGCGGGTGGCCGGCCCGCTCGAAGTCCGCGTCGATGACCGGCAGCGACTCGTCGGCGAACGGGGCGTGGAGCATCACCTCGATCGTCCGCTGCAGCCAGCGGGCCACGCCGGCGTCGTCGGCGTAGACGCGCGGCTTCTTGCCGACGAGGGGGCTCTCCAGGAAGAGGGCGTGCCCCTGGCCGGCCGGGCACCAGAGGACGCGCCAGTGGCTGGCCCGGTGCGGGAAGGTCTGGCCGCCGTCGGTCGACAGGCGCAGGAACGAGTTCTCCCCGGTCATGACCGGGTCGTGCGGATCGACGAACTGGGGGTCTGCCATGCGGGAGGTCCGTTTCGGCCGGGGGCTGTGGTTCGATTCTAGCGGGCGGCACGGCATGTTACAATCGGCGCGCTTGTGCCGGGGCGGCCCGCGGCGGTACACTCCGCGCCGGAGCCCCGGTCTTTCCCCTTGCCTCAGGTGTCCGATGCGTACCAAGCTGTGCCTGCTCGCCGTGCTGGGCGTCGTGGCCGTCGCGCCCCGCCCCGCCGTCGCCGACGAGGCCGACGCGGCCCGCTACTTCGAGAAGCTCGGCGGCGTCGTCACCCGCGACGAGACCGCGCCGGGCAAGCCGGTCGTCCGCCTCGAAATGCGGTACGCGAAGCTCGTCGACGAGGACCTGCCCCCGCTCGCCGAACTGCCGCGCCTGCGCTTCCTGATCTTGTCCTCCACCCAGGTCACGGACGCCGGGCTCCGCCACCTGGCCCGGCTGCGCGAGCTGGAGGCCCTCGGCCTGTCGTGGACCGGGGTGACCGGCAAGGGGCTCAAGGCGCTGGCCGGACTGCCCCGGCTCCACGGGCTGGAGCTCATCGACTGCCCCGTGGACGACGAGGGCATGGCGGGGGTGGCGACGCTGCTCCGGCTCCGCCACCTGCGCCTGGACCGCACCCGCATCACCGACGAGGGCCTGTCCCGGCTGGCGGGGTTGCGAGACCTGGCCTCTCTGGACCTCAGCTCGGCCGCCGTGACGGACGAGGGGATGAAGGCCGTCGCCCAATTCGACCGGCTGGAGACGCTGCGGCTGACGACGACGAAGGTGACTGACAAGGGGGTCGCGGAGTTGACCGGCCTCCGACACCTCCAGTCGCTCGGCCTGGCGTTCACCGGCGTGACCGGGACCGGACTGAAGGGCATGGCCGGCCTGGAGCATCTGCGCGAGATCGACCTGACCCAGAGCCACGTGACGATGGAGGGGGTGAAGGCCCTGGTCGGGCTGACCCGACTCAAACGGCTGTCCCTCAGCCGAGGCACGATGCCGCGTGGCGGGATCGAGGAACTGGAAAAGGCGCTGCCGCGCTGCGAGCTGTTCAAGACGAACTGAAAGAAGGACCGGTGCGGGCGCGTCGGGCCGTGGGCGAATCTGCTACAATCCACGGTTCAGGAGACGCGCCATGAGCCAGCCGACCGGACCGATCTCGCTGCCCCTCGTCACCGACGCCACGGCCCGGCCGGAGTGGGAAGGCCTCCGCGCCGACGGCGACCTGGCCGAGGTCGCCGAGCCGCACGCGCCCCAGGGCGAGTACGCCGACCGGGCCGAGCCGCTCGAAGTGCCCGATGTCGCTACCGTGTCCGTCGGCGAGGCGGAACTCCTCGCCCCGGCCGGCGGCCCCGACGCCGCATACGCCGCGTTCCACTTCGGGGCGGACGCCGTCTACCTCGGCCTGAAGAAGTTCTCTGCCCGGGCCGAGGCGGAGAACTTCACGTTTGAAGAACTCGACGAGGTCACCGCCTACGCCCACTCGCTCTCGCCGCGGCGGCGCGTCTTCGTCACGATCAACACGCTCCTCCGCCAGGACGAACTCGCCGAGCTGGCCGAGTGCCTCGTCCGCCTCGGCGAGATCGGCGTCGATGCGGTCATCCTGCAAGACCTCGGCGTGTACCGGCTCCTGAAACGGCACTTCCCGCACGTCGATTGCCACGCCAGCACGCAGCTCGCCGTCCACAACGGGGCCGGGGCGCAGGCCCTCCGCGGCCTCGGCTTCCCGCGCGTCGTCCTGGCCCGCGAGCTGACCTTCGAGGAGGTGCGCGACGTCACCGCGACGGCCGGCATCGAGACGGAGGTGTTCATCCACGGGGCGCTCTGCTACTCGTATAGCGGCCTGTGCCTCTTCTCGTCGCAGACGCTCGGCCGCAGCGGCAACCGCGGCAAGTGCGCCTACTCGTGCCGCCACGACTTCGCGTCCGACGACGCCCCGACGACGCTCCGCGACGGCACCCCGACCCGGCGCGACCCGGGCCGCGGCTTCCCGTTCTCGATGAAGGACCTCGCCCTGCCGGACCACCTGCCGGCCCTCCGCGCCGCCGGCGTCAGCTGCTTCAAGGTCGAGGGCCGCAAGAAGTCGCCGCTCTACGTCGCGACGACGACCGACTACTACCGCAAGCTCCTCGACGGCACCCTGACCGAGGACGACCGGCCCGTCGTCGAGGCCGACCTCCAGACGGTCTTCAGCCGGCCGTGGACGCGCCTGTTCGTCCAGTCGCACCTCGACAAGGAGGTCGCCGACCGCGACACGGTCGGCCACCGAGGCACGCCGATCGGCGTCGTCGAGCGCGTCGTGCGCATCGACGGCGAGGACCGGCTGCGCTTCCGCACCGGCCGGGCGCTCGAGGTGCGCGACGGCCTCCAGGTCGATCTGCCGACGCTCGGCAAGCCGTTCGGCTTCGGCGTCGAGAAGCTGTGGGCGATCCGCGACGGCCGGAAGAACCCGCGCGTCGAGGCGTTCCAGGTCGAGGCCGACACGCTGGTCGAGGTCGCCCTGCCGGCCGACCACCCGCCGCTTCAGCCGGGAGCGCCGGTCTACTGCTCGTCGTCGCAGGCGGTCAAGCAGAAGTACCAGCACGACCGGCCGAAGGCCGACGCCTACTGGACGCGCCACCCGATCGACGTGGCCGCCCGGCTGACCGACGCGGCGCTGACGGTCACCGTCCGCTGCGGCGGCGTCGAGGCGACAGCGAGCCTCGCCGGGCCGTTCCCGCCGGCGCGCGACCCGGCCGCGATGGACGCCGCACTGCGCGGCGTCTTCGAGAAGCTCGGCGACACTGCGTTCGCGCCCGGGACGCTCACTCTCGACAACGAGGCTGGCGGGTTTGTGCCGGTGTCGAAGCTCAACGCCCTGCGGCGCGAGGTGCTCGAAACGCTGGAGGCCGAGCGGGTCAAGGCGAGACAGGCCAGGATCGAGGCGCTCCGGGCCGAGGTCTGCCCGCCTGACAGGAAGCCGTCACCGACGCGCGAGTTCGCCTGGTCGCTCAAGGTCGATCGCGTCGAGTTCCTGTCCGCTTTGGAAGAGGCCGACCTGGCCGGCGTTGAGGAGATCGTCCTCGACATCACCCGGGATCACCCGGCGGTGCTGCGCCAGGAGATGGACGCCTGGTCGGCCCGGCTCGGCCGCGACAAGCTGCGGCTGGCCCTGCCGCCGTTGACGCGGCGCTGGGAAGAGAAGGCCCTGCGGCGGAAGATCGACGAGTACCGCGCCGCCGGCTGGACGCGCTGGGAGGCGGCGAACCTGTCGGCGTGGCCGTTCCTCGGCGTCGATCCGCTCGACCCGGCGGCAGGCGGCCTCGACCTGGCGACGGACTGGAGCGTCTACGTCGTCAACCGCCTCGCCGCAGAGCAGCTCCGGGCGATGGGCGTCCGCCGCTTCGCCCTGTCGCCGGAGGACGGCCTGTCCAACCTGCGCTCGCTCCTGGCCGAGTTCGCCGACGAGGCGGTGGTGATCGTCCACCAGGACACGCCGCAGTTCCTGGCCGAGTCGTGCGCCTACGCCAACCTGATCGGCGGCTGCCCCGGCAAGGCGAACTGCCGGTTCGAGTCGATGCACCTGGTCAGCGGCCACGGCGAGCGCGTCCTCGCCCTCGACTACCACTGCCGGACGATCGTGCTGAACGAGGGGCCGTTCTGCCTGTCGCGTCGCCTACCGGACCTGGCCCGGGCCGGGGCGCGGCACCTCCGGGCGGACTTCGTCTATCGGCCGTACGCGCCGGAGGTCGTCCGCGACCGCTGGCGGCAGGTGCGGGCCGGTCAGGCGGTGCCGGGGGGCCACGCGGCGAATTTCGACCGGGGGCTGCTATAAGGCGTGGCGACGGCGTGACCACCCGTGCCACCGCCGTGCGCAGTCGAGGTCTTTCAGAGCCGCGCACGCAGCGAGTCTTCGAGCGGAGTAAGCGGTTGATGCCCTGAACCACAAGGCTTTGACCGCTTACTCCGCTCGAAGACTCGCTGCGTGCGCGGCTCTGACGGACGCGGACCGACCCTGGCACGGCCCTTGCACCTGGGACGCCACGTTATCCCACCACGGAGAGTACCGATGTCCCACCCGCGTCGCGGCTTCACTTTGATCGAGCTGCTCGTCGTCATCGCGATCATCGCCATCCTGATCGGCCTGCTCCTGCCCGCCGTCCAGAAGGTCCGCGAGGCGGCCGCCCGCACCCAGTGCCAGAACAACCTCAAGCAGATCTCGCTCGCCGTCCACAACTACCAGTCGGCGATGAACGTCTACCCGCCGTCCATGCTCGCCCCGATCGGCGCGACCTTCGGCACGAACAACGGCTCCTGGGGCGTCCACGGCCGGATCCTCTCCTACATCGAGCAGGGCAACGCCGGCGTCCTCGTCAACCTCGAGGTCGCCTGGGACCAACAGCTGATGTCGAACGTGCCGCAGACGCGCATCCCGGTCTACGTCTGCCCGGCCGACAAGAACGACACCGTCCGGCTCAGCGGCTCGACGCCCTACGTCTACCCGCACACGTACGGCTTTAACTTCGGCACCTGGCGCGTCTGGGATCCGGCCACCGGCCAGGGCGGCGACGGCATGTTCTACCCGAACTCGCGGATCAACCCGACCCAGATTACCGACGGCCTGAGCAACACGCTCATGGTCGCCGAGGTCAAGGCGTTCACGCCCTACTCGCGCAACTTCGCGACCGCGTCGTTCCCGCTGACGCCGCCTTCAACGGTCGCCGAGGTCGTCGCCCTCGTCGAGGCCGCCCCGGACAAGAAGATCGGCCCGGCGACGAACAGCAACACCGGTCACACCGAATGGCCGGACGGCCGGGTCCACCACTCCGGCTTCACGACGACCCTCCCACCGAACACGAAGGTCCTCTCGACGGTCGGCGGGGCGCAGTACGACGCCGACGTCAACACGCAGCAGGAGGGCCGCAGCGCCACCATCCCGACGTGCGCGGCGATCACGTCGCGGAGCTACCACGCCGGCGACCTCGTCAACGTCGCCCTGATGGACGGCTCGGTCCGCAGCGTGACGAGCAGCATCAGCCTCCCGACGTGGCGCGCCCTCGGCACCCGCATCAACGGCGAGCCGGTCGGGGGGGATTGGTGACCGTCGGCGCGCCAACCCGGCCGCGATCTGCTATAGTTAAGTTCGACGGAACGCGAATCCATCGAACTCCTTGAGGCGACGCGCGCCATGCCTGCGAAAGAGACCCCGACGACGCCGCTCAACGGGGCCAGCATCCTGGTCCAGTGCCTGCTCAACCACGGCGTCGACGTCGTTTTCGCCTACCCCGGCGGCGCGTCGATGCCGATCCACCAGGCCCTGACCCGCGTCACCGACCGCCTCCGCACCATCCTGCCGCGCCACGAACAGGGCGGCGGCTTCGCGGCGGAAGGCTATGCGCGCACCACCGGCAAGGTGGGCGTCTGCCTGGCGACGAGCGGCCCCGGGGCGACGAACTTCGTCACCTGCCTGGCCGACGCGAAGATGGACTCGACGCCGATCATCGCCATCACTGGCCAGGTCGGCACGAGCGTCATCGGCTCGGACGCCTTCCAGGAGGCCCCGATCGTCGAGGCGTGCCGGCCGATCACGAAGCACCACTACCTCGTCACCCGCACGGAGGACATCGTCCGCGTGGTGAAGGAGGCGGTCCACATCGCGACGACCGGCCGGCCGGGGCCGATCATCCTCGACTTCCCCAAGGACGTCCAGCTGCGGCAGATCGTCGTCGAGGACTGGGATCCGCCGATGGACCTGCCCGGCTATCGGCCCTTTTACACGGCGAAGCGGGAGGACCTGGTCAAGGCCCTGGAGATGTGCCGCCAGGCAAAGAAGCCGATCATTTACGCCGGCGGCGGCGTCATCCACAGCGAGGCAGCCGACGAACTGAAGGCCTTCGCCGAGAAGACCGGCATCCCGGTCGCCCTGACCCTGCACGGCCTGGGCGGCTTCCCGTCCGACCATTTCCTGTGCCTGCAGATGCTCGGCATGCACGGGACGATCTACGCCAACTACGCCGTCAACGAGGCGGACCTGCTCC
>Ga0268299_1001009_pt1 | contig 62740 bp, 53 predicted proteins | sample NOBtaG_FD_193484 | JGI IMG/M metagenome (GOLD analysis project Ga0268299, IMG submission 193484) | Activated sludge microbial communities from bioreactor in Nijmegen, Gelderland, Netherland - NOB reactor | ecosystem: Engineered > Bioreactor > Aerobic > Activated sludge | place: Netherlands...
AATCCCTCACGCCTCCACAGCCGATGCACCCGCTTGCGGTTCACACGCCAGCCCTCGCTTCGCAGCAGCGCCCAGATCCGGCGATAGCCGTACCGGGGATGCACTCGCACCAGCTCGTGCATTCGCTGCACCAACGACAGCTCCAGCTGCGTCACACGCGGTGCATAGCGCTGCGTGCTCCGCGGTTGATCGATCGACCGACAAGCCCGACGCTCCGAGACCTCACAGGTCCGCTGCGCAAGCGTCACCGCCTCCCTGCGGCGCGCCGGGCTGGTCATTTTCCCTTCAGCACCTCTTCCAGTATCTGCTTGTCCAGCGACAGGTCGGCCACCAGCTTCTTAAGCCGGCCATTCTCCTGCTCCAGTTCTTTGAGACGCTTGGCTTCCTCGGCCTTCATGCCGCCATACTGGTGGCGCCAGCGATGCAGGGTCGCTTCGCTGACCTCCAGACGCTGGCATACCTGGCCAAGGGTGCCGCCCGTGCCGAGTATCGCATCGGCCTCACGCAGCTTCGTGATGATTTGCTCAGGACTGTGTCGCTTCCGCTTCATCGAGAATCTCCTGCCCCTTCGGGGCACCTGAGACTCTCATAACAGATGGATCAGATTTTGGGGAGCAGGTCATACCGGCACAGTCGGACTTGGTGACTTGTCAGGCGGCATATCCTACAGCTCCGCATCAGCCGTTTCACCCGATGGATCGACAATTGTCGGTGAAAGTTCAAGTGCATCGGGATACGAAGCGATGCGCTGGACTCAATCTACGGGTATGGAGGGATTGGGCGATTTGCCGGGCGGTGCTTTTGGCAGTTCCGCGATTGCGACATCAGTTGATGGCACTGTGATTGTCGGCTTCGGCAGCAGTGCGCTTGGAGATGAGGCATTTCGCTGGACTTTGTCCGGTGGTATGGTGGGCTTGGGTGATCTTGCTGGTGGCTTGTTTCAATCTTATGCTCAGGCAGTTAGCGCGGACGGCTCCATCGTAGTCGGCTACGGCACAACTGAGATTGGAATCGAGGCGTTCATTTGGGATGCAAATCACGGCATGCGCAACCTGCGCAGCGCCCTAGTTTCTGACTACGGTCTCAATCTTGACGGTTGGGTACTCAGCGCTGCATTCGGCATGTCTCAAGATGGTCAGTCAATCGTCGGATTCGGAACGAACCCAGATGGAAATACGGAGGCTTGGATGGCTCGAATTCCAGAGCCGTCAACAATATCGTTCATGTTACTAGTCTGTCTAGTTGTCAACCGACGCGCGCGGTGAAGAGCTGAACTATTAATTCTTCTTTACCGACTTGACATTCTGGCTCAGCGATCCTATAGTGCGGTGTCGTTCAATTCCGTGATTGTTCCTGCCCGGTGACAATTCATTTTCGGAGACTGTCAATATGATTGACGGACAGGGACATCGTATTGTCGTGATGGACATTTGAACTGCCGGACCTTATGTGCGCGTGCATGATGATGACGCCGAAGGGTTCGCGACATTTCTTGACTACAAGTGCATTGCATATTATCGGCAGCTATCGCTATCGGAAAAAAGCGAATTCAGCTTCGGCATTCAGACAATGGCAGATTTTATACAACGGGTGCTGGATGCTCATCCGGGGCGAGTGCCCAAGGCGAATCGGAATTATTCCATTCGGTTCGGTCATACCGTCCCGCGTATGGCCGATTGATTAACCATAATAGTGCCCATCGATCACGGCACAGGCATCCCTCACAGACATCGGGTTGCGTCGATTCTAATCATCGTCGACACCCGGAACCTTGTGACCGGCGAGGCAGTGGTATTGTTACTGCGGGGAATCAAAGGCGGAAACCGACCAATTGGTCCGTGCCACACTCAATGAACAGGCCATTGGCCTGTGCCACAATTGGCACGCCATGGGACGGCCCAAATCTGAACAGGAGAACAGATGAGCAGGTGACCGCAGGTGACGTAGGCTCGGTAGTCGCGGGCCGATCGTCAAACAGGATTTTTCTGGTTTCCTGTTCTCCTGCTCAACTTCTCACCTGCTCTGTTCGCCTTCGGCGAACCGAACAGGTGAACAGGCGAACAGGTGACCGCAGGTGGAGTTGGCCCATCGCCTGCGGGCCTACCGTCGAATAGGCGTTTTCTTCTCTCCTGCTCCCCTGCTCAACTTCTCCCCTGCTCTGTTCGCCTTCGGCGAACGGGAGTGGATGGGAATCGAATCGTATTCGCCCCCTCTGGTGTGGTCAAAAATGCGGTTTTTGGAGCAAACTTTGGCGGATACTTTGGCGGAAATCGGTCCGCAGATTGGCTACGCTTCCTGACCTGACAATGGATGTCGGGAGAAGGAGAACGGTGCGATGGGAGAGTTAGCGACAGCGACGGTTCAGTTCAACCATATGAAGGGCAAGGCGTCCCTCGATTTCTATTACACCCTCCGTCAAATGGCCAAAGTGGTCAATGCGGAAGGCTACCCGTTTTCGATGCAGGTCCACCTCGGGGGCGAGGGGGCAAAGGATCCCAACAAATTAACGGTCTGCGTGTACACCGTCGCCGGAATAGCTACAGACGACGAGCTTGCATCCTATTTCAAGCAAGTCGGCAACAAGGTTCCCGATGCCAAAATGTACGAAGCTGAAATGACGTTGGAAGAATTTCGGAAGGTCGTCAAGCGTTTTAATGTTCTAATGTACTCCGAAGCCATTGGCGGGAACTATCAAGAGACCGAAATCGAATTTGAGCCGCAATAAGAGACGTTGCCATTTGAGGGAGAATCTCGATGTTAAGCAATCCAAGGCCAAACGGGAAATGCATCCTGCGGACGAAGGACCACGGCGTCGAAGAATGCGAACTGATTGACGGGCTGATGCGTTTTCCACCACAACCGAACACGGGCGTTATGACGGTCGTCAATCCGTCAATACAGTTGTATTCAGTCCGGATCCTGTCGGGCGAAAGGTCTGGCGATGAGGTGGAAGCGAACGCTTCCGATTTGTTCGACGCCTGACGTGCCACAATGTCAGGTCGGACTTAAGGCGGCAACGAACTGCCATTGGCAAAGTTGACGACGAAATCGTTGGCCAACTCGCCAGGCGGCGAAATCACCGCAAACAAAAGCGTCAGGCCCTCAAACTCTACAATTGTCGCCGCAGTTGGAACAGTCCCGTCGGGCCACCCTATTACGATGTCATTGAGATAACCCTCAAGCCGAAACGACTCCCGAAGGGAATCGGGCGTCAGTCTCGATTTGTCGTCCATAAGCGAGACAAAACAAAGAACTGTATCAGTCAGTTTTTGAGGGACTTCGATAAGAGTTTGCTTGCATTGCTCCGCGAATTTAATGAACTCGGCCGTCCGTCGTTCGTCGTCACTCTTCGGCGACGTGACGCTGAATTCAAAGCTTCCGACTTGCAATCCCAATATCGACAGTTTCGTAGCAAACAGGAACCAGAGATCAATCCCATCGCTGAGGCGGCTCAATCGCCAGGTATCGCGATAATGGTCTCGTTTGCCGCCCTGCTTGAACCAAGTGCAATGCGACTTTCCGCTATTTAGCTCTAACGTAAAATGGTCAATCGCAACCGCAGCCCTGCCCTGAATGTTCATTCGGGCCGACGGCGGCAATGCGGGCCAATAGAGCAACCTGTCGCGGCCTGTCCGAGTAACGACAGAAAACGGAATGATTGCGTCTGGCGTCCGTAAAGACAGGATCCGTGATGGTCCGACGGGCGTCCCTGCCTCAAATAGCATTCGTAGCCGTCGATAGAAAACGGTTTCCTTCGGGTCGAGTGGTTTCATTCTGGAAACGATATCAGAAGACAGGCCCCCCGGCCCCAGTCGGGGAAACCAGATAAACCGGGCGGTTCCGAGTGGAATTCTTTGAACCTGTGTTGGATGCCTGATATCATAAATTCTGGTTGTGTTCCGCAAAACGCAACCCGGTTCGTCTGCTACCGCAAACGCGGACCGCCGACCCGGGAGTAGGCGCGTCGTCGGTCGCCGGACGCCAGGTGCCGAGGAGAATTGATACCCCGCGTGGGTAATTAAAGGCCTCGACTCGCACTACGCATGTACGGGCGACTTCCCGGATGAAACGCCACCGTTTTGCGGCGGTGGCGTTTTCATGCGCCCGTCAGTTCACAAAAGCCACGCCGCCGAAAACCATGTTCGATGCACTAACAAGTTGATAGAGCCCGGTCGGAACTTTGTCGGGGTTTGTCATGATCGTGTCCCGAACGTCAACCGGCAGCGTGTAGAACAGTTCCAGAATGTACGTCGGGAAATTCGTAGCCTTGTCGCCGACAATTCCAAAAACTCCCCGAGTCCGGCGAGCTTTGCCCGTCCCTTGTGACCGGAGACATACCACGCCGTTATCTGAATGACCGGCCCCGGATCTGTCGGTATCAGCACGTCCTGCCATTGCCGGTCAGAGATCAGGTCATATACGCACTGCCGCATTCCGTGCGTCTCCATCGGTCCGTCGCATTGATGTTCGATTGACACGCAAACCTTAACGGATGCGTGTCTAACACTCGTGTGAAAAAGTCAATGGCGTTCATTCCTTGTTGCTCCACTCGTTTAGTGTTGTTCAAGTCGCCCGTCTTTTACCGCGAGTGGCAGGGTAGCGCCACGTCAGAGCCGATGCAACAGAACTCTGAGAGAAAATCTCTTTCAGCTGGGTTAAAACGTAGTAATATTATTACTTGTCTTCGTGGTTGAAGCTTTATTCAGCCAGAATATGAGAAATATTCACAGCCTACGTTAGTTTTCCGTTCGAATTTGTTATTCTTACCCAGGTCTGACGTTTTGACGCACCAGACGTGCGCCCGTACCGACCGATTATCACCGGAGTTTGTGTAGAAATGGCAATGATGTCCACGTCCAGTGTTGCGCCAAAGCTTAGTATTAGCAAGGATGAAAAACCTTCGGCCGAAGGCTTTTCGTTGGCAGCAATTACGGTGCCAGAGTTTGTCAGCGTCGACAAGACCATTCCGATTTACAGACAGATATGGCGAGACGTTCGCGATTGGAAAACACAATCGGATAAAGACCTGGGGGAAGCCGCATGGATTGACGGCGAGATATTGCAACAATTGAAGCCTCTGCCCGGAACTGGTGGTGACAAAAAGGTGCCGCATGGTTATTGGGGCAAATTCTTACGAGACAACGGAATTGAAGACAACTATGCACTGCTATGCCGGAAGATCCGCGTCGGGTTCAGCCGCGAACGAGCGAGGGAGACCGGCTACCGAGCGATGGAAATATCCATATGGCCGTCGAGGGGTCTGCTAGCATCAGAATTTGAAAAATGGTTGATTTCCGAAGAAGGCACGGCGGACGCCAACGACCAGTTTGATCCGCCTGAGCGGTCAAAAATCCCACCAATTGAAACCAAACGATCCCGACAATTGCGGAGCTCCAAGGCAATTAACAATGACAAGGTGCAACCAGAGATTTACCGCGTAATGGAAACACTGACCCGCATTTTGATGTTTATGACAAGTCGGGCCGCACAAAAGCACGGTCTCAGCTGGAACCCGGACAAAAAGGTGCCCAGAGACAAGCAAGGCGACGAATACGACCGGATGATAAAGGCGGTGCAGAAAATTGCGGAAAATGCCAACGACATCCTAAAGAGCCTTCAGGCCGCCAAGTCTAAGGTTGGCACGGAGGCTGGCAAGTGATTGAATTCGGATTGCCTCAAGGCAAGAAATGGAAGCCGAACCTGATCCGTTGGCCGGGTAGCAAAAACCGGACGGCCGCGAACCTTATCGAGCTGGCGGGACGGTGCGACGAATGGCGGGAGCCGTTCCTGGGCTCCGGCGCTACGGTTTGGCAGCTACCGGATACCGTCAAGCACTTGTGGCTCAACGATGTCAACGACTGGGTCATCAATCTGTTCTTGGCTGTCAAGAATAATACGGACGACTTTCATCGTCGCGCCGTAGAGCTCGTTCGGGCGTACAACACAAACGCCAAAATTCAGGGGTACTGGCAGACCGCCATTGATATGTGTCGGCGTGACTGTCCGGTTCATTTCTGGTGGCTGTGTCGGCTCGCCCATCCTTGCCTTGTGAGCCGCAAACGTAGCAACATCGCAAGCCGCCCCAGATACATTGACCCTGCGCGATACCAGCATTGGTTTCGGTATCCGACTGAGATTTTATCCTTTTGTCGTCACAAGCTGCGGAATGCGACCATAACACTAGGCGACTACAAGCCGGTGTTCGCCGCGCCGTCAGAGTATCTGCGAACGGTCGTCTACGCCGATCCGCCATATGGCATTGACGGGCTCTACGAATACGAGTTGTCGGAGCCCCAGCACGTCCAGCTATGGCAAACCGCCAGACATTGCAAGCACCGGGTTGTGATGACCGTTGTCGATGATGCTCTAATGGCGACGATGTACGGCCCGCAATACGGATTTGCGGCTAAACCCAGAGAATACACGTGCAACTATGGGGGGAAACTAGGTCAACAGGTGTGCCGCAAGGGTGCCCGCGAGCTCTACGTCAGGAATTTTGACCTGGAACCGTCAAGGAGGGCCGGGTGAACCCGTATATCAATCATTTTCACCAGATCAAAAGGGAATGCCCTGATCTACGTTTGGAGCGGCTCCTGTCCACGGCGTCAAAATTCGGCAACCCGGACAGGATGCGAGCATTCAATTTGCCATTGATCCGAACCTGTAGTGCGCCTGATGCTGGCATTGCCACTCCGTCGTGTCAATCTGTTTGCTATTCACGGAAAATGGCGGAGGGGCGGCCCGCAGTCTTCCATCGAGCGGAACTGAATTGGAGCATCGTGCATCGTCCAGACTTTCGACAGGTCATGACGGGAGCAATTCACGAGGCTGGGCTCCAAATCATTCGCTTGCACGGCTTCGGCGACTATTTCAGCTCTGCTTACGTCGAGGACTGGCACATTGTGACAGCTCTGTGTCCAACCGTTGAATTCCTGTCATACACCAGAGCATGGCGTCGACCTGACATCCTTCCGGCGCTGGAAGCCTTCGGAGCCCGTCCAAACGTCCATTTGCACTATTCGGCGGACGTGGATACCAAATACCCGACGAGCGGCTCCGTTGCGTGGCTGTCCACGAAGGACGTTGACGTTCCGCCAGACAAATGCACCGTAGGGTTCAGGTCGCATATCGCCCGCAAATTCATTCCATTAAAGCAATTGGGAAATACTACTGTTTGTCCACATGAGAATGGAATGACCCATTATCCGCCAGCTTGCACTGAGTGCCGCATATGCCTGAAAAATTAGTTTTCGTTTGTCGAGGATTTCATAAAAGTTGCGGGGCGAATGTTGTAGAATTCATATATCAGGTTGAGGAGCCTGATTAAAGGGAAGAAAAATACAAGGCATAATTGGCCTTGGCAGCGCCAATGCCGCAGCATACTATTAAGGGAATGGACTACTATGCTGGAAGAATATTACCTGAATAAAAGGTATCGACAGGATTACGTTGAATCATTAAGGGTCGTCATGTCGACGACTCTGTTCGCAACGAACCCGTTCTGGCTGAATGGTGAAATCGTGAGCAAACGGAAGAACAGTATTGAGGTGAAGGTCGTCATGCACCAGATGGCCGATGAGCAGACGCGTCGATTCTCCACGAACACCGACTTGTTGCTGCGAGACCTTGTTCGTAGGGCAATCGGTGTGGAGAAACAGAAAGAAGATGGACAAAAAGTTAGCAGGAAAACGATACATCCGTCTGCAACGGTGCAGTAGCGCCGCACAGGCAGACACGAGCATCGATGACCAACGCAAGGTGATCGAAGCATTCGCGAGCCACCATGGCATGATCTTCGTAGATGAAGTCGTGCTGGAGGGAGTCTCCGGCTCTGTGCCGGGCAACCGTACCGACATTGGGTCATTAATTCAACGTAAGAACGAGCGCGACGACTTCGACGTTCTCCTAGTTCACGACTTCAGTCGGTTGACCCGTGGTGGAGTTGAGCATGCTCATAGCATTTCGTTCAGTTTGAACAGCGCAGGCATTGAATTGATCTCGGCAACCGATTCCATCCCGGACGGTCCATTCGGCAGTGTGTTCACGAGCATTCTTTCGTATTCGAATCAGCAGCATGCCCGGGCAATTTCGCAGGGTGCTACCCGTGGGTCGATGTCGTCGTTGCTAGACGATCGTTCCCCATATTCCCGGCGCCCGCCGTATGGCATCGACCGTGAGTACATGAGCGCCGACGGCACTCCGTTGCATATCATTCGGAACCTTCCGGACGGTACGCAGATCAAGCTGGACCCTACGACCAAGACAACCATCGGTCGATTTGATCCCAATCCAAAGTCCGGAGCGCCCGAACACTACCGCAAACAAAAACAGGAACGCATTCGACTGGTACCGGGAGACGAGCACTGTCAGGAGATCGTGCGTCGAATATACGAGCGAGCCTTCGTGGATAATTTGGGAGTTCAAGTCATCGCAACTGAATTGAACGTTGAGGGAATTCCTTCTCCAACCGGTGACAAATGGAATAACTCTACGATTGGTAACATTCTCCGTAATCCAATTTACCGGGGAGAGGGAATTGCCAACCGGTATTCAAATGCCATCTATCACATGCGTTCCAAGGATTGCCCCCTGCCCGCCCAGACAAACCTGAAAGAGTTGTACAACCGCAAGCATCCCCCGTACCGAACCCGGCCGCGCGAGGACTGGCTCATCCAAGTTCATCCGGAGCTTGTTGAATTCCTGCCCAAGGATGTGCGCGAGTTAGCAGCAGTCCGTCAGAAGGAGCGACTGAATGCGCAAGCAGAAGGTCGGATTCAAAAACGAAACAGGGACCGGCACAGGTCTTCGAGTTTTTTCCTGAAGGGATTGCTGCGATCCAAGCAGGGCGATCACCCCATGACCGGTGCGGCAACTGGAAAAAAAGATCGTTACTACCGGATCAGCAAGGCGCATTCCGCGCCCGACGGAGACTCGGTGCTTCGGAAAATGATCCCTGCGGGACCTTTAGAAAAAGCAATTCTTGCCGCAGTGCAATCAACTCTCTTGAACACGCCCGGCCTTCGAAATCACATCGAACGACAGGTGCGATCCACAATTGCCGGACTGAATGCGGACAATCACAACCTTGCGGACCTGAAGACTGAGCGAGCGGATATCCAGCGCAAGTTGAAGATGATCATTGACGAATTTGACGAATCGATGAAGCATGCGGTGCAAGACAAACTCACCGAACTGAAGGCGCGCCTCAAGTCCGTTGACAGTCGCATTTCTAAATGCCAGAACCCCGTCCCAACCGATGAACGCGCGATTCAAGATTGCATCGAGAAGTCGATGGCATTGGTCAGGACCATGGCCGAATCATTGACGACGGCCCCACCTGCGACCTTGGCAAGGTACCTCGCCGACTTGATCAAACGATTGGAGGTAGACCTGGTGAGCCGTGAGGTCATCCTTGAAATCCAGCTGCCCGCATCGTTCGATCAAGGGCAGGTACAGATGTGCCTGGTTGCCAATTCTGTACGTAAAAGTGGTAACGAGGCACATCGGAATGAGCTCGCGCACCTTGGCGTTTTCCGACTGGTCTGGATCCCGAAAGACCGAGGATACGAGACCCATTCAATGCCGACCACCCTGCCCCTGCGACCCACTGGCTAGAAGAGGGGCAGCGGCGCCCGGAGAGCCACCTTTCGGAATTGCTGGTATTCGGTGTCCGATTCTCATACAGTTGTGGGCAGCCTGCGGCTAGCCGCGGCCCAACTGGAAAGGGGATGCCGATGACCACTTCTCGTCTGCCGATCGCACTGATTTGTTCCATTTTCTTGACTTCGCAGGCCTTGGCGACCGATGTCGGGGGGCCGATTGTGACTGACACGACGTGGACGCTGGCCGGCTCGCCGTACAACGTGGTGGTGAGCATCATCGTGGGCGGCAACGCGACGCTGACAATCCAGCCGGGCGTCGTCGTTCGTTTCAATCCCGGCCTAGGCATCACCGTCGGCTCGCAGGCGTGGGGCATCGGCGGCCTGAAAGCCATCGGCACGGCCAGTCAGAAGATCAGGTTCACCAGCAACACCAATCCCGGCCAACCGGGGCATTGGAAGGACATCCTTTTTAGCGACAGGTCGATTGACGCCAGTTTCGACGAGGATGAGGAGTATCTCTCAGGTTCCATTCTGAAACACTGCGTGATCGAGTTTGGAGGCGGCGGCGCCCAGGGGAGTGGCGCGGTGACCATCACGCAATCTTCTCCTTGGGTCAATTCCTGCGAAGTTCGCAACAGTGCACGGACCGGTATTTATGCAAACAACACGGCAACCCCTCCGATACCACCCCTACTTCAGATAATGAACTCGTCAATTCATCATAATAATTCCACTGGAATTCAAAGCGGGGGAGGGGCCTATTTAAGTGTCAATGGACTCTTGTTCACCGGCAATACGATCTTTAACAATATCGGTACCGCCGACGCCAATGGTGGGGGGGGCGGAGGACTGTATGTCTCGCTAAACGGAACCGGAAGCGAATTCAACATTTCAAGCAATACCTTTACAAATAATACAGTTGGCTTCAGCGGCGTCGGAGGATACATGAATGGTGGCGGTGGCATGAACGTCCAAGCAAACGCAACGAATAGCACAATTTCGATTTCCAATAATATTATTTCAGGGAATAGCGGAACCGGCAGTGGCTCATTTACGGGTGGGGGCGGCGTCGCAATGCTCATACAGTCACAAAATAGCGAAATCTTATTCACCGGCAACACGATTTCTAATAACAGCATAAACTTCAACGGCAGCAACAACGGCGGAGGCGCCTATATTGTATTTTTGTCAAATCCATCGTTTATTATGCAAAATAATACAATCGTAGGCAATCAAGCAGTAAGCGGGGGAGGTGTTTATCTTTCATCCATCACGAACAGCCAAGCTCCAATAGTCACCCTAATGGGGAATACCATCGCAAGCAATTCAGCCAGGGGCTCCGGAGGCGGCGATGGTCGCGGCGGGGCTCTATATGTGGAAAGCAGTGCCATTTGTTGTACGTGGTATGGCTCACTAGTTGTTAATTTAGTCGCTAATCATATTACTGGGAACACGGCTTCGGGTAGTCCGACAGGCGGCAGCGGTTTGGGTGGAGCAATTTATGCTACCGAGTTACTCACCTCTCAAGCGACAACGCTAAATCTCGCAGGCAGTCAAGCGAACAGTGTTTTTAACATCCTGAGTGGCAATACCGCCGACTTTGGAGATGCAATTTACAACAACATGCTTCATGATGAAAATGGCCCAAACGACATTCAAGCGGGATATGTGTGTTGGGGTGGGTTAAATCGCAATCCGTTAACAAGCCCAAACCTGATATACGATTTTTTTGATAACCCTCAGAAGAGCTTTGTCATCTATGGTCAGCACGTGACCGGCTCGAATTGTACGACAACGTCGGGCTGCGGCACGGGCCTTATTCGCGACTGCAATGGCAACTGCGCCCCAGTCGCATGGATCGGTGACGCCTACTGTGATGCCGGGTTTTATACATACAACGGAGTGCCCATCTTTTTCAACTGCCCGCAATTCGGCAACGACGGGAATCAATGCAACACGCCTCAGCCTCCAATTCAGAACCCGCCGAATCACAACGTACCTGAACCGCTACCGCAATACAGCCCGCCTGCACCTCCGCCGCCGACTCCGACGAAGCTCGTTTACATCACCCATGGATGGATTCCCTTGTTGTATACGTCGGCTCAGGAAGTAGAGGCTCGCATGAACAGCCTTGAAGCCTATCGAGCAATGATCGACGACGAACTCGGGCCGGACTGGCAGGTGAGAACTTACGTATGGGCGCCCGATGCGCATACAGTTACGCCCGTTACAGCCCTCACGAACGCCATTAGCCATGGGCAAGCCCTCGGCGCGACGCTAGCAACTCAAGTATGGGAACATGTGCATTTTATTGGTCACAGCGCAGGCTCGGGCCTGATTGCCGCAGCCGCTGTTCAATTGAATACGACAAATACGACAGTTCACACAACGTTCCTTGACGCGTATGGGGGCGTTGCGACTTTAGGAGGTGTGGGCCTGATTACTGATGCGTACGGACTTCATTCCGATTGGTCTGATCATTATTTTTCACGGGAAAGGCATGGTCCATGTGCGGGCATTCTTGTGAACACTGGTTTTTTTTCTCAGCTGCATTTGCCAAATTGCCACAATGTTGACGTGTCCTGGTTGGATTCGGAATACACTGCGCTATGTCTCTCCGACCACGCCTGGCCCTATTGCTTTTATGGCTATACCGTCGATGCTGTGAGTACTCCAGATACGGACAATTGTCCGCCGGGGGGCATGAATGGGTCACCGGCCGGGTATGGGTTTCCGCTAAGTTTCGAAGAATTCACCGGCCCTGGTGGGTTCGCGGAATGGAAGGCGGCGAGGTTGGCGAATCATCCGAATAATCCGAACAACGTGGTTGAACTCGGCGGCGCGGGGGGTGGCGGAGGTGGCGCGACTTGGGTAGTCGCGGTCGATCCGCCGATGGACCTTGCTTTGACGCCGAGGTTCCCAAGCAATCCGGACGCGGTTCAAGCCACAGCGACCACTCTCACTATGACCACCCATCCGCCCGGCGCGACGCAGCCTGCGCCGGCGTGGATCAATTTCCAGATTACCACGACTACGCCGATTAACTTCGTCGCCTTCGAACTGACGCACACCGGCGACGCCAACGCGGCGGGGTTGCTCACGATGTACGTCGATGGAACCAAGTGCGGGGTCATTGACGAGGTCTATGCACTCGCCGGCTTGCAGCAATACCGGATGCCGACTCCGGATACGCTCGCCCCAGGCGATCATTTTCTGAGCTTCCGGCTGGACCACTTCAACCAACTGGTGTCCAGCGTGACAATTCAGAACGTGGCGAGCGGCTTGGGCGGGTTCGTCACGCCCACCGCTGGCGACATGAGTTGCGACGGCGTGGTGAACCAACTGGATATCGCCCGGTTTGCGTCGGCCTTGGCGGACCCGAGCGCGTACGACGCCCAGTATCCAACCTGCCCGCATACGCGCGCCGACATGAATGCCGACGGCCTTCAAGACGGTCGCGACGTGTCCTACTTCGTGGAATTTCTTCTGCCGTAAGCGGTTCGTCGTAACCGAAATTCGCGGCCCTACAATTCAGCGTAGGGTCGCGTGGCCCTCAACGGCGCTTGTTGCCAAGATTCTGCGTGACCTGATCGAGAAGCTCACAGTTCTTGCAGCCCTGCTGACCCGCCGGTGGTCGTCTCCGCTCATGGATTTCGCGAGTCCGTTCGAGCAACGGCCAAAGCTCGGGCTCATTCCGTTCGACCTCCAACAGGTGGGCGGAGAAATCGAGGGCGAATCCGTGTCCGCGAGTATTGCAATAACGAATTGAAGGGTCATCCGTCATCGGCTCGAAATATAGCAGCCCAAGCCCGAAGACCGGCGCGAGGCCGCACATGTTTCCAAGCAGGCTGTAAGCATTGAGCTGGGCCTTGTACATCGGCAATAGCGCATCCTGTGTGGCCGTGAACTTCGCCGTTTTGTAATCGACGATCACCTTGGTTTGATCTCGCTTGACCAGAACCCCATCCGGCGAACCGGTCAACAGAATGTTGAACTCCTCGATCAGCAGCATGAATTTCGAATGGTGTGGCGGCGGCAGGTATCCGACGAAATCGCCGAGACCATCCAACCAGCCTGGGCCTCGCCCCTCGCGGTCGAAATGATCGTGGACGACGCGCTTGGTGTAGGCATCGATGCTGGAGAATATTCCTGGAAAAATGTTGAACGGCAATCGGTGCGACAATTTCAACTTTATCCAGAAACATCGCGGGCAGAAGTTGGGCAGGGCAACTTCGCCCAGGTTCTTTGCGGAAATCCTGATTTGTTCCGACTTCATTATTCGACCCCCTCATTCATTCGTTTGAGGAAATCCCGCCAGCTCTTGCTTGTTCGCTTGAACGTCATCTTTGCCATGACCTGCTGAGCAGCCTGAAGATCGGCATCTGAAATTGGCTCTACGGGTGTGCCAGGCCGTATCGACGGGATGCGCCCCGGCTCAAGCTTGACTTCCATGGGGAATTGAAAATCCCAGCGAACCCCCGTTTCTCCGAGGCTTTTGTCGATCATGCGAAGCAACTCGGGTCGATCAAAAGACCGTTTGAAACGCTGGATCGCCTTGCACTTCACGCAGTAGAAATCCAATTGAACAGAGATCTGGCCGTTCGATTTGATTGGAATCAAACCGTTTCCCACGACTTTGATCGTGCCTTCGGGCGCCCGGCGGCACTTTGGACATGTGATCCGGCCCACATTTTTGGCTACGAAATTGGGACTGAGCATTAGCGACGTCCTCCCGAACGCGGATCGGAATGCGAATCGGCCTCAGGATATGTCCACGCCGACCTGACCCGAATGCGGCCACGCCGATCTAGCAGATCCTCTGCATCGATCTGCCACGCCTGCAGCACTTCAGCCGCGTTCATCCGAAGGTCGTCGTTGAGATTGACTCGCCGCCGCCCTGGCCGTTTGGGGCGGGCAAATGCATGGATGAGATTCCGCGCCGCATAGCCACGCATTGACGGGTGAATGCGTGCCAGATTGATCACGCGTGCGGCGGCGCGGTTGGCCGAATGCAGAACGACGTGATTGCCCCGGAGCGCCGCGACAGCCAGCCCGCATTGAGCCAAAGTCTCTGCCCCCACCTCGGCGGCCAGGCTGCTACCGATGGCTCTCTCGACCGTCGACCGATCGATCGAAAAATCGCAGGTGGGCAACTGCCTGATGATTTCGAACATGGGATGGTCGCAATGAACCAATGCGAATTCCTCGTCGACGGGACCGTCCGGCGGCATCGCCGATGCCCACCCCTCTGCTCCCAACAGAAGCAATGCGTGACGCATGTGACCGGGTGTGAATCGCCGGTTTCGACCCAAAACCCGTTTGACCCAACCCACTCGACTCTTGTGACGAAAACGACGCATGTTCTTTTCTCCAAAAGACCCATAAGAAAACCAACTACGCCAATATCTATAGCATATTTTTAATTGACGCCAAGGGGAAATTTCGGATCTATGAGATCTTTTTTGTTGCGAATAGGTCGTCAGACGGCCAAAATGAGCGGAAGTTAAGGATCCACAAGGACATGGCAGATTTGCTGACCGGAGCTGATATTCGACGATTCCGCAAACTATTACGACTTAGCCAGCTGGAATTTGCCGGACAGATCGAACTTAGCCAGCCCACGCTCAGCCTACTTGAGGCCGGACGCATCGCCCTGACCGAGCAGCATCTCCGAGTTCTGAATGAAAATTTTGCGAAGCAGGCAAACGGGCCGACCTTCGCCGAATTCGTAGCAACAATCGAGCACGAGCGAGGCGGACAACAGTCGGCGCTGGTCGCGCCGATCGGCCGTCACCTGACACTCTCAGTCTGGCGTTGGCGAGAAGGTTGGGATTTGTCAGTGCTGCCACCTCAGACGGACGTTGTTGATCTTGTAACGGTGCCGTTCATGACCAATCCCGCCATCGCCTTTGCGATGCCGCGTGCGAATGAGCACTGGGCCGTAGGCGAAATCCTGGTTTTTTCCCGTTGCGAACGAAAAGAAGTTCAGAATGAGGACGTTTGTCTGATTCAATGCACCCGCCGCCGAAGTCGATCGCCTTACACTGCAGTAGCCCTCGCGCGGCACGTGAATTCTGGCAACGGTCGGGTTCTTCAACTCGAAATGATCAGCCCGGCCGGATCGGCATTGATTGCGGAGCAAGAGCAGATCCAGGTACTGCTACGGGTCGTTTATCGAGCTCGACACATTTGACCAGCCCCGTACCGCGATCAGAATTGACCCAGCCCATTCGATTCAGTCAGTCCACCTAACTATCTTCCAATTAATGACTTAAGAAATTAAGTTCGAATCTCGCTCTCGCCATTACAACTGCAGTATTCCGATTTGTGCGAAAAAAACTTGCTTTCCGTCAAACTTGGGTTATTATTGGTTTCTCAGCAGTATTGTTGTTTGTGCATGAAAACTATGGCGGGCGATCGAATGCCCGGAGGCTCGCGTGCAAATCTCTCAGGTCATCGAATCCGCCGTGTCCGGCTTTCAGTTCCGAGATGGGATTGAACCGAGCGCGGACGGCAACGTCGCGGTCCTCCAAGTGAAGGACATAAGAGATGGTAGCGACATCCGTCGTGAGAACCTTGCACGCGTACGGATCGAAAAGGACATCGAACCGTACACGTTGAAATCGGGCTACGTCCTTTTCTTGTCTCGCGGCCATCGACCGATCGCGACAGCATTGGTTGATCCGCCACCAAACACGATCGTTCCTAACTACTTCTACATCATTCGCCCAAAGCCGACCGTACTGCCGGGCTACCTGGCGTGGGTCATCAACTCAGCCCAGGCACAAGCCCAGCTCCAACTCGTTAACAAAGGGAGCCACATGCCGATGGTGTCCAAAACCGATTTCTTGCAACTCGAAATTGATGTGCCGCCTCTCGATGTGCAAAAAACGATCGTTGCCCTCGATGAATTGTCCCGCCGCGAGCAGCAACTGTCCGACGAGCTGCTTGCCACGAAAAGAAAACTCATTGAACACCTCTGCGTCCGTGCTGCGTCCGGCCAGACGGGAAAGGACCATCAAAATGGCTGACGACACAAAGAAGAACAACACGACGAAGCTCTCCTCCGAAGACATTTTCGGCGTGGTCTGGCGTGCCTGCGATACGTTCCGCGGCACGATGGACCCCTCGCAGTACAAGGACTACATCCTGGTGATGTTGTTCCTGAAATACGTCTCCGACCTTTGGCAGGACAAGCGCGACGAGTACGCCAAGCGCTACGCCGGCGATAAGGAGCGTATCCAGCGGGCCATGGCACGCGAGCGTTTCGTCGTGCCGCCCGAGGCAGAGTTCGCCTATCTCTACGAGCGTCGCGACGCCGGCAACATCGGCGAGTTGATCAACATCGGCCTTGAGGCCATCGAAGAGGCCAACAAGATCAAACTCGAAAACGTCTTCCGCAACATCGATTTCAACTCGGAAGCCGCGCTCGGCCAAACTAAGGAACGCAACTACCGTCTGAAGCACCTGCTCGATGACCTGAAGGAGCTCGACTTGCGTCCGTCGCACCTTGTCTCCCAGGACGTCATCGGCGACGTGTACGAGTTCCTCATCGGCAAGTTCGCCAGCGATTCGGGCAAGAAGGGCGGCGAGTTCTACACACCGGGCGGCGTTTCGCAGCTGCTCGCCGAACTGCTCAACCCCAAGCCCGGTTCGCGTATCTGCGACCCAGCGTGCGGTTCCGGTTCGCTGTTGATCCGCGTCGCCAGGAAGGTGCCTGACCAAAACGTTGCGTTGTTCGGACAGGAGCGAAACGGTCAGACCTGGGCACTTTGCCGTATGAATCTCTTTCTGCACGAAATGGACGCCGCGCGCATCGAATGGGGCGACACTTTGCTAAATCCGAAGCTCGTCGAGAAAGACAAACTGATGCGATTCGACATCGTTGTCGCGAATCCGCCGTTCAGTCTCGACAAGTGGGGCGCCGAGAAGGCAGATGCCGATCCGCACCGGCGGTTTGCCCGCGGCACGCCGCCCAAGAGCAAGGCCGACTTTGCCTTCATCCTGCACATGGTCGAGACCGCGGTCGAGGCGGACGGCAAGGTGGGAGTTATCGTCCCGCACGGCGTGCTTTTCCGGGGCGGCCAGGAAGGCAAGATTCGCGAGAAGCTCATTCGGGAGAATCTGCTTGATGCCGTCATCGGTCTGCCCGCGAATCTCTTTTTTGGCACCGGCATTCCCGCGGCCATCCTGATCTTTGAAAAGGGCCGCAAGAAGAAGGACGTAGTCTTCATCGACGCCAGCCGCGAATTTGAGCAGAACAAGCGGCAGAACCGGCTGCGCGACACGGACATCGACAAGATCGTCAAGACGCACCGCGCCCGCAAGGAGGTCGAGAAGTATTGCCACATCGCCATGTCGATTGAATTGGAGGAAAACGAATTCAACCTAAACATTCCCCGGTATGTCGAAACCTTCGAGCCAGAGAAGGAGGTGGACATCGTAGCCGTGCAGAAGGATATCGAGCGGCTGGAACGGGAGCTCTCCGAGACGCGGAAGACGATGACCGGATATCTAAAGGAGCTTGGCGTCCATGCGTGATCGCAAGCTCACAAAACTGGCTCGGAGCATCCTTGGGAGCATCCCGAATGATTGGGATGCTTCGACCATCGGTGCGCTCGCCGGCCTTGGGTCGGGCGGCACTCCTTCACGGTCGATGCAAGATCGGTACTTCACAAACGGCACGACACCGTGGGTGAAGACAGGTGATTTGAACAACGCCATTGTTCGCGACACGAAGGAGCATATCACCGAATTCGCACTCAGCGAGACGAACTGCTCTATCTACCCAGCCAAGACACTGCTGATTGCAATGTACGGCGGCTTCAAACAGATTGGTCGGACGGGCTTGCTTGCGAATCCTGCCGCGACGAACCAAGCCCTCACGGCGATCCAGGTGCGTAATGGGAGCGTGGACCCAGAGTTCCTTCAGAATTGGCTGAACGCAAAGGTGAATGCTTGGCGCCCGCTCGCCGGGAGCAGTCGCAAAGACCCGAACATTACGAAGAGCGAGATTGAGCTCTTCCCGGTTCCACTGCCGCCAAAGCCGGAGCAGGTCGCGATTAGCCGAGTGCTGCGCGCGTTGACCGATGAGATGGACTGCATCGGTACGCTTTACAAGGCTCGCCGGAAGCTGAAGCGGGGGCTGGTGCAGCAGTTGTTGACCGGCCATCGCCGCTTTCCCGAGTTTCGCAATCAGCCCTGGCGAAAATGCCGACTTCGCGACGTCGCCGAGGAGTGCAATGAGCCTGGCCGCGGAACACTGGGGCGCGACCGCATCATGGGCGTCTCGAAGAGCCGCGGCATCGTGCCGATGGAGGACCGCCTCATCGGGAGCGTCGATCGCTACCAGATCGTGCGAAACGACTGGTTCGCATACAACCCGATGCGATTGAACATCGGTTCGATTGCCCGCTCGCGAAGTAAATCACCGGTGCTCGTCAGCCCCGACTACGTGGTGTTCCACTGCAAGCACGGCGAACTCGATCCCGCGTTCCTCGACCAGTACCGCAAGGGGCACTTGTGGGAATCGTTCATGCGGGTCTGCGGCGCAGGCAGCGTGCGCGTCCGTATCTATTTCAACGATCTTGGTCGCCACAAGATGCACCTCCCACCGATCGAGGAGCAGCGACACATTGCAGGGGCGCTTGGGACGTTTGACGAAGGTCTCTCCCTGCTCCGCCAACTGCATGACGCCCTCAAAGAGCAAAAGAGGGGGCTGATGCAAAAGCTCCTGACGGGCAAAGTCCGCGTGCCCGCGTCGATGCTGGATGAGGCGGCTCGGTCCTGATTAGGAAGGCTACGGGTACTCCAGCGATCCGAAAGGGATCAGCAAAGAGGAAGAACATGGCGAACCAACCCGCGACTCGTAGAACACCGCAGCCAACCGTGATTCGACCGGGACGTGCAACCGTTCGTACCACCTTTCAGTTGGCCGCGGATATTCTGCCAGCGCCCGGACAAGTCGAAGACGCAGTCAAGCGAAGCGTGCAGGTGATCTTGCAATGGGTTCGCAGCAAGTTTCCGATTGAATTGCCCCAGCATTCATGGAGAGGCGAGTCGTTCGAGGCCGAGGAGTGGGGACAGAAGATTGAGTGCATTGCAGTCAATGAGGATCGACTCTGGAGCCTTCGGTTGACGCAGCCTGATGCTCCGTTCGGTACCCGTGCCGCAGTGCCAGGTCGGTTCTGGACGACTGAGATTGCGCTAACGCAACGCGAAAGTAGCATTGGCTTCGGCATCCGTGTGCTCTGCGCGTCGTTGCCGTACTCCAATGATCCGATCGCGCTGACGCGGCCACGCGTCGTACTTGACCTTGTCGATGAAGTTGGCCTGCACGAGGTGCGGCCGCTGATCGGCCGACCCTGGCTGCTTTCAACTGAGGAAGAGGTAAGTGAGTTAAGAGACTTCCTCACGGATCCGCTGCGGGCGATGCCTGTATTCCTGCTGACGCAGCCGGATCGCAAGCGACTCCAGCTTCAGGTGCTTCCGTACATGCTTGATGCCGAGCTTCTCGCGAAGAAAACGCAGGGATTTGGCCACGTGGTTCAGCTACCCTGGGACCTTGGGTACAAATGGACCGAGCTTGTTGGAAAGCCGTGGTCAGCGTATCTGGGCGCCGTACGGACCTATCAGCCTGGACTCGATTTTGAAAGCGACTCGCCTGAGATGCATCCTCGTGCGTTCGCGGATCGCATTGTGTTCTTTCAACATAACGGCCAGATGGGGGAGGATGCTTTCTGTGCATTTCTAATCGACCAGTCGGCTGCTCAGGCCGCGGCCAAACGCGTCGAATGGGGCGACCGACGTTTTGTCACGGATGCTCGTACTAGGCACGCGGCCCTGGCTCGGCAAAAGGTCCATGAAGATGGAGACTGGCGAGCGCTTTACGAAGAGGAAAATGCTTCGCTGAAGGCGAAGGTTGACGAAGTGATGAAGGAGGCCGAAGAGTACAACGACGATGCACTTCGCGCAAATCGCGATCGAGAGGCATACGCCGAAGAGAACACGAAACTCCGGGCGCAAATCGATTCACTTCTTGGACGGCTGGCTGAAAAGACAGGGCAGGAACCGGATATCAGCATTCCTATTCCTGACGACTACGACGATTTCACTGATTGGGTTGATAGGCACCTTGCCGGTCGTGTCGTGCTGCATTCTCGTGCCATCCGGGGCCTCAAGGATGCCCGGTATGAAGAGCCCGCGCTCGTTTATCAGTCAATGCTGTTGTTGGCAGGTGAATACCGCAACATGCGGCTAGGCATTCAGGGTGCAAAAGAGAGCTTCGATCAGCGTCAAAATGCACTTAACCTGCGATATGACGGTTCAATCACGCGGGAACGCGCAGGCGAACAAGGCGATACGTACTTCGTTGCCTATCCACCCGGGACGAATCAAAGCCAATTTCTCGAATCTCATTTGCGAAAAGGATCGAGCAAGGATGCTCGCCACTGCTTGGCCATTTATTTTTTTTGGGACGAGAACACTCGTCAAGTTGTTGTCGGCTGGCTGCCGAGCCACTTGGACAACCGGATGACGTAGGCGGGGCGAAAGGCGGCCATGAAATGTGCGATCAAGAAGTTCCAAGTTATCGCGAGGACCACGCGTCGCAACTGCCCGCGCTCCAACTCCTCATCAATCTCGGCTACACGTACATCACGCCGGAGGAGGCTGTACGCCTTCGCGGTGTAAAGACCAGTGGCGTGTTGCTGGATGGAATTCTCGAAACGCAGCTTCGCAGGCTCAACACCATTCGATTCAAGGGCCAGGAATACGCCTTCAGCGAGGGGAACATTCAATCGGCGATTCTGGCACTGAAAGACGTGTTCTACGACGGCTTGGTACGGACCAATGAAAAGGTATACGACCTGCTCACGCTGGGCCGCAGCCTGCCGCAAACGATTCTCGGTGATACGAAGAGCTTTCCACTGAGGTACATCGACTGGGAGCGGGCGGGTCAACCGGACGACCCAAACGCCTATCACGTCACGGCGGAATACGTCGTGGACCGGCCTGGCCAGGAGCGGACGCCGCTGCCCTCTGAGAACCCGGATCAAGACACGGGCCGCAGCCGACGGCCTGACATTGTCCTGTTCGTGAACGGCATTCCCTTATGCGTTATTGAGTGCAAGTCGCCGACGCTCGCCCGCCACGACAAGCCTATCGACCAAGCCATCAGCCAAATGATCCGCAACCAGAAGGACGAGGGCGGCATTCCACGGCTGTTCGTATTTAGTCAATTGCTGCTCGCGGTCACCAAGAACGAGGCGAAGTATTCGACCTGCGGTACGGGCTCAAAGTTCTGGTCGGTTTGGAAGGAGCGAGAGAAGTGCGAAACTCAAATCGCTTCGGCGGTCAAAAAGCGATTGACAAGAGACGCGAAGGACAAGCTCTTCACTGCCCCATTTCGGTACGCACGACCGGCGTTCGAGGCGATCGAGGCCGCTGGCGGGCGTGAAGTGACCGCACAGGACCGGGCGATCTATTCGCTTTGTCGACCTGATCGGATGCTCGAACTTGCATTGCGTTACACCCTGTTCGACGGCGGCGAAAAGAAGATCGCCCGGTATCAACAGTACTTCACGGTTCAGGAGATCATGGACCGCATTCGACAGCGTGATGCTGAAGGCCGGCGAAAAGGCGGCGTCGTCTGGCATACGCAAGGCAGCGGCAAATCGCTGACGATGGTCATGCTGGCCGAGAACATCGCAATGGAGCCGGCATTTGGCGATTACAAAATTGTCCTTGTCACCGACCGCGTGGATCTCGACGACCAGTTGTACAAGACGTTCGGTCATTGCGGGGCGGAAGTGGAGCAGGCCAAGACCGGTGCGCACCTGGGTGAGCTGCTTCAGGGCAGCAAGAAGCGGATCATTACCACGCTCATTAACAAATTCGAGTCGATCGCAGGCAAAGGCGGGGTGAGAAACGAAGACCCGAATATCTTTGTGCTGGTCGATGAAGGACATCGCGGGCAATACGGACCAATGGCGGCCAAAATGGAACAGGTGCTGCCCAACGCGTGCTTCATCGGTTTCACCGGCACGCCGGTGATGAAAAAGGACCGCAACACGATCAATCATTTCGGTGGGCTCATACCGCCCCCCTACACAATCAATGAGGCCGTTGAAGACAAGGCGGTCGTCCCTCTCCTTTACGAGGGACGGCATGTCGAGCAAATGGTCAACCGCACGCAGATCGACGCCTGGTTCGATCGCGTCACGGCCCCCCTTTCAAAGGAGCAGAAGGCCGACCTGAAACGCAAGTTCGCTCGGGCAGACCTGATCAATGATGCGGAACAGAAAATCATGCGGGTCGCTTTTGACATATCCGAGCATTTCCGAAATGCCTCGTACACGCAGAATATGAAGGGCCAACTCGTCGCATCACGGAAAGCGACCGCATTGCTCTACAAGAAGTACCTAGAGGAGTTCGGCATGGTGACGTGCGAGGTGCTCATCTCGGGGCCTGATGATCGCGAAGGCGAAGATGATATCAATGAGCCGAGCTCAGACGTCGTAAAGCAGTTTTGGCAAAAGATGATGACGAAGTACGGCACGGAGAAGGAGTACCAAAGGCAGCTCATCAATGCGTTCAAGCATGGCGACGATCCGCAGATCATCATCGTGGTGGACAAACTGCTTACCGGATTTGACGAGCCGCGTAACACGGTTCTGTATCTGACTCGACGCCTTGAAGACTACCGACTCCTGCAGGCGATCGCTCGCGTCAATCGGCTCCATGAGGGCAAGGAGTTCGGTTACATCATCGATTATCGGGGTGTATTGGGTGAACTCGATTCGGCGATGGCGTTGTACAAGTCGCTGGCCGACTACGACTCAATCGAGTTGGAAGGGACCCTGATCGACGTTGAACAGCACATTGCGACCCTGCCGCAGAAACACTCGGAACTCTGGGCAATATTCGCAGAGGTGCGACACTCGCAGGATGCAGAGTCTTATGAGCGCCTGCTCGCTGACAACCACCTGCGAGATGATTTCTACAAATCGCTCTCGGCGTTTGCCCGGGCATTCGGAATCGCGATGTCGGCGACCAAGTTCCTGGAGGAGACGCCCGCATCGAAGATCGATCGGTACAAGAAAGATTTGAAGTTTTTTGCAAATCTGCGAATCGCCGTCCGGCGGCGTTACGCAGAAGGTGTCGATTTCGGGGAGTACGAAGCAAAGATTCAGAAGCTGATTGATACGCATGTCGGTTCGGGTGAAGTCCACCGAGTCACGCCACTGGTCAACATCTTTGATAAGGATGCGTTCGCCCGTGAAGTCGAGCAGATCAAGGGCACGGCGTCGAAGGCGGACACGATCGCCCATCGCACTAAAAAGACCATCAGCGAAAAGATGGCGGAAGATCCCGCCTTCTATAAGAAGTTCTCAGAGATGTTGGAAGACGTGATTCGGGCGTTTCACGAGGGAAGAATGTCTGACATCGAATGCTTGAGGCGAGTCGTCGAAATCAGAAATGCAGTCACCGATCGCACCGACGACGAACTGCCGGCTGCGATTCGAGGGCATGATGCGGCGAGGTCGTATTTTGGGATTGTGCAGGAGAATATGGGCGACGGGACGGACACAGCCCTGACTCGCGAGGATGCCGCTGCCGTGGCCCTGGGAGTTGACGAGGTCATACAGCGATGCAAGATCGTTGACTGGATCGTCAACCCCGACGTGCAGAACCGAATGAAAACCGAAATCGAGGAGTTTCTGTTCGATCAGATGAAACGCCTCAACAAGTCCGTTTCGTTTGAATTGCTGGATCTTGTTATTGAAGAGTGTCTTGACGTTGCTCGATTGAAGTGCCCGAAATGAGTGCGAGTGATCGAAAGCACACGTGCCAAGTCTCGCATGGTAAGACTCAATTCGACATCGAATTGAGCTACCGTAGCGGCGACCGTCTGACCATTCATGTACATCCTGACCAGCGGGTTACGGCCGTCGCCCCGATAGACCAACCGTTCGACCGCGTGTTCGATCGGCTTCAGGCGCGAGCGGCGTGGATCGCAGCGAAGGTACGTCATTTCGAAAAGTTCAAGCCGCTGCCTGTGCCTCGCAAATATGTGTCGGGCGAGACCCTCCTATACCTGGGTCGGCAATACCGGCTGCGTGTTCGTCGATCCGACATCGATCGCGTGCGAATGAGCGGTCAGTTCCTTTTCGCTGAGGTGTTGGACCCGGCGAATACTGCCCGCGTGAAGGGGCTTGTTCAGGCATGGTTTCGCCGACGTGCAGCGGCCGTGCTTGCTGACCGACTTGACCTAGGCATGGAGCGAACCAAGACCTTGCAGATTGCGAGTCCTCCACTCCGGCTCCGCCGCATGGCAACGCGATGGGGAAGTTGTACGGCGGCGGGGACCATTCTCCTCCATCCCGACCTGATCATGGTGCCCAGTCAGTGCATCGACTACGTCATCGCTCACGAGTTGTGCCACCGCAAAGTGCTCGGACATGACCGCCGGTTCTACGCCCTGCTTGATCGATACATGCCGGACTGGCAACGACGAAAATCTCGCCTGGAGCAGTTCGTGATCCCAGACTGACGAACCCGAGGGCAACCGCGGTGTCAATCCGCGCCTTGTCGATGTCCGCAAGCATCGACGCCAATGCGGACCGTTTGGACGTGATCGAATGCTGGAAATCCACCGGATCGACCTTTAGCATTGCGGATATTCGGAGCCCACATTTGTTGTGGGCGCGGGACTGGAGGAATTGCAATGGACCAAGTTCAAGCCAATATTGAGATGCAGAACCGGGTTGACAATTCGGTATTGCAATTGAAACAACAGCACTCAAATCTGGAAGAAAAATTAGACTATTGGATTATGGCGGTCGAAACAGCCGCCGTCGGATTCTCGGTGCAGCAAACAGCAGGCAAGGAATGGCATTGCAGAACTTTATGGCTGGGCTTCGCGGTCATTACTTGGGGCATTGGGTTTTTCACCGGATATTGGCGACAACGCGCATTGATATCCAACGTCATCGCTAATTATGACGCTGTGAAAAATATAGACCCGAGAGGACTTCGTCTCGGGTCAACACTTCTAACAGATTCACCCCAGTTCCGAGGCAAGGCGGATTCTCTGGCTCGACGTCATATTTGTCTATTTATGATCGGTGCCGTTCTTTTTCTTATTTGGCACGTGCTGGAGATGTGCAATTATGTACCTCCGGTGAAGCCGCCTGTCGTGCCATAGATCAGCTAAACAAACTTCGCGATCCTATTAACCAATGAGTAAAGCCAATGGCAGCACCGCAAAAACACAAATATCTCGTGTATGGTTCCCCTTCTGCTGTCACTCCGCCGCCCGAGGCTACGAGAATTACCGCCACTGCGGACATAGACTTTAGACACGTCGGCACGCATGTATCTTTTTTGGATTACGATTTGGTATTGACCTTTGCAGGAGGATTTGAACGTCGCACATATAATGGGCGAGATCTAAGACAGGTCGATTCCATTAACATTGCAGACCTTGACCGACGAATGCACGAAATCTCCACACTGGTAAATGTTCAACATAAAACAATAGTCTTTCTGGTGGGACGAATGCCGGTTATCCCTGTCGCTGGAATGCACGGCTATAGGGGTTGTGATTTATGGCGCGAGGAAATGGATGGGCGTCAGATTGCTTGGCATCCAGTAAAACCGTCTGTCCCTTGTCCAACTACAGATGAAACCTGTTTTCACGAGTTTCTCAATAATTATGGCTTAGCGAGCAATCAATTCATCGTTCCTGACCATTTGCGCCGCATATCGCACTTGTTAGTTGGTAACAGAGATTACGTATTTGGCTTTTGCATCGATAGCCAATATTTTCTGTTGCCCTGTCGTGAGCCCACCAGTCCAGATGAGATATACGAGATCGGACTGAGTGCCATTCGTGGCACCATCCAGTATCAAGCTCTTGTAGCCGGTGAGAGACCCGAATGGCTCGAGAATGTCACATTTGTCGAAGAGACAAGTACGCTTAAGGATTTAGAGGTCGCGGAGAGTAAATGCAAGGTATTGCGTGAAAAGCTGGCGCTTCATCGAGATCGTAAAGAGTTACTATTTGAAACAGATGATTTGTTGGTTGAACTTGTCCTTGAGGTTCTTAATAGCGTTTTCAAACTCAAGTCAACTCTGGTTCCTAAACAAGAAAAGCCAATTGAGGATATTCATATTAAGGTTGGTGAGCAGATTGTTGCTTTGTTTGAGGTCAAGGGTGTTGGTAAAAACGTGTCCAACGCAGATATCAACCAAGTCCAGGATCATCGAAAACGCAACTTCTTAGACGATATGACACCCGGCATTCTGATTGTCAATACGTTTCGGTCTTCTAAGACGTGGAAAGAAAAACTGCAAGTTGTGAATGCCGACCAAGTAAAGAAGGCGGTATTGGAGAAGGTCCTGATATTGCGCACGTTAGACGTTATTAGGCTTGTCAATCGCGTTCAATCTGGAATTATGACGTCTGAGGATGTGCGGGATATCTTATTTAATAAAGTAGGGTGGCTGGAGGTCACCGATGATGCGATGAACTTCCACCCTGAGTGATTATCCGAAATACTTCGGTTCACCCGGCGATTGACACCGGAAGTCTTCGCGATACTGCCGGTTTATTTCGTCGTTGCGGTCAGTTCTTTCGGCTCTCTCGTGCCGCCTTCGCGTCCAAGATTTTCTTCATTGAAGTCGTAAAGGCTGTCGCCCCTTGCCTATGGGTCTCCAATTGGACCACCAAGAACGTCAAGGCTTCGCGGATCGCGCTCGCCAATTCCAAACACTCATCATCCGACAACGAATGAATCCCTTCGCTCAACGCCTCATAGAGTGCCCCGAGCGGATTGTATCCCGATGGTCGAAGCACAGGAGGCAAGAGATCTTTCACAAGGTCTATTTTTTCTTGGGCGACCCGAGTCTTTTTCGTACTTTCAAGAGCGATGGCAAACTTCGCCTTCTCCGTATCAGCCAGCAATGTGTCAATTTGAGCAATCAGCTTATCAATAGCGATTTCAACAATGCGGCGATAATACCCATATGCCCCAATTCCATATCCCTGCGATTCGAGCACTAATCCCTTGCGGAGATATATTTTCTCATCGCCTAAGAGAGTGGACAGATTCTTGTCTGGATCGATTCCCCAAGCGGGGTACTGCCCGATTTTCATTGCCCATTTTGGCGCAGTGTCGTCACCCTTAAGATCCTTGAGTGACTTTACAACGCCATCGCCCTTGTCAAATCGAACGAAATAGGTTTGCTCTTGCTTTTGACAATGAACGCACAAATAAGCGAGCCGAAATGACTTTCGCAATACGCTTTGGTTAACCACATTGTGTATTTCGTGGAATTCGTTAACCATCACGAACGTCTGCGAAGACTGACAAGCATCGCAGAAAAGATTTATCGGAATTTTGTTTAGATCTTGAACTGTGTAGTGACGGTCAAGGGGGAATTTCTTGTAGAGAGGATACGTTTCAATAAACTGTTTATTCAACATCGAACAATCCTTCGGCGTGAGGACGGAGCTTGTATTTTGCAGAATTGAGCTATGGCGATTGGCTTGCTTGTTGGTTTGCTACGCGGATCTGTTGCGCTACATTTGTGGCGAGAGTACCTGCGATGGACTTTACGGCGCGACGATTCAAAATCAGCGCTTCAATCCATCGGTTATCGACAGATTGAAGTGCTGCACGAAAGTCGCCTACTAATTCACCAAAGCGAACATCGAGCGCCTGTTGGATATCTTCGTTGCCGAAGTAGCCGCGTTCGGTCAGTCCCTTTTCAAACTCTTCAGTCAGTGATTGAATGCTCTCGACGGATAGCGACATTTGTTCACCCAATGCGGTTTTGAATACTCTGCGCTACATACGTCAATACGAGCGAGAGGCCGGTACGAGAAACATTGAATTTGCGCTTGGAGCTGACTGCATTCTCGTGCCGTGACCATTCTTGATTGAGTTCTGCCCGGTCGGCATCGTTGACAAATGACAGTATTTCTGGATCTGGAAGAGACTTCACCAGCCATTCAAAAAGGGTGCCGGCTTCAGCCTGTTGACGGACCGTTTCTATGTCGAGCGTATGCCCAGCGTCAATGGCAGCATTCAACCATATCAATATGGTTGTCAATTTAATGGGGTTCACTTGTCTTCCTCCTTGCAATGATGAGTTTAAATCGTGTCCGATTTGATGTCCAGTCGCCTGTGAAATGTTGCTCAAGCATGTTGCAAGGTCACGTCTAATTTAGACAGTCGCGATGCCTGCTGCGACGGTTAAAATAGGCGCACTATGGCTAATGCAGCACAGACATTATTCGACAGCATTCAGACAGAAGTACACTTGCAATCGTTCGTCGATGCGGGCGAGCAAGAAGACCTGCACATCGATTTCAAAACGGTGCCACGGATCGATGATATCGACGCCATAAAGGCGGATTTGAGCAAAGCACTTTCCGCCTTAGCGAATGCATCTGGTGGCGTCATTGTCTGGGGTGTGGATTGTCGCGATGATCGCGTCTCGCAAATTGACAAGGTGCGCAAGCTCGCGCCAGTGTCGAATGTTGAACGGCTCCGAACAATTCTGAATGGCAACATTGCTCGTGCTACCAATCCAGCCGTTGAGGGTGTCGACAATCGGATAATTCCGAGCAAGGGTGAGACCGGCTATATCGTCACGTTGGTGCCCGAATCCATCATCACGCCGCATATGGCTGCATTCGGCAAACACGAATACCGCTATTTCCGCCGTCACGGCAACCAAAGCATTCCAATGGAACACAATGAGGTCGCCGATATGTTCGGTCGACGGCAACGACCTAATTTGAATTGCTTTTTGAAGGTTCAGAAACTCAAAGGGGATGATACGAATCACTTCCACGTCGTAATTATTCTCGGATTGCGAAATACGGGACGCGCGGTTGCGAAATTTCCAATGCTCGAAGTGTCCATACATCCGCGCGATAGAGTGATGATGCAAACTTGGGAAACTCCGTTGCCTCTTGTTCCGACATCGAAGATGCATTGGATCAAGTTTGGCGGAGGGGCGAATAACGTCGTTCACATCGGAGAGGAATACACCGTTTGCCAGTCGGAACCAATTCAGGTCGATGTCTATTATTGGAAGGGCTTCGATGTTGGAGCCGATTATCGTGTCACAGCGGAAGGCCTGCCGATTAAGGCAGGGCGATTGCTCTTGACCAAAGAATGGATCGAGGCGATAGCGGAAGGCCGCAGAGAGTCTTCCTATGCACTTGAATTGGAACGCGAAGTAGATTAGCCGAAATAGTGCTTTTCAATCGCGGCGCAAGCATCCTTCACGAACATCGGATTGCGACGAATGTAATCATCGTCGACACCCGGAAACTTGTGACCGGCAAGGCATTGATATTGCTGCGGCGGAACACCCGCCTGCGCCGCGGCGGTTTGTCCGGTATCCCGCAGGCACGAGAACGGTAGGGGGCGAGTGATGCCTGCCTGTCTCACCAGTTTGGAAAACCGTTTGTGCGGGGTTTGGGCTTCCAATTGTTGACCGTTGCCATACGGCGACGGGAAAACGAACTCAGAGGTCTGCGGCAGTTTTTTTAGAGCCCGCATGGTTCGGTCCCAGAGGACGCCGACCCTGACGACAGCCGACGATGCCATATGCTCCGATTTCTCCCGGTCGAATGACATCGTCTTCGCCTTGAGGTCCAGCATATCCCAGCGCAGGCGGACGATATCGACAGGGTAAAAACATAGGTTCGCGGCTGTCAGGATCATTCCGGTGTCAAAGTCGTTTGCGTTTTTTAGGATTGCTTTCAATTCCTTTGGCTGGATTTCAATCGGCCTGCCCTTGGGCTTTGGCGGTTTTTTCAACAGGGCTTTCAGGGCAAGGGTCGTCCGGTCTGATTCAATCAGGTTCATTTCGGACAAGGCATAATTGATGATCGTCGTGACTTTGCCGAACCGTGCCCGGACCCAGGAATTCGACCGTTCGCCCTGGTTCGCCTTCACGGTCTCCCGGTAATGCCTGACCTTGTCGTGCGTCAGGTCCGCAACGGTTCGGGCTCCCGTGACGGATGCGAATTCATCGAACCACGTCCGCGAGTTGTTCCATTCGTCCGGCGTGATGACCGGTGGCTTTTTGTCGTTTGTGTAGAGGTCGCGGATCGATGCGAGCGTAGCCGATTCGCGGAATCGGTCCGCCAGCTTGGCAAGGTTCGCCAGTTCAGGAATGCCAGCCTTTTGGGCGGCACGCTTGGGATCGTTTTGAAGTTCCCAGCGGACCCGATTCCAGAATTGGACCTCGTCGACCTTTTTGCCGGTGTCTCGCAGGACATAGGGTCCCGTCCATTGCTCCGCAACCCGGCGCATTGGCGGATGGTCGGCAACCAATCTCTGTTTGTCGGCGGGTAGGTGATAGATTTGCGTCGGACCCGTTATCGTGACCTTGCGATTGTTGGAGCTGGATTCCCATTGCCGGAATCGGCGGATTGCTTCCGTCCGGTCCTTGCCGAATGTTCTATGCTTGCCATCCTTGCCGATGGCGTAGAATCGACCGTCCTTGCGTTCAACCAGCCCGACAACTTGCTCCCGATTGTGGTCGACAGCCCAGTCCGTTTGAGGCCCGCGTCTACCCATTTGTGATACTCCTGTCTATTAGGAGCATCTTAAACTTTGACAGAAACTTTGACAAGGCTCCAAATATTTAACAAAAACTACGGGAGTGGATGGGAATCGAACCCACCAGGCGACGCAAAGCGCCGCCTCAGCGGCTTTGAAGACCGAGGGGCCCACCAGGAACCCGGACACTCCCTGCAGCGTTGGATGATAACCGAGTGGCTAGTGGACAGTGCCGCGAAGTCCGGATTGGGGACTGTCCGACTCTGTGCGCGCGCACTGCTGAGAACGGCGCTGATTTCACCGGACTGGGGACAGTCCGGCTCTGTGCGCGCACCGCGCTGGGGGCGGCGCTGTTCTGACCGGGCTGAGGATATTCCGTCACTGCGCATGCACCGCGCGGCGGACGGCGCTGCGCACACCGGACTGAGGACAGTCCGGCTCTGATCGGCGCGGCCCGGCTTTGACGGGCTCTATTCCACGTCGAGTTCGTTCACTGGTTCATTCGCCGGCTCGCTGCGAACGGTCTTGCGGCTGACCACGGCCGGCTTGGGGCGCGGGGCCTGCGGGGCGACTGACATGTTGGCCATGCCGCTGATGAGCGGGCCGTACTGCTTGAGCACGTCGTTGAGATTGGGCAGCCCGGTCACGGTGGTGCGCATGCTGAACTGATTGGGGGCCTGGGCGATGCCAAAACTGACGACTGTATTCTTGCAGAACTGGGCAACCTGGTGACCGATCATCGCGGCCTCGGGTTCGCCCGTGCCGGCGGCGACGCCGGCGCAGCGACCGACGTGCGCGGCAAACATGAGGCTGGTGTCGGGCGACATGTCGGCGAGGGTCCTGCCGAGCACCGGGTCCTTGAGGATGGACGCCTGCGATTCGCGTGCCTGGATCACGGCCCTGAGGGCGTCGCGGGTGATGCCGATGGCGATGCAGCCGTCGAGTTCGGCCATGTAGATCTTGCCGAAATCGGGAATCAGATAGGCGGTGGCATCGGCGTCGCCGATCTTGAGCGTGGTCGGATGGATCGGCTCGCGTCCGGCGACGAGGCCGGGGATGGCCAGGATCTGGTCCCACAGTGCCCGGCTTCGGACGGTGTCATTGACGGCGAGGACGATGCCGACGTTGGGGATGAAGTCGGGGCCGCGCTGGTTCGCGGGTTTGGTCATACGGCCGGGCACGACGAAGGCGCAGATGGTCTGAATGTTTCCGAAGAATTCGCGACCGATGTCAAAACCGGTGACGCCCGGCTGCGGGCCCTTGTTGGCGGCCTTCAGGGCCATGCCCGCGAGTTCCGGATTCAGGCCGAGGGCGACGACGGCGGCGGCGTCCTGGGGCACGATGTCGAGGCACTTGCGCGACATGGGCGGCAGGCGCAGCAGGTTGTAGGCGATGCTGCGATGGTCGTCGGCGAGGCGCACCACCAGTTGCGAACTGAGCGTGCCCTCGTGGATGCCGTAGGAATAGGTGGCCCAGCGGAAACTGTGCAGATCGGCGATGGCGTTGACCGTGGCGAACTCGCGGCGATCGCGCTCGCCCATGCTTTTCTCGGCGATCTTGATGGCCGCCTGTATGTCGACATACGCAAAAATCGTCGCGCCGGCGCGCTGGGCCATCACTTCGCCGAGGTCTTCGCGCGTCGCCAGCGAGGTCGATTCACCCGACAGGAGTCGCCCGATCACGCCGTCCACCAGGTCGCGCTCGTTGCCGACCACCAGCAGCGATTCGGTCAGCACGCCGATCACGCGCACGCCTTCAATCTCCGTGCCGAAGGTGGGAAAGCCGCGGACCTTTTCCGCGAGGGGTGCGAATTGAAACGCAGTCTCCAGCAGGCCCTTCAGCAGGAGCACGTCGCCGTGGTGTATCACCATGACGCCGGTCGGCGGTTTGTCCTGTTGCGGATCGAAGCCGGTGATGGCGACGGCCGCGCCGCCGAAGGCATTGAGCGCGGCGAACAGCGACGGACTGATGCAGAACTTCTTCGGTACGTGGACGACCGACTTGGCGTCGCCGCTGGGGCGATTGTCGAGCAGGGCCTGAACATCCTCGCCGGCGATGCCGAGCATGCGGGCGAGTTTCTCCAGAATTTCGCCGGGCCGGGTGAGTTCGGCGTAGGCCAGCGCGTCGCCGGGCATGAGGGTGGCGAAGTTTGCGGCGGCGAGGTGGTCGCGGCATCGACCGGCGCCGGCTTTGGCGGCGCTGCGGGTCTCCGCCGATTCGTCGGCGATCAGGCGCTCATAAATTTTGCGAGCGCCGGCGAAGTCCCGGGCCTCCTTCTCGAGGTAGTAGGCCTTGAACAGGGCCGGGGATTCGGGCGCTTCGCCCCGCGCCGGCTGAATGAACCCGGCCATGGGCAGCATTGCGAGGGCGAGACCGAGGAATCGGCGTTTCGACGACATGGGCGGGTCCTCCTGAGAATGGGTTTGCTTGGCCATCAAGGGGGCAGACCGAGGGCGTCCCGGGAAATGGCCCCTTGCAGAAACGTATTGCGGGAGGAACGCTCACTATTTTGGGATCGTTGAAACGCGGGTGGGTTATTTGGGGAGCGCGGACCTCTGGTCTGCCCGGCGGACCAAAGGTCCGCGCTCCCGCCGGTACGAACGGTGTCAACCGGTGGGCGGAATCACCCGCTGGGGATCGGGAAAATCGCGGTACAGGGCGGAGCGGAAGTTGGTGACCATCGAAAAAACCTTCGCGTGCAGCACTTCGAGTTCGCCGCTGCGACGGGCCATGACGTCAAAGGCGCTGTCAAGTTGGGCGAGGCTTTCGGTCTCGATGTCGCAGTGAAACTCGCCGAGTTCGGGCAGGCCGAATCCAAACTTGCGACGCGTTAGTCGGTACGACGCGATGCGTTGTTCAGACTTCAGATGGCCGAGAAACGCGGTGAGGTTCTGACAGAACTGCAAGTCCTGCCGGGTGTCCTTGAGGTCAAACCAGATGTGGTAATGGTTCATGGGAGCCCCAAATTCTAGGCCGTAAGCCGTAAGCCATTAGCCATCAGCCCTGAATCGTTTGAGGCTTATTCAGCACCGACGATCATGGCCGGCAGACGTGGAGATCATACGCGACTGGCTCGACGAAGTTCGTTACGCCACGGGCTTGAATTGTTCGAACGACTGGTGGCAGCCGTTGCAATAGTGAATGCTGCGGCAGAGGGTCGGGCCGAACAGGGACTCGAGCACGGTCTCGCTTGAATTGCAGAATGGGCATGCGACCGTGCGAAGCAGGTGCTGTGTGACGGGTGAGCCGTTGCAGCGGGCGGGCGGGGCGAGGCCGAACGCCTTCAACTTGCGACGGCCGTCTTCGCTGATCCGGTCGGAACTCCAGGGCGGGTCAAAAACCGTTTCGATCTTCACGTGGGGGAAGCCGGCGGCCTGCACGGCGCGGCGCATGTCGGCGTGCATGTACTCCAGGGCCGGGCAGCCGGCGAAGGTCGGGGTCATCTGCACGGTCACGGCGTGGTCTTTTATAAAGACGTCAGTCACGATGCCGAGTTCGACGACCGAGACCACGGGAATTTCCGGGTCCGTGACGGACTCCAGCGCCTTCCAGATTGTCTCAAGTTCAAGCAGCATGATGCGTCACCATTTCGCCGAGGGGTCGAGGCGGTGAACCTTCTGAAGTGCGTCCAGCAGGCGGGTCATCTCGGCGGGGTGATGACCGTCGCGTCCGCCGTGAAGGGGTTGGGCATGATCGGGAATGCCGAGTCCGGTGGGTGCGAGGAGATTGACGATCAGGGCGCGCCAATGTTCGCAGAGGGTCGCTTCATCGGGGCCCAGGCCGAGTGCCGTGATGCGATCGTCCCATCGCGTCTTTTCAAAAAGGCCCAATGCGTGTGGATAGAGTTCGTCCAGGGCGCGTTGCATTCTCCGGGCGACGGCGTCGCCGCCGGAGGCCAGGCGCTCGATGATCATGCGACCGTGCATGCAATGGTATTTGAGTTCGCCGCGGACCTTGCGGGCGAAGTGGGCCAGGGGTTCGTAGGTGCTGAATTCCAGCGCGGCCATGCGGATGCTGTCGGCCTCGGAAAACAGGAACTGCCGCATGAAGGCCAGCGACCAGTCGCCGTCGCTGACCAGTCGATCGCGCACGGGGTTGTTGGACAACGGCGCGGCGGCGACGGGCTCGGCATCGTCGTTGAAGCACTCCAGCACGACGAGATTGGCGCATCGGTACTCCTGCGCTTCGCGCCGATAGGCCAGGCTGTCGGGGTCGCCGACGCCCAGGTCCTGCAGCATGCCGTAATAGACGAGGGCGTGGCCGATCTTGTCCTGGGCCATCGAGGAGAAGGCGATGTCCTCCTCGAGGATGGGGCCGATGCCGGTCCATTCGGAGTTGCGATGACCCATCATGAGGGCGTCATCGCCCAGGCGCAGGAGCAAGTCGATCAGGGCCTTGCGGTCATCGCCCTGAATATCGGCGGCGGTCTCGAATCGGTCGGTGGTCAGGGTCATCGGACAATTCCGTTGGTTGTTTCCATGCATCGATCACTTGCGCGATCGGATATTCGGTACGGGTGCCATGCCGATCCGCCACGGGCGGATCGGCATGGCGCCCAATTTGTATCTCACGCCTCGCCGTGGTCACCGATGGCCCGGGCGCGCTTCGTCGTCTCGTAGCCGAAGGCCTCGCGGTAACTCTTGTCTGTGCCGGGTTGAAAAATATCTGCGTCTTCATAGGCGGTGGCGGTGATGGCGTCGGTGGGCACCACCCACAGGTTCACGCAGGCCTGCCGCCGGCCGAATTGCTCCTTGGCCAGGAGGATCGCGGCGTCCGGATCGGTGGCATGCACCGATCCCACATGCACGTGCGGCTCGCCGCGCGCCTGCTGATGAAACACTTCATAAATCTGCCAGTTGGAAGGCAACTGCAACTCCTGGTGCGTCTTCTCCGTGTTCTTCCGTGTGCCACTGCTCTGTGAGCAGTGAGTCCACTCGGTGCGTCCACTCACGCTCGCACTGCTCACAGAGCAGTGGCACACTCGTGAGACTAGATTCGCATACCCATTCCTAATTTGCGTGCGCTGACGCCGGCATGCGCGCCGGCCGCCCCTCGGCCGCCGCCGCCAGCGCATCGCGGATCCACTGCCCGTGTTCGTGGGCCAGCCGCCGCGTCGCGACGCGGTTCGCGCTGACCGGTCCGTTGCCATTGACGACGCTCTTGAACTCGCTCCAGTCGGGCTCGGTGTAACTCCAGGTCTTGGTGGCCTCGTCGTATTTCATGTTCCATTCGGCGGGAACGGTGAGGCCGAGGTTGTAGAGTTTCGGCAGATACTTCTTGAGGAACTCCTGCCGCTGGTCGTCATTTGTCTTCAATTTGATCTTCCAGCGCATGGTCTGCTCGGTGTGTTTCGATTCCTTGTCGGAGGGGCCGTGGAACATCATGATCGGCTTCCACCAGCGGTTGATCGCGTCCTGCAACATCTTCTTCTGCAGCGGCGTGCCCGTGGCCATCGAGATGCACATGTCGTAGCCGTGGGTCAGGTGAAAGGCCTCTTCGTAGCAGATGCGCTTCAGGGCGCGGCCGTAGGGGCCGTAGGAGCCGTCGGCCATCATGCGCTGATTGACGATTGCGGCGGCGTCGATGAGCCAGGCAATGACGCAGACGTCGGCCCAGGTCTCGGCCGGATAATGGAAGACGTTTGAATACTTGGCTTTTCCGCTGATCAGTTCCTCGATCATCTCGTCGCGCGGCTTGCCGAGGGTCTCGGCGGCGCGGTAGAGCAACTGGGCATGGCCGACTTCGTCCTGCACCTTGGCGATCAGCGCCAGTTTGCGGCGAAGGCTGGGGGCATGGGGAATCCAGGTGCCCTCGGGCAGCGCGCCGCAGATCTCGCTGTTGGCGTGCACGTGGATCAGCCGGATGAGTTGCTGACGGTAGTCATGCGGCATCCAGTCGCCGGGTTCAACCTTGTCGCCGCGACCGATGCGCGCTTCGAACGCCGCCAGGCGCTCGGCGTATTCGGGATCGCCGGGTTTGTCGTGCAGGCACGGTGGAATCTGGACCATGGTGCGAAATCCTCGTCAGGTCGTTCGGCGGCGCAGACCGTCGAAAATAAAGCCGGCCAGCATGGTCGCCACTTCGTCGCTGGTCATGCGGCCGTCGGGTTTATACCAAAGGAAGACGTAATTCAAAGCGGACAGACAAAAGAGCGTGGCATCGCCCTCGTCGACCGGGGCCAGCATGCCTTCGCGGATGCCGCGTCCGATGAGCCCGCGGAAGAGACTTTCGTATTCATCGCGGCGCCGGGCCATTTCGGCGCGCCGGTCGGTTTCGAGATGGCGCCACTCGGTCGTGTAGACCGCCGCGGCATCCAGATCGCCGGTGATGACGCCGACGTGGGCGATGATCGCATTGCGGAGTTTTCGGGGGAGATCGTCGTTCGATTGCACGATCGGCGTGATCGCGGCAAAGAACCGATCGGCCGAGGCGTTGGAGATCGACCAGAGCAGGTCTTCCTTGCCGGAAATGTGGGCGTAGAGGCTGCCGCCCTGAAGCCCGACGGCGTCGGCGATGTCGCGCACGCTGGTTCCGTGAAAGCCGCGCTCGCGAAAGAGGCGCGAGGCGGTTTTTTCGATCTGGGCGCGGCGTGGTACGGCGACCTGCATGGGTGAAATTCCGTTCTGGCGTGCCGGCAGGCCGGTTTTCTGCCTGCCAAACAAGCGCTTGTTAATTGATTATTTGCCACGGAATGGGGACTGTCAAGCGAATTCCGGCTTTTTCGACCGTCCGGACCACGGGACGCTGCTGATCCAATGACGCTGGGTTGGCCGGGACTGCCATCCGAGTCCTGGAATCGGCATCGAAGAATCGGCATCGAATCTTGGTTCGAGTGCGCAACGGTTCGGTGGCTGAAAAAGTGCCGGCCTCCGGCGGCGTCCGGACTATTATTCCGGCACGTGTCGGTCGCCGTCGTGAGCATATTCGGGCGGCGGTGTTGTGGCGGCGAGGTATGTCAATTTCAAACAGGAGGTGCGGCGATGGCGGGTATGAACGACGTAGTGGGAACGCAACTGACACTGAATCAAGGCGTGTTCGAGCAGTTCACTAGCGATTTTTCAGACGACGATGCGAAGTTCATTCCAACGCCCGGCAGTCCGCATCTGAATTGGATCCTGTGCCACCTGGCCACAACGGAAGATGCAATCGTCGCAAACATCAGCGGCCAGCCGAAGGCGCTCGCCCCGGAATTGCACGAGGCCTACAAGGGTGGATCGGTCTGCAAAGCTGACGACGGCATGACGAAGGCCGAGGCGTGGCGGCTGTTCACGAAGGCCCGCGCTGCGACGATTGCCTGTGTGCGACAGCTTGACGAGCGTCGATTGAGTGAAGCGGCCGGCGGCGCACCGAACCCCATGTTCAAGACAATCGGCGATTTTGTAGCACTGCTGGGGGCGCACGGTTTCTGGCATTTCGGACAACTCACCGTGATTCGGCGCATGCTGGGCAAGCCGGCGCGATTCGGCGGGTGATTGCCTCAAGTTCGGAAGCCGCGCACGTTCACGCCGGCTGATCCGTCTCGGCGGACCCGCGGCGCCACGCCCCCGTGGATTGACTTCATGCGCAAATTCTCTATGATTTAGCGTGCTTTCGCCGACCGGCTGAGAGGGGTTTCCCGCGACGAACGGACTCGTCCGACAGGAGCGTTTCATGCGAGTCTTGGTTGCGATTCCGGTATTCAATGAGGCGAAGTACCTGCAGCGCGTGCTGGCCCAGGTGCTGCGTCAGGGGGCCGACGTCCTGGTCATCGACGACGGCTCGACCGACGAGACCCCGGCCCTCCTTCGCACGCAGCCCGGGGTCGCGGTGATTCGCCACCCTGAAAACCGCGGCTATGGTCAGAGCCTCATCGACGCTTTCTCTTATGCATCGCGACAGGCGTATGACTGGGTCATCAGCATCGACTGCGACGAGCAGCACGAGCCCGCGCGGATTCCCGAGTTCATCGCCGAGGCCCGCCGCGACGATGCAGACATCTTGTCGGGTTCGCGGTACCTCCAGGACATGTCCGGCAACACTTCGGCCCCGGATGACCGCCGGCAGATCAACTTCAAGATCACGGCGATGCTGAACGAACGACTCGGCCTGAAATTGACAGACGCCTTTTGCGGATTCAAGGCCTACCGCGTGTCGGCCATGGACCGGCTCTGCCTCACCGTACCCGGCTACGCCTTCCCATTGCAGTTCTGGGTGCAGGCCTGGCGCCTGGGCCTGGTGATTCGCGAACTGCCGGTCGCCCTGATCTACAACGACCCCAATCGCCACTTCGGCGGCATTTTGGACGATCCCGATTCCCGACTGGCTCACTACCTCGACGTGTTCGAGGCCGAGTTCACGCGGACGGATGCGGCTTGCGATGCGGCGTCCGATGGGGCCTCGTGCGAGTCGCCGACCGGCTGCTGTGGATACACATGCTGACGCCGCGGAATCTCGCGTCGTGACGCGGATTTCGTCCTGCCATTTAGAGACACATGTCAGAAATAAGCCGCCACGATACGGACGTCGATCAACTGGCGGCTCCGGCCGGGGACGGCGGCGTGCTGGTCTGGCCGTCGCCGCGGCGGGTTTTGGACCTGATCGAATCCAATCGGCTCCTGCGCGCGGCGCGTCGAATCGCCCTGCCCGGTCGTGCTGAAGCGTCAACCGGCGCACTACCGATCATCACGGGCCATCAGCCGGAGATGATGCACCCCGGGGTTTGGATCAAACTGATTGCGGCCGCGCGGCTGGCGCGGGCGTCCGGCCGAAAGGCGATGTTTGTCTGTGTGGACAACGACCTGGCCGGCGGTATTCCAATGGCGCGGCCGGTTCGCAGGGGCGGGCGTTGGCGGATTCACACAACGTCCTGGGGCACGTCGGCGACGCGGACGTTCGAGCAGGAGCCGGCCCGGTCACAAGCAGAGTGGCAGGCGCTGCTGGTCGAGGCGTCCGGCGAAGGTGAAAGTGCGACCTGGCGCGCCTTCGCGGATGCGTTTCTTTCAGCAGGTGGCGGCGATAACCAGTCAAGCGACTATATCAGTCGATGGTGGCTCGGCATGGAGGCCGTCACGCGGGCGTGCGGCGAGTCGCCGGTTGAGTTGACGCGGGTCAGCGCGCTGTTTCTGCCGGCGCAACCCGGCACCGGTGAGACGTCGTATGCGTTCGTCGCGCACCTGCTCCTGAACGCGCGTGCATTCGCGACGGCCTACAACCGGGCTCTCGGTGGTTATCGCGCCGAGCGGGGCATTCGCGGCGAGGCCCATCCGATTCCGAATCTCACGGTCGCCGCCGATCGAATCGAACTGCCGCTGTGGATCTGGCGGGGCGATGCGCCCCGTGCCCGGCTTCGTGTCGGCGAGGACCGCGCGGGGGCGATCGCCCTGTTTTCTGATTCGACACAAGTCTGCACAGTTGACGCCGATCGCCTGCGGAACGCGCCGGCGAGTGCGATTCGTGATGCGCTGGGCGACTGGCGGCTTCGGCCCCGCGCTCTCGTACTGACCATGTACCTGCGCCTCTTTGAGAGCGATCTGTTCATCCACGGCATCGGCGGCGCGAAGTATGACGCGATCACCGACGCCCTCATCCGCGATTTGTTCGACGTCGAGCCACCCGGGTATGCGTGCGTCTCGGCAACCGCGCGATTGGAACTGGCGGGCGAATCCACGCACGCCCCGGAGGAAAGTCTGGCAGCCGCGCGCGCCCGGCTTCGCACGGCCCGGTTCAACCCGCAAATGCTCCTGTCGGCTGAGGACGCGCGGGGTGAAGTGGCGTCCGCACTTGCCGATCGATCGAGGTGCATAGCCGAGGCGCGGAATTTGCGCGAGACGGCACGTCAGGATCGGACGGCGCGGCGAGTCGCATTTCAGGGCATCCGAAGCGCAAACGCTCGAATTGCCAGTCTGCGGCCTGACTTGGTCGCGAATGCGGAGCGCGCGGTCGAGCAGGCGCTGCAAGGCGAAGAGGATCGTCGCGTAACGCATTCCCGCGAATGGTTTACCGGACTGTATGCGTTGCCGCAGTTACGCGCACTGTGTGCGCGGCTGCCGTGGTGACGCGACGCCTGCATCGCACATCTCACCGGGAAATCGCGCAGAGAATCAACCACTCGGCGGCGTAGGGCGCTTCGGCTTGCCGCTCGGTTCAGGTTGCATTGCCGCGCGCGGCACTGCCGATAACGCCGATAGCGTCTCTCGCGCGCGGCGCGTCAGGCGTATTGGAGGTATGCGCGGCGTCGTGCCCTCGTAGACGACGGCGCGCGCAAACTTCGTCGGCCCCCAACCCGCATTGAGCGGGCAGACTCCCGGGGGGCCGCAACCTGAGCGGACTTCATGGTTTACGCGTCGACCTGCTTGTGGCTGGTGATCGTCGTCCTGCTTGCCGACGGCGTCTATCGCATCTGGGCGTCTATTTTGCGGGCCAAGGTCGTGGACGGGTTCCTCCTGCCGGGCACGCTGATTCAGCAATTGGGTCAGATTGTCGGTCTGCTGGTGACCGGCGCATCGGCCGGGCCGCCGCCGCAGAACAAGGAGCCGAATGCCCCGCCTCCCGCGCCGGAACCGAAGATCCCCGTGGTGGGGCCGATCATCGTGGCGCTGGTGCCGATGATCGGGCTGGCGATCTGCATTTACGCCGTGGCGTCGCAAATGGGCGTCGCCATTCTGGCCAAACTGCCCAAGGAACTGGTTGAGCGCCGCGCCCCGGACACCCTGAACGCCGCATGGGACCAACTGCGCGGGCTGATCACCCTGGCCGAGGTCACGCTGAACGCGCTGCGTCAGGCCGAGGGCAACGGCTGGAAAATCTTCATTTTCGTCTATTTATTGCACAGCCTGTCGGTGCGGCTGGCTCCGCTGCCGGGCAAGGTGTTCAACCACATCGGGGCCATCGCGGGCTTCGGCGCGATCGCGGCGCTGATGGGTTCCATTGTTCCTGATCTGCCGCGGATGATCGAGCAGAGTTGGCCCGTGCTCACCCTGACCATCGGCTGGCTCACGCTGGCACTGCTGGCGAGCCTGTGCATCAAGGGCCTGGTCAGCGGATGGCGCATGGCCAAGAGTTGACCGGCGGGTTGCCGGAGAATTGACCGGAGTCTTTCATGCACGACGAGACCGGACCGGCCGGGGATTACCATCGCAAGATTGTCGACGTGGAGCGGCTGGGACAGATCGTCGCCGGCCTGCGGCGCCCCGTGACGAATCAACGGCCGGTCACCATCGTGCAATGCCACGGCTGTTTTGACATCGTGCATCCGGGGCACATCCGATACCTGGAGTTCGCGCGGGCCCAGGGCGATGTGCTCATTGTGTCGATCACCGGCGACGCCGAGGTCGGGAAAGGTGAGACCCGTCCCTACATTCCGCAGGAACTCCGCGCCGAGAGCCTCGCCGCCCTGCAATTCGTGGACTATGTCGTGGTGGATTCCAATCCCTCGGCCTGTGCGCTTTTGCAACGCATTCAGCCAGACGTATACGTAAAGGGCGCGGAGTATGCAACCAGCAATGACCCGCGGTTTCTGGCCGAGCGCGAGGTGATTGAGCGCGGCGGCGGCCGGGTGATCTTTTCCAGCGGGCAGGTCGTGTTCAGTTCGACCCGTTTGATCGATAAATTGCCGCAATCCGACGAACTGGCGGCGCATCGCCTCGCCCTGTGGTGCAGGCGTCATCGACTCGACGCTGACCGGGTGACCGATCTGCTCGCGGCGATGGCAGGCAAGCGTCTGCTGGTGGTCGGCGACAGCCTGATCGAGCGATACGTGGCCTGCGACCCGGCGGAGATGTCGGTGGAGTCTCCGGTCATGTCGCTCAAGGAACTGGACAGCCGCGACTATGTGGGCGGCGCGGCGGCGACGGCGCTCATTGCGGCGGGCATGGGCGCCGAGGTGATTCTCGTCACCGGTCTTGATGAGGACGCCGGTTCAGACTGGCTCTCCGAGACGCTGTCGCAGCAGGGCATTCGCGTCCGGTCGGTTCCGCGGCGCGGCGACCTGCCGGTGCGGACGCGCTTCCTGGCCGACGATCACAAGGTCTTCAAGGTCGAGCGCGGCGCGACGGCGCCGCTGGATTCGCTGGGTGAGCGCGAGGCCGTTGAACTGGTGCTGTCGCATGCGGGGCATTCCGACGCGACCATCCTGTACGACGGCGGTTACGGCATGCTGACGCCGGGCATGCTGCGCGGCCTGGGCGCCACGTTTCGCCGGCTGGTGCCGATCATCACCGGCGGCGCCGCCGATCCGCACGGCGACATCACCTCGATGCGCAACGTGGACCTGCTATGTGCAGACGAACGTCAACTTCGCGCGGCGCTGAACGACCCGGCCGGCGGCCTTTCCGCGACCACCTACCGCCTTCTGCAGACCACCCGCGCCAAGCGCGCGATCGTCAGCATGGGCAAGCGCGGACTCGTCGCCTTTGACCGGCGCAGCCACGATCCGGAGTCGCCGGGCTGGAGCGACCGGCTTTCGAGCGAATACCTGCCGCTGCTGGCGCCGCGCGTGACGGATCTGCTGGCGTCGAGCGAAGCCCTGCTGGCCGTGGCCACGCTGACACTGTGCACCGGGGCCTCGCTGATGCAGTCGGCCTACCTGGGTTGCATCGCTTTCGCGCTGCAGGCGTGCCACCTGGGCGTCGGGCCGCTCGACGCGACCGTGGTCGATCAATGGGCTCGCACCCGGCTGGAACTCTACAGCGAGGACCTCGACAACGCGTTGGACGACGCCGATGCCGAACAGGGGTGGCCTGGCCATGTCGTCACCTATTGACCTCAGCATCATCATTCCGACGCGCAACCGGCGGGCCACGCTGGCCGAGACGTTGCGGCGACTGCGCGGATTGACCGCGCCGCGCCACGAGATCATCGTGGTCGACAACGATTCCACGGATGACACGGCGCAACTGCGCACGGCCTTTACCGAAGTGCATTGGATCTTTCTGGACGAGAACCACGCCGCCGCGGCGCGAAATGTCGCCGCCGCCGCCGCGCGCGGACCGCTGCTGCTCATGCTCGATGACGACAGTTGGCCCGAACCGGGGACGATGGAGCGCGCGATTCGCCTGTTTGCGAAACGTGCCGACCTCGGGGCGGCGGCCTGTCGCGTGCGCCTGGCCGACAGCGATCGACACGATGCCGGCGGTGTGCCGGGCGTGTTCTTCAATTGCGGTGCGTTTCTCCGACGCGATGCGTTTCAGGCCGGCGGCGGCTATCCGGCCGATTATGAGTACTACGTCGAGGAATATGCGCTCGCCTGCCGGATGTGGCAGCAGGGCTGGACCCTGGAGCCGCGCGGCGAACTGCCCGTTCGGCATGCCCGGACGCGGATCAATCGCGACAACAGTCAGATGTTGCACCTGCTGACGCGCAACAACCTGTGGCTTTGGAATCGCTTCGCACCCGAGCATCGCCGCGCCGACCTGTGCGATTCGACGCGGGAACGGTATGCCCGTGTCGCGATTCGGGAGAACGCCTGGATCGGCTACGAACAGGGCCTGGTTGAAGCGGCGTCGACGGGGGGGATCATCCGCAAGCGCACGCCGATGACCGAGGCTCAATTTGCGGGATTGTTTGGGCTGGACCGCGCCCGGCGCACGCTCGCCGAGTGGATCGGGCGGCAGGCGGTCCGGCATGTCGCGGTCTGGTCGCGCGGCAAGGGATGCGAACAGGTGCTCGAGTTGTTGGACGAGGCGAATGTCGATATTCGGGCCGTGCTCGATGATCAGGTCGAGGCGGCGGCGTGGCGCGGGGCGGCGCTGATGCCGTTCGCGCAACTGGATGGACTGCAGGTGGACGGCGTGGTGATCGGATCCCTTTCGCCGGGGGTGGCGGAGGACCTCGCGGCCGATGTCTCCGCGCGCTGCCACGGGCAACCATGCATCTCGCTTGCCCCGTGGTTGGGTGTGGGGCCCGGCGCTGTGGAACCGGCTGGCAACCGGGCGAAGCAGGCCGTCGGCCTGGCCCGCAATGAGACAAACTAGACGCGGATTCTCATCTGAAAGGTGGATTCGACGCATGTCTGCGCAGACAGTCAGTTTTCAAATCAACTCGAAGGAACGCCGCAAGGGCGACGCGCGCGCGGCCGTCGCGAGCGTGTATTCGTCCAGCACCGCGGCCAGCGAGGCCGTCGCCCGGCGCATCGCGGAAGTGATTCGCTCGAAAGCCGCCGCCGGTGAGCAGGCCGTGCTGGGTCTTGCGACCGGCTCCACTCCGACGGGCGTCTATGATGCGCTCGTTCGGATGCACCGCGATGAGAGACTCAGTTTTCGCAACGTCGTCACCTTCAACCTCGACGAATACTGGCCCATGAAGCCGGCCGCCCTGCAGAGTTACCGCCGGTTCATGGACGAACACCTGTTCGACCACGTCGACATCGACCGGTCCAACACGCACATCCCCGACGGCGACGCCCCGCAGGCCGACGTGGCCGCGTGCTGCGAAAACTACGAACGGCTCATTCAGTCCGTCGGCGGAATCGACCTGCAACTGCTCGGCATCGGCCGCACCGGTCACATCGGCTTCAACGAGCCCGGCTCCTCCCGCGAAAGCCGAACGCGGCTGATCACGCTGGACAAGGTGACCCGCATGGATGCGGCCAGCGACTTCTTCGGCGAGTGGAACGTGCCGCGCCGGGCGATCACCATGGGCGTCGGCACGATTCTCGAGGCCAAGCGCATCATCCTCATGGCCTTCGGCGAGTCGAAGGCGAAGGTCATCCGCCAGGCGATCGAGGGCGAGATCACCTCGGCCGTGGCCGCGAGTTTCCTGCAGCGGCATGGCGACGCCGAGTTTGTCCTGGACGCCGCCGCCGCTTCGGAATTGACGAAAGTCAAAACGCCCTGGCTGGTCGGTCCGCTGGCGGCCCAGGGACTGACGTGGGATGCAACCCTCACCCGTCGCGCGGTCATCTGGCTGGCCGGCGTGGTGAACAAGCCGATCCTCAAACTCGTCGGCGAGGACTACAACGAACATGGCCTGCAGGAGTTGCTGAGCGAGCGCGGCACGGCCTACGACGTGAACATCGAGGTCTTCCGCTCGATGCAGACCACGATCACCGGCTGGCCCGGCGGCAAGCCGGAGCGCGTTGTCTCTGCCTCGTCTATCAGGGCCGCGACCGCCAGGGACCGGGGGGCGCAAGCACCCGATGCGTCTATTTCCGTTCGCGACAGCGCCAATCAAACACAATCAGCGTCTGCCGCAACCGCCAATGCCGACCCCTTCCCCAAGCGCATCATCGTCTTCAGTCCCCATCCCGATGACGACGTCATCTCGATGGGCGGCACCCTCATCCGCCTCTGCGAGCAGGGCCACGAGGTGCATGTGGCTTATCAGACATCCGGCAACATTGCCGTCTTCGACGAGGAGGCGATTCGCCATGCCGAGTTCGTCACCGAGTTCTGCCGCGCCTTTGAGTTGATCTCGCAGAAGGAGGCCCAGCGGATCGACGACGCCATTCGCGGCTCGACGCTGCGCAAGGTGCCGGGCATGGTCGATGCGCCGGAGTTGCAGCGGATCAAGGGGTTGATCCGCCGGACCGAGGCCCGGGCCGCGGCGCGGTTCTGCGGCGTGGCGGCCGAGCGGATTCATTTTCTCGATCTGCCTTTTTACGAGACCGGCCGCGTGCGCAAGAGGCCGCTGTCCGACGCGGATATTCGCATCGTGACCCGGCTGCTGGAGACCGTTCGGCCGCACCAGGTCTACGCGGCGGGGGACCTGTCCGACCCGCACGGGACGCACCGGGTGTGCCTCGCGGCGGTGACGGCGGCGTTCGAGCGATTGTCGGCAACTATCGGAACCCCCCACGGGAGTGGGGGGCCGAGCGCGAGTGTCGGGTCGATTGCAGGTACGGTGTCTAACGCAGGGGCGCAACCCGCCGCTTGGATCGGCGACTGCGCCCTCTGGCTCTACCGCGGTGCATGGCAGGAGTGGGAGCCCGATCGCATCGAGATGGCCGTGCCGCTGTCGCCGGACGAGGTGGAGCGCAAGCGGCTGGCGATCTTCAAGCACCAGTCTCAAAAAGACCGGGCGCTATTCCCCGGCCCCTCGGATCCGCGCGAGTTCTGGCAGCGGGCCGAGGACCGCAACCGCGCGACGGCGGAACTGTACGACCGGCTCGGCCTGCCGGAGTATCAGGCGCTGGAGGCGTTTGTGAGGTGGCGGGCGGGGATGGTGTAACGGAATTTGGCAGCCCGTCGCCCCCTTTCAGACGGTCGAATGCAACTCAGATGATTCACCCGCATTTTCCTAGCGCATGGCCGCGCAAAACAAGAAAACAGGCTTGACCAGTACCTGACAGACGCCTAACATGCTCAAATTAGGTGGAGTCATGATATGGCTGACGACTTCTTTGATGAGCAGGCGGACCAGTCAAAGGTCAAGACAGCAATCGTTGCCAAATATTTCGTGGCATGGGCACAGGTCATTTCAAGCTATCTCAAGAACAAGTCAGACAAGCGAATCGCGTACATCGATCTATTCGCTGGCCCAGGCCGGTACAAGAGTGGCGCTAAATCTACTCCGGTGTATATATTGGAGCAGGCCATACAGAATTCCATGTTGAGGGACAATCTAGTAACTCACTTCAACGACCGTGATGAAGCAAACACCAGCTCACTCATCGAGTCGATCAATGGCATTCAAGATGTGGGAAAGCTCAGACACAAGCCGCAGGTCGCAACTGAAGAAGTTGGCGAGAATCTCGTTAAGAAGTTCGAGAAGATGAACCTCATTCCAACTCTCATGTTTGTTGATCCTTGGGGATACAAAGGTCTCTCGCTTCGGCTGATCAACTCGGTGCTCAAAGATTGGGCGTGCGAGTGCCTCTTTTTCTTTAACTACTCACGTATCAATATGGGCCTGTCGAATGCGGTGGTCAGAGACCACATGGCGGCCTTGTTCGGTAAGGAAAGAGCCGAAACCCTCACGGCTCAATTGGAACAGTTAACTCCAGAAGAGCGTGAATTAACGATTGTCGAGAGACTTTGCGAAGCCCTTCTTGAGATGGGTGGGAAGTATGTTCTGCCATTTGGGTTTAGGAATGAAAAGGGCACGCGAACGAAGCACCATCTGATCTTTGTCAGCAAGCATCCACTTGGGTATAAGATCATGAAGGGCGTGATGGCTACAGAAAGCACGTCGATCGAACAGGGAGTTCCTTCGTTTGTCTACAGTCCAGCCAGCAAGAGGCAACCGTTGTTATTCGAGCTGGCTCGTCCGCTGGATGATCTGGAAGACATGCTCCTAAAGGACTTTGCCGGTCAGGTACTTTCAATGAACGAAATCTACGAGAAGCACAACTACGGACGCCGATATATTGAAAGCAACTACAAAGCCGCGCTTTCGAAAATGGAGCTTGCTGGCAAAATCACGGGCAATCCTTCCTATGACAAACGACCAAAACGCAAAGGTGAAGTCACCTGTGCTCCTCATGTAAAATTTGCGTTTCCGAATCGAAAGTAATGTGCGATGAGCGCCAATTCGACAATTGAGTGGACTGACGCGACATGGAATCCCGTGCGCGGATGTACCAAGATCAGCCCTGGGTGCAAGCACTGCTACGCCGAGACATTTGCGGAGCGATTCCGTGATGTGCCGGGGCATCCGTATGAGCAAGGTTTTGATTTGCGGTTAGTGCCCGAGAAGGTCGCGGAACCGCTACGGTGGCCCAAGCCCAGGACCGTATTCGTCAATTCGATGAGCGACTTGTTCCACGACGACGTACCCGATGATTACATCGAGCACTGCGTCAATGTAATGCAACGCGCGGATTGGCACACGTTTCAGGTATTGACGAAGCGGGCTGATCGAATGCGAAAAATGCTCCAGACAAAGCTGGCGTTCGCTAACTCGCTCCGGCACATTTGGTGGGGGGTGAGCGTTGAAGATCGGAAGTACGGGCTGCCTCGCGTCGATGAATTGCGGAGTGCTCCGGCTACCGTGCGCTTTCTGTCAGTAGAGCCGCTCCTTGAGGATATTGGCACAGTTAACCTGAAGGGCATTCACTGGGTTATCGTCGGTGGCGAGAGCGGCAATGGTGCCCGAGGACTTGACCCTTCATGGGTGAGGCGCATTCGGGACGATTGTGCGCGCGCTGGCGTGCCCTTTTTCTTTAAGCAATGGGGCGGAGTTCGAAAGTCAGAAGCTGGTCGGATGCTTGATGACCGAACTTATGACGATATGCCAGAGCGGGCGAGCAAGCCGATTGCGTCGAAACAGTCGCGCCTTGCGATGATCGATCAGGTAGAACGAGAGCTCGGCACATGCGCCGAGACGCTCGTACAGCTTGTTGTGCGATGATAGTACAGGTGCGTCAATTTTTGACGCACCCGTACTTTCACCCGGGCCAACGGCTGACCACTGACAGCGATTCGCCATTACTTCCCATGGCACTGCTTGTACTTCTTCCCGCTCCCGCAAGGGCACGGATCATTTCTACCCACGCGCGGTTCTTCGCGGCGGATCGTCTCGACTTTCTGCTCCACGTTCTGCGCCTGCATCGCCGCATTGCGGTCGGCGGCGACCTGGCCGGAGAAACCGAGGTTGGTGGATTCGGCGTGCCTCGCGTTGGTGGCGTTGTATCGGCTCTGGACTTCGGCGTCGTCCAGGAGTTTCACCTTGAAGATGGTTGACGTGACCTTCTCCTGTATATTTTCCATCATCTCCTGGAACATCTTGAAGCCTTCACGCTTGTAGGCGATCTTCGGGTCCTGCTCGGCGAAACTGCGCAGACCGATGGCCTCCTTCAGAAGGTCCATCGCGTGCATGTGCTCCTTCCACGACTGATCGTAGATTTGCAGCAGCACGTACCGCTCCAGCATGGTCAACTCGCGGCGGATCAGGTCGTGTCCGAAACTGCGCAGCAGGGCCTTCTTGTCGGTCGCGGCGGCGTAGCCCTCGGGGTCGAAGGCGGGGCCAAAGCGCTGTTTCGCCCAGGTTTCGAGGTCTGCTGATGCGGCGGCGCGATCGATTTCCGCGTCGAATCGATTGCCGGTCAGGTAGTCGCGGTTGAGGTTGAACAGTTCGGTGACGACCTCCTGCAACGGCCGGGCGCGGACCGAATCGACCGTCCAATTCAGACCGAACTTGAGATTCGCCCACTGCACGAGGTTGTCGACCGAGTAGGCGCTCTCGGCATGCTGGCCGAGGACGGTCCGCTCCAGGGCCCATTCGACGGGGTAGGAGCGCTCGCGCTGGCGGTAGGCCTCGTGCACGCTTTCGCGCATGAGTTTCTCGGCCTCGTCGTTGGACGTGTCGTGGAACTGGTTGGGCGGAAGTTCGATGCCGAAGCGCTGCCGTGCCCAGAATACAAACGAATTGATGCCGAAGTGCGGATCGCAGAATCGTTCCAGCGGGGCAAGGTCGGCCCCGTCGATCTTCTTCTCGGCGGCGGCGACCAGCATGTCCTTGACCTCGTCCTGCGACAGGGTCTTGAGGTGGTTCTGCGAGATGGTCGCGCCGAAGCGGGTCTCGGCCCACTTGGCCAGTCCCTTGATGTCCCATTGGTCCTTGTCGGCGTCGGGATCCATGTATTCGCCGACGGTCATCTGGATGTTGTTGAACGCCTCCTCCCTGGCGGCGGAGCGGATATACCGGTCCAACCCCTCGCGGTGATCGACGTCGATGTTCTTGGGCTCGACTGTGCATTCCAGTTCGGAGCGAACCCAGTCGCAGATGGCCTGGCGCGCGAACATGGGGTCGAGGTATTTGCGCGCGGCGGCGTCGATGGTGGCATCGAGCATCTTCCAGATGCGCGCGACCAGTTGAGCCGAATGGCCGGGCCGGCCGGCGCCGAGAATCTCCTGACGCTGCGAATAGAACACCTGGCGCTGGTGGTCCATGACCTCGTCGTATTCGAGCAGGTGCTTGCGCGACGAGAAGTTCTTCTCTTCAACTTTCTTCTGGGCGTTGGCGATGCCGCGGTTGATCGACTTGGCCTCGATTGACATGCCCTCCTCAAAGCCCATGCGCTCCATCATCTTGAGCATCCAGTCGCCCATGAAAAGTTTGAGCAGGTCGTCGCCCATCGAGAGAAAGAAGCGGCTGCTGCCGGGGTCGCCCTGGCGGCCGGCGCGGCCGCGCAACTGATTGTCGATGCGGCGGGACTCGTGCCGCTCGGTGCCGACGATGTGCAGACCGCAGGGCGTGACGATCGGGCAGACGTTTCGACCGATGGCGGGGAAGCGGGGGTCAACCTTGGGCTTCCAGCAATGGGCGCAGTTGGTCTTGGGATCGTAGTCGGGGCAGTTGATGCAGCACTTGGTGCCGATGACGCCCGTTTCGTTCCAGACGAATCGACGGCCATCGACATTCGGCGGCGGGCCGAGGTCGCCGATGCAGCCGGGAAAAACCACGCCCTGCATGAGTTTGATGTCGGTGCCGCGACCGGCCATGTTGGTGGCGATGGTGACGTTGCCACGCTGTTCCTTGACCTTGCCGCGGACGGACTCGTGGGTGTGACCGGCCTTGGCGACGATTTCGGCCTCGCGGGCATGCTGCTTGGCGTTGAGCACCTCGTGTTCGATGCCGTGGCGGCGGGTGAGCAGGTTGGAGAGTTTCTCGGAGTTCTCGACCGAGATGGTGCCGACGAGGACCGGCCGTCCGCGGGCGAGATCGCCCATCCCCTCGTCGTAGATTTCGACGATCGACTTTACGATGTCGTCGTGCTCCTTCTGCCACGCATCGGCCGTCGCCCGATCGGCCTTTGAGCCCGGCGGGTCGCCCAGTTTGTTCCAGCGGGCGAGAATCTGATCCAGCCGGTCGGTCGGCTTGCCCATCTGCTCCATGATCGGCTTCAGTTTCTTGAGCGCCGGGGCGAGCACGAACGGGTCGGTCGTGCGACCCTTGGTGTGGACGTCGTTGATCTCGTCGACGATGGCGTTGTACTTGTCGTCCACCGTCTTGTAGATGCGGTCGTTGCAGTCCTGGCGGTTGACCGGTCGGTTGGTGGGAATCGCCACGACTTCCAGTTTGTAGATTTTCATGAACTCGTCGGCTTCGGTCATCGCCGTGCCGGTCATGCCGGCGATCTTCTCGTAGAGTTTGAAAAAGTTCTGCAGGGTGATCGTCGCGAGCGTCTGCGTCTCCTCCTTGACCCGCACGGACTCCTTGGCCTCGACCGACTGGTGCAGACCGTCGGACCATTGCCGTCCGTGCATGAGGCGGCCGGTGAAACCGTCGACGATGATGATCTCGCCGTCCTTGACGACATAGTCGACGTCCTTCTCGTACACGACGTGGGCTCTCACGCTGTTCTCGATCAGATGCGGCCACTCCATGTTCGCGCCGACGTAGAGCGAGCCGACGCCGAGTTGCTCCTGGGCGATGGTGATGCCGTCATGCGTGACCGCGACGCTCTTGCGCTCGCGCTGCACGGTGAAGAACTGCTTGTGGCCGATCGACTCGGCTTCGTCCTCGGTGAGCCAGTTCGGGTCGACCTTGAATTTCCGCATGGCGCCTTCGAACTTGGGGTGGTCCTTGAACTCCCGCGGCGGGTTGTCGCCCCACGCCTTCAGGCGGGCGGCGGTTTCGTTGTGGGCCGCGGTCTGCCGGGCGATAAGCACCTTGGCGACGGCGTTGGCGGTGCGATAGCGGGCGACGTCGTCATCGGCCGGGCCGCTGATGATGAGCGGCGTGCGGGCTTCGTCGATCAGGATGCTGTCGACTTCGTCGATGATGGCGAAGTCCAGCCGGCCCTGCACCTGCTCCTCCAGCGAGACCTTCATGTTGTCGCGCAGATAGTCGAAGCCGAACTCGTTGTTGGTGCCATAGGTGATGTTGCAGGCGTAGGCCTTTCGGCGAATGCCCTCGCGGCCGCCGGGGTCCACCTGAGACTGAATGTAGCCGACGGTGATGCCCACCAGTTCGAAGACGGCCAGAGCGAAGGAGGCGTCGCGCTCGACGAGGTAGTCGTTCACCGTGATGATGTGGACCTTCTTGCCCTGCAGACATTTCAGAAAGGCCGCGAGGTGGCAGACGATGGTCTTGCCTTCGCCGGTCTTCATCTCGGCGATTTTGCCCTCGAAGAGCACCTGTCCGCCGACGAGTTGGCAGTCGAAGTGCCGGTGGTTCTTTGCGCGGCGCGAGGCCTCGCGCAGCACGGCGAAAGCCTCGTGCAGCACGGATTGCACGTCCGCGCCGTCAGCGAGTTTCCTGCGCATGGCTTCGGTACGGATGCGCAGGTCCTCGCTGAGTTCGATGCGGGCCTTCTGCAGCGCGACCTCGCGCTCTGCGTCGGGCAGGTCGGCCGGCAGCGATTCGCAGGCCGCGGCGAATCGGGCGTCGTAGTCGCCGCGAATCTGGGGTTCGAGCGCGGTGATCTGGCTGGCATTGCGGCGGTAGTTCTTGAGCAGCCGGTCATTGCGCGTGCCGAAGATCTTGCGAATGCCGACACCGATGAGGTTGACGGGATTGGTCATGGGGGAAATCCAAAAGAGGAATTAAGAATGTAGAATGTAGAAATACGACGAAAATTGGCGGCGGATTGAAACGGGCGTCAAGGCGAGAACCGTGCCTCGAGCGCCGGCGAACGGGTGATGGCGCGTTTGCATTGAACGCGCCGCATCACACCGGCAAGACGCGGGTGTTACCCGCCGTAGAGACCGCCCGTGCGGGAGGCTCTCAGGAAGGTGCGCGACACCGGTCGCAGGGCGACCATGCGGCGGGAGAAGGCCATCGCAAGCGCGGGCCGGGCGATGGCGATTTGTGCGTGACGCGAGAGGAAGATGCAGACGGCCAGCGTGACCGAGGTCCATGCGATGACCCGGCTGGGCGCGACGAGGGCGGCGTCCGGATGGGCTAGGACACGGGCCATGCTGGCGCCGGTTTCGCTGTTGGCGATGGACGACGCGAGTCCTGCGGGCGAGGCCATGCCCAGAAGGGCCGCCATGGCCACGACCGCGCCGCCGGGGGCGATGGTGCGCGGGGCTGAGCGCGATGGCGTCGCGGCAAGGGTCGGAATGGCGTCAGGCTGGTCCATAGATTCGTAGAGTTTAGACCGAGATTATCGATTGGGCAATGATGCCGCCTCCGATTGTATTGTCGGCCATAGGGGCCAACCGCCCGAGATGCCCTTTTTGCACGCGATTTTTGCCAGCGCCGAGTCGCGGCGACAAGCCTGTCGAATAGGTTGATTCTCTCAGTTCCGGTCACACGTCAATAGCCCCTCACGCTGAACCGATAGTCCCTGCGGCAACGCCTGCTCCGCGCCTCCGGTCTTTTCGGACTTGGCGGGTCTGGGGTGTTGTTCGGCGGGAGCGCAGGGATGAATCGCATGCCGACCAAGCAGCCGTGGTCGCCGTTCAAGGCGGCCTCGCTTTATCAACAGGGATTGATCGATTTTGAAGAGGGTCGATATGCCGCGGCCATCGAGCGGCTTGCGGCCATCCCCGAGCGGAGTTTGCCCGGCACGCTGGCGAGGTTCTACCTCGGGCAGGCGCACCATCGATTCGGCGTCGCCGAGTTGCGGGCGGGCAATTTCAAGAATGCCGCCGAGCATTTGTCGGCCGCACGGCGGATCAATCCCGATTCAAGCGGTTTGTCAAAGTTCCTGGCGGCTGCTTATGTCGGCGACCAGCGATTCGACTTGGCGGCGGATGAACTGGAACGCGGGCGGCGGGGCGACCGGCCATTGGCCGGTGTCACAGATTCAGATGTCGACATCACCTCGACCGTGATTCACGACGACGCCATCCGACTTGCCTATGTGCTGGTGAAGGACGGCCAGTTGGATCGGGCCGTGGCGTCGCTGGAGTCGGCGATCGAAACATCGCCATGGCGTGCGGAACTGCATCAGCACCTGGGATTGATTCTCGCCGCACACGAACAGTATGAGACGGCACGCGGCCATCTGGCCCGCGCGGCCGGGTTGGCGCCGCTGCATTTTGACATTCTGATGAACTACGCGTTGGTACTGGGCGCGCTCGGCCTGCCGCGCGAGGCCCTGGCCCCGCTGAAGACCTGCCAGAAACTGCGGTCCAACGATGCGCATGTCGCGTGGATGCTGGCCGTCGCCTGTGATGCCGCCGGTGTTCATGCCGCGATCGGCGCGGCCACCGTCGAACCGGTCGGCGCGGTGCGCACCGACGAAGACCTGGACGCCCTGGGCGAACTGGTGGCGTCGCAGCCCGATTTTGTCGAGGCCTTCCTGCGGCTGCCGGAGTCGCCGATTGATACCGACGTCTTCGCGATGCTCGCCCGCACGCTGGAAAAGGCCCTCGAGCGCCAGCCCGACTACGCCGACCTGCACCACCATTGCTCGCGCGTGTACGAGCGGCTGGGCAATACCGACGCCGCCATCGACGCGGCCAGTCGGGCCGTGCGGATCAACCCGCGCTACGTCCAGGCCCTCATTCAGTTGGGCCGCCTCTACAAACAGACGGACCGGCGTGATGAAGCGGTGGATCGCCTGACCGATGCCATTGCCGCCGGCGGCGACTATCCGGATGTGCATTACCTGCTGGGCCGTCTCTACCAGGATCGCGGCGAGCCGGCGGCGGCGCTCACGGAGTATCGCCGGGCGCTGGAGTTGAACGGGAACTACGACGTGGCGCGGACGGCGATGCAGGAATTGGTGACGGTGTAGTTCGTTTCGCCGGCCACCGATATCGGGGGCCGCTATGGCGGTTGGGGGGATTCGTCGATGTCGCATCTGCTTGAATCGCTGGGTCGCGGGCTTCTGGGCCGCCTCGACGGCGCTTTCACATCCGTGCTGGGGCTGGATTCCGACGAGAGTCGAGAAGACCTTCAGCGCCTCGTCGATGAGAATCCGGACGACGCTGATGCGCGGATTCGACTGGCCGGGCGGCTGCTTCGTCTGGACGATCCGACGTCGGCGCTGGAGATCTGCCGCGAGATTCTCGCAACGGATGAACACCACACCGCCGCCCGCATCGGCGCGGCCTGCGCGCTGGACGACATGGGTCGCATTGAAGACGCTCTGGCGGAATTTCAAACGCTCTATCAGGGCGGATCGCCCGGGCCGGCGGTGATCTTCTGCATGGGCTTCGCGCACGAGCGCTGCGGCCGGCTGCTCGAGGCCACGAGTTACTACCGCGAGGCGCTCGATGCCTGCCCGACGCTGCGCAATGCCCACGAGCGACTTGGCGCGATTTACGTCAAGACCGGCCGCACCGCCGCGGCCATCAAGCACTACCGCGATCTGTGCAGACTCGACCCGGATCGAATGGACATCCAACTCACCCTGGGGACGCTCATGCTGCGCCGCGGCGATCCCATGACGGCGGCGAAGACCTTCGGCGCCGCCATCGCCGGCGAGCCCGACAACTGGGCCTCGCGCGACGACGACGTGGGCGAACTCGAGGACGCGGGGCTGATCCGCGAGGCCATCGAGCGGCTGCACGAACGCATCGAGAAGGAGCCGAACAACGCCGACTCCCGGCTTCGGCTCGGCGACATGTACGCGCGGGTGGGCAACGAGGCCGCCGCGACGAAGCAATATGCGACCGCGGTCGAAATCGCACCGGATTACCTGGAGGCAAACGTCAAACTCGGCACGCAGCATCTACGCAACGGCCGGTATGAAGACGCGGCGAAGCGATTTGCAACGGCCATTGAATTGAATGACCGGCTGCTCGGGGCGTATGTCGGCCTGGGCGTGTCCCAGCACGCGGCAGGGCGATCTGACGAGGCCCTGGAGTCATTTGATTTGGCCCGCAACATCGAGCCGAACAGCACGCTGCTGTTCTCCGAGGTCGCCCGCATGCAACTCAAGGCCGCCGCCGCAAAGGAGGCCGAGAATGCCCTCCAGGCCGTTGTCGACGAGGTCGATCCCGGCCGGACGCGCTCGTCCTGTGCATCGGACACCGACCTGATTGCCCAGCAGATCGAGCGGCATCGCCAGGCGGCGGCCCAGCGGCCCAATCATGCGGATGTCCACTATCGTCTTGGGTTGCTGCTTCGCAATCGCGGACAGGTGGAGGAGGCCATCGCCTGCTACCGTCGGGCGGTGGAGATCAACCCGGCCTACATGAAGGCGCTGGTGAAACTGGGCCTGGCCCTGCGCGAGATCAACCAGGACAAGGAGGCCATCGAGGTCTTCACCCGGGCGACGCAGATTCATCCGGAGTATGTCGATCTGCACTATCAGTTGGGTTTGCTCTTCGTGCAGCGGCATCAGTTCGAATTGGCCGTCGAGCGGTTCGCCGCCGCGGCGCGGGGCAATCCGGAAAATGTCGATTTTCAGGCCAACCTCGCCCTGGCCCTGCAAAACCTGGGGCTCGTCGATCGGGCGCACGCGACGTGGCAGATCGTCAACGATCTCGCCGCGGCCGGGTCGGAGCATGCCAAGCAGGCGCAGTCCGCGCTGGCGAAGAAATAGTTGCCTGATTCGGTTGTCTTGGTTGGGTGCCACTGGCTGCTTGTCAGCAAGTGTGGCTACGAATGTGCGCCGAAACTACCATTGTGTCACAATCGAGGCGATTCATTCACTCGTCAAATTGAAGCGAAATGCACCCATCGGGCCCGGCGGTGCCCGTTCGGCTGACCAGTGTCACATAGTTCTCGCGAATCTGTATCGCTGTGATCAGGTGCAGTTGCTCGATCACCCGGCGGATCGACAGTTCATCGGGCCCTTCGATCTCGACGAATTCGCCGATCTTCGGCAGTTCATCCAGTTCCACTGAGCATCCGCCATACTGCCACGTCTCGCGGATCTTCTCAAAGGCCACGCGAACGGCGAATCCGAGCGCGATCAGCAGCCGCTCCATCGAATCGGGATCGGCGACGGGCGTCTCGATCTCTTCCCGTCGCTTGTAGGTCCCGGCCTGCACCGGGCCCTTGAACGTCACACTGCCGCCCGGCCCCTGCCCGTCCAGCACGGTCACGCGGCGAATGCGCAGGCCGCATCCCGCGTCGCGAAGCGAGCCATCAGCCCGGTCGAAGAGCCGGTTCACTTCACGCACCCGCCCGATGTAGGTCGCGCCCACCGCGCGCAGCGCCGCCCGGATCGGCTCGTGCGAATCCACGGCGAGTTTGCATTCGAGTTCCACTTGGGGTTCCGATGGGTTATTGCGGATTCGCTCGCAATTCATCGAGCCGGGCGCGAAGGTTCGGCGGCAACGCGGCGTCCAGCTCGGGTGTGATCATGCCCAATTCGAGCATGTCGTCCAGATGTACCTGGTCTTTGCGCCTATTAGCCGAGAGTTTCATGATGAGTAGCGGTAAAAAGTCGATGACCTTGAATCCATCCTCGGCGAGTTGTGCTTGTGACGGATCCGGTGCGGGATTTTCATCGTAGGGCCGCACTTTTTCGTTTGCGAAAATGATATGAAGGCCGCGGCGCACACTTGGACTCGCGCGTTCAACGAAGACGGTGATTCCGTTGACCTCAGTCACATCGTAACCAATTTCATTCAGGGCTGCGACAGCCCGATCCAAGTCCGTGCGACGAAGCAAGAGATCGACATCGACGGTGTTGCGCACGGCGTCTTTGTCGACCTTCGCCACCCAAACAGCGACCGCGTTGCCGCCGACGACCGCGTAGGGCACGCCGGCGCGATCGAGTGCCTGCGTCGAATTCAACAGTCGTTTGCGGACGTTTTCGACAGCCATCAGCGCTCGTTCCAAGGACAATCCTTGCATGTCATTATTCTATCCGAGGTCACGCCGAAGGCACGCAGAATTCACTCTCCTACTGCCTGCGATCTACTTCTTCACCACCAGGTTGAGCATCCTGCCCGGCACGTAAATCGCCTTGACGATGGTCTGTCCGGCGAGTTTCTCCTGCACCTTCGCATCGGCCAGGGCCGCGGCGCGGGCGGTGGCTTCGTCGGCGTCGGCGGCAAGGGTGATGCGGCCGGCCATCTTGCCGCTGATCTGCACCGGGATTTCCACCTCGGCGTCGACGACCATCGCCGCGTCATAGGTCGGCCATGGCGCGTAGGTCAGGCTCTCTCTCCAGTGCAGCCCGCGGAGACGCTGCCAAAGTTCCTCGGCGATGTGCGGTGCGAAGGGCGCGAGAATCAAGACAAACCGCTCGGCCTGATCGCGACGAATCGTCTTCGCCCGGTGGGCTTCGTTCACGAACTCCATCATCGTGCTGATTGCCGTGTTGAAGGCCATTCGCTCCAGGTCGTCGGTCACTTTTTTGATCGTCTTGTGCAGCGAGCGCTCCAGCGGGTCGGACTCTGCGGCCACGACGAAGTCCGGCGAATCCGCAGACTCCGTTGCTGCGATGCTGGGCACCAGTTTGCCCGACTGCTCCTCGACGATCATCCGCCACGCGCGCTGAAGAAATCGAAACACGCCGGGCACGTCGCGCGGGTTCCACGGCTTGCTGGCCTCCAGCGGGCCCATGAACATTTCATACAGCCGTAGCGAATCGGCCCCGTATTCCCGCACGACCTCCTCGGGGTTGATCACGTTTTTGAGGCTCTTGGACATCTTCTCGACCGCCCCGGCCAGTTTCTCGCCGGTCTCGCGGTGATGGGCCCCGTCCTCGCGGAAGTCGATCTCGTCGTAGCCGACGGGTATGCCACGGCTGTCGCGATAGGCAAACGCCCGGATCATGCCCTGGTTGAAGAGTTTGCCGAACGGTTCGATGGTGGATACGTATCCGAGGTCGTAAAGCACCTTGTGCCAGAAGCGGGCGTAGAGCAGGTGCAGCACGGCATGCTCGGCCCCGCCCAGGTACAGATCGATGCCACCGACGTGGGGCGTGCCGTCCTTGCGCGGCGAGAGCATCCAATATTTTTCCGCCTCGGGCGAGCAGAATGTCTGATCGTTACGGGCGTCTAGAAAACGCAGGTAATACCAGCACGAACCGGCCCATTGCGGCATGGTGTTCAATTCGCGGCGATAGGTTCTGCCGTCGCGCTGCACGACCGCCCACGCCTTCGCCCGCGACAGCGGCGGGGCGGGCATGGCGTCGTCGCCGCCGGTGCCGACCGTCGGGCGGAAGTCGTCGATGTCCGGCAGGGTCAGCGGCAGTTCGCTTTCGTCGAGCGCGACCACTTCGCCGTCCGGTCCGTGCAGAATCGGGAACGGCTCGCCCCAGTACCGCTGTCGCGAAAAGAGCCAGTCGCGCAGTTTGTAGTTCACCGCGCGGCGTCCGGCGCCCTGCGATTCCAGGTGGGCGATGATGTTCTTTTTAAACTCGGCCGTCGGCTGACCGGTGAATGGCCCGGAGTTGATCGCCACGCCGTCGCCGCTGAAGGCCGACTTGAATCCGCCCGGCGAGCCGACGTATTCGCTGCGCAGCGTCTCAATGCTGCCGACCGGCTCGAACCGCCAGTGCGCCGACAGCCACGCATCGTCGGGCATGACCACGGCGACGGTCGGCAGGTCGAATTGCTGCGCGAACTCGAAGTCCCGCTCGTCGTGCCCCGGCACGGCCATGATCGCCCCGGTGCCGTAGCCCATCAGCACATAGTCGGCCACCCAGATCGGTATGCGGTCGCCATCGACCGGGTTGATCGCGTACGCGCCGGTGTCGACGCCGGTCTTCTTTTTGGCATCGGCGGTCCGATCCAGGTCGCTGCGCCGCGAGGCCGCGGTGCGGTATTCCTCCACCGCCGCCTTTCGCGCCGGCGTGGTGATCTGGCTCACCAGCGGATGCTCCGGCGCCAGCACCATGTAGGTCGCCCCGAAGAGCGTGTCCGGCCGCGTGGTGAAGATTTCGATGTCGTCGTCCGTGCCGTCGATGCGGAAGCGGACCTGCGCGCCCTCGCTGCGGCCGATCCAGTTGCGCTGCATCAACTTCACGCTCTCGGGCCAGGCCAGTTCCTCCAGATCGTTCGCCAGCCGGTCGGCGTACTTCGTGATCCGCAGCATCCACTGCCGCAGCGGCCGCCGGAAGACCGGGTGATTCCCGCGATCGCTGCGCCCGTCGTTGGTCACTTCCTCGTTAGACAGCACGGTGCCCAGGGCCGGGCACCAGTTGACCGGCACTTCGGCGATATAGGCCAGTCGATGTTCGGCGAGCACGTCGCTGCGCTCGGTTGCAGACAGTTCGTGCCACGGTCGCGTGCCGATGGGAATGCCGGCGTATTGCTGCATGCCGGCCGGCCCGGCGCTGACTGTCTGCCCGTCGAAGCGGACCACGCGGTTGCCGGCTTCAAGTTCCTTCACCAGGTCGGCGATCGGCCGCGCCCGCTGCTCCGACTCGTCGTACCAACTGTTGAACAGTTGCAGGAAGATCCACTGCGTCCAGCGGTAGTAGTCCGGGTCGGTCGTCGAGATCTCCCGGTCCCAGTCATAGGAAAAGCCGAGCATCTTGAGTTGCCGGCGAAAGTTGTTGATGTTCTTCTCAGTGGTGACCCGTGGATGCGTGCCGGTGTCGACGGCGTGCTGTTCGGCGGGCAAACCGAAGGCGTCCCAGCCCATCGGGTGCAGCACGTTGTAGCCCAGCATGCGGCGATAGCGCGACAGGATGTCGGTCGCGGTGTAGCCCTCCGGGTGTCCGACGTGCAGTCCGGCCCCGCTGGGGTAGGGGAACATGTCGAGGGCGTAGTACTTCCGCTTCGAGGCGTCGAATCCCTCGTCGCCGGGGTTGGGCGTGCGGAAGGACTTGTGCTCCTCCCAGTACGCCTGCCATTTTTCTTCAATGCTGGCGACGTGGTAGTCGCCGAGGATCTGGGTCATGACGATGCCGCCTTGCGATCAGGGCCGGCGCGAACCTCACGCCGATGGAATGTTCGCGCAATCTAAGCGGGCAGCGGGGCCGCCACAAATTGGATGACAGGCCGATGGGGCCGATCGGGCGTCCGGCCGGCGCCGGGTTCGGCAGGGAGCCGATTTCGCAGGCAATCGCAGCATGTGAACGAATGGTGTTTTGTGCAGCGTGCCCAGTTCGCCCGGCAGTTTGTCCGCGCTTTCTCGACGACGCGGGCCGCGATCCAGACAACCTTTGGGGCGTGGTCATCGACCGGCCGCACGGTCTGTGCCCAATGCGTAACGATGCAACCCCATGGGCAGGCGCGCCCGTCGCTAGAATGCCCCTGTGATGGCCGGCATGCGGCCGCGCGAGGCGAGACGATCAGGAGCCAGTCATGTCCAAGTTGACCATTGTCGCACACATCACCGCCCGGCCCGACAAGATCGAGTTTGTGAAGTCGGAGCTGATGAAGCTGATTGATGTCACGCGGTCGGAGGCGGGCTGCGTGCAATACGATCTGCATCAGGACAATGAGAAGCCGGCGCACTTCATGTTTTTTGAGAATTGGGATTCACGCGAGCTGTGGCAGAAGCACATGTCCGCCCCTCATTTGCTGGCCATGAAGGCCGCGACGGAGGAGGCGATTGAGGCATTTGCGCTGCATGAGATGACGCGGGTGGGGTAGTCAAGAGGGCCAGACAAGACGCCCGTGCATCTGAGCCTCAATGGCATGGATGAGATCGTGGAGCTGGAAGTTGAGGTTGAGCCCGATTGGCATGTTGACGACACGGCCCGGCCCGATGCGTGGTGGTTTTGAACTCAGATCTTAATTCTTCCAAATTACTTATTACTCCGGCCACTAAATGTTGAACATTATCAACTGGCGGCATATTGCACGTCCTTTGCGAGGAAATACCGCTTGACGAGGGTTGGCAGGCGTTTGGTCTGTTGTAGATAGTCAGTGACATTGA
>Ga0268299_1001010_pt1 | contig 62702 bp, 47 predicted proteins | sample NOBtaG_FD_193484 | JGI IMG/M metagenome (GOLD analysis project Ga0268299, IMG submission 193484) | Activated sludge microbial communities from bioreactor in Nijmegen, Gelderland, Netherland - NOB reactor | ecosystem: Engineered > Bioreactor > Aerobic > Activated sludge | place: Netherlands...
CGCCGCCAAAAGTTGTTCTCGTTCCTCAGGTCTAAAACGACGCCGCTGCTTCCGTGTCGATCCCATGGCCCCAGCTTGCGCGTTCGGCCACCGCTTCGCCTAGACGCAGTTCCCAAGACGGATACATTTGAACTGCCTTGTGAACCTGTTCAACGGTTCGCCGCCGGCGCCAGAGCGGTAGCCAATCCCACCTTGGTGATGTCCAGCTGCTGAATCACATCCAGAACCCGGATCACGTGTTGATAGTCCGCATCCGGTTCTCCGCGAACGACGACCGCAATTTCCGAATTTCCGGCGCGCAATGCGGACAGATTCCCCCGGAGTTCTTCGAGGGAAACCGTCCGCCCATTCAAGGAGACGGTTCCCGTAACACTCACTACGATTTGGTGGGGGGGATCGGGCGGACGATCCGTCGGCGGCGGAGGCTTGGCCGAAGGCAGATTCATTTCCAGATGATTCACCATCTGGGGCGTGGTGATGATGAAAATGACCAGAAGGACGAACGCCAGGTCCAGCAACGGGGTGATGTTCAGTTCGTTGAGCGAACTGTGATGAGACCGGGAAACCTTCTTCATGGCAGTCCTGAGGCATCGGCCTCTGCGGCGACGTCGAACCGCACCAGAAACCGTTGGGGAAAGTTCTTTGGTGGCGGCCGGCCCAGGGTCTTGGTCACCTCGAAGACTTGGCGCACCGAACGGTCCCACGCCTCGTGTCCGCTGCCGCGTTTCCAATCGGACGACATCACCTCCCCCTGCGGCCCCACCGACAGTTCCACCTCGGCGACAAACTGCTCGTCGGCGATGCCTTCCGGCCGCGCCCATTTCGAACGGAGCGCAAACTCCACATAGCCACGGTAGAGCGCGATGGGATCGGAGGTGGACTCCACCGCCTTGGCGCCATCGGAAAATGAAAAGGCAGGCAGTCCGGCGGGTGGCGGCGCGGCGGGCGGCGCCACGGTGGATGGCGGGGGCGCCACGGCGATGGGCGGCGGCGGAGCCTGCACCGGCGGTACACGGGCGGGCTCCGGAGTCGGCGTCTGCGGAGGCGGTTCGGGGGGCTTCTCGGGTTCCTTCGGTTTCTCCGGCTCCGGCGGCTTCTCCTTGGGAGCCATGGTGACCGCGATCGTCTTGAGCTGCTTCCCCAGCAGTCCTTCCCGCGCGGCCAGGAAGACCAGCGCGCCGATGATCACCGCATGGAAGACCAGCGAGACGATCAGGTTGACCGATGCGGAACTGCGGCGGCGGCGGGGCGCGGGCATGGGGTCCAAGGAATCAATGCTCTCCGGGCGGCAGCGGTTCGGTGGCCAGTTCCACCCGCACCACGTTTGCCTGCTGGAGCATGTCCATGACGTTCACAATCTTCTCATACTTGGTACGCGCGTCGCCGCGGACGATGACACTCAGATCCGGATCGGCGGTTCGCAATTCCACCAGCAGTCCGTGCAAGGCGGCATAGTCCACCTCCTGCTTGTTGAGATACAGGCGCCCGGCGCCGTCCACGGTCACGTAGTTCGCCTTGCGGGGCGGGTCCTTCTCGCGCCGGGATGCCTTGGGAAGACTCAGATCGAGGTCGTTGACGATGGGGGTGGTGGTGATGATGAAGATCACCAGCAGCACAAAGGCAAGATCGAGCAGCGGAGTGATGTTCAACTCCGTCAGCGAATGGTGGTGGGAGTGGGAGCACTTCTTCATCGCACCGCCCTTCAAGTGCCTCGGCCCACGACACCCTCCGGCGTCCGCAGCGCCTCCAGAATCCGGTCTCCAAGCTGCTCGTTCGACCGCTCGATCTGTCCGGCGAGCATTCGGTTGGCCTCGGACAACTCCTCCGCGAGCGGCCGGTTGTCCACATAGCCATGTTCCAGGGCGGTGGCGTACTCGGAGGCGAAGTTGTCGAGTTCCTGAGTAATCGCCCGGATGCTGGTGACCATGAAGTTATAGGCAAACATGGCCGGAATGGCGACGAGCAGCCCGATGACTGTGGCAATGAGCGCCCCGGCGACGCCGGGCGCCATGGCGGTGAGGCTGGCGGAATTGGCTCGGGCGACCCCCGAAAACGTCTCCATCACGCCCCACACCGTGCCCAGGAGCCCGATGAACGGTCCGCCGGCGACCGCGGTGGACAGCACCACCATCCCCTTCTCCAACCCCAGCGCCTCCGCGCTCGCCGTGCGCTCCAGGGCCACCTTGACCGAGTCGAAGGAGGCGGCGCTGATCCGGCGGCCCCCACCCACGGCCACGGCATGATGCTGCAGGTGGTAGTCGAATTCCTCCGCGCCCGAGAGGTAGAGGCTATAGGCCGGGGCGCCTTCGAACACTTCATTCTTGCGGAATAGTTCCAGCGGATCTCGGGCGGCGCGGTACGCGGCGAAGAAGCGGCGCGCCTCCCGGCGGGCGATCCACAACTGCCGGACTTTGGTCAGGATGACCGTCCAGCTGAACAGCGAGACGATCACCAGGGTTCCGATCGTAATCTTGCCCTCCAAGGTCGCCTTCTCGAAGGCGAACTGAAGGGCTCCGGAGGCCAGCAGGGGGTTGAAAGAGAACAGCGTCATGGCGGGAATGCTTTGGAGGGTTGAAATTGCGAACCGAATCTCAGTTGGGCTGGCTGGACGGCAGAATGACGGTCACGCGCCCCACCGTGCGGGTGAGCCTCGGGGCGGCCGCGAGGCGCTTCAGGCGGTCGTCGTCTTCGCCTTCCGCCTGGGTATCCTCGCCCGGCTTCCGCGTGGAATCGTCCGCCTGAAGGCTCTGGCTGGCGCCGGCCGCGGCGGTGCCCTGCGCGAAGCCCACCTGGGCCGACGACACATCCCCCGACGCGGTCACGTTCTGGGACAGCAGGGCGGCATCCACGGTGGCGCCGCTGGCAGTCACGCTGCCCACGCCCACGATGGTGCCGGAGATGCTGCCCCCCGCGTTGACGCTGACGTTGCCCTGGGCAAGAGCCGTCACGTTCACACTCTGCTGGGCATTGAGATCAATGTTGTCCCGGGCGAACACTAGGCCCGTGATGCTTCCGCTGGCCTCCAACTTCACGTTGCTGCCGATCACGCCGGAACCCCGGGCGTCAATGTTGCCCTCGTGGATCACGTTGCCGGCGGCGTCCTTGGTGCCGGCGCTGAGCGTGACCGTGCCTGCCCGCTCGCCGACTCCGTTGAGCGGGATCTGCACCACCCCGCCGGCGCTGGCGATGATGTCGCCCCGGGGCGTCTCCACCGTGATATCGCCGACAGCATTCTGGGAGGGCGGAAACGACGTATCCAGCGATGGCGGGAAGGTAGTGGCCAGGATGCCACTGCCGGGAATGGTCGGGGCATAGGTCCGTATCGCCCGGGTGACCGGATCCACATAAATCTTCTCCACCGTCGCCGAGCCGCCCCCACCGGTGCCCGCATCCACATCGCCCTCCAGGGACCGCACGACCACAGTGCCGCCGTCGTAACCGGCGATGCGCGATCCGTTCACATCAATGTTCCCGCGCGCGATCACCGTCACATCGCTGTCGTCCACGGTGAAGATCCCTCGGGCGAATTGGTCGCTGGCTCGGAAATCCTTGGAACCCACGTTGACAGCGCCGTCCGCGACAACCGTCACATCGCCTCCGTTCAGGGAGGAAATGGTGGTGGAAAACATGTCGAGATTCCCAGTCAGGGTGACGTTCACATCGGCGCCTCGGGTGAAGTACTTCGCCAGCGCCGGATTCGCGCGCGGGCCGTAGGAGACAATGCCGGCGGTCGCCCCAAGGTCGAGATTGCGGGCCGAAACGGCGAACTGCCCGCCCCCGCCGATGCGGTAGCCGGTGTCTGGGTTCAGCGGAACATCCTGGCTCAATGCATAGAGTTGCTCGACGACCTCGGGCGGCAGCACCTGGACCGGACTGGTTTTGGGCTCGCCGTTGGGCAGGAAAACCGGCTGCCCGCCGGCATCAAAGACCTGGACCGGGAGATTCAGCAAGGCGTCGCGCTGGAATCCGGTCATCCGCCCCTGGAAGGTGAGGATGCCCTGCGCCTCATCGTAAAATAGGAGATTCCTCAATCCCTCTGCATCGCCGGTGAGCGGCGGGAACACGAAATCGAAGAGGACGAAGTCGGGCTTTTGCGCCAACGGCACGCGGGTAAAGACGTTTCGGTTGATAATATCCCCGGCCACCGTGAGCGAACTGACGTCGTCCGCATGCAGGTTCTGTCCGCTGAACCGGCTGTTGATCATGTCGCCGCCCACCGTGACCACCGCGCGCTTGGGCGCACTCAGCAGCACGCTCTGAAGGTCGCCTGAAATCGAAAGTTTCACAGGATCCGGGTCCTCCAGGTGCACCGGAGTCTCGGCATGATCATCCACGCCGAAATCTCCGAACGACCGGTACTGGTTCTTCCCGCTGTCGGACATCACCAGCGAAACCAGTTCTCCAGGCTTGGTGCCGATCAGACCTCCGCCACCGGTGGTGGTCACTTCCAGGCTTCCGGACGGCGACGGAAACAAGACCACGTCGTTGCCCATGCTGACGCCGCCGGCGCCCGCATGAATTTCAAGCGAGCCGGGGTAGATGGACGGCATGCCCTGCGAGAAAGTGTCGAGATACCGGGGCAGGGCCGTTCCCCGAAGCTGGACCGAGTTCGCGCCGGTGAGCGAGACGAAAGCGTCCGCCGAGTAGTCGAAGCGGTGGCGGTAAGGAGAGGTGCTCGATCCCAGGTTATTGAAAAGCCCGTTGGGATTGCGCACCTCCTGCAGCAGCACATCGCGTCCGGCCGAGACCGTCCAACCGCCGCTGACCAGGCTCAAGGCCAGCAGGCGTGCGGCGGTTCCGGCGTCGCGTCCGGCGCTGATCTGCCCCTGCCCGTTCCGCACCACGAAATGACCGGCAACGTCCTGCCCCGCCGTGACCGTCACATTCCCCGCTGCTGCCCCGAAGGCGCCGCTGCCCGCATCGGACTGGACGCCGCCGGCGACCGGGAGATAGCTGGTGACGTTCTGCCCTGCCCAAAGGGTGACGTCGCCGCCGTTGCGAGTGCTGATGCCGCCCAGGTCGGGGCTGACGTCGTATCCCGTTCGGGAAAAGACAAAACCGCTGGCGCGGGTTCCGGTGTTGATGTTCCCCGAAAGGGCCTCCACCGCGACGTCGCCGCCGGCGTTGGACCGGACGTATCCGCCGGCCACGGTGACATCGAGTCCGGCGCGAATGCGAATATCGCCACTGAAGGACTCCAGAAATCCCGTGCCTTCGAAATAGACCGAATGGCTGCGCGGACGCGGCTGATTGGGAATCAATTCCACCGGAAGCAGGCCGTCCGCGGTGGAGAAGTCGCGCCCGGCCGCGAGCGAGACCGACCAGTTTTCGCCAGCCAAGATCCCCGCGCCATTGGCCACGGTGATGTTGTTGCCCGCCTCCAGGGACAGGTGGCTGCCCGGCGCCGACTGTCCCGTGCTGGCCGCCAGGTCCCACAAGGTCCCGGAAGCGATCGTGATATTGCGCGTCGCCTGAAGCGCGATGGAGGAAAAGCCGATGAACGCGGAGTTCACGTCCAGGTTGAGCGTCGTCGGAGGGTCTTCCGCCCCGACCTGCCCGCCTGGGGCGGTGCCATCGCCGGAGTTCCCGATCACGATGTCCACCGGGTCAATGACCAACCGCCCGCCAGCTCCCCCGTTTCCAGCCTGGCCATCCACTGTGGACCGGATCGCCGGCATCACCGGGGCGGAAATCTCCACCGTGCCGCCATTCCCGCCGGCGCTCCCGCCGCGCACGCTGAGCGTGGAGGTGGCGGCATCGGAAAAGGCGCCTTCCGACTTTACCCGGATGCGCCCGGCGTCGGCGTCACCCTCCCCTCCCGACGCTAAAAGGACCGATCCCTCGCCCAAGTTTACCGCGTCCGATGCCACCAACTCGATGACCCCGTTCCGCTCGCGGACCGAGTTGGCCTGGATCAGGCCATTTTGGTTCACCACCCGGGCGTGCAATGCCACGGTGCCGGCATCGGCTACCAGACGTCCCGACTGATCCACCGCCCCCTCCGGAAGCGCCACCTCCGCGCTGAGGCCGCGTCCGTCGGGCCGCTCGGAAATCTTGACGTCGCGTGCCGCCAGCAGGCCGATGTGCCCGCCCGGGGCGGAGATCTCCCCATGATTCTCGATCCGTTCGGCGATCAGGTAGGCGGCGCCGCCCGGGCTCACATGGATCTGTCCGTAATTCTCAATGGCGGCAGACGGGGGCGGTCCCTGGAACTGCCAGAACGCGCCGCCGCCGGACTCCATCGGCACGACCGGCGCGGTCGTGACGATCAAGCCGGCCGCGCTGACGAAGGCGCTTGGGCCGAAGTGGAAACCCGCCTGATTCATCAGCACCACGACGCCATTGGCGTTCAGGTTGCCCCAGATCTGCGACGGTTGGGCGTCGTGAATTTGATTCCACACGATGGACTGCGCGGTGGGCTGGATGAACGTGGTGGTCTGGCCGGGCGCGATGTTGAAGCTCTGCCAGTTCAACACCGCGTTGTGCGAGGCGGTCACTGTCAACTGGGGCCCCTGGATCGAGAGGTTTGCCGTACCGGACTGCACGGTCATGCCCGCCGGATTGGCAGCGGCGGAGGGAGCCAGGACCACCACATGAACCAGCAGCAGGGTGACCTGACCCGATGGATGGTGGCGGGAACGATAGGATTTCATCAGAATTGCCCTTCCAAAGTGAAATAGGCGCGCGGATTTCCGGCCGTGGTGTTCACGGTGCTCACGGATGGAGACAATGGCGCCGTCTCCGTGGTGGTAAAGGGCCAGGCCAGGGCAAAACGCATATACACGTGCTGGTTGATATTTAGCGACACTCCAAATCCTGCGCCCCAGAGCAACTGACCAACGGCGATCCCAGATTCGCCCCGGTCCACCAGGAAGGCCTGTCCGGAATCTATAAATACTGAGCCCCGCAACCAAGCCGGAACATCCCCCGCCCAGACCGGGAGCGCGGTGTCCCAATAGGGAGTGCGAATCTCCGCGCTGGCGAACCAGCCGGAGTCTCCGAAGATATCCCCCTCGAAGTATCCCCGCACGCTGTTGACGCCGCCCACCGAGAACTGTTCGTTGCCAATCAGCGGTCCGCTGGCGCCCTGTCCGCTTCCCCGCACCAGCAGCGACCATTCCCCGGGGAGCTTCTGCTCACGCGTCAGCGACACCACGCCCTTGACATACCCCGGCTTCGCCCGGACGGCGCCGGCCACGCGACGGAACTGTTCCGTGTCGCCAGCGAAATTGAAGTTCAGGCCCAAGGTGCCGGAGAGGGTCCCCATCGAATCCGCAAACGAAAAATTGCCGCCGGCATTGAGGGGCACATAGGTGAGCTGGCTGCTCCGGGTCGGCTGCGGCGAGGACACCCGGGTGACGATCGTCTGGGATCCCTGAGAGTTGGTCACCACAGTGGTGATGATGAAATTGTTGGTGTTGAAGCTCTCCTGGGCGAATCGCTTCCAATCCACGCCCGCCGAAATCCCCGCGCGCTTCGTATCGCTGAACACCCACGGATGACTGTACTGGCTTCCCAGGTCGTCCGCCCAGGTCAGATTCTGCCCGGTGTCCTGGGAGACGATGGTCAGCAGCGGTGTCTGGGTGATGATCCGCTCCGGTCCATACTGTACTCCGGTGTCCAGCGGCGCCGCGCTGCCATAGAAGATCAGCTCCGGACGCAATGCCGCCGGCGGCAGCACGAACTGCCGGGTGGCCTCGCTGTATCCGAAGGTACCGGACGTGTTGATTTGCTGCTGCACCGACTCCGGATTTCCCAGGGGCAGGCGATAGTACGCGCTGAAGAAGGAGATCAGCGGCCGGTTGAGCAGGAGATCCGGCTCGGGTCGCGGCTCCTTGTACTGCTGCGGACTGAAACCATAGGAAAACCCGATCTGGTGCTCTTCCTGCCAGAGATTGTTGTACTGGAGGGATGTGTTGATACGCCACCGCGGCGTTCGGGGCGTGTTATAGTTGTCCACATCCCCGCGTCCATGCAGGGGCAACCGGTCCTTGACCCGCAGTTCCAGCGAACTTGTGCCCAGGTCCGGCCCGGGACCCAGAGTCGGATAGATCTGCCGATCCCGGTTCTGGTTGGCGATGTCGAGTTCCCGCTGAAAGACCCGGCTGTTGACCAGCATGTTGGTTTTCAGGCTGGGCAGGGATTGCAGGACATTGTTCGAGCTGAAATGCCGGTTGCCCGTCACGCGGAGGTCGGTCAGCACGCCCTCCGTGACCTGCACCCGGACCACGCCGTTGGTGAGCTGCTGCTGCGGCAGTCCGACCGAGGCAGTCGCCCATCCGCGCTCGCGATAGCCCAGTTGCAGCTCCCCCAGCGCCTTCTGGATCTGGGAGAAGCTGACCTCGGGGCCGATGGCATTGGTCAGATAGGAGTCGAGAACCTCGGGCGGGAGCAGCGTGTTGCCGGCGACGTCGTAGCGCCGCACCTCAAACTTCGGACCCGAGGGCGGTGCCGGCGGCGCGGACGGCGTCACCTCCTGCGGCGACTCTGCGGTTCGCGCCACGGGGGACGGCCCCTCCCGGATGACAATGGAAACAGTCCCATCGGTGAGCAGTTGCTGCGGCAGCACGGCGACCGCGCCCGAGTAGCCCTTCTCCCGGTAAGCTTGCTGCACCCGCCTCAGAACCGCCTCCACTTGCTCAAGACTCACCGCCGGTCCCGCCGCGGGCGACAGCAAGTCGTCCAACGCCTCCGGCGACAGCACGGTGTTTCCGCGGACCACGAAATGCCGGATGTCGTAAGTCGGCGGCTTCCAGTCCGGAAGCGTGTCGGAAGGGGTCATGGGCGGGGTCGCCCCCGTTTCCGGGACGCCCAACGCCACCTCCAGCACGACCATGCCGCCGGTCAGGGGCTGTCGCGGCAGCGTCACCGCAGCCTGCCGGTATCCCAGGTCCCTCAGCGCCTGACGCACACGGACCATGCCCGCCCGGATTGCCGGGATGGACACCGCATCGCCGGTGGCGCCCGCCAGCGCGGCTTGAAGCGCCGCCGCATCCACCCCAGGAGCGCCACGAATCTCATAGCGCTCAATGTGAAATCCGGCGGGAGACGCCGGGGACGCATCCCCGGCGCGCGAGGAGCCGGCCGCCGCGAATCCGAGAAAGAAGCCCGCCAGAGCGGCACGCCAACCCAGAAACCTGCGGCGTCGCACCGAAGCGACCCATGCGGGCTCTCCGGCGCAGCGGCCGCCTCCGAGGAGGCGAAACCTTGTGGCGGCTTTTCCGGGCACGTTCTTTCGCGATTCGCCGTGTTGGCTCTGAATGTCGTCAACCGGCCCCGCCGGGAAGCCATGGAACCGGCCTTCCCGGCGGGACACGGTCCCCCACTTACTCAACGGGCGAAACGGGCCCGCCCTCCGCGGCGCGCTCGACCTTCAGCTTGGAAATCGGGATCGAGAACGCAGAGGTTTCCAGATCCACATCAATGGCCTGGACCAGCCGATCCCGGAACGCCTTGATGTTCTGGGAAGCCGTCGGGCGATTGAAGATATGCTCATAACCCCATTGGGTGTACCTTCCGGTAATCACCGGGGTGTGGTCGTTGGCCACCGCCGAATAGTCTCCGAGGGTCGAACGATTGCCATTGTGCGCCAGGATGTTGGCGCCCCCGTTGACCCGAATGGCGTCCACTCCCGTCAGATAACTCACCGCCGGACCCGAAATGGGCAGCAAATCGCGGATCTGCGTCGAGGTGCGGCCGGTGGGATCCACGACGAATTGACCGAGGTTGGCATCCCAGGTGTAGAAGATCGGGTTTCCATTAAATCCGTTCTCCCGCTGTGTGATGGTGCGCTGGCCCGCGGTGGGATCACGGTTGATGAAGTAGATCAGCTCGGTGTCATTGGTGTTCCCCGTCAGAAACCATCCGGGCACCGATCCGTTGGCCGCCAGGGTCCGGTACTGCTGCGAGGTGATGTTGGTCAGTCCCGCCGGCGCCGAGCTGCTCTTGACGAAGAACACCGGCGTGACGCCGAACCTCAGGTCCTCCAGCACCGGGGTGGTGAACACCGTGGACCGTTGGAACACCGACGAGAAGGCGATGTCGGCCGGGAGACGAATGACGTTGGTGTCGCCCGGAGTTGAGGACTGCAAGAACTCCACGTTCCGGTTCTGGGTGAGGTCCTGGATGCCCGCGTTGGCCCCGTTGTAGAAGGCGCGGATGGTGACGGTCTGCCCCCCGAACAGCTCGGGGATCGTGCCGGTCCAGACCAATTTGAGCTCGCCCGGCGTCGCCGCCGCGTCGGCGGGATTTTGCGAGGTCAGGTTCGGCCCAAAGATGGCCCGGATCGCCCGGTAGGCCGTCTCCCGGAACGCCACCGCTCCGGAGAGGTTGATGTCCACCTGCGCCTGGACACTGGCGGCGAAGAGCAACGTGCTCATCGCAAGCAATCGCGGAGAAAGAAAAGGTTTCATGAATCAATAATTTAAGTTTCCGAATGTGAAAATGAGGTGAGAGACGGCGAGAACAGGGGTTCTCACGGAGTCACCTCCACGACATAGAAGCGAATCAAGGAAGCGCTGGTATCCTGGAGGCTCTGTACGGAGCCGTCGCCGGTGAGCGACGCGCCGACGGGCCAGGTGGACGGCGGAGTGGACAACCCGGCGCCATCCACGGCGCGCAGGGTGTATTGCGCTCCCGCCACTGTGCCAAAGGAAACCGTGGTCACGTCGCCAGCCCGGGTGATGGACGAGATGGCGGGGACCGGCGGCGCCGCCGGAATGTTGGCAAAGGTCAGGGTTCCATCGGGCTTCAGCTCGAAGTAGCCGAGGAAACGCCCCGGAGTATTGAGGGTTCCCTCGGCGCTCGTTCCCGGAAGGAGCTCGTACAAGTCCAACCGCGAGACGCGCGACGGGTCGCTGTCGAAATCGTCGGGCGTCACCGCCTCGACGAGTCCCTGGAAGGTGCCGGCATAGTTCCCGTCACCGCCCAGAAGCGGCGACAGCGCGAAGTCACTGGTCACGGGAATCACCACCCCGATCTCGGTGTTGTCCGGACCCGCGGGTTGAGTGCTGCTGGCGTTCACCGCGTTGGCCCCGATGCCGGCGATCTGGCCGCCTGCGGTGCCCTGAACGAAGGCGCCCTTGCGCAGCCAAGCCAGGCTCGGGACGTCGGCAGATTCGCGCGGCGCGGACACCCAGAGGGTTTGCAGCGGAAACGCCGGATCCGACGGCGGACGATTCGCCGCCGACACCGACCAGCTCACGCCGTTGATGGACGGGAACGCCAGAGCGAACTGGCTGCTGGTGAGGGCGGGCACCGGAATCGAAGTCCCCAGGGGGACCGCATTGTAATTGGTCGCCTTTCCGAGATTGACCGCGAAGTCCGAGGCATTCCCTGACTGGCGGAATGTCAGAATCAGGTCGCTTGGCGCATAGAGGAAGGGAGCGCCCTGAAGCGCTCCAGAGGCGAGAGCGAGGCCGCCCAGGACGGAGGTCAGGGTGGTCCGGTTTCTCGATTCAAAGAAGGTTTTCATATCCGTTGGATTCCCGAGTTGATGGAATGGGCTGCCGGGGGAAATCCCCGGACCGACGAACTGCCGTCGAGGCCTGGAAACTCCAGAGCCGCCCCATACGCAATCGCGCAATATTGCTTCGTATCATGCAGTGATGGAGATGAATGCTGGAGAACGCTCCGCATGAAGCGGTCGTGTCCTTCCGATGGAGGTTTCTCCTCCCCGTTTGGGGCAGGCAAAGGGGCGGCGCGCCGGGGTGCGGGCGCCAAAGGGGCTGAGATGGAGGGTTCGGCGCATGCAGGGCGGGCTAAAAACCGAGTTGAAGGCGGGTAAAGAACACGCTCTCGGGTTGGGTGGTCACCGTGTTGGGAGGCAGCGCCGTCCCGGGCACGAACGGATTGAAAGGTCCGCCGCCGCCGTCGAACATCGTATAGGAAAAACTGGTCATCAGCCGGAGGTTGCGGTTCAGCCACCAATTGACACCCACCGACCAGGTCTGGGCGCCGCTGGCGGACATCGTGGGGTCTGAAAATGCCGGAAAGGCATCGTCATCAATATCCAACTGACCGTAGCGGGCCACCAGTTGCCACGCGCCCCACCCCGCGCTCTGGAGGCTGAAGGGACGCTTGGGAATCAGCGGGCCGTACGTCGCATCCTCTCCGGTGATCACCCACTGCGCCCCGATGTTCCACGCGGTGTGGCGAAGATTCGCGGAGCGAAAGGTCGAGCTATTGTAAACGGACTGATGGGCGATGCTGTACTCGCCATTGAAACCGAAGGGTCCCCAGTAATAGGAGAATTGCGGCGCCAGGCGCCAATGCGTTCCGTCGGCGACCACCGGCCCCACCAGCGGATTGTACGCGAAGAACTGCTGCTGGCCGGCGGTCCAATACCCTGGAACGCTGCCTCCGATATTGTTGGGCAAGCCGGCGGCGTTCGAACTCACCTGGGTGAACGTTCCGGCGATCCCCAGCCCGAGTCCCTGGACCGGCTTGAAGGCTGCCTGCTTGAGCGGCTGTCCGAAGATCCGCCCGGCAAATTCGGGCGCGTCGTCAAAGGCCAGATTGGACGAGATATCGCCGTCACCGGCGCCATTGAAGAGGCCGACGGCGTATTGAAGCCCCCAGCGGTCGTACTGGCCCCAGATCTGCGCGCCGACGTCGCGGTTGGGCAGCAGATCGGTGGCGAGCGAGCGTTCGTTGAACTGGAGGTTTGCGGCGGATTGCAGCATCTCCCAGCCCACCGGCGTCTTGAACTTGCCGGCCCGCAGTTGCAGCTCGGGACGGTTCCGGTAGTTCACGAAGGCGTCAAAGAGCTGGATCTGATTGTTTCCAAAGTCAGGGGCGATGGCGAAGTCGAAGTCCCGGTGCAGTGTCCCCTCGAAGATCGGGCGCGCCCGCCGCAACACGAATCCTCCGTTCCCCTCGTTCAGCGGGCTGTCATTCACAAAACTCCGGGAATCCAGCTGCACCAGTCCGCGCAGCCGCAGCACGAAATTGGTGTCGGCTGAACTCAAGTACACGCCGTTCTGCCCCACGCTCAGCCGGGGCTGTTCGCGGACGCGTTCCTCCGCGGCTTCTGCCGCCAACTCGGAGTTGCGCTCCAGGATCTTGATCTGCTGTTCCAGCTCGGCGGTCGTCGGCCCTTCCTCAGGGGCCACCGCAATCTCCGGAAGGACCCGCGCTCCCTCAAGGGAACCCACCTTGCCTTCCAACTGGCCGATCCGCTCCATCAGTCGTTGAACCTCCGCCTGATGTGCCTTCTGGCTGTCCTGCTCCCGGACCGCCTGCTGGCGCTCGACGACTTCAAGCCGCTCCGTGAGCTTCTGGATCAATTCCGCCTGACGCCGGAGCAACTCCTCCACCGAAGCGACGTCCGGGGCAGCCGGCGTTGTCCCAGGCGCGTTGGTCTGCGCCCACGCTCCGTGTGACAGCAATCCCCATGCGGCGAGAAGGATGACCTGGAACCGCAGGACCCCTTGGGTCCACGGCTTGAGAAGTTCCGCCATGATAAACGTAATCGAATTGGTTGTACTGCGTTGCCGCCGGATGACTTTCGATGAATCCGAACCTGGGCTGGGGTCTCTTGGGACTCTGTCGGGGACAGCAACGCCGGGAGGAGAAAGAAAGTCCAAGCCAGCTCGGCTCAGGCGGACCGGTGACGTGTCGCCGCGCGTCCCGATTCTGACAGCGTTCGCCAGCCCCAATGCGACGCAGCGCATCGGCGCGGATTCCGACTCGGGAAACCGGCCCATGCCAGTCCCGAGGCGCACGAGAGATGTACAACGATTGAAGTCATGGCGACTCGCCCTTCCAAGGCGAAACCCCACCGGCCAGGACTTCATCGGCCCTCTCACCTGTCACGGCGAGATCGCACAACCACCCCGCGGTATGTCGGAATCGCGAAGCCACTTTCCTCAAAATCTCTACTATGTCAATCGAGTTGTAAGAAAAATGTGACACAACATCGCTTCTGAGGGTCTGAATCGAAGGGCCGCCAGCCGCGGGCACGGAGTCAAATGTGGTAGTCGAGGCTGGGAATCTTCTGTTGCAAGTGCTTCTGCTCCAGAGTCATTTCCTCATCGAGCATGTCGCCGAGTGTCGTGTCGTCCAAAATCTCCGCCGTCGAATCACGAACGCGTTTCAAGACCGAACGGATGGAACAGGTCCGCTCATCCAGACAATCTCTGCAGGGCGCATAGCCAGTCTGGCTGACGCAGGAAACCAAGGCGAGCGGCCCGTCAATGAGCCGAATGATCCGGCTCAGCGGAATGGTCGAGGGATTCCGGTTGAGAGTGTATCCTCCACCTTTTCCAGGACGGCTGTGGAGAATCCCCGCCCCCTTCAATTCCAGGAGGATTGCTTCCAAAAACTTGCGAGGCAGCTTCTCCTTTTCGGCAATGTCCTTGATGAGGACGGGCTTGCCTTGCCCGTGGCGGGCAAGATGGAGGAGGGCGCGGATCGCGTACTTGGCCTTTTGCGACAGCATCTTGGATCACTCTACCAGCATGAGGGAGAAGGAGGAAGGCTTGGTTCACAAGGGGGTTGAGGCGTCTGGACTGGAGGAGAGAAGGAAGAACGCCCCGTATGCAGTGCCGTTCCCCATCCCCGGAAGACTTGCCTGACGGACTGCTTCTTTGGGTTGTGAATTCCTTGATTCCCGGCAACCAGTTAGCGCAACGTCTTTCCGTCTTCAGCACCCGCTGACCGGACCTCCGGAAGCTCGAATGAATACGCCATCGCGTCCATGTCGAGGAATCCGTCGGTCCGCCCCCTTCTCCGTCACGCAGTTCGCTGCCCTTCCGCAGGGATAACGCTTCGCGACCGGATCGCCTTCTGCCGTCCATCACCACGGCGCTGCCTTGGACGGCCTTCCTCCGGCCCTCAGGTCCCTCAGACGGATTCGGAATCCGTCGCCGTCGGGACATATCACCATCACCGCTGAGCGTTCCCCTATTCCTTTCCTTAATCAGCACATGAGCAAATCATCATCCGATGCCAACGAACCCCGCTTGAGCCTGAGCGCAGCGGCCGCAAGAAACCTGGCTACCGCCACCGTCACTGTCCCCCAGATGACGGAGATCACTCCCCGGTGGCTCCACCGCCTTCTGCCGTGGGTGGACGTGGACGGCGGCGTCTATCGGGTCAACCGCCTGGCCAAGGCGGCCAAAGGCAAGCCCTCCAACGAATTCGGCGAGGTGAAGGTGGATCTTCTGACCGTGGACAGTGGGGAACCTCAATTGCCGACAACCTTTGTGGACTACGAAGAGGATCCCCGCGAATACCACCTCAGCACCATTCAGGCGGTCTTGCGCACCCATACCCGGGTCACCGATTTGTACAGCAACCGGATTGACCAACTTCGCGAACAGGTTCGCCTCACCGTGGAAGCCGTGAAGGAACGCGAGGAATGGGAACTGATCAATCACCCGCAATTCGGGCTGCTCAAGGAAGTGAAGTCGGGGCAACGCATTGCGACCCGCAAAGGCACCCCGACCCCGGATGATCTCGACGAACTGCTCGCGCTGGTTTGGAAAAAGCCGGCGTTCTTTCTCGCCCACCCCAAGGCGATTGCCGCGTTCGGCCGCGAGGCGACACGACGAGGCGTTCCTCCACCGACGGTGAACCTGTTCGGCTCGCCCTTCATCACCTGGAGGGGGATTCCGCTGGTCCCGAGCAACAAGGTCCCCTTGGACGACAAGGGCGTCACGACCATCTTGCTGCTGCGAGTGGGGGAGGCGGAACAGGGGGTTGTCGGCCTCCAAAAAGCCGGCGTGACCGGCGAAGTCGAGCCCGGCCTTTCGGTCCGGTATATGGGCACCAACGAACACTCCATCGCCTCCCATCTGGTGACCCGCTACTTCTCCGCCGCGGTGCTGACGGAAGACGCGATTGCCTCCCTCAACAACGTCTCGGTGCGCCACTACCATGAGTACAAGTGAGGCCATTCCGGACGCCTCTCTGGTAGGGGCGGCCCCGGATCAGGTCCGGGGGGATACGGCCCTCATCGCCCGCCTGGTCGGAGATTACTTCTCCGGAGCACCCGCCGCGGCTCTTCCGGCGGGGATCGAGTCGCCCCTCTCAAGCTTGTCCACCACGACGACTCCGAACAGCGGCTTGGCCGGAGGATACCCTCATGCCTCGACGCCGGCGCATCCGTCGGTCCACCCGGTCCTGGAAGCGCCAGCAACTGCGTCAACCCAGCCGGAACCGGTGGTCCCGCCGGCAACGAGTTCCGGCGGACACGATCCCCAGTGCCGCGATTCCTATATCTTTGGAGAGCCGCGATGCAATGGAAGCACGAGGGTGGCCCCCGAAGCCGAATCGCTCGCAGGCCACGAAGCGCCGAACCATCGGGGACGCCGTGACGAACCGCCGCTTCCTCCCCACGCCGCGTTGCTGTTCGGGGCTGCCCCTCAAGCCGATGCGCCGGAATACTACTTTTTGCGCGAGCCTTCCCCGGCGGCTCCAGCGCCACCGCCGCATCCCACAAACGCCTCCGCAGCGACACTCTCCGCCTTCGATGTCGAGGCCTTGCGGCGGGACTTTCCTGCGCTGCACCAGCGGGTCAACGGGCATCCGCTCGTCTGGCTCGACAACGCCGCCACCACCCACAAGCCCCAAAGCGTCCTGGACGCCACCGCCACCTTCTACGGCCGCGACAATTCCAACATTCACCGCGCGGCCCATACGCTGGCCGCCCGTTCGACGGAGCTCTTCGAAAAGGGGCGCGAAAAGGTCCGCCAATTTCTCGGTGCCGCCAGCTCCCGGGAAATCGTCTTCGTCCGGGGCACCACCGAAGCCATCAATCTCGTCGCGCAAAGCTACGGGCGGCAGCACATCGGCGCCGGCGACGAAATCCTGCTCACCCGGCTCGAGCATCATGCCAACATCGTTCCCTGGCAGATCCTGGCCCAACAGACAGGCGCCATCCTCCGCGTGGCGCCCATCAACGATCGGGGCGAAGTGATCGTGGAGGAGTTTGCCAAACTTCTCTCCTCCCGGACGAAGATCGTCTCCCTGGCGCATGTCTCCAATGCGCTGGGCACGATTCTTCCGCTGGAGCAACTGATCCCCCTCGCGCACGCCCGCGGGGTGCCAGTCCTGGTGGATGGCGCACAGTCCACTCCCCATCTGCCTATCAATGTCCAGGCGCTGGACGTGGACTTTTATGTCTTCTCGGGGCATAAGGTTTTTGGGCCGACGGGAATCGGTGCGCTCTACGGAAAGGCCCCCCTCCTCGACACCATGCCCCCCTGGCAGGGCGGAGGGCACATGATCCGGGACGTAACCTTCGAAAGAACCGTTTATCAGCACGCGCCGGAAAAGTTTGAGGCAGGCACTCCCGACATCGCGGGAGTCGTCGGCCTGACGGCGGCCATTGAATACCTGTTCCAGGTCGGGATCCCGGCGCTCGCCGCCTATGAGCATTCGCTGCTGGAGTATGCGACGCACGCTCTCTCGACGATTCCGGGCCTGCGCCCGGTCGGCACCGCGCTGAACAAGGCGAGCGTGCTTTCGTTTGTCCTGCCGGACCTCTCCAACGAGAGCATCGCCAGGCATCTCGACCGGCATGGGATTGCGGTGCGCGCCGGTCACCACTGCGCCCTGCCGGCTCATCGTCACTTTGGACTGGAGAGCAGCGTCCGCCCCTCCCTGGCCTTCTACAACAACCGCGCCGACGTGGACGCCTTGGTGGCGGCGCTGCGCTCACTGCCGAGGCACTGAACCGAAAGCGGCCTGATATGAGTCATACCCTCATCTCGCCAGAAGCCCTCCACCAACGGCTCCGTGGGTCCTCCGATGGCATCCTGGTGGACGTCCGCACCCCGGCCGAATTTGACGCAGTCCACGCCGTCGGCGCCCTGAACCAGCCCCTGGATCGGCTCGATCCCAAGGCATTTGCCGCGCAGCACCCCAAATTAGAATCCGCTCCTGTTTTTCTGATCTGCCAAACTCAGGCCCGATCAGTGCTGGCGGCTGAACGTTTCGTGAAGGCCGGATTAGGACCGGTTTATGTCGTCCAAGGCGGCACTCAACGTTGGTTGGAGGCGGGACTGCCCGTGCAACGGGGAACATCACGGGTCATCAGCCTGGAGCGGCAAGTGCGCATCGCCGCCGGGTCGCTCGTATTCCTCGGAGTGACTCTGGGATACTTCGTCCACCCGGGGTTCTACGGCCTGGCCGCATTTGTCGGCGCCGGACTGGTGTTTGCCGGGATCACGGACTTCTGCGGAATGGGACTGTTGCTGGCCAAGCTTCCCTGGAATTCGCGGCGTTCCGCCTGATCCGTATCCATGAAAATGAGAACCGCGAATGGATGTCAATGAACGCGATTTTCAGAGGGAAAGCCGCATGGAGGACGATGGAAAGTCCGTCGCCCAACGTGCCCCAACCCCGCTTAACGGCGCCTCTTATTGGCGTTCATTCGCGGTTGATTTGAATCGTCCCGGTTAAGCGGTCCCCTGCCCCTCCTTCCCCTATGAAAGGCCTCCACGTTGTGGCGTTCGAAAACCCGACCAGTCTGGTTGAGAATGCCCTCGAGCAGTCCATTTCAGCGCTCCTGACGTCCTACGAGGATGCCGGTGGCCTGAACAACCGTGACTCCCATAACCTGCCTTCGAAGCGCGCGGTCGGGCAGATTTGCGAGGATTTGCTGCAACTTCTCTTTCCCGGGTTTCACGATGACGACGCCGTGCACAAAGGGACGCTGGCCGAACTGACCTCCGAGCGTCTCACGCGGACCGTGGCGCGCCTGGAGGATCAGGTCCGCAAAGCGGTCCGGATCGGGAACCCCAAGAAGCCGACGGGGCGCACGCCGCCGATCATGGAAGCCTTCTGCCGGTCGCTTCCGGCGGTGCGCGGCCTGCTGAAGACCGACATTTCGGCGGCCTTTGACGGCGATCCCGCGGCGCGATTGCATGAAGAAATCATCCTGTCGTACCCCTTCATCGAAGCGATCTCCATCCAGCGCCTGGCCCATCAATTGCACAAATCCGGTGCACCGGTGGTGCCCCGGATGATGACGGAATGGGCGCATGCGCGCACCGGCATTGACATCCATCCCGGCGCCTCCATCGGCTCCCACTTCTTCATTGACCATGGAACCGGCGTGGTGGTTGGCGAAACCTGCCGTATCGGTCACCACGTGAAGCTCTATCACGGGGTGACCCTCGGAGCGCGAAGTTTTGTGAAGGACGAGGCCGGACAGATCGTGAAGGGCGGCAAGCGCCATCCGGACGTCGAGGACCACGTCACCATCTATCCCAACTCCACCATTCTCGGCGGAGAAACCGTCATCGGGGCGCATTCCACCATCGGAGCCAATGTATTTCTCCTGCACAGCGTCCCCCCGCATTCGCTGGTGGTTCACGAAGAAAAACAGTTGAGCATCCGAAGCAAAGCCGACCGTCAGAAGAATCCGGCGCTGGAATGGTCCATTTAGGATCGCCTTCGATCCCGTCCTTGGGGACCATTTTGCAAATCTGACGTGAATCCTTCCCCATATCATGGACTGGACCAGCACGTGGGCCGGACGCCCCTGATCCGGCTGCGGCGCCTCTCGGAACTCACCGGCTGCGAAATTCTCGGCAAGGCCGAGTGGATGAATCCCGGAGGCTCGGTCAAAGACCGCGCCGCGCTCGGAATCATCCTCGACGCTGAGGACCGGGGCCAACTCCGTCCCGGCGCCACCATCGTCGAGGGCACAGCAGGCAACACCGGCATCGGACTCACGGTCATCGGCCACGCCCGGGGCTATCGCACGGTGATTGTCATTCCGGAAACCCAATCCCAGGAAAAAATCGGCCTGCTCCGAACGCTGGGCGCGGAGGTGATCACTGTGCCGGAGAAACCCTATTCGGATCCGGGCAACTACAATCACATCGCCCGCCGGTTGGCCGAGGAAAAGGGCTGGCTCTGGGCCAATCAATTCGACAACACCGCCAATCGTCTGGCGCATTACCGCACCACCGGACCGGAGATCTGGGAACAGACCCGGGGAATGGTCACCGCCTTTGCCGCCTCGGTCGGAACCGGAGGCACCCTGGCCGGAACCGTTCTCTATCTGCGCGAACGCAACCCCGACCTGGCCGCAATCTGCCCCGATCCCTACGGAGCCGCCATGTGGTCCTGGTTCACCCATTCCCATACGGACACCCGGGACGGCGACTCCTTCGCCGAGGGCATCGGCCAATGCCGGGTGACCAAAAACCTGGAAGGCATCGCCATGGAACGGGCCTACCGGATTCCTGATCAGGAAGCCCTGACCCTGATCTATCATCTCCTGCGCGACGAAGGCCTGTTTCTCGGACTGTCCAGCGGCATCAACATCGCAGGCGCCGTCCGCTACGCGCTGGAACGCGGGCCCGGACAGACGATTGTCACCATCCTCTGCGACTCCGGCGCCAAATATCAGTCCAAGATCTTCAATCCTGCCTGGTTGAGCGCCAATGGCCTGAGCGCCAATCTCCCGCTGGAATCCGTCGTCAAGGCACGCTCCGGCTAGTCGAAAGCGAACCTCTCCGCGGTTTTCTGTCCGAGCCTTTACTTGTGGCGACGGCAGCGCGCGATCCCTCGCCCCCCTCGACTCGAAGCTGCAAGCCCCGGAGCTGATCTAGGAGGCGCAACGCGTGCAGGTCCGTGAGCGACGGTTGAGGGAAAAGTTCTTCTGCGACATCACGCCGGAACTCAAACGTGAGTTCATCCAGGGGGGGGAAGTGATCATGCATTCGCCCGCGCTGGCCCGGCATTTGCCGACGAGCCAGCGGTCGCCGGCGGAACGGGTGACTGATGGGGTGCCGGCCAGCGACGTAGTGCCGGGTTTCGAGATTCCGGTGCGGGCGCTCTTCGGCGAGGCGGAGAACTTGGACGCCCTGCGCGCCGTCCTGGCGGCAGGTTGACGTGTCGCGGGATCACCGAGCCTCGGCTCCGGATTGGACATTCCCGACCGCGACCGGACTATTCCGCCAGGGTGATCTTCCGCCTCCAATTCGTTCTGGCCTTCGGTCCCGCCCTCCTCCTCGGAGGGGTCCTGCCTTCCTTCGCCGCGGATTGGCCGCGCTGGCGCGGCCCGGCCAACGACGGCCATGCGCCCGCCGGCACACCCGCCCTGGATGCCCTGCCCGGCGAACCGCGCGTTCTCTGGCAAGTTCCCGCCGGTCCCGGCCTCGCCTCCCCCGTGGTGTCCGGCGGCGTCGTGCTCGCCTTCGACCACCAGGATGCCCAGGAAACCCTCCGCGCACTCGACGCCCGGACCGGCACCGAGCGATGGCGTGCCGCCGTGGACGAACCATTCTCCGACAGCCAGGGGCCGACCGGCCCACGCTGCACGCCGCTGGTGGACGGCGACCGCGCCTACGCCCTTTCCTGCCGTGGCGAGCTGCAATGCCGCGCGATGGCGGACGGAAAACTGGTCTGGCGTGTGAACTATCTCACCAACTTCGGCGCCACTTTCACCGGAGAGCGCGGCAACACGCCCGGCGCGGCCCGCCACGGCAACAACGGCGCTCCGCTCGTGGACGGCCCGCACCTGCTCGCCTTTCCCGGTGGCACGAACGGCGCGGGCGTCGCCTGCCTCGACAAGCTGACCGGCGCCGTGGTCTGGAAGTCGCTCAATGACATGGCCGGCTACGCGCCGCCGGTGGTCGCCCCGCTCGCCGGCCGCCCGCAAGTCATCGCCTTCACCACCGAGGGCGTCGTGGGTCTCGACCGCCGTGACGGACGGGAACTGTGGCGTGTGCCGATAAAGACAGCCTTTGCCCGACATGCCGCGACGCCGGTGGTTATGGGCGACCTCGTCCTCGCCGGCTCGCATCAGGCTGGACTGCTCGGCCTGCACGTCACACCCGCGGACGACGGCTGCCGCGTCGAGACCGCATGGACGAGCAAGGAGGCTGCGCCAAATTTCGCCAGTCCGGTGGCCGTAGGCGGTCACCTGTATGGTCTCGGCCCGGCAAAGAATATTGTCTGCATTGAGGCAGCCACGGGCGCGATGAAGTGGTCGCAGTCCGGCGTTTTCACTACCTCCGCGGACAAGGCCTTCGGCGGATTCCTGGTCATCGGCGGGCGCATCCTCACGCTGACGGACGCCGGCGAGCTGGTTCTGTTCGACGCCGATCCGGCGGAATACCGCGAGCGCGGGCGGACGCAGGTGGCGGCAATGAACTGGTGCCAACCCGCCTATGCGGACGGTGTGCTCTACCTGCGCGACGGCCTGCGAAAGGACGGGATCTGGCGGGCAGTCCAGATCGCTGAGGAACCGCGGTAGGTTTGATCCATAAGACGCCCATCGAAGCGCCAGGTCCTTTGACAGGGTGCCGGATGGATGACCTGGCACTCTCTTCCTTGTCCGCGGACAAGGCCTTCGGCGGAGGCGTCCTCATACCGACGGACGTCAGCGAAGCGGTCCTGTTCGACGCCGATCGGGTGAAATACCGCGAGCGCGGGTGGACAGAGGCCACGTGAACTGGTGGCTATTGGTTTTTGCGAAGTTGCTTGTGCATGGCAAACCGCCGGAGGCCAACGCCTCGGCACTCCACCCACTCCTCGCTGTCTAATCTCGGCGCTGCAGCGCGCGTGACGCGGGTTGACGCCGACATAGGGGCGGCTATTTGGCTCGAGAACAAGAATCCGTTTGTTCGTGCTATCCCCCATAGCCGCCGTTCAGTTTTCATCCGGCTTGCGGTCGCCCGCTTCGGGCAGCCCAGCCCGCTGTCTTAACGCTTCTTCGTTGCCAGCACATCCGGTCTCGGCGTTATCTGCATCCTGACAAGGTCGTCATATTTCGAGATGCGCCTCGCACACGCCGAGTAGTCGGGGTCACTCACAAGCGTATTGATGGCGACGTTGCGAGCGGGCGCATTCTCAATCGCCCGCTTGCCGATGGAGTGCTTGTCCGCCTCCAGCGGAATCGGATGCTGGCCGAAATGGTCGTGTCTTAAACCATAACTGACTGTGGTCACAATGTTTACTACTGATCCGTCCAGCCACCCACGAATTCTGCTAGTGAGACGGTATTTCTTTGGAAACTGATTAGGCGTAACCGATTGTCAATACGTCTGTTGCCAGAAGAGGCAATCCCCGCCAAGAGAGCCGCTTCCCGATAGGCTTTCGAGGAAGCGGAGGTCGCGCCTGGTTCTTGACGCACTGACTGCCCTTCCCAGACGCCATTCGCGACGGACAGCGGGGAAAAAGAATAGTCCAACCGGGACGCCCTGAACCCTGCACACAGAACGTGGATGCTCCCCATCCAAAGCCTGTCGTGCGGCTCCGTTCCTCCACAGACTGTCCTCAGAACGCGTTGCCAGAAACCGAGAACCAAATGCCAGGCTATCTGCTCGCCCGTCCAAAGACCCAGTCCTCGCCGTCACGCCTGCACGGCTGGGAAATTCTATCCCGCCCCCTCGACGCGGTCCCCTGGCTTCTGTTTCATCGAGAAGATGTCCATTCCCTCACTAGTCGCGCCCGGGCTCCTCGTCTTGGCCGCCACGCTTCCTGGCGCGGCCTTTGCTCAGGTGACGCCATCGGACGAGCAGTTCTTCCGCGATCTCGCCGAGACGCGAAACTTCACGCTGGGCATTCCGGTCTCGCCCAAACTGACGCCGGACGGCAACTCGGTGGTCTTCCTTCGCAGCGGTCCGCGGGACCCCGTGCTCCGGCTCTATGAACTCGACGTCGCCACGGGACGGGAGCGCGAAGTGCTGTCGCCCGAACGGATTCTCCAGTCTGGCGAGGAACAACTGAGCGCTGAGGAAAAAGCGCGGCGCGAGCGCCAGCGGCAATCCCTGCGCGGTTTTACCGCCTATCAACTGACTCAGGACGGCGCCCGCATTCTCCTCAACTTGGGAGGAAAGATATATATCGCGACCCGCGCGGACGGATCGTTTGTGGAAATGCCGGGTTCCGGATGGATTGCCCCGCAACTCTCCCCCGATGGCCGCTTCGTCGGCGCGGTCCGGGGCCATGAGCTGTTTGTGATCGAGATCGCGACGCGCACGGAACACCAGCTCACTTCCGGGGCCACGGAGTCCGTCCATCATGGGGTGGCGGAGTTTGTGGCGCAGGAGGAGTTTTATCGGTTCGACGGGTTCTGGTGGTCGCCCGATTCCCAGTCGCTGGTTTACCAGGAGACAGACCATGCCGGCGTCGAGATTCGCCATATCGGCGACCCGCTGAATCCGTCGCAATCGCCGGCCAAAAACTTCTACCCGCGTCCCGGAACGGCGAACGCAACAGTCCGGCTGGGAATCATTTCGCGTGCCGGCGGTCCGACGACCTGGATTGACTGGAATCGCGGGAAGTTTCCCTACGTGGCGCGAGTGGATTGGAAGGAGGCCCGCGCGCCGCTCACGATCTACGTGCTGGATCGCGTTCAACAGAATGCCGAGTTGCTCGCGGTGGATCCGCAGACCGGCCGGACCGCGATGCTCTTGCGGGAATCGGATCCCGCGTGGCTGAACGTAAATCAGGACACCCGCCCGGTCTGGCTGGAAGATGGCAGCGCGTTCCTGTGGGCGAGCGAATCGCCGGGTTACCTGCGTCTTGAACTGCGCGGGCGCGACGGCGTCTTGACGAAGGCCCTCACGCAGGAATCGGAGGGTTTCGCTGTTTTGATTGGCCTGGTGGGGGATCCACCTGACGCGAGTCGCGCGGTGATCGCCGGCGGTCCCGATCCCAAGGAACTGCAACTGTTCGCCATTGCCCTGAACAGTACGGTCCCGACCGCGTTGTCCTCGGGGAGCGGCGTTCACTCCGCTGCGTTGACCGACGGCACCTCCCGTTGGCTGCACCTCCGCGAGCTGGTGGACGGGACGATGGCGTGGGAGGTGCGAGAGGCGTCGGGGAAGGTGCTGGCGGCGCTGACCAGCGTGGCGGAGTCGCCCCCCGCCTTGCCTCGCTTGGAGTTCGTGCGGGTGAACGATGGCCGGGAGTATGAAGGCTACGTGATTCGGCCGCGCCATTTTCAGCCCGGCGTGAAATATCCGGTCCTTCTTGAAGTCTATGCCGGACCGCATGCCCAACAGGTGCGGGCGGTCGCCCGCCGCTATCTGGTATCCCAATGGTATGCGGATCAGGGTTACCTCGTCGTGGGATTCGATGGCCGTGGAACGCCGCGAAAAGGGCGGGCCTGGGAGCGCGCCATTCGCGGAAACTTCATTGACATCGCGCTGAACGACCAGATCGCCGCGCTGCGTGCCGCCGCGAAACTCGTGCCGGAAATGGATCTGTCGCGCGTCGGCGTCTCGGGCTGGTCGTTCGGCGGCTATTTCTCCGCCATGGCGGTGATGCGCCGGCCGGACGTCTTTCAAGTGGGAGTCGCCGGGGCGCCGGTCATCACTTGGGAGAACTACGACACCGCCTATACCGAGCGGTACCTGGGCCTTCCTCAGGACAATCCCGAGGGCTACCGGGTCAGCAGCGTGCTCACCTATGTGAGCGAACTCAGACGTCCGCTGCTGCTCATCCACGGCGCGACCGACGACAACGTCTATTTTCAGCATAGTGTGCAACTGGCCGACGCCCTGTATCGCGCGGGAAAATACTTCGAGTTCCTGCCGCTGCTGGGAACCCACATGGTCGCCGATCCGTTGACTCGGCTTCGCCGCGACTTGCGAGTCGTCGAGTTCTTCAATCGCCATCTCAAACCCGAACCCAAAGCCCGATGACGCCCGCCTTCATGGGCTAAGAGCTTGCAACCCCGGATCGCAGCGCACCCGCGATGCCGCGGCTGGTGATTTTGAACTCATCAACGAAGTTCATGGTTCTTCCTCTTCATCCCAGCAGGCAAAGCAGGCCGGGCTGGCCAGGCGCGCGACCGGCGCCGGAGTCTGTTTGGCACCCGACGCCTGCGGGACGGGTGGCGGCGCGGCGCGGCGCTCGGCAATGAGCTGTCGCAGCACGGAGCGATGACAACGGCTTTCATCCTCGCAAAAGCAGCCGAGGCTGAAGGCCGTCTCGCAGGAGAATCCGGCAAGCAGCTCGATGACCTGCCGGCACTCCGGCCTTTTCATCTCCGCGCGATAGCGGCGGGAGAACGCCGTCCAGGCGACCCTGCCGCGGAGATAGTCCCTGACCAGCCCCGCCGACGGCGAGAGCAGCGGCAGCCACAGGTCGAAATACCCGCGCCGCCGCCAATCCTCGCGCCGGACACCCCGCGGCAGATGGCGCGCCACGCCGATGCGCCGCCCCTCGCCGGGGGAGCGCTCGGAGCCATATCGGTACGTGCCTGGAAGCGGTTTCATACGCCGGACGAAAAGCGGTGGCGGCCTCGCGGCATCCCCCAGCGAGGATTCTGATGGAAAGGCGTCATCCAGCCTTGGCGAATATATCGAGATACGATATATGTCAATCCCTTCGCCGCCCCATGACCAAAGCCGACTACGAAAAGCTCGCCGCCTTCCGCTACGAACTCCGCCGCTTCCTGCGCTTCAGCGAGATGGCCGCGAAGCGGCACGGGCTGGCCTCCATGCAATACCTCGCCCTGCTCGCCATCGAAGGTTTCCCCGACCGCAACCGCGTGACGGTGGGCGAGCTGGGTGAGCGGCTGCAGGTCGCGGCTCACACCGCGGTGGGACTCGTGGATCGCCTGGAGGCCGCCGGGCTGGCCCGCCGGATTTCCGCGAAGGACGACCGCCGGCAAGTCCACGTGACCCTCAGCGCCAAAGGCCGGACCAAACTCGAAAAGCTGGCGGCGCAGCATCGGCGGGAACTTCAAACCTCCGGTCCGGCTCTGGTGAGGGAGCTTTCCCACCTGCTGGCCGCCCCCTCCAACCAAGCACCCGCCCCAATCGCCCTTCCATGAATCCTCCCGCACTCCAAAGCGCCAAGATCGTCACCGTCTTCCGCTCCCGGCTCGACGAAGCCCACGGTGAAGACTACGCCGCCCTCGCACCGGAAATCGCCGCGCTGGCCAAAGAAATGCCGGGGTTTCTGTCCGCCAAGACCTTTACCGCGTCGGACGGCGAGCGGGTAACCATCGTCGAGTTCGACAACTGGGAGCACCACGAAGCATGGAGCCGCCATCCGCGGCATCTCGACGCCAAACGCCTGGGTATTCAGAAATTCTACCTTCGCTACGACATCACTGTCTGCGGCGTCATCGCCGAGCGGCATTTCGAGGCCAAAAGGGGGTCCTCGGATGACGCGCTTTCATGAGGAACAAAGGCAAAGCGCCAGGTCGCCCGTTTGGCCCGAGCCTTACTTGCCGGCCTCTCCGCTTGCCAAATTTGGAATGAGCCCGTCCGCCGCCTTGGGGCGCGCGGCGACGCCGGGCATCCTTTGACCGGAGACCGCCATTCATCCTACGGTGGATCGTGCTTCGATTGCTGCTACTGGGCGTTTTCACGGGATGGGCCCTGGGAACTCCTCTGGATGACTTCATCGCCGCATCCCGGCAGCGCCACGGCGCGGAGGGGGAAAGGGCCGCCCACTTCCTCGTCGAACACATGCCCGTCCGGGACCGCGAGACGCTGACCGCGGAATACCTGGCGGAGCACCTGGACCTCGCCTTCCAGGCCCGCCGCGAATTTCCGTGGGCGGCCGCAGTGCCGGAGGAGATCTTCCTGAACGACGTCGTCCCCTACGCCGTGTTCGACGAAACCCGCGATCCCTGGCGGGCGGAACTGCTGGCGCTGGGCCGCGAACTGGTGAAGGGCTGCTCAACCGCCTCCGAAGCCGCCCAAGCGCTCAACCGCCAAGTCTTCAACCGGGTGAATGTCCACTACAACACCGGACGCAAACGCCCGAACCAAAGCCTCAAGGAATCCAAAGACCTGGGCAAAGCGACATGCACCGGCCTGTCCATCATCCTGGTCGAAACCTGCCGGGCCGTGGGCATTCCGGCCCGGGCGGTCGGAACACCCCTCTGGGCCAATCAGCGTGGCAACCACACTTGGGTGGAAGTCTGGGACGGCGACTGGCGCTTCACCGGCGCTGATGAGTTTGACGCCGCGGGGCTCGACCGCGGCTGGTTCGTGGGCGACGCCGCCCAGGCCCAGGCGGACGTTCCCCAGCACGCCATCTATGCGACCTCCTGGAGGCGCGATGGACTCGCGTTTCCCATGGTTTGGGCGCGGGGCAGCGAGGCCGTCGCCGCCGTCAACGTCACCGCACGGTACGCCAAGGCAGCCGCGGCAGCGGAACCCATGGCGCATCTGGGCGTGCGCCTTTGGGATCGCCCTGGCGGGGAACGACTGGCCGCCAAGGTGTGTGTACTCGACGGCGTCCGGCGCACCTGCGCCCTCGACACCACCCGCGCCGGCACGGCCGATCTCAACGACATGCCTCGCTTTCACCTCAAGCCGGGGGCACAAGGCTGGCTGCGCTTCACCGTGGGCGAGGAAGTCCGGGAGATGCCGTTCGGCCCGGTGGACGCCGGGGACCCGACGGTGGACGCCCGCTGGGGGGATCTGCAGCCGGCGTCCGCGTCCGTGGATGCCGTCCGCGCCTGGCTTGATCGGGCTGCGGCCGACCGAGCGGCGGACGCTGCGGCGCTCACCGCGCCCCTGTCCAAAACCGAAGCCGAGCGCGTTCTGGCGATGCTGGCTGCGGATCGTCTGGCCACGCTGTCCGCGGAACGCGCCGAAGAGGTCCACCAGCAGTCCATCACGCTGGGGGACCGGACCCTCCGATGGATAGAGAAAGCGTTTGGAACCACGCCTTCCGGAGGCCGCAGTCTGTGGATTTCCATGCACGGCGGTGGTAACGCACCGACGCCGGTCAACGACCGGCAATGGACCAATCAACTCAACCTCTACGAGCCGGCCGAAGGATTCTACGTGGCACCCCGGGCGCCGACGGACACTTGGAATCTCTGGCACGAGGCACACGTGGATCCGCTCTTCGAACGCCTGATAGACGACTTCGTGGCCGTGCGCGGCGTGGATCCCAACCGGATCTATCTGATGGGTTACTCCGCCGGCGGCGACGGGGTCTGGCAATTGGCGCCCCGCATGGCCGACCGCTTCGCCGCTGCCGCGATGATGGCGGGGCATCCCAACGAGGCCTCGTTGCTGGGATTGCGCAACCTGCCCTTCGCCCTGTTCATGGGAGGCAACGACGGCGCCTACCAGCGCAATGCCGTCGCGACCGCCCGCGCGGCGGAGTTGGATCAACTCCAGGCGGCAGATCCCGAAGGATATCCGCACCTGGCCCGCATCTATGAAGGATTGGGACATTGGATGCAGAAAAAGGATGCCGAAGCCGTGCCCTGGATGGCCGCCCATCAGCGGCGTCCCTGGCCAAGAAAGGTGGTTTGGTTCCAGGACGACGTGATCCACAGGCGATTCTATTGGCTGGAACTCCCCGCCGACGCTCCGGTCCAGCCCGCACAAAAGATCGTGGCCGCCGTGGATGGACAGACGATCCGCATTGACGGAGACGCGCCGCCGGGACTCCGCCTCCGGCTTTCTGATGCCCTGGTGGACTTGGACCAACCCGTGGTCGTGCAGGTCAATGGCCGCGAGCGATTCTCGGGCAAGATTCCGCGCGCCGCGGACGCCATATTGGCCTCGCTGGAGCAACGTGCTGACCCCGCCTCGGCCGCGACCGCTGGGTGGAAGCTCCCGTGAGGCCGGGACGAATCGGGGGTCTCTGATGACGGTCCTGGAGATCATCCAGCGGAGCACGGAATACCTCGCGGCCCGCGGCGTGGACTCGGCGCGTTTGAACGCCGAACTGATCCTTTCCCATGTGTTGGGGAAACCGAGGCTCCGCCTTTACCTGGATTTCGATCAGGAGGTGCCCGACCCCGACCGGACAAAAGCCCGGGAGTGGGTGCGGCGCCGCGGACAGCGGGTGCCTCTCCAGCATCTCACCGGCACCGCGGCGTTTCTCGGCCACGAATTGCGAGTCGGTCCGGCCGTGCTGATCCCACGTCCGGAAACCGAGGTCCTCGCCCAGGCGGCGATCCGGATCCTCCAAGTGCAGAATGGCGCGCCGCCGCAGAAAGTCCTCGATTTTGGAACCGGCTCCGGCTGTCTGGCGATCGCCATGGCGGCCGCCATGCCGTCCGTGGAGGTCCATGCCCTGGACATCTCCGCCGCCGCCCTGGAAGTCGCCAGGGTCAATGCGCGCCAGGCCGGAGTGGACCGTATCCGGTTTCACGCCGGGGATGGCTTTGAAGCGCTCAACGCCGCGGAAGACCTGCGCCGCGGCAGTCTGGACCTTCTGGTTTCCAATCCGCCCTATATCGCCACCGGGGACATTGCAACCCTTGATCCCGAGGTGCGCGACCATGATCCGCGCGCCGCCCTGGATGGGGGTCCGGACGGCCTGGATTTCTACCGCCGCCTGTCCGTCGAATCGCCCCCCTGGCTGAAGCCGCGCGCGCTGGCCGCGCTGGAATTGGGCGATGGCCAGGCGCCCGAAGTCCAACGCCTGTTCCGCGCGGGGGGGTGGCAGGTCGAGTCGGTCGAGAAAGACTTGTCCGGCACGGACCGGATTCTCATCGTCCGCGCGCCGACCGCGTGACCCGGCTCTTCTGAAGCCGCCTCGTCCGCGGCAGCCGTCTCTCATATCATGGACAGCTTTGTCATCCACGGTGGCACTCCCCTTCGCGGGGAAGTTCTCATCAGCGGTTCGAAGAACGCGGTGCTGCCGATCCTCGCGGCCACCCTGCTGACGGGAGACACCTGCACGATCCGCCGCGTTCCCGACCTCAGCGACGTGGCCTTCATGGCTCGGATCCTGGAATCCCTGGGCGCCGAGGTGCGGCGCGATGGCGACACCGTCACCATCCGCGCCGCGCGGATCCAGGGATTCGGCGACTACGAACTAATCCGCAAAATGCGCGGCAGCATCTGCATTCTGGGCCCGCTGATCGGCCGGCGCCGCGCCGCCAGCGTGTCCCTTCCCGGAGGCTGCATCATAGGCACGCGCCCCATTGACCTGCATCTCAAGGGACTCGCCGCCCTGGGCACCCGGATCGAGATCGAGGGCGGCTATGTCCACGCCAAGGCCCGCAAGCTCGCAGGGAACACGATCTTCCTCGGAGGGCGCGCCGGCCCCACGGTGCTGGGAACGGCCAACGTGCTAATGGCCGCCGTGCTGGCGGACGGCGTCACGGTCATCGAAAGCGCCGCTTGCGAACCCGAGGTCGCCGACCTGGCCCACTTCCTCGTCGCCATGGGCGCCCGGATCTCCGGCATCGGCAGCCCGACACTGACCATCACGGGGGTCCGCGAGCTGCATGGCGCCGACCACGAGGTGATTCCCGACCGGATCGAAGCCTGCACCTTTCTATGCGCCGCCGCCGCCACCCGCGGCGACGTAACCCTCCAGGGAACCCGTCCCGAACACTTCGCCGCAGTTCTGGACAAGTTGCGCGAGGCCGGTGTCTCGGCTGAGCGCAACGGCACCGGCCTGCGGGTGACCCGGCGCGGCCGGCTCAAGCCGGCGGACATCACCACCCAGCCCTATGCCGGATTTCCGACGGATGTTCAGGCCCAGTTCATGGCGCTTATGACCCTGGCGCCCGGCATCAGCGTCATCACCGAGCGCATTTTCGAGTCCCGATTCATGCACGTGGCCGAACTCATGCGTCTGGGGGCCGACATCGCCATTGAGGGCCCCAACGCCATCGTCAAGGGCGGACGCCCCCTCAGCGGCGCGCCAGTCATGGCCAGCGACCTGCGAGCCAGCGCCGCCTTGGTGATCGCCGGACTCGCCGCCAAAGGATCCACCCAGGTCCACCGGATCTATCACCTCGACCGCGGTTACGAACGCATGGAGGACAAGCTGCGGCATCTGGGGGCGCGAATCGAACGAGTCGCCGGCGAATAAGAATCCATCAAATCCCCTCCCCCGTTCACCGCAGTGCATGAAGGCCGGACCTCCCGCGCCAGGGTGGAAGACCATGACAATACGGGGGGATTTGACTGCGGGCCGACAACCGATGCGCTTCCTCCGGCTGCGGACGCCCCCCGAATCTCCATCCGGCCTGGCCGCCGAGTGGTCCGGAGGCCGCCTCAGGACTGGCCTTGGCGCGCATCGCGGGATTAGGGTGATGGCGTGCCAACGCGTCCGCACTCCGAAGCCCTGTTCGCAGAAGCTCTCCAACGATTCCCCGGAGGGGTCAATTCGCCGGTGCGCGCCTTCCGGGCCGTCGGCGGCCAACCCTTTTTTGTAGCCTCCGCGCGCGGGGCGCAGCTCACGGATGCCGACGGCCACCTGCTCCTCGACTACGTTTGCACCTGGGGACCGGCCATCCTGGGCCATGCGCATCCGCGCATCACCGCGGCTGTGCAGGAGGCGGCCTCCGCAGGCACCAGCTATGGTGCGCCCCATTTCGGGGAACTGGACCTCGCCCGCCGGGTGCAGGACCGGGTTCCAGGCATCGAAAAGCTGCGCTTTTGCAACTCGGGCACCGAGGCCTGCATGACCGCAATCCGGCTGGCGCGCGGCGTCACCCGCAGGGATCTCATCGTCAAGTTCGACGGATGCTATCACGGGCATGCCGACTCCCTGCTGGTGCGCGCCGGCTCGGGAGCGCTGACCCACGGCCAACCCGACAGCGCCGGCGTTCCCGCCGCCCTGGCTGGGCTGACCCTGGTCCTGCCCTTCAACGATCCGGAAGCCCTGCGGGCGGCCTTTGCCGGGCGAGGACGAGAGATCGCGGGCGTCATTGTCGAGGGCGTCCCGGCCAATGCCGGGCTCTACCTGCCCCGTCCCGGCTACTACGAACTGCTTCAGTCGCTGTGCCGCGAGCATGGAGCACTGTTCATCTGCGACGAAGTCATGACCGGATTCCGGCTCGGACCCGACGGCGCCCAGGGAGGCTTTGGCCTGTGTCCCGATCTGAGCTGCTTCGGCAAGATCATTGGTGGCGGCCTTCCGGTGGGCGCGGTCGGGGGACGCGCCGAACTCATGGACTACCTCAGCCCCTTGGGGCCCGTGTATCAAGCGGGCACACTGAGCGGGAATCCGCTGGCGATGGCCGCCGGAGCCGCGGCGCTCGATGAACTTTCCAGAATTCAAGCCTACTCCCGGCTGGAGGCGCTCGGGGCGCAGCTTGAAAGCGGCATGACTGCCGCGGCCCAATCCGCAGGCGTTGCAGTTCAATGGCAGCGCATCGGCTCCATGTTCTGCGGTTATTTCACCGACGCCCCGGTCCACAATCTCGGCGACGCCCTCCGCTGCGACCGCCAGCGCTTTGCCCGGTTCTTTCACGGCATGCTCGATGCAGGAATCTACTTCGCGCCCTCCCAATTCGAAGCCGGCTTCCTCTCCACCGCGCATACCACGGACGACATCGAACGCACGGTCCAAGCCGCGGCAGACGTGCTCCGGAGGCTTTGACGCTGCCGTCGCGTCCAGGGTGAAGAGCCCACAGAGCGGACGCGCCGGAGGCTCAGAAAGGGAGTCGGCCTCGCGACTGAAACGGGGAAGGCATTGGGGACAGGCTTCGGCCACCGTCATCCCATCCTTCGCGGCCTTCGCGTCCCTTGCGCGAGACTGATTTCGCCCCCGAGACCCTGTTCGGGATTGCCCCGAAACCGCTCCCGCCTAACGTCCTCGGCCATGCGTCCGGAATCGCTCCAATTCCTCGAAACCCTGGTCAACACCCCCAGCCCCACCGGACACGAGACCCGGGGGCAACGGGTTTGGATGGACTATGTCCGGCCGTTTGCGGACGACCTCTCCAGCGATGCCTATGGCAACTGCGTCGCCACCGCGAACCGGGGCGGTTCGCCAAGAATCATGCTGGCGGCCCACGCCGACGAGATCGCCATGGCCGTCAACTACGTCACCGAGGAGGGCTTCCTCCACGTGCGGCGTGCCGGTGGCATCAATCCGGCCATCACCCGCGCGCAACGGGCCACGGTGCACGCGCGGGGCGGTCCGGTGCCCGGTGTCTTCGGATCCGTGGCGCCGCATCTGACCAAGGGGGATGAGAAGAAGGAGGAGCCCAAGATTCACGATCTCTTCCTCGACATCGGGGTGTCGAGCCGGGAGGAGGCGCTGCAGTTGGTGCGCATCGGGGATCCGGTGACGTTGTCGGACCGCTTCGAGCCGCTTCGAGGGGATCTGGCCGTCGCCCGGGCCTTTGACAACCGGGTCGGCACCTGGGCGGTGGCCGAGGCGCTGCGACGCCTGGCGCCGCAGCGCGGCCAGTTCGCGGCGGAGGTCTGCGCGGTGTCCAATGTTCAGGAGGAGGTGGGCCTTCTCGGCGCGCGGCAGATTGCCTATGCGCTCAAGCCCGACGTGGCCCTGGTGGTGGACGTGACGCACGCCACAGACTTCCCCACCGTGGACAAGCGCCAGCATGGCGATGTGAAACTGGGCGCCGGTCCGACCATTACCCATGGGGGCTGCAATCATCCGGAAGTCGTGGCCCGCCTGGAGGCCTGCGCCGCGTCGCTCGGAATCCCGCTCCAGCACGAGGCGATGAGTTCGACCAGCGGCACCGACACCGACGTGATCTTCTGGACTCGCGGGGGCATTCCCAGCGCGCTGGTGAGCCTGCCCAACCGGTACATGCATTCCCCGGTGGAGGTCGTGTCCCTGAAGGACCTGGACCAGATCCCCGACCTGCTCGCGGCCTTCGTGCTTCGCGTGACGGCCGGCGAAAAGTTCAAAGTGACGATTTGAGGCTGGGGTCTGGGGCAGAGTCACTTCATCCCGCATCCCTTCCCCGGCGGCTATTTGAGTCCCGGAATCATCCCGCCCTTGAAGGCGATCTCCAGAGCCATCGGCATCAATTGGATCCAGTTGGTCACGTTTTCCAGGGTGCGATTGGTGATTCCGAGCGTGATCCGTCGGTCCCGACGCGCATCCCGCTGGTCCGTGTAGGAGAGATGCCCGAGCGTGAGGGTCAGGCGGTCAATGCCCTCGAATCGCATTCCCCGGAGCAGGTTGGTGATCGCGCCCGGCTCCCCGTCGCCCGCCCCGCGCTGCGCGGCCGCAGTGGAGGCGAGCTCCATGAGATTGGTCCGGCCCTGCGTGTCCACCTCCAGATTCAGCTCCTCGAGATGCAGGCGCACCTCCCGGAAGTGCACCGCATTGGAAGCGGCCGCTTCCGGGCGGTAGGCGAGATAGAGTTCCGGAATGGAAATCAACGGACGCGCCGAAAACCGGGGCGGATTGCTCAGCACCAATCCCGACAACCGGAACGAGGCGTCCCGAAAGCCCAGATTCACCGCGTCGAGCCGGACCCCGGCGCCGGTCTGACCGCGCAGGGCGGATACCAGCACGCCGCGCGCGAGGCGGTCCACATTGGCCAGTGCGATCAGCACCAGGCCGATCAGCCCGCCCAGGACGGCGAGCAGGGCCAGCAGCCAGCGGCGGCGCAGGGCGGGGCTCATAGCGTGATATCCTCGGGACGCACCTCGAGGCATTCGTCCTGATCCTCCCACACGACGGCCGGAAAGATCTCCAGCAGCAGGGGCACCAGATCATGCGCGGCTTCGGCGAGCAGTTCCTCCACCTTTTGGGCCGCGTTCTCGAAGGCGGATTCGTAGTTCCGGGATTTGCGCCGCTGCTTGTCGTCCCAGTGCGCCACGTCATGCACGGGCGCATACGTGTCGGCCCATTTGCGAAATCGCGCCTGCAGCGCCGACGGCAATTGGTCGAATGAGATCGCCGTCTCGTTGCAGTGCTGGCAGATGAGCCCGGAGGTCACGACATCCCGGGTGAACAGGGGCAGGAGCGGAGCGCGGCAGCAGACGGCTTCGACATAGCCGGCGGGCATGTTCACCAGGCGTTTCAGCCAGATCTGGCGATCATGGGCGAGCTGGGACCCAAGCCGGTAGGCACCCACCAGCGGATGCGACAGCCGCCAGGCGCGGCCGTGCAACTGGCCCAGGGTCTGCGAGCACCAGCGGGCCAGGCTCAAGTCGTCGAAATCGCGGAAACTCCGGGCATATTCCTGCCAGAGCTTGTCGAGCGGTGATTCTTCCTTCGTGTCGGCCACGGCCTGTTCATAGCGAAGGCGGTGCCGAAAGGCGAGGGAGACCGGGCCCGGAAACGCGCGCTCCGAAATCGGGAAAAAGGCGCAAAGCCGCAGAAATCCCAACCTCGTGAGATGGCCCGAGGCGCCGGAGTGCCGCCGCCTCCAGACCAACCGCTGCGCAGTGCCTCGAAGGCGGCCGCGAGCGGGAGGGCTGCGGCAGACGCTCGAAACTTGGGGGGAGGGAACACCGTCTCGGGCCCTTCCCTTGCGGGAAACGCTGAACTCCGACGCCGTGTTCACCGACCGCCGCAACCCGGGCAACTCCTACAGAATGGCGGCCAAAAAGCGCGTCACTCACGGCTAAAGTACGCCGTTCCTCCATCCGTTCCGCACACGGCATGGGGATGTTCAGATCACATCAAACATATCTATGAATGAGGATGCGACGATTTTTCTAAATATACGTTGACCCTCGCACAGATCACTCGCTACAACACGAGCTGCATTAAATGAACGACCGCACCTACCTACCACCCCAGAGCACGCCGAGCATGGCGCTGCCCGCGATCCAAGATCGCGGAGGGCTGCCCAAGGCTGGCGGTCCGGGCGTTCTGATGCATTCGTTTTTGGTTTCGCGTTGTGCCGAAATGCATGAGGCAACCAGAAAGGCAGGCGGGTAGAAGATTCTGTTGAGAAGAATTTCCAAACCCTGTCTGTCCGATGCAGACAGGGTTTTTTGTTGAGAACATTGGACATCAGTTGGCAGATCAAAACGATATTAGAAAGAGGCGCATGAACTTCGTGAGTGATGCCGCATGAATTGGCGGTTCACCAGATGCAGGATGGCCAAAGTGCCGTCACGGATTCTCCCCGTTTTCACAGACGAAGGGCTTCGGAGGAGGTGTGCCCCAAACACCGAAACGTCCACCGCGAAATGCCTGTGGCCGCAGCGATAACGACCTGCGACGGTGTTTGTTCTTTGTTTGTCCATACAGGGCCCGGGGGCGAGTGCTCCCGGGCCCTTTGATTTTCCACTTTGTGCAGGGGCGTGACCGCTCCGGCTGAAAAATGATCCGTCACCCGGATTCCTCCGGCCCGTCGGGGAGTCCACGCGGAGCGTTCGACGCTCCCGGCGCGGACGCAGCTCGGCAGCGGAAATCCGCATGCGTCATCCCGCTCCGGGATGGCGGCCGGGCAGGCCACCCGGTCCACTGCACGAATACGCCGCGCGCCAGCCGCGCAATCCGGTCTCCAAAACCAGATGAGCCTGGGGCGACACCAGGGCGGCGTGCCAATTTCAGGTTCAAGGGGATGTGGCAGAGAAGTGATGCGCCTGCCTTGCAAGCAGGTCCAAGCCGGAGCGTTACCGGCCGTCTCCACCAATTTCGGGAAGTGTTCCGGCCAGCGGACTGTAACCCGCCGTCATCAAAACGGCCGGAAGCCGACGACTGGAGCGTTACCAGCGCTTCCCACCAATCACACGGATCCGTAGCTCAACCAACGAGAGCATCCCGTTGTCTGCGGGAAGGTTGCGGGTGGAAGTCCCGCCGGGTCCGCCATTTCCCACCACAGGTTCGTGGCTGGTATTCTGCCGGATGGTGTCAAAGTAGCACGGCGGCCTGTTAAGCCGCGTGTCCTGGTGCGAGTCCAGGTCCGGCAGCCAGCTTTTGGAAGGCAGGCCGATACAAGCTGGCGGCACCGGTCCAGAAAACCGGCTTCACGCGACGCGCGAAGGTCGTAGCATTACCGACGCCTTCCGCCAATTTCAGCTCCGGTAGCTCAATCATAGAGCCGCGGACTTCTAAGCCGCAGGTTGCAGGTGTGAGTCCTGCCCGGAGCGCCATTTCAGGACGTATTGTCAGCAGCAGACGGCCGCGCCTGGAACGCGGAGGTCGCAGGTGCAACTCCTGCCGTCCTGACCAATTTTCTCCCTTCCGTAGCTCACAGCAGAGCCCCCGGCCGATAACCGGAAGACCGCGGAGCATCCCCACGCGGAAGGACCAATGTTTCCCCGTGTAGCTGAGGCAGATTAGCGCCTCCCTGAAGAGGAGGAGACGCCGGTGCGATACCGGCCGCGGGGACCAAGTTTGCTCCCAAGGTGTAAGAGATCTGCACGCCGCCCTGCGAAGGCGGAGGCTCGTGGTGCAAGCCCACGTGGGAGCGCCAGATATCAAGTAGGAACGATGAAGGCAGAATGATGAAGTCCAGAAAGTCGGCGCTCTTCCTTCATCATTCTGCCTTCATCGTTCTCACTTTCCTCATGTTGGCCATGGTGTAAGAGCAGCACTCCGCGTTGTGAACGCGGCGGCACGGGTGCAAGTCCCGTTGGCCAACCCAATTTCCGTTCCCGTCGGGGGCGACAACCAGGCCCGGCCTGAAAGGCCTTGAGACCCCAGCCCGGGGCTGCGCCCGCCGGGCGCTGTCCCGGGTCTGGGCCGATAGGGCGATTTTGCACCCTGAAGGGGTGCCAGAGTCTCCAGCACCCCTTCAGGGTGCGGGTTGTTGTTAGGGGGAGTGGCCCGGGGCGTCGCCAGGAGGCTCAGCCCCGGGCTGGGGTCCCGTCAGGGCCTGGGAAGGTGTGATGCGTTACCGCGGCGGGACTCCACGTTCAGGCGGCAGTGATGTTCAACAGCAAGCATGGCGGTCTTCCAAACCGAGTGTCCGGGTGCAACTCCCGGTTGCCGCGCCATCTTCCAAGTTTTCAGTTTTTAGTTGCCAGTTTTCAGCCGCTCCGACGGCTTCCATCTTTGATACCAAAAGCTTTCTTGCGGGAATGGATGGTTCCAAGCCAGGCCTCATAAGCCCGGTCCCGGTGGTTCGATTCCACCTCCCGCTACCATTTTTGGAGTGGCGACGGGTCAAAAGCCTTCGTGGTGAAGCTAAAGGATCCGGCGCGAGGCCAGCATCGGCGGCCAGTTCACTCCCACACAATGCGCTCGAACAGCGCCCGCAGTTTCGCGCCGCGCGCCGGATTCACTTGCGCCGCATGGGCGATGCGGCCGAGCAGATGCGCCCGGAAGTCGCCGGGCACCTCCCGCTGCTGCGAGACGGGTCCAAGCTTCGCGCAGTTGTGGAGGACGGCCTTGAGCCTGTCGAACTCGCGGCGCGGAGGGTTGGCACGCTCGTTCAGCACGATTCCCGCCGCGTGCTGACAAACGCCGGGGCGCATCAGTCGTGTCTTGCGCGTGTGGACCTCGAAACCTTCTTCGAGCGCGATCACACATACCCGGTGGCAGAACCGTTCCGCTTGGCGCACGAAGTCCCTGTCGCCAGAGAACACCATGTCGTCGGCGTATCGGGTGTAGTCGGCACCGGCTTGGGCCGCCAGTCCCGCCAGGCGGCAGTCGAGACGATGCGCGGCGAGGTTGGCGAGGGCCGGTGATGTCGGTGCGCCCTGCGGCAAGTGGGGCGTTTCAAAGAGTTTTCTCCGGGAGAATGTCTGCGCCGGGCTTGATCTGCCGGGATGGGATGTCAGGACCTTTCCCGGCACGCGGGCGGTGCAGAGGCCCGCCAGCCGCAGGGCGACCGGTTCGGGATAGCCAGCGGTCAGGAACAGTGCGATGACCCGCGCGCGGGTGATGGACGGGAAGAAATCCCGCAAGTCCAGCCGCACCACGATGTGGCGCGCGACATGCGGCGCAACGAAGGAACAGATCGAGCGTCCCGCGCGAAACCCGTGCGCCGCTTCGTGGGGAGGAATCCGATTCAGGATTTCCCGCAGCACCTGCCGCTGGAGCAGCTTCAGCCGGAGCTTCGGCGACTCGATGAGACGGGCACTGCCGTCGCGCTTGGACTGCCAGCGGTAGTGGTAGTGTCCGAGACGCGGACTGGATTCCCTGGCGTTGCGGAGTTGGACGTCGGCAAACCATTCGAGTTCGCCAAGGGTCACATTCAGCCAGCGGGCCAACTCGGCTGGCAGGGTCAGTGCCGGCAATCGCCAGGTCTCCGGCGCGCCGCTCGCCGGACACATTTTCGCAGCGAATGCTTCACCGACGAACTGCAGCCGGCCTTCGAAGACCGCTCGGGCAAAAGCCGGATGGAACTGAAAGAGCCGGGCCACCCGCATCAACCGCGGACGGGTTCCTTCGCCGACCTGGGCTAGGATCTCTTTCAGTATCGGCGTCAGCCACCGCGGGCACCGGCCCAACGCGTGACGCATCCGCGCATTCGCCGCAGCAGCGGTGAGCGGACCGGCCAGCAGCACTTGAGCGAGCTTTCGGGCGGCACTGGCGGTCGGCGACATGCAAGCGCGGGACGATGCTCCAACGCGTCCGGTCCTGCGTGACGTGGCGTCCGCCTGGCGGACTTGGCGTCGCGCGGTGTGATGTGTCGGTGCCGAATTGCCCCGGGGTAACCCCGGAGAGGCGAAGCGCGAACGAATCGTCTTCACCGGCTTGGAGCATCGCCCGCACGGGGCCTTTAACACAGCGCCTCGACCCAGCCCAAGAAATTCAGAGCGTGTCTTCAATCAGGCGCTTACGCATCGCGAGCTCGAGCGGCAGAGCTGCGACCCTCTAGGCCGTAGCCATGCGATAGAATTTTCTGGGGAGCGCACGCGCCTCGCGTGCCGGCCGGGGCGCCCTCGCCCCGGCCCCCTGCGCGTCACTGCTCACGGAATAGTGGGGACTCCACACGCCCTGCGCGGACGGCGAGGGCTTGTCGCGAAGCGACACATCCCACTTGCAGTTCTGTTTTCCCGTCCGCTGCACGCGAGGCGCGTGCGCTCCCCAATTCAACTGCACGGCGTGGTCAGGGTGCGAGTCCCTGGCGATGCACCAGTTTCCGCTTCCGTAGCCCAAGGCAGAGGCCGCCGGCTCAAGTCCTGAACAGCGCAGGGGCGGCTCCTGCCGCAGGGACCCGACGCATCCGTGGTGAAATTATCCTCACACTCCGCTTCGAACGGAGAGATTGCAGGTGGGAATCCTGCCGGATGCACCAGTTTTTGCCGCGGTAGCCCAATCGGGAGAGGCGTCCCGCTCAGAACGGGAAGGTTGAAGGTTCGAATCCTTCCCGCGGCACCATTCTTTGGGAGTTTTGAATTCCGAGTTGAGAACTCCCGCGTCCGCCAACTGAAAACTCATAACTCAATACGGCCCCCATGACCCTCCTCCACCAGTCCATCGTCCTTGTCCTCAACCGCCACTGGCAGGCCATCAACACTCGCACGCCGGCCGAGGCATTTTGCCAGCTGGCGACCAGCGCGGCCACTGCGCTCGACGTGAGCGGCGACGCCATCCGCCCCGTGACGTGGACCGAATGGCTCGGGCTGCCGGTGCGCGACGGCGACCGCGCGGTGCAGACCGTGCGCGGCCCGGTGCGCGTGCCGACCGTCATCGTGGCGGTGAATTTCGCCCGCGTGCCGAAGCGGCGTCCGTCGCTCAGCGCGCGCAACATCCGCGAGCGCGATGGCAGCCGCTGCCAATACACCGGCCGCCTGCTCCGTCCTGACGAGGGGAACCTCGATCACGTCGTGCCCCGCAGCCGCGGCGGCCGCGATACCTGGGAGAACCTCGTCTGGGCCGCGCGCGAGGTGAACACCCGCAAGGGCAACCGCCTGCCGCACGAGGCCGGACTCAAGCTCCTCCGGGCGCCGAGCGCGCCGAAGGAACTGCCGGTCACCGCGCTCATCCGCAACCCCCACGGCGTCGCCGAGTGGGATCTGTTTCTCAGTAAGTAACCGAAACCCGTAGCTGCCGAACTTGGCGGCCACGCATCCAAGAAAGGAGTCCGCCATGCTCAAGCACAAGCCCACCCTCCGTTATCACGCGCAGCTTCTGTTCCGCCGCAGCTACAAGCCGGGGCGGACCACCGTGCTGCATCTGCGTCCGCGAGCGCCCGTCGCACCGCGGATTCGTCCGCTGGCGCTCAACCCGGCCTGCGCGCCGGAGGGAGCGCTGGCACTGCCGGAATCCACCTAAACATCGAGACATCCTCGGGGTGGTGGAGCGGTTGGCCGTTCCACCACCCTTTCATTTTGCGATGGGCGGCTCGTCGTCGTTTATCGCACCAAATCAAGGGGTGGTTGCTCACCGTGAGAGAGCCTCCGGACGCAAGTTCGGTGAATGTCGGGTTCGACCCCCGCTCGCGTAACCCCACACGACGGCATCACTTGTCCATCGCGTTCATTCGACGGGCCGAAGGGCCTGGGTTATCTAGGGTAAGCTCCGCGCAAGCGAAGCGAAGGGTTCAAATCCCACTCCGCCCTCGTGGCGGTGTTCCCAGCCTACAACTTGTCCGTCCCTTGCTTTTCGCGGCGGGTCGCAGAATTGGGTTATCGTTTGATTAACGCCAGGTCGCCGGTTCGAATCCGGCCTCCGCTCCCAAGTATGGCGGAGTAGCTCAGCGGTAGAGCGGGAATCCCCAGTTCAATCTTTATCCGCCGCTTCACATCAACCTCTCAATTGAACCGGCCCGCGACATCCAATGCGGAGCCACCCATCGGAGCACCGGCCCGGATGCGCAGCGTCAACGCCGTCTGTCCGGGCTGGTGCTTCGGCAATGTCAGCAATGCACTCACCACAACCCCCAACCGTGGAGGCCGTATGGCAAATCGCATCCAGGAATCACAGCATTCAAACTTCGAAATCATCAGCAAACGCCGCAAAGGTTTCCCGTCCGAGACGCAGGTGAAGCGTGGCGTGCGCGTCGTACACGTGGACAAGGAGTTGATCGAAAAGCTCGGTCGCAACGACCTTTGCCCCTGCGGTTCGGGACGGAAATTTCCGCGCCTGCTGCCTGCGTTCGGGACGTTTCGACGGTTCCCTGCGGAACTACTTCTTTCCGCGAGTAGCTCCTCGCCAAGCAGCTTCACCAGAAAGCTGGTGCCCGCATAGGCCCTCATCGCCGCGCCTTCAGGACAAGTGGCGACAGTTCGACCCGAGAGCGCGGTGTGCGCAAAACCTCCTCCAGGAGTTCGTCAATGCAAGATGTACGATTTCCAGCGTCGGCTCCTCCACCGGCGGGCTGAATGATCCAGAGCGGTTCTCCATTGTCCGTCACCCGCACACTCTGGCCGGACCGAGTCCAGCGCTTCACCTGGGTCGGGTGGCGGCCGAGCTGTCGGAGGCCGATGGTTTTCATGTATCAGACGGTGCTGGCTGACACTGGCTTGATCAATCCTGCAGAGCCAGAAACCGCCATTCCACTTTGCGTTGAGCCGAACGCAGTGGGTTATCGAATTAAAATCGAAAACAACCCACGCGGTCTCTTGTTCGCCGTTCCCACCCGCAACCCCAAACCCTCAAACCCGAAACATTCCATGGCCACCAACTACTCCCGACTCTTCTCCCGCCGCTCCACGCCGCAGTCGCAGCCGCTCCCCGGCTCGGCCCAGGTGCCGAACTCGGCCGGCGGCTTCGCCTGGGCCGTGGACGACTGGCAACGGCTCGACCGTTTCCTCGTCCTAGGCGCCGAGGGGGGAACCTACTACGTCGCTGAATCCGACCTGGTGAAGCAGAACCACCACGCTGTGGTCCGCTGCATCCGCGCCGACGGCACGCGCGTGGTCCGCCGCCTCGTTGAAGTCAGCGACAGCGGACGCGCCCCCAGGAACGATCCGGCGATTTTCGTCCTCGCTCTGGCCACGGCGCACGGCGACGAAGCCGCGCGCGCCGCCGCCTACGCGGCGCTGCCGCAGGTCTGCCGGACCGGCACGCACCTGTTTCACTTCGCGGAGTACGCCAACGCGCTTCGCGGATGGGGACGCGGCCTGCGCAAGGCCGTGGCCCGCTGGTATCTCGATCGCGATCCGCGCGACCTCGCGTTGCAGGTCGTGAAGTATCAGCAGCGCGACGGCTGGTCGCACGCGGACGTCCTCCGCGTCGCACACCCGCGGCCGGCGGACCGCGAGCACCAGGCGATTCTTCGCTGGGTACTGACCGGTCCCGACGCCCTGGACTTCCGCATCGTGAAGCGCCGTGTCCACGGCGTGGAGCGCGAGATGACCTACGCGCCGGTGGGCGCCCTGCCGCCGCTCCTCGAGGCTTTCGAGACGGCGAAACGAGCCACCACTGCCGGCGACGTGGTGAAGCTCATCCGGGACTTCAACCTGCCGCGTGAGGCCGTCCCCACGCAGTGGCTGAACGACGTCGCGGTGTGGGACGCCCTGCTCGCGCACATGCCGCTCACCGCGATCATCCGCAATCTCGGCAAGATGACGAACCTCGGCCTGTTGAAGCCCTTCAGCGTGGCCGCGAAATTCGTCGTCCAGCGGCTTACGGATGAGACCGCGCTACGCCGCGCCCGCGTGCATCCGCTCGCGGTGCTTCTCGCCCAGCGCACCTACGCCCAGGGCCGCGGCGACAAGGGGTCTCTGAAGTGGACCCCGGTCCCGCACCTCGTGGACGCCCTGGACGCGGCGTTCTACGCGGCGTTCCAGAACGTCCAGCCGGTGGGCCGTCCTCTGCTGCTCGCGCTCGACGTGAGCGGTTCGATGGTCGGGAGCCGCATCGCCGGAACCTCGCTCGCCGCGCGTGAAGCCAGCGCCGCCATGGCACTGGTCACCGCGGCGACCGAGCCGGAGGTCCACATCGTGGGCTTCACCGACGGCCTCGTGCCGCTCGACATCACGCCGAAGCAGCGTCTGGACGACGTGCTGAAGCGCATCAGTGACCTGCCGTTCGGGAGCACCGACTGCGCGCAGCCGATGCTCTACGCCCGGCGCGAGCGGCTGCGGGTCGCCGGGTTCGTGACCTTTACGGACTCGGAGACGTGGGCCGGTAACATCCATCCGTCGCAGGCACTGCGGGACTACCGCGGCGAGTTCGCGCCAGACGCCCGAGCCGTCGTGGTCGGCATGACTTCGAACGGCTTCACCCTCGCCGACCCGGATGATGGCGGCATGCTGGACGTCGTCGGCTTCGACGCCGCCGCGCCCGCGGTCATCGCGGATTTCCTCCGGTCGTGAGATCGGAGAAACGCCAAGGACACCACGCCGGCAGGGGCGACAGCTCCTGCCGGCACTTTCCCTTTGAACAGCCAACCCATCACGTCTTTGAGCCGTTTCATCCAAACACGTTTTGACAAAACGCGTTTGGATGAACTCCGCTCCCTGACCGCGCTTGCCGACGAACTCGACGCCAAGCTTCCGCTCTACCCCACCCCCCCCGCAACGCCACCGTGGCCCGCCGCCTCTTCGTCCGCCAAATCCGATCCAAGCCCCCGGAAGGCTTTCAAGTGCACACGCCAGCCGATCTTTATGCCTTGAACGGCTAAAACACCATGGGCACCTCCCGCGACCATTTCGTGAAGTATCCCCGCACGCCGCATCTTTTCGGCTCAAAGGGGGCGGACGACGACAAACACCTTGGCCGCCGCGCCTCCGAATCGTTCATCGCCAACCCGTCGCTCGTCGTGGAGGAGAAGTTGGACGGCACCAACGTGGGTCTCCATTTCACCATCGCCGGCCGCATGGTCCTCCAATGCCGCGGCCACGAGATCACTGAGGGCATGCACCCGCAGTATGACCTCTTCAAGCAGTGGGCCTCTGTGAAACGGCCCGTGCTGGAGACGATGCTTACCGACCGTTTCATCCTCTATGGCGAATGGCTCTATGCCCGCCACTCCGTCCATTACCGCGCCCTGCCGCACTACTTCTTCGAGTTCGACATCTGGGACAAGGACGTTGGCTGCTTTCTCGATCTCGCCACCCGGCTGCGGATGCTCGGCGGCACCGGACTTTCGACTGTGCCCGTGCTCCATCGCGGTTCCGCGTCCTTGGAAACACTCCGCTCGCTCCTCGGTCCGTCCGCGTTCGACAGCGTGTTCGAAAACCCGTTGACCCGCCGTACCGATAATCTCATGGAAGGCCTCTACATCCGCACCGAGGCCGCCGGCCGGGTCACCGCTCGCGCCAAACTCGTCCGCCCCGAGTTCGTGGAGAAGGTGAAGCAAAGCGAGCACTGGCAGCATCAGGCGATGGTGGCGAATCTGTTGACGGAAAGGACCGCGATTTGGATGTAAGGAGAATCTGTCGTGCAATCACTCGCCGCCCGACAAGCGACCCGCATGAGCAAATGGTCCGACATAAGTCTGGCACCGGATTTGAAGATCATTTTCTGGGCCGAATCCCAGCCGTGGGCGCGCGCCATGGCGGCGTGCCAGCAGGACATCCATTGGCACGCGGAAGGTGATGTCTGGACGCATACCCGCATGGTTTGCGGCGAGTTGGAACAGCTGGAGGAATGGCCGGCGCTGGACCGGGCCGACCAGTTGAAGCTGCTCTTCACCGCGCTGCTCCACGATTCCGGCAAACCGGCCACGACGCTGTTCGATCCGGACACCGGCCGGACACGTTCGCCCAAGCACGCGCTCGTCGGCGCGGAGATCGCCCGGCGCGTGTTGCGTGAGTTGCGCTGCGATCTGGCCGTGCGAGAGGAGATCGTCGCGTTGGTCCGCTACCACGGTCGGCCACCGTATCTCCTGGAGAAACCTCAGCCCGAACACGAAATCATCTCCCTTTCCTGGCTGACGAACCATCAGTTGCTCCACCTCTTTGCCCTGGCCGATACACGCGGCCGGAAGACAGCCGACATCGGAAAGAACTCCCGCACCGAGGAGAACCTGAACCTTTGGAAACTCCTCGCGGAAGAGCACGGTTGCTACACGCATCCCTACGCCTTCGCCAACGACCAAGCGCGGTTCCTCTACTTCCGAGACCAGTTGAGCAGTCTCCATTACGTTCCGCACGAGGCACCACGTTGCACCGTCACGCTGATGTCAGGGCTGCCTGCCGCCGGCAAGGACACCTGGCTGGCGACCCATCGGCCGGAGCTGCCGGTTGTTTCCCTCGACGCCATCCGCACCGAGTTGGACGTGGATGCCACGGACAACCAGGGCGGTGTCATCCAATCGGCCCGTGAACAGTGTCGCGGGCTCTTGCGCGGGGGCCGGAACTTTGCCTTCAACGCCACGAATCTCACCCGCCAGATGCGCCGCCGATGGATTGATCTTTTCTCGGACTACAACGCACGGATCGAGATCGTTTATCTGGAGCCGCCTCTGGAGGCGATCCTGCAGCGGAACCGCCAACGCGCCGATCCCGTGCCTGAGAAGGTCGTTCTCCGACTGGTGGAAAAACTGGAGCCGCCCGCAATCACCGAATGCCACCAGCTTGTCGTCACCGAGCATCAAATCACGAGGAACCGGGTCAGAGGCGTATGCTCTCCGGAACAAAGCAATGCTCATTCCGCACCCGCCGGGAACAGGTCCAGGAAGTAACTCCCCGCCGCGTCGGCCGGGAAGCCGAGGCGGACCGCGCCCTTGGGCGTGTCCGATGCCAGCAGTCGCCGTTTCAACAGCGCACCGGTGAGGGTCTGACCGGTGCGCGGCGAAACGCCGGCGATGCGGGTGACGTCACCACGGGCAATTTCGCCGTGCAGGAAGGTGTCCCGCAGCACGAGGGCGGCACCGGAAGGAAGCTCGCCAGCGGACTCCTCCCTCTCGGCAAAGGCGACAATGCGGCGTTGCACCCCTTCGAAACCGAGCAGTTCACGCATGAAGTCGAGCTGATCGAGCGCGGTTTGGAGCACGAACTCGCACCACTCGTCGAGGCGGCGGTTAGAATTTCATCGGGCGGATCAGTCCGGCCACCCCACGCCGCGTGACGGGATGCCCTATGCCTCGGAGCCGTTCCGCTCGGCGAAGACGCCGAGACCCACACGCGGGACGCGTATGCTCCCCATTGAAGAAACCTTGCCGCATGGGCGCAGCTCAGACCCAAGGTTGTCACCAAATTCAGCCTCAGCTAATGAGCGCAGTCTCAAGACTATTTGGACCAACAAAGAACAGACACCGTCCGGTCGTGTCGTGTCGGCTTCGCACCAGAAATGAATACATGACATGAACACGAACCAGACCCACCCGACCCTCCCGATCCACGCGACCGGCGAGGCCACCGGCTTCATCCCGGCGCCGGGCGACCAGGGCAAGCCCATCACCGTTATCGGCACCCACGCCATCCGGTCGGGCTTCGACGCCACCTGCCTGCGCCAGGCGCTCAATTCGCGCGGCGCGCCGGGCGTCACCGATCTCGTGCTCAATCCCGACGCGCATGCCGGCTATGGCGCGCCCGTGGGCTGCGTGATGGTGTCGCCGTCCCACATCTATCCCGGACCCGTGGGCGTGGACATCAAGTGCTCGATGAGCTTCCTCCAGCTCGATCTGCCGGGCGACCAGCTCGCCGACAAGCCGCTGCGCCGCGCGCTCATCAACGCCATCGTTCAGCGCACGCCGACCGGTCCCGGCCGCGGGCAGCGTTCCGTCCGCAACGGCCGCAAGATCGGAGATGAACTCGGCTTCTTCGCCGTGACCGAGGGCGCTTCGCCCGCGGTCTGCCATGCGCTCGGAATTCCGCCCGGGTGGGCGGCGCGCTGCGAGGACGCGGCGCACACCGGCCACGACGACACGAAGGATGCGCTTGGGCTGCGCCTGCAGCGTCTGCTCGATACCGGCGCCTTCCGCCATTTCGGCGAGAAGATCGGACAGCTTGGCTCGTATGGCGGCGGCAATCACTTCGGCGAGTGCGAGGTGGTGCGTGTCGCGGACGACGACCGCGCCCGCCGCATCGCCGCTGTGTTCGGCCTGCGCGACGGCTGCGCCGGCTTTCTGTCGCACTGCGGTTCGCGCGGCTTTGGATTCGCGCTGGCGCAGGGCCAGTTCCGCGCGCTGCAGCGCAAATTCGCCGACTGGTCCATCCCGCTGCCGGGCGGCGACCGTGAGCTGGTGTATGCGCCGCTGGGTTCGCCCGAGGCCGACGCCTACCTCGACGACCTCGCGCTCGGCGCGAACTTCGCCACGGTGAACCACCTGCTCATCAACGCGCTCGTGTTGGAGGCTTTTCAGGAGGTTCTCCCCGGCGTGCGCGGCGAACTGGTGTATTTCATCAGCCACAACATCGCGCGCCGCGAGCTCACGCCCGATGGACACGGCGGGTTCGGCGGCGAGGCCTGGGTGCATCGCAAGGGCGCGACGCGCGCGTTTCCGGCCGGACATCCGGCGCTGGCGAACACGCCGTTCGCGGACACCGGGCATCCCATTCTGCTGCCGGGGAATCCGACCGCGGGCAGCGCCATCCTGGTCGCCGACGCCGGCGCGGCGCTGAGCCATTACTCGGTGAACCACGGCGCCGGCCGCGCCATGGGCCGCAAGACCGCCGACCGTACGCTCGACCAGCGGGCCGTGGACGCCGAGTTCGTCGCCCACGATATCCTGACCAACTGCCGCCAGTATCCCAAAGACGAGGCGCCCGCCGCCTACAAGGACTTCAACACCGTGCTCGATTCGGTGAAGAAGGCCGGACTGGCGAGCGAAGTCGCGCGCCTCCAGGCCCGCTTCGTGATCAAGGACGCCGACGCGAGCAACAACGGGGCGGCGTGACTTTGTTGCGGGGGTGGGGAGTGGCCTCAGCCGGAAATCGCCTTGACCACACCCCAAACCCGCCACGAACGTTTCAAAGTATCATCAGCAACAAGCGGCTCCTCCGTTCTTCGGCACTGCATCCGGCCCAGGCAACCGAAGGGGAGCGCCCATTCCAAATCCGACATATTATGGCAGACATCGAAGGCATCGTCGTCGAGTTGACCACGGGCTCCCAATCGTGGGCCGGCACCGACAATCACCTCTATCTCGGCGTCGTGGGCACCCAGGGCGGACGGGAGTTCAGTCTGGACGTCTCCGGCTTCAACGACTTCGAGGCCGGCAGCAAGGTGAACTACGTGATTGGCAAGGAATTCCCCCTGGCCCTGCCCGGCCCCGAGAAGAAACCCATCACTGCGCCCGCAAGCCTCACCGGCGGCAGCAAGATCAGCCAGCCTCACGTCACCCATGTGTATCTCCGCAAGCAAGGCCTGTTGACCGAGGCTTCGGATGACGCATGGCAGCTTCAGGGCGCGCGCGTCTGGTTGATGAACGCCTCCGATCCGACGCAAATCTGGGAAGCCCGCGGCCCGCTGACCTTGAGCCTCGAGGATGGCCTCCAGGTCTGGCTGTCCTCCGATTGGAGATAACCGGCGTTGGATTCCCGGACGGGTCTGGGGCATTCTCCCCGGGAATTCTCGGAACATGATGCGCCTTCGATGGAGTTTCCGCAGGTGTCGCACCGCCTTTTTGTGGGTGGTGTTGACGCTGGCCGCCCTGACCCCCCGGCTCCACGCGGCGCCGCGGGTGGACTTCAATCGTGAGGTACGTCCGCTGCTTTCCGACACCTGCTTCGCCTGTCACGGACCCGATGCCAGCAAAGTGAAAGGAGGACTCCGCCTGGATGATCGGGACCGGGCGTTGCAGGCGGCAAAATCGGGAAAGGCCGCCATCGTCCCGGGCCAGCCGGACGCCAGCGAGTTGATCGCGCGGATCGAAACGGCGGATGCCGACGACCGGATGCCTCCCGCCGAGTCGCACAAGGTGCTGACCCCGGCGCAAAAGGATCTGCTGCGCCGATGGATCGCCGAGGGCGCGGAGTATCAGGGGCATTGGGCGTATCAGCCGCCCGTCCGGCCGCAGGCTCCAGACGGCCCGGCGGCGATTGATTTCTTCGTCCGGGAGCGTCTGAAGGCCGAAGGCTTGAGGCCGGCGCCCGAGGCGGATCGCCGGACGCTCCTCCGGCGCCTGTCCTTCGACCTGACCGGCCTCCCGCCCACCCCGGAGGCGGCGGACGCCTTCGAGAAAGACGCCGCCCCCGATGCCTATCGCCGCCGGGTGGAGGAACTGCTGGCGTCGCCTCAATACGGAGAACGCATGGCCCTGGGCTGGCTCGATGTGGTGCGCTTCGCCGACACCATCGGCTACCATTCCGACACGCCCCGCAACATCTGGCCCTACCGCGACTACGTCATCCGCGCCTTCAACCGCAACCTGCCCTTCGACCAGTTCACGCGGGAACAACTGGCGGGTGACCTGCTTCCCGATCCGACACTGGAACAGCGGGTCGCCTCGGGATTCAACCGGCTGCTGCTCACCACCGAGGAGGGCGGAGCCCAGCCCAAGGACTACGAGGCGCGGTATCTCACCGACCGCGTCCGGGCCGTGGGTACGGTGTGGATGGGACAGACGATCGGCTGCGCCCAATGCCACGACCATAAATTCGATCCCATCGGCACCCGCGACTTCTACGCCATGGGCGCCTTCTTCGCCGATGTCGCCGAACCCATCGTGGGCGCCCGCGAAGCCGGGATGCTGGTTCCCAGTGCGGAGCAGGCCCCGATCCTGGCCCGTCATGAGCAGGCGGTTGCCAATCTGCAGCGTGAATTCGAAGGACCCCATCCCGAACTGTCCGCAGCCTTCGATCAGTGGTGCGCCGCCCAGCGGGCCCTCGTGATCACCGAAGCACAATGGACCGCACAGCCTCCGGCATCGGCCGCGGCGGAAAGCGGCGTCCCGCTCACGGTCCGGGACGATCATTCCGTGATCGCCGGTGGGAAGAATCCTGATCGGGACACCTACACGCTCCGATTCCCCCAGGCCATCGAACGGCTGGCCGGTCTTCAACTCGAGGTGTTGCCGGACGATTCCCTTCCCTCCAAGGGGCCGGGACGCGCCGGCAACGGCAATTTCGTCCTGACCGAAATCCAGGCCCGCATCGAAGACGCCAGCGGCGCGGCGCGGCCCATTTCGTTCGTGGCACCTCGCGCCACCATCGAGCAGGGAACGCTTGCCGAGAAGCATCCGGACGGGCGGTGGACGGCCTCCAGTGCGGTGGACGGCGACACCCGGGATGCCTCCATCGGCTGGGCCATTCTACCCGAGGTGGGCAAGCCGCACCGGCTTCGGCTCAGCGTGTCCGGCCCCGAGGCCGTGCGCCCCGGCGAGACGCTCGTCGTGGAACTGCGCCAGCAACACGGCAGCGGCCACAATCTGGGGAAGTTCCGGATTCTTCTGGCGAAGGATCCCCTCGTCGCCTCGGCATCGCTGCAACGATTGCCGGCGCCGTCCGTCGCGGCCGCATTGAAGGATCCCGCGGCCAAGGACAACCCCGACCTGCGCCAGACGCTGTGGAATGCCTACCGCGACGAAGGACCGGAGCTGGCGCCGCTCCGCGAACGGCTCACCCAGGCTCGGGAAGCCAAAACCGCCTACGAGGCGACCGTGCCGCGATCCCTGGTCACGGTCCGGGCGGAAAAGCCCCGCGTGGTGCGGGTGCTGCCGCGGGGCAACTGGATGATCGAAACCGGCGAGGTGATGTCCCCCGCCCTGCCCGCCTTCCTGCGCGCGCCGGCCGAAGACTCCGGGCGGCCGCTCACCCGCCTGGATCTGGCGGAATGGCTGGTCTCAGACACCAATCCGCTGACCGGGCGGGTGGTGATGAACCGCTTGTGGCGGCAGTTCTTCGGCGTCGGGCTGTCCAAGGTCGTCGAAGACTTCGGCGCCCAGGGCGAGCCGCCCTCGCATCCCCGGTTGCTGGACTGGCTAGCCTGCGAATTCCGGGACAGCGGATGGGATCTCAAACACATGGTCCGGCTGATGGTGTTGAGCGACACCTACCGCCAGGAATCCCGGGCCTCCCGCGAACTGCTGGCGCGGGATCCCGACAACCGCCTGCTGGCCCGCCAGGGCCGCTGGCGGGTGGAGGCGGAACTGGTGCGCGACCAGGCGCTCTTCGTCGCCGGCCTGCTCGCCCCCGACATCGGCGGTCCCAGCGCGAAGCCGTATCAGCCGGAGGGCTACTGGGAGAACCTCAACTTTCCGGTGCGCGCCTACGAAGCCAGCGCGGGCGACCACCAATACCGCCGCGGGCTCTACACCTGGTGGCAACGCTCGTACGTGCATCCCAGCATGCTCGCCTTCGACGCCCCCACCCGCGAGGAGTGCGCCGCAGAGCGGTCCCGATCCAACATTCCCCAACAGGCGCTGGTGCTGCTAAACGATCCCACCTACGTGGAGGCCTCCCGCGCGCTGGCGACGCGCATCCTCCGCGAGGCGCCGGACTCTGACGCGGCGCGTCTCGAATGGGCCTGGCGACAGGTGGTCTCCCGCGCGCCCACGGACGGCGAACGGACCACGCTGCGGCGCTTGTTGGAAAAGCATCAGGCGGAATTCCGATCCGATCCCGGCGCCGCGGCGAGCCTGCTCCAGGTCGGCGCCCGGCCGCCGCCGCCGGACTTGGACGCCGCGACGCTGGCGGCCTGGACCAGCATCGCCCGCGCCCTGCTCAACCTTCACGAGACCATCACCCGGGCCTGAACCGACCATGACAACGTCCCCTCTCGACGAGTTCCGCCAGTTCCAGTGCCAGCGGCAAACACGCCGCGTCTTCCTCGGACGCGCCTCCCAGGGCGTCGGCGCGCTGGCCCTGGCCTCCCTGTTGCGTCCGGATCTCATCCGGGCTGCGAGCGCTTCGCCGGCGTCCGACCGCTGGCCCGGCGTGGTCCATCCCCATCATCTGCCGCCCAAGGCCCGCCGGGTGATCTGGCTGACCATGGCCGGCGGCCCATCGCACCTGGAGACCTTCGACCCCAAGCCCAAGCTGGCCGAAATGCACGGCCAGCCGATGCCCGAGTCCTTCACCCAGGGACGCCAGATCGCCCAGTTGCAGGGCCAGAAGCTCCTGTGCTACGGGCCCCAGTTGAAGTTCCGGCGCTTCGGAAAGATGGGCATCGAGCTTTGCGAACTATTCGAGCAACTCGGCTCCGTCTCCGACGAGATCTGCTGGGTACGCTCGATGACCAGCGAGGCGATCAACCACGATCCGGCCCACATGTTCATGAACACCGGATCGCAGATCGCCGGACGCCCCAGCATGGGGTCCTGGCTGGTCTATGGACTCGGCACCGACGCCAGCGACCTGCCGGGGTTCGTGGTGCTGACCTCGCTCGGACGCGGCGGCCAGAATCAGCCGATCGCCGCCCGCCAGTGGGCGCCCGGATTCCTCCCCAGCCGCTTCCAGGGCGTGCATCTCCGCGGCAAGGGGGAGCCGGTGCTCTACCTGGGAAATCCCGCCGGGGTTACCCCCGCCCGCCAGCGCGACGTGGTGGACACCGTCAATGACCTGAACCGGCAGCACGACGCCGTGGTGGACGATCCGGAGATCGCCACGCGCATCGCCCAATACGAGATGGCCTTCCAGATGCAGGCCAGCGTGCCCGAGCTCATGGATGTCTCGAAGGAACCGAGGAGCGTGCTGGACCTCTACGGCTGCCAGCCCGGCGACGGATCATTCGCCTCCAACTGTCTCCTGGCCCGCCGCCTCGCCGAGCGGGGGGTGCGGTTCATCCAGCTCTATCACAAGGACTGGGACCATCATGGCGGCGTGAAGCAGGGCGTGGAGTTCAAGGCCCAGGAAGTGGACCGCGCCTGTATGGCCCTGATCACCGACCTGAAACAACGGGATCTGCTCCGTGACACCCTGATCGTCTGGGCCGGCGAATTCGGCCGCACCCCCATGAGCCAGGGCGGCGACGGACGCGACCATCACAATGCCGGATTTACGATCTGGATGTGCGGCGGCGGAACGCGTGCCGGCACTATTTACGGCGCCACCGACGAGTTGGGATATGCAGCGGTCGAGAATCCGATCGAGGTGCACGATCTGCACGCCACCATGCTCCATCTCCTGGGCATCGAACACACCCGTCTCACCGTGAAGTTCCAGGGCCTCGATGCGCGGCTCACGGGCATCGCGGGCCGGGTCGTCCCGGACCTGGTCGCGTAGCGGAGGAATTTCCTCTTCTGAAAGGATGAAAGGTGGGGGAAGGACGAAGTAAAAGGCACCCGCCCCTGACCACGGCGTCCGCGAAGCCACGGTTGAAAACCGACCCCCCGTCCTTATTCTGTCCGTTGTGGATTCGCTCGTCGAACAGGTGATGGCTTCGCCGCGGCTGCCCGAGATCGTGGACGATCTGCGGGCGCGGCTCGCCGCCGAGCGCGCCGCCCGCCGGAAGTTCTACGAAGAAATTGGCGACGGCGAGAAATGGGAGTTCATCAACGGCGAGGCGGTCATGCATTCGCCCGATACTGTGCGGAACATGGCGATCCGCTCCTGGGTGGAACGTCTGTTGGGAGCCTACGTGGACGCGCACGGGCTCGGAGCTGTCCTCTCCGAAAAAGGCCTCTGCGTCTTTCCCCGCAACGACTTCATGCCGGACGTTCTGTTCTACGCCACTGGCAAAGCGGCGTCGCTCAAACCCACGCAACTCAAGTTGCCGCCGCCGGACCTCGCGGTGGAAGTCCTCTCCCCTTCAACGGCCAAGCGGGATCGCGGCGTGAAGTTCGAAGACTACGAGGCGCATGGTGTCGGCGAGTATTGGATCGTGGATCCCGACCGTGAGGTTATCGAACAGTACGTCCATGCAGCCGGCGGGTTCGTGCCACGCTTGAAATCCGGCAGGGGCGTCCTGGTGAGCGCGGTGGTCCCGGGTTTCCGCGCGCCCGTGCGGGCCTTCTTCGACTCCGCCGCCAATTTGTCAGCGCTGAAAATCCTGCTCGCGACGCGACGCCCGAAACCGTGACTGCCTCCCTTCAGTACGGGGGAAGCAGGCGGCGGAAGCCGTGGAACAGCACCACCACGAAAAAGAACAGGTTTCGAGGCAGAACGCTGGGCCAGCACCAACGGACGGGACGGCCGGCGCCACAGGACAGTGCTTCCGCGAGCCGGTTCAACAGGCGGGGCGAACGCGGCCAGTCCACAAGCCGGTTCCGCCAGTCGGCGGGAATTCCTTCCACACCCACTTCGCCGCCAGCCAGCGAACCGGCAATGGCGGCCACGGTGTCCGTGTCGCCGCCGCAGCGGATGGCGGCGGCCAGCGTGCGATGGAAATTCCCGCGGTGCCGCAGCCAAGCATAGAGCGCCACCGGCACGGTGTGGTAGGCATAGCCGGTGACCCCCTTCGCAAGTCCCAACGAGGTGGCGAAGACTTCCACGCTGTCCCCGCGACTGAGGGAAGTGGCGATCTGGTGGCACGCCGCCAGCCACTCGGGATCACCGGAAACTCTCGCGCAATGGAGGATTGCCTCCGCGTAGGAACCTGCGCGAGAAGGCTCCGACAGCATTTCAGATGGAGTCCGGTCCCCTCCGCCCCTGAGCACGATCCAAGCTGCCGCCTCGGCCACGGCCTGTGCCGCGATCTCCGCGCGCGGATCCAGGTGCGTGAGCCGGGTCGAAGCCCGCACAAACTCCCGCCGACGCACCTCGTCCTCCGCAAAAACGGCTCCGAGGATCGCGCTCCGCATCGCCGGCCCATTGCCGGCGGAATGCACCCCGCTACGCTCCGGCGGCACGCCCAACCAGAGCCGGAGGCATGCACGCGCCGTCGCCAAGCCGACGCCCACAGGCAACGCGAGGAACCACCAACGCAATTTCCAGCCAAGCGAGCGCCGAAATCGTTCCACGTCACCGCCACTCTCCAGCAACGCCTGCGCAGTCATGAAGGCATGCTCCGTATCGTCGCTGACCATGCCATGCCCGAAGAAGAAGCGATGACGCAAGTCGCCCGGCCACCAGCTACGCTGGCGCGCCGGTGAGAGGCCCTCCGCCGGCAAGCCCAACGCGTCGCCCACCGCGCCACCGAGGAGGATTCCCGCCAGATGACTATGCGACACCTGAGTGGAGGCGTGATCCATACTCCTGGGTATTCATTGGATTTCCACGGATTCCCGTTCCGCCAGCCATGCTTTCGGGATGCCCTCACGGCCAACAGCCAAAGCCACGATACCTCCAACAATTGCCGCGTTGGTGTCGCAATCCCCACCGGTTTGAATGGCGGCAGCCAGGGCGGCGGGAAAGTCATCCCTGTGCCGTGCGGCACACCAGACTGCGAAAGGCACGGTGTCAGGCGCGGTTACAGCGGAACCGTTACCAAGCGCCTTGGCGGCATCTTCCGGTGTACACTCCGCAGGAATGGTCTGCGCGAGCTGGATCGTTCGGCGCACACGACCTTCCGGCGTGCAATCGAGAATTCCCGCCCAAAAATCCGCCAGGTCACCCTCCGAATCCTGTCTCAACCTGCCAGCGAGCGCTGTGGCGGCCGCTACCGCAATGGCTCCAGCTATCCCTTCTGGATGCGAATGTGTCACGATGGCCGAAGTTCTGGCTTCCTCCATCACGCGTGCGAGGTCATCCGCAAAGTAGGCTCCCACCGGCGCTACTCGCATCGCTGCCCCATTGCCCATCGAACCTTGACCGCCAAAGGCGTTCGCCGCGGTCGTCTGCCATTTCTCACCGGCGATGATCTGGCGCAGTTGGACGCGCGTCATCCGTCCGTAGCCACGGTCGGGATCGCGCTCAAAGCGTCGGGCGAACCGCCGGGCCAAGGCATCCGGCTCAACGAAGCCGTGAACCCGAAGCGTCTGGACGATGGAAATCGCCATCTCCGTGTCGTCCGTGTGGAACCAAGGCCCGCCCGGCAGATCATTTTCCCGAAGGCGCCGTGACGCACGAGGCGCTTGATACGCACACATCTCGCCAATCGCATCGCCCAGACCAAGTCCGTCAAGTGAGAGCTGAGCTTGCGCGAGACGCTGTGCATGGTCTACGGGCCGGCGCTGGACATGAGTATTAGAACTGGAAGCAAGCATGGCTTGCGCTTGCGCCAACCAGGTCGAGCCAATCCACTTCGTGTCCTGCAGCGGCCCCACGCGCTCCACAGGCCATCCGGCGAAGCGTAGCTCATTGTGCATGGACCAGGCGCGGTCGGTGTTGGAGGAATGAATGATGACAGGACAGACGGGCAGATGATCCGCAAGAAATCGAGCTGCGATTAGGCCGGTGCCCGGGTCACTCGCCACTCCCGGTTGTGGATTCAAATCGTGATCCAGAGAAATCAAGGCGGCCCGGTCGAAGAATTCACTCGCTTCAGCAATGAAGCTGGACGCGTCGGCCCAGACCCGGAGTTCAATGTCCAAACCAAGCGTTCCAGAGGCCCTCCGAAAAGCCTCCGTGCGATCAGGGTGGTCTTCGAGTATCAGGAGGATTCTCATGGTTCAAATGGCCGGCCAGCGTGGAAGAGTTTGAGCCAACGCGGTGGTCCAAGCGGTGACAGATGAATCGGTATTCATTCGTGGAATCCGCACCTGGCCCCACTCATAGCCAGAAGCTGAAACCGCGCTTCTTGAGCTGCTGGTATTTGGGTTCATCGAAGCGGTAAAGGCGGGCGGCGCGGTGGGCGACATCCTGCTGGATTTCCCCGGTGTCCACCAAGAGGTCCATGCCGAGGATCTTCTTCCGGAAATTGCGCTTATCGAGACGCTCTTCGAGCACGACTTCGTAAAGATGCTGGAGCTGGCCGAGGGTGAACCGGGCCGGCAGCAACTCGAAGCCGATGGGTTCATAGCGGACCTTCCCCCGCAGCCGTGCGAGGGCGGTCGCGAGGATCTGTTCGTGATCGAAGGCGAGGCCGGGTGAGTCGTCCACGCCAAACCAGCCGGCTTGACGAGCGTCCGTAGCAGCCTGCGGCCGATGCCCGGCCAGCGGAACGAGTGCATAATAGGCCACACTGACGACGCGTTCGCGCGGATCGCGATCCGGCGCGCCGAAAGTGTAGAGCTGCTCCAGGAAGATACCCTTCAGGCCGGTCTCCTCGGCTAGTTCCCGCCGGGCGGCGTCCTCCAGCGACTCGTCCATCTGGACAAAGCCGCCGGGCAACCCCCACTGGCCTGCGAACGGCTCCAGATCCCGCTGGATGAGCAACACCTGGAGGTCGCCCTCGTCGAAGCCAAAGACGACACAGTCCACGGTCAGCGCCGGGCGCGGGTATCGGTAAGTGTATGGCATCGTGTTTCGGTGACACGAAGATGAATAGTGTCACTAGAACACTAAGTCAAGAATGACCTCTACCCGATGGGGTGCTGATTGAAATCCGGAAGGCCGGAACATGTCCCGGCTTTCGATTCACCGTTGAAGGGGCTGGACACGGATTTCACGGATTCTCACGGAGAGGAAAGGGCACCCTCTCTGTATTCGTCCGTGTTCCTCCGTGAAATCCGTGTCTCGTCCTCCGTGTCTCGTCCGCTCACACCTTCCCCAGCAATTTCAGCAGCGTGCGGGCGCAGAGTTCGGCAAACGGCGGATCGTTGATCGCGCCATCATACTCGATCACTAGAATGTCCGGACGCAGTCCGCCCTTCCACGCGGCAAACAAGGCGGCGTCGGCCTCCGGCCAATGGAACGGCTGGCCCGGGGCGCTGATCACGCTGATGCCCCGGAGCGGCAGGAGGACAGCGACCGGCCCGGTGGAGAGGTTGCACTTTTCCGCCAGAAGGTGTCCCAACCGCTCGTTCTCCTCCGGAGTGGTCCGCATCAGGGTTACCTGGGGATTGTGCTGGTAGAACCGGCGGCCCTTGAACTTTTCCGGAACGCTGGCCGGCTCGCCGAAGTTCACCATGTCCAGGCATCCCGGAGTGAGGATCGCCGGCACTCCCTTCCGGGCCGCCGCTTCGCAGCGCGTGGGCCCCGCCGCGAGCACGCCGCCGACCAGTTCGTCGGCCCACTCGGTGGTGGTGATGTCGAGCACGCCGGAGACCAGTCCGCTCTCGATCAGCGACTCCATGGTCCGGCCGCCGCTGCCGGTGGCGGCAAAGATCATCACCTCATAGCCCGCCGCCTCGAGAATTGGCCGCGCCGCGGTCACGCAGGCGGTGGTGTTGCCGAATTGCGAGGCCACCACCACCGGACGATCCGGCGCCCCGGCCGGCACCCGCGCTTCGATCATGCCGCAGATCGCCCCGGCAGCCTGCGCCAGCAGCGTCCGGGACAACCGGTTCAGTCCCGCCACATCCACCACGCTGGGCATCATGACAAGGTCTTTCACGCCCACGTAGGGCGCCGTGTTCCCGCTGGCGAGCGTGGATACCATCACCTTCGGCACCCCCACCGGCAGCGCCCTCATGGCCGCCGTGCAGATGGCCGTGCCGCCGCCGCCGCCCAGCGAAATCACCCCGGCGATGCGCCCCTCGGCATATAGGCGGGCCAGCACCAAGGGCGCGCCGCGCGTCATCGCCGCAACCGCCTCGCCCCGGTCCCGACGCGCCACCAGGGCCGGCAGATCCGCTCCGGCCGCTTCGGCCACCACCTCGCGCCCGATGTCCGGGGTCACCCGGGGCACCTCCAACGTCCCGACATCCACCAGCAGCGGCGTGTGTCCCCGCTGACGGATGATCTCCGCCACATAGGCGTGTTCCTCCCCCTTGGTGTCGAACGTCCCGAGAACCGCGATGGTGGCCATAAGAAGGACCGACGATACCTTCGGTCGTTCTGACGGGACAGCCCGAAGCCGCCATCCGAGCAGAGCCGATCCCTGTTCCGTTGGCCGAGTGGGGGCCCACCGTGACCCATGCAGATCCGCCCCGCCCGCTGTTCCGGGAACTCTAAGCGGAGTCCGCCCGGTTCCTCGCTACAGAGAATCTCGGCCCTCTTGCCAAAGGCATCGAAGTGTCGCCACGTCCGCGGCTCGGCGTGGTCGTGACACACCACCCCCGAAGCGCCGCATTGGGGTTGCCCACAGCGAGGGCTCGGCCCAAGCGTTTCCGTCTCCCGCGCGACGACCAAGAACCTCTCCGTCGGTTCGCTTTCATACTCCGCCGCGGCCACCGTCCACCGCTCGTCCAGTTGCAACAACCCTGCGAATGCCTTTTCCGCAATCCTCTCCAGTCCATTCCACATCCCCATCCAGCCATGGAAAACAGCGAAGAACCCAAACGACCTCGCCAATTCTCAAGTACCCACGGGAACAAGGCGCTGTTGCGCCTCAAGACTCCCTGGCGCAACAACCATTGCCACCATTTCTTCACCCAGCTTACTTCCAACTTACTCAAAAACCTCGCCTGCTGTCCGTGAAGAAGCACCTCGAAGAGACAGTAAGCGTCCTTCAGACCCCATCTGGCGGACGTGGGGAGGGACTACTTAGACGGCGGTTCTCGGAAGTGGTCGATAAACCAGGTGCTCTGCTCCGGATCGTCGGCCAGGGAATCAACGAACTTGCGCCGGATATGGGCGCCGCAGCCGACCGGCGCCAGATCGGGGCGTCCGGCCACGATTGAGCCAGAGACGCCGTAGCCATCGCGTTGGAGGTAGCCGCCCTCCAGCAGGCACTGCTTCATCCGGGCCACCACAATCTGGGCCAAAGTAGCCGCCCCCTCCACCCAATCGCTGAGGCGCTGGCGGGAGAATCGGAGGGCCCGCCGGCTGACACAGGCCGGGCACAACCCGCCAAGGACCGAAGTCCGCAGAGCAGGGCGCATTTCCATTTCTTGAATGATGCGGGAAAGTCTCCCGGTCCAGGGGCCAGGGACTCCCGTTTCAAGAGAGCCACGACCCAAGCCGGGGGGGGTGAGTTTCAACGAGCCGTATGTTCAACTGCGGACGACGTGGGGATGAGTTCCGTCGCGCGCGGCTCGCCGGAGGTTTGCCCCCACCAAAATTCCGGGAGTGTCCCCCTCGAGCAAAGCCGGAGGTTTGGAAGGACCTAATGAGCGCTGAGACCGCCGGATGAATCCTCTTGAGGTATCCTCCGGACGCGCAGATAGCGGGCCCCGGAGAATTCCAACGGCACGGGATCCTGCACGGTGATGTAGCGCCGACCGTCCCGCACTTCGTTGGACAACTCCACCACACCGGCTTCGCTCCAACGCAACAGGTCCGCAGAACTCTCCACCCGCCCAACCGTCCCGTCGGTTATCGGTTCCGGATCATCGAAGCTCAGCCTCAGGTAGCTCCATCCCTCCACAGAGACCACCTCGCTGCCGACCAATCCGGGCGCGTTGCCCGCGCGGAGTCCCGCACCGGCAAAGATTCCTGCCCCTGATCCCCGACGGCTGGACAACGCCACGGAACCATCCGAGCTGCCGCCCACACCCGGCAGTCCTCCCGGGAACGACTCTAGTCGCAAGTAATCGTACAGGATCCAGGCGGTCACCCCAGCCCCCACCGGACTCGTCCGCACCACCTCGATCGTGTTCCCTCCCGCCGTGGCCTGCACCGCCGTCGCCGCAAACTCCACCTGCACCACCCCGGCCTGCGTCAACTGCTGCGAATACAGCGGCGTCGCCACCCCCGATCCGTTCCGGAACCGGATTACCATATCGTGTTGCCCGATGCCCGGTTGGGTCACTCCCCCGATCACCGTCGTGCCTCCGGTGAACTCCATCCGCAGACGGAAGCCCGCGCTCGCCGTCACCTGCCCAGGCGCCAGGACAAAGTGCACCCGATTGGTCATGTCCCCGGGAGTGTGAGCCCGCTCCCAAGCCACAGCCGGCTCGTCGTTCGGAACCGTCAGCAGTGCCGTCAGCCCGTTGAATCCCACCGGATACAGCCCTTCGAAATAGAAGTCGTCGTCCCGCGACGGATTGGCACCCGCGTTATACTGCGGATCGCCGGCAATGCGCGTCACCAAACCCGGCGCCAGGTCGTTCCGCCCGTTCTCCGAGCTGAACTCCCCCGTCGGCGCGTACGGCACTTCCCCAGGAACATTGTCCGTGCCGATCTGCCACACCGTGCGGACCACCGCATCGGGCACTTCATTCACCGTCACCGTAAACTGGCCCGTGTCACTCAAGGCCGGTGTTCCGTTGTCCCTCACCTGCACCGTCACCGAATAGACCCCCGGCCCCTGCGCCTCCGTCGGCGTCCAACTCAACAATCCCGCCGCACTCACCGTCAGCCCCGGCGGCCCGCTCACCAGCGAGTACGTCAGCGCCTGCGGTGGAACGTTCGCGTCCGTCGCCTGGAGGTTGAAGCTCAGCGTCGTCAGTTCATCCACCACTCGGTTCCCGGGCGGGGTCAACACTGGCGCAATGTTCAGCCCCTCCACCGCCTCCAGTCGCAAGTAATCGTACAGGATCCAGGCGGTCACCCCAGCCCCCACCGGACTCGTCCGCACCACCTCGATCGTGTTCCCTCCCGCCGTGGCCTGCACCGCCGTCGCCGCAAACTCCACCTGCACCA
>Ga0268299_1001011_pt1 | contig 62671 bp, 50 predicted proteins | sample NOBtaG_FD_193484 | JGI IMG/M metagenome (GOLD analysis project Ga0268299, IMG submission 193484) | Activated sludge microbial communities from bioreactor in Nijmegen, Gelderland, Netherland - NOB reactor | ecosystem: Engineered > Bioreactor > Aerobic > Activated sludge | place: Netherlands...
GGTGCAGGGGTGCAGGGGTGCAGGGGTGCAAGGGTGCAGGGGTGCAGGGGTGCATCGATTGTCGCGGGCGGGTGCAATGGGGTCAGGTCACGAATCTCGACTGGCCACGGGCTAGTGCTCGCTCGCGGTAGCAGCATGCCCCTTCGCGCTGTACTTTCGTGACCTGACCCCAATTCGGTGACCAATTCGGCCCCCGGTGCGGACGGGTGCGGGCGGGTGCTGTCGGGGGCGGGCGGGTTCGGGCTGGTGCGGGAGGGTGCCAGAGCCGAGCCCCGCCAGGCCAGGGCCAGCGCAATGAGGAACGGGACCTGGGCTACGCCGAGCGCGAGGGCCGACCACGTCATGTGCCGCTGGAGCGACTGAAACGGCTGCGCCAGCGCGAACTGCAGCCCGGCGTCGTACATCCGACGGTTCACGCCGCCGAGCCCGACGACGAACATCGGGAGGAACACGTTGTTCATCATCCAGAAGGTCAGCCAGAAATGCCACTTGCCCAGCCGCTCGCTCAGCGTGCGGCCCGTGACGGCCGGGAACCAGTGGTAGATGCCCGCGAAGAGCGCGAACACCGTGCCCGGCGCAACGAGGTAGTGGAAGTGCGCGACGACGTAGTACGTGTCGTGGAGCGTGACGTCACTGGCCGCCAGGCCGAGGGGCAGTCCGGTGAGGCCGCCGAGCCCGAACATGGGCAGGAACGCCAGCGCGAACAGCATCGCCGTGGAGAAGCGGATCGACCCGCCCCAGAGTGACATGACCAGCGACGTGACCAGCACGACGGACGGAATGGAGACGATCATCGTGGTGATCTGGAAGAACGTGCTGAGCGTGGTGCCCATGCCCGTCAGGAACATGTGGTGGGCCCACACCAGCATCGACATCACGCCGATGAAGAGGGCGGCGGCGACCATCAGCCCGTAGCCCCACAGCGCGCGGCGCGTGTGCGCGACGATCACCTCGGCCACGATGCCCATCGCCGGCAGGATGAGCACGTACACCTCGGGGTGCGCGAGGAACCAGAAGAGATGCTGCCAGAGCAGCGGGTTGCCGCCGCCAGCGTAGTTCCGGAGCGGGATGCCGCCGATCACGAGCCCGGTCGGCAGGAAGAAGCTGGTGCCGGCCACGCGGTCCATCAGTTGGAACACGGCCGCGGCCTGCAGCGCGGGGAAGGCCAGCAGGAGCAGCAGCGCCGTGACCAGCTGCGCCCACACGAAGAAGGGCAGGCGCCGCAGCGTCACGCCGGCCGCACGCCCCTGGACGATGGTGGCGATCATCGCCATGGACCCGAGCGTGGCGGATCCGCTCACGAACACCATCGCGACCAGCCACCACGTCTGCCCGCCGGTGGCGAGGATCGCCAGCGGTGGATACGACGTCCAGCCGGAGTTGGCCGCGCCGCCGGGCACGAAGAAGCTGGCGACCATCAGCGCGCCGCCCACGGCATACAGCCAGAATGCCAGCGCGCTGGTCCGCGGCATCGTCATGCCCGGAGCGCCAATGAGCCGCGGGACGAGCAGCGTGCCGAAGCCGCCCGTGGCGAGGGGCACCACGGCAAGGAAGATCATCACCGTGCCGTGCATCGCCACCAGCTGGTTGTAGAACTCCGGCAGCATGATGCCGCCCGGGGCGTTGGCGTCGCCCAGCATCGGCGTCAGCCAGGGGGGCAGGGGCTGGCCGGGCCACGCCAGCTGCCACCGCATCAGCAGCATCAGCACGAACCCGACGAACAGGAAGGTCGACGAGGTGACGGCGTACTGCAGGCCGACCGTCTTGTGGTCCGTCACGCCAACTACAATACCCCGATGACCCGCACCATCCTCGCCGCCGTGTTCGGCGCGGCGCTTCTCGCGATGCAGACCACCACACCCCTCGACGCCCAGTCCCCGGAACCGATCCGTTATACGCTGCGCTTTCCTGCGCCGCAGACCCACTATGTGGATGTGGAGGCCGTGTACCCGACCGGGCGGCAGCCCGCCATCGAGATCTACATGGCGGTGTGGACGCCGGGCTCGTACCTGGTGCGCGAGTACCAGCGCCACGTGGAAGGCGTGACGGCGGAGGCCGGCGGCGCGCCGGTCGCGATCGAGAAGTCGCGCAAGAACCGCTGGCGCGTCACCACGGGCGGCGCGGCGGCGGTGACCGTCCGGTACCGCGTCTACTCGCGCGAGATGACGGTGCGCAACAACTGGGTGGACGCCGGGTTCGCGATGCTGAACGGCGCGCCCACGTTCCTCACGCTGGTGGAGCGCGGCCAGCGCCCCCACGAGGTGCGCCTGGAGCTGCCGCCCACGTGGAAGGGGACCGCCACGGCCCTGATGCCAATCACCGGAGCCGCGCACGCGTACCGCGCGGAGGACTTCGACACGCTGGTGGACAGTCCCATCATCGCGGGGAACCCGGTGACGCGCACGTTCACGGTGGACGGCAAAACGCACGTGCTCGTGCTCGAAGGCGACCCGTCGCTCTTCGACGCCGATCGCGCCGCGGCCGACACGCAGCGGATTGTCGAAGCCGGCCGGCGGGCGATGGGACCACTCCTCTATCCCCACTACTATTTCCTGAACATGGTCGTGGAGACGGGAGGCGGGCTCGAGCACAAGAACAGCTTCCTCGCGATGTCGGGCCGCTACACGACGCGGACCCATCGCAGCTACATGAACTGGCTGAGCCTCGTGGCGCACGAGTACTTCCACAACTGGAACGTGAAGCGCCTCCGGCCTTTCGAGCTGGGGCCCTTCGACTACGAGACCGAGAACTACGTGAAGACGCTGTGGGTGGCGGAGGGCTTCACCGACTACTACGCGGACGTGCTGGTCCGTCGCGCCGGCCTCTCCACGCTCGACGAGTACTTCGACGCCCTCTCCGGCCAGATCGAGGCCGTGCAGACGAGACCGGGACGGCGGGTCACGGCCGTGGACATGGCCTCCTACGACACGTGGATCAAGCAGTACCGCCCGGACGAGAACACGTCCAACACCACGATCGACTACTACCCGAAGGGCGCGGTCATCGCGTTCCTGCTCGACGCGAAGATCCGGAAGGCCAGCGGCGGCACGAAGACGCTGGACGATGCGATGCAGGTGGCGCTGCAGCGTCACGGCGGGGCGAAGGGCTACACGCCGCAACAGTTTTACCAGGTGATGGCCGAGGTGGCGGGCGTCGACCTGAAGGGCTTCTTCGCGAAGGCCGTGGAATCCACCGACGAGCTGGACTACTCCGAGGCGCTGGACTACTACGGCCTGCGGTTCCGCCCGGTGGACCCGCGCAGCGCGCGCGCGTTCCTCGGCGCGACCACGCGGGTGGACAACGGCCGGCTCATCGTGACCGGCGTCCGGCGTGACACGCCCGCCTACGCGGCCGGCCTGAACACGGACGACGAGATACTGGCCATCGACGGCGTCCGCGTGCGCGCCGACGCCCTGGCGACGCGGCTCGAACAGTACCGGCCCGGCGATCGGGCACAGGTGCTGGTCGCGCGGCGCGAGAAGCTGATGCCGCTCGATGTCACGCTCGGAGCGGATTCGGGCCGCCCGTGGCGGCTGGAACTGCGCCCCGACGCGACGGCCGAGCAGAAGGCGAACATCGTCAACTGGCTCGGACAGTAGGACAGGAACCAGGAATTAGGAACTAGGAGGTAGGAGGCAGGAGGTAGGAGGTAGGAGGTAGGAGGCAGGAGGCGGCAGTCGGGACGAATGGAGGGACGAGCGGCGGCTGATGCCAACTTTCTGGTGGCCCGCCCCGTCTACAGAAGGCATGCCGCGTGTCCTTCGCTCGGCGCTCCTGGTGGCGCTCGTGGCCGCCATGGCGTGGAGCCCCGCGCGTGCGGTTGTGGGCCGTCCGGCGCCCGTTCCGGCGCCGGATCCGTCCCCGGTGCTGGCCGACGCGCCGATTGTCATCGATGGGCGCTTCGACGAACGGACGTGGGAGCAGGCCGCGGCGATCCGTGAGTTCGTCCAGCGCGAGCCGGCCGAAGGCCTGGCGCCCACCCAGGCGACCGAGGCCCGGATCGCGTTCGACGCGAGCGCCCTCTACGTCGCCATTCGTGCCTTCGACGCCGAGCCCGAGCGCATCGTCGGCATCCTGACCCGGCGCGATCAGGGATCCCCATCGGACTGGGTGAAGGTCATCGTCGATTCCTACTTCGACCACCGCTCCGCGTACGAGTTCGCGGTCAACCCGGTCGGCGTCAAGCGGGACCGCTACTACTACAACGACGGGCCGAGCGACGACAGCTGGGATGCGGTGTGGGACGTGCAGGTCGCGCGAGACGACGAGGGCTGGCGGGCGGAGTTCCGGATTCCCTTCTCGCAGTTGCGGTTCAACAACACGGACGGCGGCCCGGTCGGGTTCGCGCTGGTGCGCGAGATCGGCCGCCTCAATGAGATCTCCACGTGGCCGCTGCTCTCGCGCAACGCCATGGGCTTCGTGTCGCAGTTTGCCGAGATGCGCGGCATCCGTTTGGGCACCTCGCCGCAGCGGCTGGAGGTGATGCCCTACACGGTAGGCAAGCTCAGCACCTACCCTGTCGCCGACGGCAACTCGCTGGTGCATTCACCGGATCCCGCGGCGTCGGTGGGCCTGGATCTCAAGTACGCCGTCACGCCAGGGCTGACGCTGACTGCGACGGCCAACCCCGATTTCGGGCAGGTGGAGGCGGACCCCGCCGTCGTCAATCTCGATGCCTTCGAGGTGCTCTTCCCGGAGCGGCGCCCGTTCTTCGTGGAGGGTTCCGGCACGTTCCGCTTCAACATGGACTGCAACGACGGCAACTGCACGGGGCTGTTCTACTCCCGCCGCATCGGGCGTGCGCCGCAAGGGTCCGTGAGCGTCGGTGCCGCGGAGTTCACCACGCAGCCGGAGGCGGCCACCATCCTGGGTGCGGCAAAGCTCACCGGCCGCATGGGGCAGTTCTCGGTCGGCGGCCTCACCGCGGTGACGGCGGCCGAGCACGCGCAGATCGCGGGGTTTGGCGGCATCGACGCGCGCGAGTCGCTCGTCGAGCCGCTGACGGCCTACAACGTCGCCCGGGCGCGCCGGGAGTACGCCAACCAGTCCTCGCTCGGCTTCATGATCACCTCCACGGTCCGACGGAACAACGAGGAGGTGAGCTTCCTCACCGACAACGCGTTCACCGGCGGCGTGGACTACGACTGGCGTCCGGCGCCGAAGTACAGCGTGAGCGGCTACTGGGCCGGGAGCCACCTGCGGGGCACCACGGAGTCGATCACCCGGCTCCAACAGAACGCCGTCCACGCGTTCCAACGTCCCGATTCGGACTACACCGAGCTTGATCCCACGGCGACGACGCTGAGCGGACACGGCGGATCGGTGTCGGCGGGGAAGATCGCCGGCGACCGCACCCGGTTCAACACGAACATCAGCTACAAGACGCCGGGGTTCGACACCAACGACCTGGGCTTCCAGCGGCGGGCCGACGAGCGGAACATCAACAACTGGTTCCAGTACCGCGACTTCGTCCCGAGCCGTCTCGTTCGCAACTGGAACATCAACTTCAACCAGTGGGCAAGCTGGAACTTCGGCGGCGACCGCCTCTTCTCGGGCGGCAACATCAACACCCACTGGACCTGGGTGAACAACTACAGCGCGGGGATGGGCCTGAACCTCAACGCGGCACCGTTCCGCGACCGCATCACGCGCGGCGGCCCCGGCGTGCTCGGCAATCCGAGCCGCGGCCTCTGGTTCTACGCCAACACGGACCAGCGGCGCGCGCTCTCGTTCAGCTACAACGGGTACCTCGAGGCCGACGGGCTGGGCACAAGCCGCCGCAACGTCAATCCCTGGATCAACCTGCGGCCCTCGTCCGCGATCTCGCTCTCCGCCGGGCTCCGCTACGACATCAACAACGACGATGCGCAGTGGGTGACCAACGAGACGAACGACTCGGGCACGCACTACGTGTTCGGTCGCATCGAGCAGAAGACGGTGGCGATGACGCTCCGCTTCAACTACACGATGACGCCGAACCTGTCGCTGCAGACCTACGCGGAGCCGTTCGTCTCGGCGGGTGACTACACGAACTTCCGGGAGCTGGCGGATGGCCGCGCGCCCGTGTACGCGGATCGCTACGTCCCCTACGACTACACCGGCCCGGCGGACTTCAACATCCGCTCGTTCCGGACGACGAACGTGCTGCGGTGGGAGTTCAAGCCGGGCTCGCAGTTCTTCGTGGTGTGGCAGCAGGGCCGCTTCGATCGGATCAACGACTACGGCGGGTTCGAGTTCAACCGGGACTTCGGCGGGCTGTTCTCGACGCCGTCGCGGAACGTGTTCCTGGTGAAGATGAGTTACTGGCTGAACATGTAGGCGAGCGCCGACCTGTGGCGGGACCTCGGGTAGCGCCCCGGTCCTCCGCGAGCCAACGCTCGAAACCGCGTCCGAGGCCGCTCCGATTGCGTACTGACGTCGAACGCGCCACTCCGCACACGGGCGGAGATGGCGCGCGCACTCGTTGCGACCTCGAACGCGGTTTCGTACTGACGCCCAATGCGTTGCTCGCAAGTCGGCCCTGTTCGCCACCCGAAGTCCCGCCACAGGTCGTCGGTGTCTCTGCGGCGACGCTGGGGACCGAGGGGCGCCCACCTCGCCCCGTGTGGCCTCGAGGTCGGCCGATGCGACCGTGGCCGACAACTGACCCGCCGTTCACGAAGGCGCGGCTCTTTTCCGCTCTCGGTTCTGAACGTCCCGGCGGGGCAGTTGACCGGCCGACCTCGCGGATGCCTGGGGCGAGGTGGGCGCCCCTCGGTCCCCAGCGACGATGCACTATGATCGCGACATGCCGCTCGGCAGGAACATCCGGGACTTCGTCCACGGCATCGCCTACAGTCACTACGAGCGCGAGCTGCGCAAGCAGGCCAACGAGCTGAACGACCTGTTCCTGCTGCTCTGCTACATGGAGATCGTCGGGCTGCCGAACCCGGCCACGCTCTACATGCTCGACATCTACCCCTACCTGCTCGACCAGTTCCACCTGTGGCACAAGCGGATGGGGATGGACCGCTCGCCGCTGGGGAACCTCCCCTGCTGCTGATGCGCGACGTCGGACAGCTGCTGGATCGCCGGATCCTCTTCTTCGGCGGCAAGGGCGGCGTCGGCAAGACGACGAGCGCGTCGGCGACGGCGCTCGCGGCCAGCCAGGCCGGCAAGCGTGTGCTGCTGGTGTCCACCGACCCCGCGCACAACACCTCGGACATCCTGGGCCGGCCGGTTGGGCCCGAGATCGTCGAGGTCCAGGCGAACCTGCACGCGCTGGAGATCGACGCGACACAGGAGTCCGCCCGCTACGTGGACGAGGTGAAGGCGCGCATCAAGGACCTGTTCGGCCACGCGATCCTGAAGGAGGCGAACCGGCAGATCGATCTCGCGGCGAGCATGCCAGCGGCCGAGGAAGTGGCGCTGTTCGATCGCATCGGGTCGTTGATCCGCGACGAGGACGATCGCTTCGACCTCCTGGTGTTCGACACGGCGCCCACCGGGCACACGCTGCGGCTGATCCGGATGCCCGAGCTGATGGAGGCGTGGATCCGCGCGCTGTCCCGGTCGCGCCGCGCGATGCTCGGCGTGGACCAGGACGAGCGAAACGACCCCATCATGCGGTCGCTCGTGGATCGGCTGGAGCGGCTGCGCGAGTTTCGCGCCCGGCTCGTGAGCCCGCGCGTCACCGCGTTCGTCCTGGTGCTCATCGCCGAGCGGCTGCCCATCGAGGAGACGGCCCGCGCGATGGTGCAACTCCACGAGGCCGGCGTCCGGGTGGCCGCGCTGGTGGTCAACCGCGTCCTGCCCGATGCCAGCCCGGATCCGTTCCTGGTGGCGCGACAGGCGCAGGAACGTGTCTACCTCGACGAGATCGACCGCCGGTTCGCGTCGGTGCCGCGGCTGCGCGTGCCGCAGCTCGCGCGGGACGTGCACGGCCTGGCCACGCTCGAGACCATTGCCGCCGCGCTCTTCCCCGGATAAAGTCTCACTCATGAGCAGTAAGTCTGCCACCCCAATCAGCAAGCCCGGTCCAGACGAGTTCGCCCCCTTCTACGCCGGCTACATCGACCGGGTGCCCGCGTCGGGACCGGTCGCGTTGCTCGAGGCCCAGCAGAGCGCTATCGACGCGTTCAGGACGCTCCACGACGACAAGGCCACGCATCGCTACGCCGAGGGCAAGTGGAGCGTCAAGGAAGTGCTCGGCCACCTGTCGGATGCCGAGCGCGTGTTCTGCTACCGGTTGCTCCGCATCGCCCGCGCGGACACCACGCCGCTCGCCGGCTTCGACGAGAACGCGTGGGCGGCCGTGGCGCCGCACCATCACCGGCCCATCGGGGACGTGGTGAAGGAACTGCTGGCCGTGCGCGAGGCGACGCTGGCGCTGATTCGCTCGCTCGACGAGGCCGCGCTGGCGCGCGCGACCGTGGCGAACAACCGCGCCGTCACCGGGCGGGCCATCTGCTGGATCCTCGCGGGCCATACCCAGCACCACCTGGCGATCCTGCACGAGCGCTACGGCATCACCGACGCCCTCGGCGCGCTCGCGGTGAAGGCCTGGGAGCCCGGCATCCTCGGCGACTAGCACCCCCCCGGGGGTCAGGTCACGAATTGTGAACCACCAACAGACTCGGCGAGCCGAAGTCGCGATTTTCGGCGCGTCGGTCGCGACACTAGTGGCTATCTTGGCGATACCGAGCGTCTACGCTCGCAATTCGTGACCTGACCCCGGGCTCGGGCCGGGGCTTATCGCTGCTGAGTGCTGGTTGCGGCAGGCGTCAACTGGGTGACACTCTCGGTCACCGATTCCACCTTCGCGCGCGAGTAAGCGACGGGGAAGTAGCGCCCCCTCGCCCACATCTCGAACAGGTTGCGATACATCGGGTGATCGGGGTTGCCCACCTGCCCCGGGTTGTTGAGGCCGATCGAGTTGTCCCAGTCCTCGGTGTCGGCGATCAGCTTGAACGACCCGCCGGAGGTCTGGTTGTCCCCGCCGCCCGTCGCGCTCACCGTGTCCCCGCTGCCGCCGCGGGGCAGCGGCCCCACGTTCAGCCTGGCCCGCGTGGCCTCGTTGACGGCACCGGCCAGCGGGTGACGGATGAGGGCGTGGTGATAGCCCTCTTGGCCCCACTGCCACTTCGCCATGTCGGGGCCGAAGCGCTTCGTCAGCTCGGCCACGGCCTCGTCGAGACTCCTCACGACGAGCGCATCGCGCCCGGCGGTCGGGTCCGCGCCGAAGCGCCCGTCCGGCGCGTACAGCCAGTCGATGGCCCGCTTGGTGGAGAGGACCCCCTGCCCCAGCGCCTCGCGGGCGGCAACCGGCACCATCACCTCGCGCACGTTCGCCAGCAGGCGGCGTTGCCACATGCCGTAGATGCCGGCGGGCACCGAGCTCTTGTCCATCACGAAGTCCCAGCCCGTCAGCATGTCTCGCGCCTTCGTTGACGCGGCGCTGGCGATGGCCACGTCCTTCAGCAGCGGCACGAGCGCACGTGCGGGGATGGAGAGGTCGTCGTTCTGCAGCCGCGCCATCTCCGCCACGCTGAACTGGCGCCCCGATCCGAGCACCTCGTTGATGCGGGCCGCCCGGTAGGGATCGGCCCACGTGTAGTGCATCGCTTCCGGATAGGCGTAGTCGTTGGGGAAGAGATAGTGGTTGGCCGTGGCGACGAATCCGCGTGACGGGTTCACCTCGTGGGGCAGCGCCGTGATCGGGAGATAGCCGTCCCACTCGTATCGACCGTCGCCGGGCACCGGCAGCAACCCGCTCCAGTTGCGCCTGAGCGGCTGGATGCCGGCGGCCTGCCACCCGATGGTGCCGGTGCGGTCCGCCCAGACCATGTTCTCCGCCGGCATGCGGTTGTAGCTGCAGGCCTCGCGGAACTCCTCCCACGTGCGGGCCTGGCTCATGCGGAGGCTTGCCAGGTAGGGAGCGGATCCCGGCTCCATCCAGCCGGCGCGCAGCGCGTAGGCCTTGCGGTTCGTGCGGTCCTCGTAGATCACCGGACCGTGCCGCGTGTACTTGTGTTCCACGGCCGCCGGCTTCTCGCCCTTCACCGGGATCGTGTCCGCCACCACGCGCATGGCTTCCCAGCGGCCCTGGTACCGGTACTCGTTCGCGTTGGCAGGGTTGACGTCGTAGACGTAGAGATCCTCGCTGTCGTTGCCGAAGATCGTCAGGCCCCAGGTGCCGTACTCGTTGTGGCCGATCGACACGCCCGGCAGCACGGGCTCGCCGCCGCCGATGACGTTCCATCCGGGCCCCACCAGGTGCACCCAGTAACGGAGCGAGGGGGCGCCCTGCACGCGATGCGGATCGTTGGCCATGATCGGGAACGTGCTCTGCGTCCGCGATCCGCTGACAACCCAGTTGTTCGATCCAATGTCCCTCGGGTTGACGACGTCGTCATCGGGCACGTCCGTCGCGGCGCGCGGGGTCGAGCCGCGGAACTCCGCCGCCACGTCCTCGGGCCGGAACTCCACCGCGTTGCGGAACGCGCTGTAGAGCCCCAGCACATCGTCCGGAAACGTCTTCGGGTCCAGCGCCGCGTCAGGGGTGAAGACGGGGTCGCCGCCCTGGAAGTAGATCAGCTCCTTCAGCGTGTCGGCCGGCATGTGCTTGAGCGCGCGCATGTACCGCGCCTCGTCGGTGACATTCGCCGTCAGGCTCTGGTGCCGGGAGATGACCACGGCCGGCGTCCATCGGCCGGGCGTGACGCCCAGCATCCTCAGCTCGATCGGGAGCAGCGACGGGTTCGCCTCGACCTCCGCGATGTGGGCGTTGACGCCGCGGACGAACGCCTCGATGATGGCCTTGCCGCGCGGGTGATAGTGGTTGAGCTCGGCGTCCAGGTCGCCGCGGAACATATGCAGCCGCGCGCCCCGGTCGCGTTCGAGCTCGCGCCTGCCGACCACCTCGGCCAGCGTGCCGGTGGCCTGCCGCCGCCACAGCTCGAACTGGAACAGCCGGTCCTTCGCCGCCGCGTAGCCCTGGGCGAAGAAGAGGTCCTGCTCGGTCTTCGCGTAGATGTGGTTGATGCCCCACCGGTCCCGGCGAATCTCCACCGGCTGGCTGACGCCGGAGACCGAGAGCGTCTGGGAAGAGGACTGGTCCGATCCAGCAAGGGCCACCGGCCCCGAGAGGATAACGAGGGCGACGAGGGCGGCGTAGGGCAGTCTCACGGGGCGCTCCTTGAGCAGGCTCCAGGCTTCGGGCTTCGGGCTTCGGGCTTCGGGCTTCAGGCTACAGGCTCCAGGCTTCAGGCCACAGGCTTCAGGCTTCAGGCTACAGGCTACAGGCTACAGGAAGGCTGCCAGCCGGAATCCCGGATCCAATGCCCGAAGCCTAAGGCCTCCGGCCCAAACCCTCAAGCCCCAGTTGCCTGAAGGCCTGAAGCCTGAAGCCTGGAGCCTGAAGCCTGGAGCCTGGAGCCTGGAGCCTGTTTAGAGCCTGACAACCGCCGCCTCCCAGTGCGGGAGATCGGCGTCCGAGTGGTAGACCTTGGTCAGGTCCACCACGATCTGGTCGCCGGCGCGCGACACCGGGAAGCGATCCATGTTGCGCGTGGCGCGGCCAGAGGTGAACGTGCCATCGGGCGTGTACTTCGACTCATGGCGCGGGCACTGGAAGCGCTTGTCCCTGGCACGCCACCTGAGCGCGGTGTTCTCGTGCGGGCACGACAGCGCGAAGGCGTAGACGGCGCTGCCCTCACGCACGAGGATCACCTGGTTCTTGTTGTCGATGCTGGCGCCGTCCGTGGCGGGCACCGGGTAGTGGGCCTCGGCTGCCGTCGCACGGACGGGAACCAGCGTCGCCAGGGCCGCCGCCGACGTCAGCAGGAAACGGCGCCGGCCGGGATTTGGGCAGAAGGTGCAGGACATGGTGGTCGTCCTCAGCCCGCCACTTGCAGCCAGCAACCGGCCAGCAGGGTGAGCAGCCACATCGTCAGGCTGGCCCCCGCCGCAAACCGCGCGAGGCCCCAGCCCCGCCCGTCCTGCCGCGCGAGGCGGCGCTCGGACACCCAGAGCAACAACCCGTTCATCCCCAGCAGGCCGACAGACGTCAGCTTCAGCGCAAAGGGCGTGGATTCGGCGAAGGTCTCGAGGTCCGCCGCCGCCATCAGCGCTCCAGTGAGGGCGGTGATGACGAGGGCTGGAATCACGATCCGGTGGGCACTGCCCAGACGGGCCACGACGGCTCGATCGGGGACGATCGCGCCGAGTACATCGGCATCGGCGGCCATGGCGCGCCCGCCGCCGATCATCACGCCGGCCAGGTGCAGGAACACCACGCCGACCGACACCGGCTGGGAGTTGCCGTAGAGGGTCGCCCAGGGTTGTACCAAGGTCACGATTGACGCAGGGATTGTCATGGCGCTACCTGGTCAGCAGCATCAGGAGGTACCCGACCGAGGCGCTGCTGAACCCCACGATCGCCGCACTGCGGTGCGTGCTCTTGCTTCCCTCGGCCTCTCCCTCATCGGACTCGGGCGCGGTACCGGCCGTCGCCAGGAACGCGGCATCCGCGCCCAGCATCAGGAGCCCGTGGACCAACCGCTTGGTCCGACCGGTGGGGTTGTCCCAGCCGTCCCACAGGTTCCAGACGCCCGTCACCGTGTTGACGGCGAACAGGGCGCCGGTGAGTCCGGCGAGCACGCTGTGCGCGTCCCTCAACCCGCTCGAAGCGTCGCCGTCGTACAGCTTCTGGCCGACGATGGCCTGGGCGACGAAGAGCGGGCCAGTGGCCCACGACGCATACTTGTGCACCTTGTTCCGGAACTCGTAGCCCTCGGAGTACGCGTAGGCCTTGGCTGGGGGTGCCCCCTGAACCGCGGCGGTCGTGTCGAACGGGGTTGCGGCGACGGGCGTGTCTTCCGCAGGCAGGAACGCCGGCAGCCAGTCGGCATGGATGGCCACGGGCTCCGGCTCGTGACCGTCGAGCGTCAGGTGCCAGGCCGGCGCCGGTGAGCCGAAGAGGGCCGGGCTGTCCCCTTCGGCGGCAGCTGCCCGTGCGGCCGGCGGAGCCAGCAGGCAGGCAACCAGAGCGACGGTGAAACGGGCTCGCATGAGAACCTCCGATCAGGCGCTATCCGACCAGTCTCTGCCCCGTGGATGAGATGGGGATGAGAGCGCCGGATCCCGGCTGCTATACTCGGAATTCCGCATGCGCTTCGCCCCCGAATACGTCCGGATTGTCCTCAACGAGAACTTCGAAGACGCCAAGGAGCTGCTGCTCACGCCGCTCATGGCCATCCACTACGCGCACCTGGTGATGCTCACGGAGTGCGGCATCGTCTCCGGTGAGGACGCGCGGGTGCTCAGGTCTGCGCTGGACGGCATCTCGCTCGACACCGTCCGCGAGGTGAGCTACGACGGCACCTACGAGGACCTGTTCTTCTTCATCGAGCGGCTGATCCAGCAGGCGGCGGGCGAGGACATCGCCGGGCGGCTGCACACCGCGCGCAGCCGCAACGACATCGACATGACGATGTACCGCATCCGGCAGCGGGAGTTCATCGCGGCGGTGGCGACGGGGGTGCTGGAGCTGCGGGCGGCGCTTGTCGACCTGGCGGATCGGCACCGCGAGTCGGTGTACGCCGCGCACACCCATACGCAGCCGGCGCAGCCCTCCACGATGGCGCACTACCTGCTGGCGGTTGTGGAGCAACTCGAGCGCGACACCACGCGGCTGGCCGCGGCATACGAGTCGACGAACCAGAACCCGCTGGGGGCCTGCGCGATCACCGGGACCAGCTTTCCCATCGATCGGCGTCGCACCAGCGAGCTGCTGGGCTTCTCCGGGCCGACGTGCAACACCTACGGCAGTATCGCGACCGTGGACTACCTCCTCGAGAGCGTGTCGGCCACCAGCGTGCTGCTGATTGGCCTGGGACGCGTGATTCAGGACCTGCTGCTGTGGTGCACGATGGAGTTCGGCTATCTGCGGCTCGGCGAGGGGTTCGTGCAGGGCAGCAGCATCATGCCGCAGAAGCGGAACCCCGTGGCCCTGGAGCACGCGCGGGCGATTGCCAGCAAGGCGGTCGGACAGGCCCAGGCGATTGCCACGGCGGTCCACAACACGCCCTTTGGCGACATCGTCGACACCGAGGACGACCTGCAGCCGCTCGTGGCCCAGATGTTTCGTGACGCCGCGCGCGCGGTGACGCTGGTGGCCGCGGCCATGCGGGGCGCGGACTTCGACGTGGCGCGCCTGTCGGCGCTGGCGGGAGTCGGCGGAACCACGCTCACGGAGCTCGCCGACACGCTCGTGCGCGATCACGGCCTGCCGTTTCGATCGGCCCACGGGATCGCGGCACTGCTGCTGAAGGCGCGCACCGAGGATCCGCAGGCGTCGCTGTCACAGGCCCTGGCGAAGGCGTCGCAGGCCCTGCTCGGCCAGACGCTCACCTACTCCGAGGAGCAGCTCCAGCGCATCATGAGCCCCCGTCACTTCGTCGACGTCCGCCGCACCTACGGCGGGCCCGCGCCCGACGAGACCGCGCGCGCCCTGGGCGTCTCGCGCGAACTGCTGGCGCGGGACAAGGCCCAGTGGCAGGCGCGGCGGGACCACCTGTCGGCGTCGGACCACCTGCTCCGCGACCGCGTCAACGCCCTGTGATTCCCATGCAGCGCCAGTACCTCCGCGTGGTCATCGTCTGGGTCGTCACGCTGGCGGCGCTCTACGTCTTCCAGGCCGCGTTCGGCGCACCCTGAACCCGGCACTCTGCACCGCACTCTGAACCCGGCACCCGGCACCCGGCACCGCACCCTGCACCCTGCACGTTGCACCCTGCACCCGCTCCTATGCATTGGCTCGACTGGTCCATCATCGCGGTTTACCTGATCTGGATCGTCTGGGACGGGATCCGCCTGACGAAGAAGTCGGACGAGCTGGAGGGCTTCCTCCTGGCCAGCCGCAGCATCCCCTGGTGGGCGGTCGGGCTCTCCGTGATGGCCACGCAGCTGTCGGCCGTCACCATGATCGGGACCACGGGGCAGGGCTACGTGTTCGGGATGGGCCTGCTGCAGTACTACTACGCGCTCCCGATCGCGATGATCATCCTGTCGCTCACGCTGGTGCCGTTCTTCCACAACGCGCGGGTGTTCACGGCCTACGAGTACCTGGAGCGCCGCTTCGATGCGAAGACGCGGACGTTCACGGCGCTGCTGTTCCTGCTTTCGCGCGGTATGTCGACCGGGGCCGTCATCTCGGCCCCGGCCGTCGTCCTGTCCGTGATGCTCGGCGTGGACGTGGCCACCACGTGCCTGCTGATCGGGATGCCGACCGCGCTGTACACCATGTTCGGCGGCGTGCAGGCGGTGACGTGGACGGACGTGAAGCAGATGTTCCTGATCGTGTTCGGGCTGGTCGCCGCCGCCTTTGCGCTGGTGATGGGGCTGCCGGAGTCTGTCGGCGTCGGTGAGGCGCTCAGCCTGGCCGGCGCCACGGGCCGGCTGCAGACCTTCGACTTCCGGTTCGACCCGACCATCACCTACACGTTCTGGTCCGGCACCATCGGTGCGCTGTTCCTGTTCCTCTCGTACTTCGGGACCGACCAGAGCCAGGTGCAGCGCTACCTCACGGCGCGCTCGGTGGACGAGGCGCGGACGTCGCTGCTTATGAGCGCCTACTGGAAGATCCCGCTCCAGGCGCTGGTGCTCGTCATCGGCGTGTTCATGTTCCTCTTCTACCTGTTCACGCCGCCGCCGATGCTGTTCAACCCCGTGCACGACCGCCAGGTAAGGGAGAGCGCGCGCGCCGGGGAGTACCAGGCGCTCGAGCAGCGGTTCCAGGCGTCGCTCGACACACGGCGGCAGGCGGCCGAGACCGCCGCCGCCATGCGGCGCAGCGGCGATGCCGTGGCGCGGGCGATGTCGCAGGCGGCGTTCCTCTCCGCTGATGAACAGGTGAAGGCGGTGCGCGCCGAGGCCGTGGCGCTGGTCCGGGAGGTGTCCGGGGACCGGAGTTACAACGACGTCAACTACGTGTTCCCGACGTTCGTGATGACGCACCTGCCCGTGGGGCTGGTCGGTCTGCTGATGGCGGCCATCTTCGCCGCCGCGATGTCCACCATTTCCGCCGAGCTCGCATCGCTCTCCACCGCGACGGTGATCGACTTCTACCGGCGCTTCGGCGGCGGCCGGACCGCCAGCGACAGCAGGCTCCTGCTGGTGTCGCGGGTCGCGGTCGTGGGCTGGGCCGTGTTTGCTTCCATCGTCGCCATCTGGGCCGCGGAGCTGGGCTCGCTGATCGAGGTGGTCAACCGGTTCGGCTCGTTCTTCTACGGGTCCATCCTTGGCGTGTTCCTGCTGGCCATCGGGTGGCCGCGCGCCAACGGCACCGGCGCCACCGCGGGGTTGTTGGCCGGCATGGGCACCGTCGGCTACGTCGCGTCGGCCACCAGCATCGGCTTCCTGTGGCACAATCTCATCGGCGCCGTCGCCGTGTTCGCCGTCGGCGTTGTCGTGAGCGCCCTCACGGGCGGCCGCCCGGCGCCGGCGCCCAGCGCGAACGCGCAGGGGTGACGATGGGCCGCCCCATCCTGCTCGCGCTCGTCGCCGTCATCGCGGTGGTCGCGGTGTCGTGGGCGCTGGGCGAGCTGCTGCGCCAGCGTCGCCGCTGACGCTGACCACTGGCGATCGCAGATTGCCCAATCGGGGGGTTCATTGACGACGCGTTTCACAGGCGGTCCAGGTCGTCCTTGCCGATGACGACGTTCCAGGGCAGCAGCTCGTACTGGGCGACACCCTGCTGGTAGAAGGGGTCGCCGTCGCGGATCTCGTCGAGCGCGGCCTGTGGGTGGTCGTCGGGGACCTTCAGGAGGAAGAGCCCGCCGTACCGCGGATCCTGCGGGCCGGCGGCCAGCAGGCGTCCCTCGGCCTTCAACTGCCGCAGGTAGGCTCGATGCGGCTCCTGGTGCACGATGACTTCGTCGAGCGGGCGGCGATAGCGCACAATGGCGATGGCGTACATGGCGATACGTATTTTCGTCACCGGCGGCACCTTCGACAAGGAATATGACGAGCTCCACGGGCGGCTGTTCTTCAAGGACACGCACGTGGGCGAGATGCTCCGCCTGGGACGGTCGCGCGTGGACGTCAGCGTCCGCACGCTGATGATGATCGACAGCCTCGACATGACCGACGCCGACCGGGAGCTGATCGTGTCCAACTGCCGTCAGTGCGGCGAGGCCCGGATCGTCATCACCCACGGGACCGACACGATGGTGCAGACGGCCGGCGTGCTCGCTCGGGCCGACCTCGGCAAGACCATCGTGCTCACCGGCGCGATGATCCCCTACGCCTTCGGCAGCTCCGACGGCCTCTTCAACCTCGGGAGCGCCCTGTCCTTCGCGCAGGTCCTGCCGCCGGGCGTCTACGTTGCGATGAACGGGTCGGCGTTCCCGTGGGACCAGGTGCGCAAGAACACAAAGACGGGCTACTTCGAGTCCACGTCCGCGTCCACGTAACACGAAGGGCACGAAGGACACGAAGGCCTGAACCAAGGCGACTTCCGGCACGCCACACCACTGCGGGCGATCCTCCTCCTACCCCGTTGTCTTCGTGTTCTTCGTGTTCTTCGTGTTCCGGGCTCTTGCTCCTACTCGATCTCGAACGACAGGAAGATCAGCTGGCCCTCACGCTGCACCTGCAGCGCGCAGGGAGCGTTGTCGGGGAGGCGCCCGATGATGCTGCGGAGCTCGGCCAGGCTCTTCACCGGCGTGCCGTTCACCGAGAGGATCACGTCCGCCACGGCCAGGCCATATTCAGCGCCGGTGTTGAGGGCGCGCGCGGCGACGAGCACACCGCCCGGGGCGCGAAGGCCGCCTACCGCGGCTGCCAGCGTGGCATCCAGGTCCAGCCCGAGAATCCCAAGCCGCTCCACCAGGTGACGCTCCGGCGTCGCCATGTCCGAGAAGCGCGTGGGATCCCCCGCCTGTTCGGCGATGGCCACCGACGCCTTCACCCGCGTGCCGCCTCGCAACACCTCGAGTTCCGCGATGTCCCCGGCGGCGAGCCGATAGAGGTTCACGTCGAACTGCCGACCGTTCTCCATCGGCTTGCCGTTCAGCGACAGCACGATGTCCCCGATTCGCAGCCCCGCCGCCGCGCCGGGCTCCTCGGGAAACACGTCCGCGAGAATCACTCCGCTGTCACGCGGCAGCTTCAACGCCTCCGCCAGCGTCGGCGTGATGGTCTGCGCCGAGACGCCGATGGTGCCGCGCTTCACCCGGCCCCACTTGCGGATCTGCTCGAACACCGTGCGGACGATGTTGCTGGGCGCGGCGAAGCCGAGCCCTTCGTTGCCGCCGCCCTGCGACAGGATGAGCGTGTTGATGCCGACCAGGCGGCCCTGGACGTCCACCAGCGCCCCGCCGCTGTTGCCAGGGTTGATGGGGGCGTCGGTCTGGACGTACACCATCGAATCGTCTGCGGAGAGCTGGCGCCCCACCGCGCTCACCACCCCCATCGTCATGGAGTTCTCGAGCCCCAGCGGGCTGCCGAATGCACACACGATTTGCCCGGCACGCAGCAGGTCCGAATCGCCGAACGGGGTGGCGGGGAGGCCCGTGGCGTTCACTTTCAACACCGCGAGGTCCGTTTCCTCGTCCACGCCGACGATGGTCGCGGCAAGGGTGCGGCCGCGCGGCCGGACGATCGATGCGGCGGCGTCGGCGCCGCGATCGGGCGCCAGCACCACCTGCACGCGCCGCGCGCCGGCGACGACGTGATAGTTGGTGATGACGTAGCCGCCGGCATCCACGATGACGCCGCTGCCGGTGCTCCGCTGGCGCTCGAGCAGGGTGTCGGCCGTGCCCGATCCGGCGGCCTCGGCCAGGGCGTAGCCCGACACGTTGATCTGCACGACGCTCGGCCCGACACGCTGGACGAGCGCCTGCAGCTCGTTGCTGAAGGTGGCCAGCGAGGGCGGCTGGCCCCACGCCGGCCAGGCGACGGCGAGCAGCAGTGCCGCGACCAGCAGGGGACGGTCCCCCGTGACAACCCGCGACGGGGACTGTCCCCGCAAAGTGTGCAATTGCATGGGAGTTGGTGCCACAGAGCGCCTCAGCAGGGTAGCAGATTCTAGTACAGTGCTTGGGCGTGGGTGCCCTGACCTTCCTTGGCGCGGCCGGCACGGTGACCGGTTCGCAGTACCTGGTCGAATCCGACCATCATCGCGTGCTCGTCGACTGCGGCATGTTCCAGGGCCTCAAGGCCCTGCGCGTCCGCAACTGGGCCCGCCTGCCGGTGCATCCGGGCTCGGTGTCGGCGGTCGTGCTGACGCATGCCCACCTCGACCACTCGGGCCTGCTGCCGCGGCTGGTGTCCAACGGCTTCGCCGGTCGCATCTTCTGCACGGCCGGCACCGCCGACCTGTGCAAGCTGATCCTGCCCGACGCCGCCCGACTACAGGAAGAGGACGCGCGGCGCGCGAACAAGGGGCGCTACTCGAAGCACACGCCGGCGCTGCCGCTCTTCACCCAGAACGACGCCGCCGAGGCGCTCACGCGGCTCCAGCCATTCGGGTTCCATCGCGCCGCGCCGATTTCGCGGGATCTCGAGGCGGAGTTCATCAACGCCGGCCACCTGCTTGGCTCGGCCTACGTGAAGATGCGCCGCAAGGACGGCAACGGGGCCACGGTGCTGTTCGGTGGGGACCTGGGGCGCTACAACCGGCCGATCCTGCCGGATCCGTCTCCCGGCGTCGAATGTGACGTTCTGCTCGTGGAGTCCACGTACGGCGACCGCGCGCACCCGCCCGACGACGACGGCGAGGCGCTCGCGCGCATCGTCAACGACACCGCCGAGCGCAAGGGGAAGCTGATCATCCCGGCGTTTGCGATCGGCCGGGTGGAGGAAGTGCTCTACTGGCTGCGCAAGCTCGAGAACGAGGGGCGTGTGCCCGTCCTGCCCGTCTACGTGGACAGCCCGATGGCCATACAGGCCCTCGACTACTACCGGCACCACGCGGCGGAGCTCGACGCCGATGCGCGACCCGCGCGTGGCGAAGTGTGCGCGTTCTGCACTGCCCGCTTCGAGCCGGTGGAATCGAGCCGGGAATCGCAGGAGGTGGTGGACCGTCGCGGCCCTGCGATCGTGATTTCCGCGAGCGGCATGGCGACGGGTGGCCGCGTGCTGCATCATCTGGCCGCGGGCCTGTCCGATCCGCGCAACACCGTCCTGTTCGTGGGCTTCCAGGCCGCCGGCACGCGAGGCCGGAACCTGATCGAAGGCGCCACTCAGGTGAAGATGTTCGGCCAGTTCATCCCGGTGCAGGCGCGCATCGAGAAGCTGAATGCGATGTCGGCGCACGCGGACGCGGGTGAAGTCATCCAGTGGCTGCGCACCTTTCCCCGGGCGCCCGGCGTCACATACCTCGTCCACGGTGAGCCGCCGGCGCAGGTGGCCCTCAAGGCCCGCATCGAGAAGGAGCTGGGCTGGAACGTGCACATCCCGGAGTATGGCGAGAAGGTGGCGCTCGACCTCTAGGGCAGGAGGCAGGAGGCAGGAGTTAGGAGTTAGGAGTTAGGAAGCAGGAGCCGCAAGCCCCCCAGGACCCCAGGACCTCAAGACCCCAAGACCTCAAGATCTCAAGTCCCCGAGCCCACACCCGTGTCCGACGCACAGTCCCCACCCCAGACGCGCCCGTACCTGCTCGAGCAGATCGACGATGCCGCGGTCGTCCAGTTGTACGCGGACGGCTTCGATGCGCTGCTGCTGACCGACAAGGTCCTCGTGTGGCACCTCTACTGTGCGGCGATCGCGGGGCGCGACATCTATTACGACCAGCGCTACCGCCACAACCTGCCGATGCGTGCGATGCTCGAGGCGGTCATCCGCCATCCGCAGGGCATCCCCGACGCCGTGCTGGCGGAGATCACGCGCTACACGAAGCTGTTCTGGCTCAACACCGGGCCCTACAACAACCTGACGGCCCGCAAGTTCGTCCTCAACCTCTCGCCCGAGGTGTTTGCGTCCGCGCTGGCGCACGCGCAGGCCAATGGCGCCCACCTGCCGCTTCAGCCGGGCGAGACGCCGGCGGATCTCGTGCACCGGTACGCGCCGATGTTCTTCGACCTGGCGTTCGACCCGATGGTGACGAACAAGACGCCGGGCGGCGGCCGGGACATCCTGCTCTCCAGCTGCAACAACCTCTACGACGGCGTCACGATGGCGGACCTCGAGGCCTTCCGCGAACGCCACCCCCTGAATTCGCGGCTGGTGAAGCGTGACGGCACGCTCGTCGAAGAGGTCTACAAGGTCGGCGGCCGCTACCACCATGCGATCGTACGGGTTGTCGGGCACCTCGAGCATGCGGCCGCGGCAGCGCCACCGGCTCTGCGCGCCGCCCTCGAGGCGCTGATCCGCTTCTACCAGACCGGCGACGATCGCGACCGCGAGGCCTTCGACATCGCGTGGGTGCGGAACCACGACACCACCGTGGACACGATGAACGGCTTCATCGAGGTCTACCTGGACGCGCGTGGCGTGAAAGGCGCATGGGAAGGCGTCGTCTACTACAGCAACCCGGAGAAGACAGGGAAGATCCGGACGCTGGCGGCGCACGCGCAGTGGTTCGAGGATCACATGCCCGTCGAGCCACGGTTCAGGAAGCCGGTGGTGCAGGGCGTGTCGGCGATGGCCATCGAGGTCGTGATCGAGACCGGCGATTCGGGCCCACTCACCCCCATCGGCGTGAACCTGCCGAACGACCAGCGCATCCGCGAGCAGCACGGCAGCAAGTCGGTGTCGCTCTCGAACGTACTGGAGGCGTACGACCGGTCCCAGCCCGAGAGCTTCCGCCACGAGTTTTCGTGGGACGAGGCGGAGGTGGAGCGTGCGCGCGAGTGGGCCGCGTTCGCCGGCGAGTTGACGACGGAGATCCATGAGGTGCTCGGGCACGGATCGGGCCGCATGGCCGAGGGCGTGACCGCGCAGCCCCAGGAGCTGCTGAAGGAGCAGTACTCCGCGCTCGAGGAGTCGCGCGCGGACCTCGTGGCGTTGTACTTCGTGGCGGATCCCTATCTGGCGACGATCGGGTTGGTGCCCGCCGGGGACCAGCCGACGATCGTCCTTGCGGAGTACGAGGCGTATGCGCGCAACGCGCTGGTGCAGCTGCGGCGCGTGCGGGAGGGCACGTCGCTCGAAGAGGACCACATGCGGAATCGCCAGGCCATCGTGCACTGGCTGATGGCCAACACCCCCGCCATCGAGGTTCGGCGGCGCGAGGGCAAGACGTACTACGTGGTCACCGACACCGCGCTGTTCCGCGACGGCGTGGCCGCCCTGCTGGCCGAGGTGCAGCGCATGAAGTCCGAGGGGGACTACGAGGCGGCGAGGGCCTTCTTCGAGACCTACGGGGTGCATTTCGACCCGGCCCTCCGTGATGAGGTGGTGGCCCGGGTGGACCGATTGAACCTGCCGTCGTACACCGGCTTCGTGATGCCCAGGCTCGAGCCGCTCTACGGCGCGGACGGCGCCATTGTGGACGTCCGGATCTCGTATCCTTGCGATCTGACCGCGCAGATGCTGGAGTACTCGCACGCAACCCGTGACCTGACCCCATGACCTCGAAGACGATGCAGATGCCGTGGATCCTTGTGGTGCTCCTCGTCGTTCCCGCGGCCGCCGTGGCGCAGCCGGGCGTCACGGCGCAGGCGAATCTGGCCGCGCTGGAGAAGATCCTGGTCGGCGAGGACACGCGGAACGCGGACCTCATCCGGGAGGCCATGTCCGGCGGCGCCCAGCGTCGTGCGGGCATCCGCGCCCTGGGCCGGCTGGAGCAGCCGGAGTTGATCCGCTGGGTCGCGCCGGCGCTGGGTGATGGCGTCGGGATTCGCGCCGAGGCGGCGTGGGCCCTGGCGCAGCTCGCGCGCACGCCGGAGGCCGTGGCGCAGGTGCAGCCACTGCTCCTCAAGCGCGCGGCCCAGGACGCGGCCGCGGGGCTGTGGGAAGTGTGGGGCGAGCTTGCCGCGGCGCTCGGCCGGCTGCCGTACACGACACCCGACGAGGTGGGGCGCGCCGAAGCCGCGCTCGTCGAGCAGCTGCCGTCACCGGAGTCGTTCACCGAGCCCGAAACGTCGGCGATCACGGGCGCGGTGCGCGGGCTGGAAGCGCTGGCACGCGTGAGTCGAAAGGTCGCGCCGCTGCAGGCCCGGACGTGGGACCGCCTGCGATGGTCTGCCACCGCGCAGCGCCCGGCGGCGGATCCGCGGTCGGCGTGGATTCGGCGGCTCGCCATGGCGGCGCTCGTCACGGGCAACGAGGCCACGCCCTCCGTGATCGAGCGGGCGCTCTCCGATCGCGACCCGGAGGTGCGTCGGCTCGGCGCGCTGGCCGCTGGCGGGGACGGCGCCATCGCCGATCGGGATCGCATCCTGCGGCTCGCGCTGAAGGATCCGGAGGCGCAGGTGCGGCTGGAGGCCGTACGCGCGTGGGGCCGGCGGCTGCAGGCCACCACCTGCGAACCCATCCGGGCGGCTGCACAGGACTCCAACCCGCACGTGATGCTGCAGGCGATCGACCTGCTGGGCGCGGAGTGCCCGGCCGCGGAGGGACCATCCACGGCGCTGTCCACCTACATCGGGTCGATCTCCGATCGCCCGCGTGAATGGCATGCGCCCGCCCACGCCCTCGTGTCGCTGGCCCGCCGCGATCCGGCGGCGGCCACCTCGGCCCTGCCGCGCTTCGTCGCGCACCCCACCTGGCAGGTGCGGATGTACGCGGCTCGCGCCGCGGGCGTCCTCGGCGCGACGGACGTACTCGTGAAGCTCGGTGCGGACGCGCACGACAACGTGCGGGAAGCGGCGCTGGACGCACTCATCGGGCTGAAGCGACCCGAAGCCGTGACCGTGGCGCTCGAGGCGCTGTCCCGACCGGATTACCAGCTGGTCCTCACCGCCACGCGTGCGTTCGCCGACACCTCGTCCGCGTCCCGTGCGGTGCCGGCGCTGGTCACCGCGCTCGCGCGGATCACGAAGGAGCGCAAGGACACCTCTCGGGACCCGCGCATGGCGATTCTCGAGCGGCTCCAGCGGCTCGGCGACAAGGCGCAGGCGCCCGCGCTCGAAGGCTACCTGCAGGACTTCGACCCCCGCGTGGCGAACAGGGCCGGCGAGATTCTCCAGGCGTGGACAGGCACGACACGGACGCCATCGCCCCGGCCGCTGGCACCGCCCGCCATCACGATGGCCGACGTGCAGGGGCTCCGCAGCCGCCGGCTGCGCGTGACGATGGCCGGACGGGGGAGCTTCGAGATCGCGCTGGACGTGGACTTCGCGCCGCTCACGGTCGTGCGCATCGCGCGTCGCGCGGGCGAGGGTTACTACAACGGCCTGACGTTCCACCGCGTCGCCGCGAACTTCGTCATCCAGGGCGGCAGCCCCGGCGCCAACGAGTTCGCGGGCGACGCGCTCTACATGCGCGACGAGGTGGGCATCCACCGGCGCGCCACCGTGGGCATCTCCACACGCGGCCGCGATACCGGCGACGCGCAGATCTTCGTGAACCTCGTGGACTCACCGCGCCTCGATCACCAGTACACCGTGTTCGGCACGGTCGTATCGGGCATGGACGTCGTGGACGCGGTGCTCGAAGGCGACGTCATCGAGCGCGTGGAAGTGGTTGGGCCCTGAAGACAAGGCAGAAGGCAGAAGGCAGAAGGCAGAACCTGTTGCAGCGGATCTTTTCTGAGCGGCTCCCGCCGAGTCTGGCCGCCAACGCGATCGCTCGCGCCGTGGACGCCCGTCGGCGGGCCGGGCTCGATCTCATCGACCTGACCGAATCCAATCCCACCCGTGTCGGGATCGACTATCCGCGGGACCTGTTCTCGCCCCTCGCGGATCCGGCCGGGCTCGTGTACGACCCTCAGCCGCTGGGATTGCCGAGGGCCCGCGAGGCGGTGGCCTTCCAGTATCTCGGTCACGGCCGCCGCGTGACGCCTGCGAGGGTCGCGCTCACCGCGAGCACGAGCGAGGCCTACGCGCTGCTCTTCAAGCTGTTCTGCGACCCGGGCGATCGCGTGCTGGCCCCGCAGCCCAGTTACCCCCTGTTCGATCACCTGACGCGCCTCGAGGCCGTCGACAGCGCTCCGTATCAGCTGGAGTATCACGGGTCGTGGCGTATCGATCTCGCCTCGGTGGAACGGGCCCTGACCCCGCGCGCACGGGCCCTCCTGGTCGTCTCGCCCAACAACCCGACCGGCTCGTTCCTCCATCGAGACGATCTCCATGCATTGGTCGGCATCTGCGCGCGTCACGATCTGGCGCTGATTGGCGACGAGGTGTTCTTCGACTACACCCTGGACGAGGCGCAGGATGTGGCGAGCGTCCTGGACCAGCACGAGGTCATCACCTGCGCGCTCGGCGGGCTGTCGAAGTCGTGCGGGCTCCCACAGGCCAAGCTGGGATGGATTGTGTGGGGTGGGCCCGACGACCAGGTGTCACGGGCGCTGGCCGCGTACGAAATCGTCGCGGACAGTTACCTCTCGGTCTCAACGCCGGTGCAGATGGCAGCACACGCACTGCTGATGTCCGGCGCCGCCGTCCGCGATCAGATCCAGGCACGCATCAGACGGAACCTGCACGCGCTCCGCGAGGCGTGCGCGCGCTGGCCCGCGGCCTCGGTCCTCCGAGCCGACGGCGGGTGGTCCGCGGTGGTGCAGGTGCCGGCGGTGCGCCCGGAAGAGGAGCTCGTCGTGACGCTGGTGGCGAACGACGGCGTGCTCGTGCACCCGGGCTTCTTCTTCGACTTCCCTCGCGAGGCCTTCGTGGTCCTCAGCCTGATCGTCGAGCCGCCGCGATTCGACGAGGGCGTCTCGCGGGTGCTCGCGCGCGCGTGCGGGAGCCGGCCATGACGCGCGTCAGCGGTATCAGCGTGCCGCTCTTCTCCCTGCCCGCCACGCGGAGCTGGGGGATCGGCGAGTTCGCGGACCTGGCCGCGTTCGCCCGGTGGGCGAGCGGCGCGGGGCAGTCGCTGGTGCAGATCCTGCCCGTGATGGAGCTGCCCGGGCACGAGCGCTCGCCCTACTCGGCGCTCAGCTCCTTCGCGCTCGACCCGACCTACATCTCGCTGCCGCACGTGCCGGACTTCCAGGCGCTCGGCGGCGAGGGCGCGCTCTCCGCTGACGAACGCGAGCAGTTGTCCAGGCTGCGCCAGTCCCCGCGGGTGCTCTACGATGGCGTGCGGCAGCTGAAACAGCCCTGGTTCCGGCGTGCGTGGGAGCACTTCGCGCGTGTGGAGCTGGAGCGCCCGACGCCACGGGCGACGGCATTCCAGGCATTCTGCACGGCACAGGCGTGGTGGCTCGACGACTACGCCCTGTTCCGTGCAGTGCTCGAGCGCGAGGCGCAACGCCCGTGGTGGGAGTGGCCCCGGCCGCTGCGACGCGTGGACCCGGACGCCGTCGCGCGCGCGCGTGCGGAGTTGCACACGGAGATTACGTACCGGAAGTACCTGCAGTGGCTGGCGGCGGAGCAGTGGGCCGAGGCCCGCCGGCAGGTCGCGCCGCTGCGGGTGTTCGGCGACCTGCCGTTCATGATCTCCGGCAACAGCGCGGACGTCTGGGTACGGCAGCGCGAGTTCCGCCTGGACGCCACCGTCGGCGCGCCCCCGGACGCCTTCTCCGAGGATGGCCAGGACTGGGGCCTGCCGCCGTGGCGCTGGCGCGTGATGCGCCAGCACGGCTACCTGTGGTTCCGCGCCCGCGCGCGGCGACACGCGGAGCTGTTCGACGGGTTCCGCATCGATCACCTCGTCGGCCTCTACCGCGCGTGGACCCGCCCGGTCTACAAGGCGCAGCCGCCGTTCTTCGACCCTGCCGGCGAGCGGGAGCAGCAGGCGCTTGGCGAGGATCTCGTGGGGATCTTCAAGTCCGCCGGCGCGGAGGTGTTTGCGGAGGACCTGGGGACCGTGCCGCCCTTCGTACGGCACTCCATCGCGGCCCTCGGCGTGCCGGGGTTCAAGGTGCTGCAGTGGGAGCGCCGCTGGGACGAGCCCGGTCAGCCGCCCATCGATCCGACGACGTTCCCGCCGCTGTCGGTGGCCACGACGGGGACGCACGACATAGAGCCGCTCGCGGGCACGCTGTCAGGGGAGGCGGTACTGCAGGCCGTGGAGACGCTGCTCGCCTCCGGCTCGTACCTGTCGCTGCTGCCACTGCAGGACGCGTTCGGCTGGCCGGACCGCATCAATACGCCGAGCGTGGTGGACGAGGTGAACTGGACCTGGCGGGTGCCGAAGCCGGTGGACCAGTGGGCCCAGTGGGCCGACGCGCGGGAGAGGCAGCAGTGGCTACGCGATCTCACGCGGCGGACCGGTCGCTGAGGAGCAGGCTTCGGGCTTCAGGCTCCAGGCTCCAGGCTCCAGGCTCCAGGCTTCAGGCTTCAGGCTACAGGCTACAGGCTACAGGCTACAGGCTACAGGAAGAACTGCTGTCCCGCTGCAACCCGTGGGGCACCTTGACATAGAGGCAGTTGTCCAAGCCTGTGGCCTGGCCTGTAGCCTGTAGCCTGTAGCCTGAAGCCTGTAGCCTGGAGCCTGGAGCCTGCCTCCGGCGATCACTTCCGCAGCGCGGCCCACACGAGGTGGGGCGACCGCCCGGTCGTGCGGACCATCCGAACCCACAACAGCGTCATGTGCTCCAGGTGCAGCGCCTGCTCGAGGCCACCCACGTCCAGCGGCTCCCAACCGAGGTCCGCGATGAGATGGCTGACCATGCGCTTCGCCTCCGCGTCGGCGCCGCAGAAGAACATCGCCGGCTTCACGTTCGCGTCAGGGAACGCGTTGTCCTCGAAGTTCTCGAAGCCGTAGATCGAGAACGCCTTCACGACCTTCGCCGCGGGGGCCAGCGCCTGCAGGCGCGCGGAGCCGGACTGCTCGCTCTTCAGGCCATGCGTGAGGCCGGGACCGACGGGGTTCGTGCAGTCCACGAGCACCTTGCCAGCCAGGTCCCCCGCCAGCGGCGGAATCACCGACTCGTTGGCGCCAAACGGCGTTGCCAGGAACACCACGTCCGCGGCCGCAACCGCTTTGTCGGGTGTCGCGACCGTCAGCCCGGGGTTGCGCCGGAGCAGGTCTCGAACGCTCCCGGCACCGGCGTCCCTCGCTGCCAGGATCACCGTGTGTCCTGCCCGCTGCAGGTGATCCGCCAGCGGCGCGCCCACGTTCCCGTATCCGATGCATGCAATGGTCATGATGCAGGTCCTCACCAGAACGCCGGGCGTTCAGCGGCCGAGCGCGGCGACGATGGCGCGCGCCGTCTCTTCGCCGGAGAAGTTCTGCTGGCCGGTGATCAGGTTGCCGTCGCGGACCGCGAAGCCGCGCCAGAGGCCGGCCTGGACGAAATTGGCGCCAACCTCCCTCATCCGATCCTCGATCCGCCAGGGCATGACGTGGCGGCCGCGCGGCAGCAGCCCGTAGCTCCAGACCGCGCTGTTCGCGAAGTCCTCCTCGACGTTGGCGAAGCCGGTGACGGTCTTGCCCTTCGCCAGGTACTCGCCGTTCGAGAGCTTTGCAGACGCCAGCACCGCCACGCCGTGGCACAGCGCCGCGGCGACCTTGCCCGCTTCGTAGAACCGCACGAACGTCACGTGCAGGTCGGTGGCCGCCTCGAAGGTGAACATCGGGGCCTGGCCACCGGCCACGACAATGGCGTCGAACGCAGCCAGGTCGATGGCGGAGACGGGCCGGGTGCTCTCCACGAGCGCCCGGAGGGCGGGGGTGTGGATGAAGCCCTGGGAGATCAGGTCGGTGGCGCTGTAGCCGCTCGGGTCGTTGGGGTCGCTCATCGCGTCGGGCTCGCACCGGCCGCCCGCGGGGCTGAACACCTCGACCTCGTAGCCGGCCTCCGTGAAGACGTAGTAGGGATGGGTGAGCTCGCTCCACCAGAAGCCCACCGGCCAACCGGTGGTGGTGGACTCCGCGGGGTTGGCGATGACCATGGCCACACGCTTGCGACGGGCCGGGTTGACGACGTTCGGATCCATCAGGCTCATGCGGGCTCCTCACCGACACGGTACTCAGGCGCCCTCCCTTGTGGAAGTATGCACATCCAGGTGCCATACTCACCATCTGGAGAGTGCATCGTGCCGGAGTTCGAATTCGAAGGGCAGCGGTTCCACAACCCCGTGGAGCTCGCCCTGCACGTCATCGGCGGCAAGTGGAAGATGCCCATCCTCTGGCGGCTCGAGAAGCGCAGCTGGCGCTACAACGAACTGCGGCGCGAGCTGGCGGGCATCTCGCACAAGATGCTGACGCAGCAGCTCCGCGAGCTGGAGCAACACGGCCTCATCACCCGCACCGTCCACCCCGTGGTGCCGCCGCACGTGGACTATGCCATCACGCCGCTCGGCCGCACGACAGTGCCGGTCATCGAGCTGCTGCGAACCTGGGGCGCGTCGTTCAGGCGCAAGAGGGCGGGGTGAGGGGGGCTCCAGGTTTCAGGCTCCAGACTTCAGGCTTCAGGCTCCAGGCAGGACTGCTGCCACGGTGTCTCGGTGTCCGACGGGTTGCAGCGGAACAGCGTTTTTCCTGAAGCCTGTAGCCTGAAGCCTACTCCCTCGCGACCGCGGTCGCGCGCACGCCATGTCGTGTGCGAAGCGTGATGAGCGGCAGCGGTTCGATCGGATGCGTCGGGTCGAGTGTGAGTCGCCAGCGCTGCGCGATCGTGGCCAGCACGAGCATCGCCTCGGTCCACGCAAATCCCTCACCGATGCAGACCCGGTTGCCCGCGCCGAACGGAAAGTAGGCGAAGCGCGGGTGCGCCTTCGCCTCGGACAGCCATCGTTGGGGATCGAACCGATCCGGCTCCGGCCAGAAGCGCGGATCCCGGTGCACGACCCACTGGCTCATGAGGATCAGGGACCCGGCCGGGATACGGTGGCCATCCCAGCGATAGTCCACCACGGCGCGCCGGCCCATCGTCCACGCGGGTGGGTACAGCCGCATCGACTCGGACACGACCGCGCGTGTGTACGGCAGCTGCGGCAGATCGTCCGCCGACGGCACGCGCCCTCGGAGCACGTCATCGATTTCCCGGTGCAGGTGCTGCTCGACCTCCGGGTGTCGGCCCAGCAGCACCCACGTCCAGGTCAGCGCGTTGGCGGTGGTTTCATGGCCTGCGAGGAAGAGCGTGATGACCTCGTCGCGCAGTTGCCGGTCGGTCATCCCGCCGGACGCGCCTTCCATGTCCTGGGCCCGCAGCAACATCGACAGCAGGTCGCCGCGGTCCTCGTCGGCCGCCCGCCGGGCCGCGATGATGCCGTAGATCACCTCGTCGAGGGCCCGCTGCGCTGCACGGAACCGGCGCATGCGAGGCAGCGGCAGGTGCACCAGCCAGTCGGCGAACGGGACGAGCACCAGATCGAACATCTCCATCACGTCCGTGATGGCCTGCTGCACGCGTGCGGTGTCGCTGTCGTTCCCCACCTGGGCGCCGAACAGCGTGTCCGAGACGATGGCAAGGGTGAGGCGGTTCATCTCGCCGGAGAGATCGAGGGGCACGTCTGGTTGCCATCGCTCGCGCATGGCGAGGGCCGCACGTGTCATCGACTCGGCGTACCCGGCCACGCGGGCCTTGTGGAATGCCGGCTGCACCAGCCGCCGCTGGCGGAGGTGCACGGCGCCCTCGCTGGTCAGGAGCCCGTCCCCGAGCGTGCGTCTGGCCCGTTCGAGCGCGCGGCCCTTTCTGAAGGACGCGGCATGGGTCACCAGCACGTCCTCGATGCCCGCCGGGTCGCTCAGCAGGAACACGTCCTGGCGGCCGATCCGGAAGTGCGCGACGGGGCCGTACGCGGACACCTCCGACAGGAATGTGAGCGGATCCCGGCGCATGCGCCGCAGGGCCGTCCAGGGGAGGGTGAAGCGCGGGCCCGGCGCGACGGCCATGGGGCGATTGTATCGGGAGGCGGCGCTTCGCGCCGTAGGCCTGCGGTAGCGGGCGTACGTGATGTGGCCATCACGACACATCGAGTCAGAACCTGACCCACCAGCAGGGTTAGTTTCTTGGGAGGGGCGTCGCTGGCTGCGAGGAACGCCGATTGCAGACGCGGTCACCCACGTGGGCCGGTGCATCCGTTCGATATAGGAGACCCCTGGTACGCCCTCGCCTGAAGCGGCAGATCAGGATCCGCGGAGCCTGGCAGATCGGAGGTCCCCGTCGAAGCCCCAATCTGCGTGATGTCGTCCAGCCCGATCCTGTGCACGGCCGTGAGCATGACGGTGCCTCACGCGTGCGCGGTCGTGGAGCCGGAGGAGGTGGTGGAGGGTGCCGGCTCCCGAGCAGCGGGCGAGCGTACTCACAGACGTCGCAGCGCTTTTGCCTTCTCCTCGGGCACGACCCGCACCCAGGTCCGGAAGAATGCCCGCCTGTCGCCTTGGGGCGGCTCGGGCGGCAGGGTCTTGCGAAAGTTCGGGTCGCTCAATCGGCGCCTCAGTGGAGGGCGACCAGGGTTGATCGGCACTAGCGGGGCATTCGGGATCGAGGCCTTGTGGAAGCCGGCCGCGGCCCCCTTCGTGCGCTCGCTACCCGTGGCGCCGGCGATCTCGAGCACGGCGTCGAACTCGGCGTCTGTTAGGACGCCCTCTAGGTCGTTGCGCGTGATTTGCCGTGCGGGGTCGGCGATGCGCTCTACCAACCACTGCCACTTGCGGGCGTCGGTCGCCGGAATGGCCTGCGTATCGAGGTAATCCGCGAAGCCGTAGATCGCCGTCGGCCAGTAGCTCGAGCTGTATTGCTGGTGGGCTTCCTTGGCTTTCTTCAGCTCGGCGGGATGCTTGCCTGCGAGGTACTGCTCGAGGTCCGCGCCAGTGACGTTCCGGTGGTGGTAGTAGGGCGTGGCATGATGGATGGCCTCGTCCACGAACGCCACGTAATCGAAGGGGTTCGCGATGCCTGCCCCGTATTCGGCAGGGGGACCGAGTTGCCGACGCGTGAACGCGAGGTCTTCCCGGAATCCCTCGGGCAGGGTGTTCAGGGTCTGTTCGTCATGCGATGCCGACGGTGCCGGATTGACCGCGAACTCCGGGCCGATGACCGCCCGGTCCATGTGGTAGTTGAGATTCACGAAGAGCGTTTCGCCGAGCGTGTCTTTGTGGAACCCGGTCTGCGACATGTCCCGCTCCCGGTAGTAGTGCACCTCAACAAGGATCTTCCAGGCGGCGTTGGGCAGGCCGGCCACCCGCAGGTAGGCGATCTCGCCGGCGTCGATCATGGTCCGCAGGGTGTTCACAACCACATCGCCGTCCAGTCCGAGCTCCTTGATCTCCTTGCCCCGAGGGCGGCCGGCCGAGACGAACCCGCCACTCGGCGGTAACGCCACGAGGTGGGCGCTGGCGATGAGCTCATCGTCTTTCGCCGGCATCTGGTCGATCAGGATGCCGCCGAGGTTGAGGATTCCCCCGCTTAGGCTGTCATGCTTGTCGAGCTCGGCCACCAGCCGCTTCTGCACGTCCACCGACGGTCCCGGCCTGATCTGCGGGACCGCGAGTCGCGCGAGCAGCTTGGCAGAGTGCTTCGCGGCGTAGACAGGCCCATTGGGATGGCCGTCCTGTTCGCCATGGTCTTCCTTCGTTGCCTCGAAACCGGGAGGAGCCGCGCCGTCGACCCACGAAACATCCCCATCCTCCGAACGCACCCACACCGGCTGCAGGACGGCTGAACTGGCGGGACCCGGGGCATCCACCTGATCCTTACCCCCCGGCACCGACTTTGTCGGCCTTTCAGACGCGTCCCTGTCCGTCTCGGGGCCAATGGCTGGGCCGAACAAGCCCTCGAGCTGGCGGCGCTGCGCGACAATACGCGGGCTATGTCGGAGCATTTCGAGTGGACGATCAGACGCCGGATGCGTCGCTCGCGGCGGTCCCCCAGGCAGGCGGCGCGCCGATGCCGCGGCTGGCCTGCCGGCGTCCGCAGTGGACAAGGGGCTGTGCACAGATTCCTTCGCCAAGGCAGCCTCGCTGTTTCGCTGTCGATGGGGCGCTAACGCCGGGAGCGGTGGCTGCGTTGGTCTCGCCCAAGACTGCCGGAATTTCCATCTCGGTTCGAGGCGGGGTTGCCCCGATCTTTGTTGACGATCGTCTCCCCGTCTATCCTGACGCTCGTCCCCCGAGCGGAGTACTCCTGCTCGCCGTCGAGGTACAGGTTGTCGACCAACATGACCGTTCGGCGGCCTACGTCTCCCGTGGCGGGGGATCGGCCGGAGACACGGCTGATGCCAGCGCTGCTCTCATGAGGGCGGATTATATGGCCGGGCGTGCCCCGGCGAGCGTTACCTGACCGCGCGCTTGCGATCGACCGTCACAAAAGGACGTGACAACGAGCCGCGCCAGCACGTACGCGTTCGCCGACCAAATCCTCAACCGCCAGCGACATGGTGCGCCACCGCCGCCTCCCATGCCCAGCTACCGGCCGTCGGCCTGGTATAGCCTCGGGCACCAGCTCGTGTCGACGCTCAGCCTGGTGGCGGCTCACGAGACCCGCCGACGCTGGATCGCAGTGTCGGTTTGGAGCGCGGTCGTTGCGGCGATACAGCTGGTGGCGCCACCGGGCCGCGCCATTCCAGTTCAGATGGAGGCACGATGGCGAAGCAGGAGATCGGACGTTTGAGCGTGGCACTGGCCGTGGACGCGGCGTTGCGCGCGCGGCTGGACCAGGAGGCCGAGTTCGACGGCGTGATCGCAGCGGCGAACCGCGGCTGCCGAAACGGCGGGACCGGAACCGCCAGCGCGCCGGAAGCGAATTCCCGATCGGGCCTCGCCCCGCGACGCCAGTGCCGACGGCACGATTTCAGAGCGGCAATGAGCCGCGGACGCGGCCGACGTTGCAGGTGCACAAGTCGGGAAGCGGGACCACGGGGGTGTACATCGCCAGTGAGAACGGCCAGGCGGTCGTCATCAAGTTCCTGACGGCCGACGACGCCCTTTCTGCCGCTGTCGCCGACAAGTTCATGGCGCTTGGCACCGGCCTCGTGACGCCCGAGTCGAGGATCATCGGTGCGGGGCAGCCGGGGAACGCGGCGATCAAGCGTGACATCGCGGCTCACGCGGCGCTTGCGCCGCCCGTGGTGAATCCCCGGCTCGTTGCCGATGCGGCCAACGATACGCGGGATCCGCAGCATGCCGTGCTCGTCATGACCCCGGTTGCGCAGGTGAGCCTGCGGGAACTGGCCCAAGGGCGTAGTCCTGCCCATGGGCGGACCGCAACCCAGCAGAAGGACGAAGACCACGGACGTCTGGCCCACCTCCTGCGAAGCGCTCAGATTGCACGGGACTTCGCGAGGATCCTTGTGTCCGACGCCCTGCTCGGCAACAGCGATCGCTTCATCAAGGATGCCCTCCCGGCGGCGAGGGTCGTCGACAACCCCGCGAACATCTCGAACATCTTCGTCAGCCCGGACCTCTCGCGTGGCGTCGCGCTCGACAACAGCGTGGAGCGTGCCTCCGAGGACCAGGGACCGTCGGGGCCCACCGCCGCGGACATGATGATGAACGAGAGCCGGACCTATCTGATTCGCTACGTTGCGACACCGGGAATGGCCGCGCAGGTGGCGCAGGCGGTCGTGAAGGCCTGCCTGGTGGATGCAGGCGAGCTGACTCCAGCCGCCTACCCCGGTACCGCGTACCTGGGCCTCACGACGAGTCTCGCCACGGTCTTCAGGATGCTGAATGTCGAGGGGATTCTGGCCACCAACCTCGCCGCTGCCGTGCCGGAGGAGATGACGAACGTGACCAGCGCGCTCCGCAGGGCGAAGAACCAGCTGCGGGCCGGGTACGACGCGGCTGCCGCCGGCAGTGGGCTGGCGACCCCCAATCGGGTCGTGAACTACAACGCGTTGCGCGCGCGGGCCAAGTTCCTGAAGGCGCGGCGGGCAGGCAAGTCCGAGGCGCAGGCGCAGTCCGCGGCGGCGAAGCACCTGACGCACAAGCGTAGGAAGGACAATCGCTGATGATGCGCTGTGGGCGTTCGGCAGGAAGCGCAGCGGGATCCGTACTTCTACGGATGCCACACCGACCGGACGAGCGCGGCAGCGTCGAGGACGCAGATTCGCGCATGCATCGCGCACCTCTGGCGTAAGATCGGGGAGTCTCCATGCTCCGCCGCTTCGTCCCTCTTCTCAGCGGCACCCTCGTGGTGTTCCACGCCTGGCTGCTCGGCAGCCAGCTGTGGGCCGGCCAGTTGGCGGAGCCCGGCCTCCTCCTCCGGTGGGCCGTGGCGGCCGCGCTCGTCATCGCCCTCGTCGGCCTGCGGCGCAGCGGCGCGTCGGTGTTCTGGGGACGCAAGGCCGTCTCTGTCTGGCTGCTGGCCGCACTCCTCCATGGCCCCGCGCTGGCGGGTGCGCAGACGGGGCTCGAATCTCCGGCCCTCCCCGAAGCCGTCACCATCGTCATCCAGATCGCGTCGGCGTCCGTGATGCTGGGCCTCGGCCTGGCGCTGCTGGCGGCGCTGGCCGCCCACCTGTACTCCGACCGGCGGGCACGGCTGCGCCCGACGCCGATTCGGTCGCTTCACGGATCCCGCGCCGACGCCCTCCATCGCTTCGCTCCACGTCCCCCTCCCGTCCGCTCGTTCGTCGCGCAGTGGTAGCGGCCCCGCCCATCGCGGGCGGCGGCGCATTCGATCAACAGCGTTGGATGGCGCGCCTCGAGCGCGCGCTCGTGCAGCACGCCGGTCCCCGGCGTGGGCGAGGGCATGGACGGAGATCATGGTGAAGCGTGTGCGTATCTGTGCGGCGGCTGTGGCGCTGCTGGTGCTCGGCGTGATGGCGGCGGACGCAGCCACGATTCGTGGCGTGGTGACGGACACGAGCGGTGGGCCAGTGGCGGGCACCCGTGTCGTGCTGCGTGACGTCGCGACGCGGCAGGAGATTGTGGTCGAGACCGGTGCCGACGGCACGTACGAGGCGCAGGTGCCGACGACCGGCACGTATCTGATCAGCGTGACGCGCGAGGGCTTCTCCGAAGCCGCGCAGACGGTGGTGGTGGACAGCGCCGAGCAGTCGCTCGACGTGCCCCTCACCCTCGAGGTGGGCTCCGTCAGCTCCGCTGTCGTCGTCACGGCCTCCCGCGCCGAGCGCGACACGAAGCAGATCCCGCTGCACGTGGACAGCATCACGAAGGCGGCGGTGGAACAGACGAACCAGACGTCGACCGGCGACGCCCTGACGATGGCCGCGAACGTGACGCCGGTGGGGAACGGTCCCTTCGGCGTGCGGCCCCGGCTGCGCGGCCTCGATTCCACGCGCCTGCTGGTGCTGGTCGACGGCGAGCGGCTGAACACCGCGCGACAGGCCACCGAGCGCACGGGCGCGGAGGTCGGGCTCGTCTCGCCGGACGCCATCTCGCGCATGGAGGTGGTGAACGGCGCCGGGACCCTGATGTACGGCTCCGACGCCCTGGCCGGCACCATCAACATCATCACGAACGAGTCCAGGTTCACGTCCACCAACCAGTGGCTCTACGGCTTCAACGGCTTCTACAGCTCGAACGAGAATGGCATGCGCGGGACCGGCACGGTCGGCTTCACCTCGCCGAAGTTCACCCTGCGCGTGCAGGCGGGCGCGGAGGACTTCGAGGACTACACGGCCGGGGCGCTGGACCAGCCGGAGAACACGCAGCCGCTGCACGATGCCGGCATCCTCTACCAGGCGGACACCATCGACGACAACTTCGGCTTCAGCTTCAACGCCTTCCCGGAGCCCTTCAACGCGCCGTACACCCGCACCGACAGCGAGGTGATCAACTCGCAGGCACGCGGGAACTTCGTGAACGCGTCGAGCCTGATCAGCGTGGGGGAGCGGCGGTCGGTGCGCGTCCGCTATCAGCGGCGGCGGATGGAGGACATCGGCTTCCCCGACTTCGGCCAGCCCTACTTCTTCAACGAGACGGCGCTGCCTTTCAGCAACCTCGATCGCGTGTCGGCCCGCTACGAGGCCCAGGCCGTGACGCCCTGGCTGGCGAACCTGTCGGCCACCGCGTACTACCAGCGCACCGAGCGCCTGCTGCAGAACCGGCTGCCGGTGCAGTTCCCCGCGCCGACGCCCACGGTGTTCTTCCCCATCAGCGTGTTCCGGCTCGACGTGCTGTCCGACACCGAGCAGCGGGTGTGGACGCCCGGCGTGGACGTGCAGGCGGTCATCACCCCGGCGGCGAACCACCTGCTGACCACCGGGTTCACGTTCTACCAGGACAACAGCAGCGACCGGCGCTCGACGCTGACGCAGACCAACCTCGTGGGCCAGGTCGTGATGGGGCAGCGTGGGCCCGCGCCGGTCGTGTTGCCGGCGCCGGTACCGCTCGGGGCGCCGGTGTCGGCGAACCCCGTCCGCGTGCCGAACGCCAGCCTGCGCGACATCGCGCTCTTCGCGCAGGACGAGTGGCGCCTGCGCCCGAATGTGTCGCTCATCGCGGGGTTGCGCGGGGACTTCTGGAACGTCACCTCCGAGGCCACGCCTGGCTACGACGTGGGCCCCGTCATCGCCGGCGCCGAACCGCCCATCGATCCGGCGACGCTGCCGAACCCGAACGGTGACACCTACACGCGCCAGTCGCTGACCGGCGACATCGGCCTGGTGGCGAACCAGGGCGGGCAGGTGAGCCCGTTCATCCGCTTCGGCCGCAGCTACCGGCACCCCAACCTCGAAGAGATGTTCTTCGCCGGTCCGGCCACGGTGGGCAACATCGTGCCGAACGTGCTGGTGAAGCCGGAGACGGGCAACAACTTCGACACGGGCGCGAAGTTCCAGGTCGGCCGCGTCTCGGGCGGCGCCTACTTTTTCGTGAACCAGTACTACGACTTCATCGCGCAGGACCTGTTCGTCGCGGACTCGCCGGCCGGTCCGCTGGCACAGACGACCAACTACGCCGACGTGCGGATCACGGGCGTGGAGTTCAACGTGGACGCGCCCATCGTGCTCGGCCGCGGCGTGCTGATGCTGACCGCCTCGGGTGCGTTCACGCGCGGGACCGTCACCGACGGCGTGAACCCGGCCGACGGGTCGTCGCTGGCCGACACGCCGGCCGACAACATCACCCCGTCCAAGGTGATCGCGGCGGCGCGCTATACCGAGCCGCAGGGCCGCTGGTGGGTGGAGTACGGCATCCGCGCGCAGGGCGAGGTGGACCGAGTGGCGACCACGCTGATCGAGTCGCCGGTGCTGATCGCGCAGGACATCTACTCGCTCCAGGGCTTCAACGTCCAGCGCATCGGCTGGGGCATCAACCTCACGCGCGGCCGTGACCGGCTGGGGCTCTCTTTTGCCGTGGAGAACCTGACGGACAAGTACTACCGGGAGCACTTCCAGTTCGCGCCCGGGCGCGGCCGCAGCTTCACCGTCGGCCTGAGCGTCGGCGCGTTCTAAGAGAACAGGAGATAGGAGATAGGAGATAGGAGATAGGAGATAGGAGATAGGAGATAGGAGACAGGAGACAGGAGACAGGAGGCAGGAATGTGGAGAACGTCCTGCTTCCTGTTCTCTGTCGTCTACCTCCTCCCTCCTACCTCCTGACTCCTCCCTCCTCCCTCCTACCTCCTAACTCCTAACTCTTACCTCCTACCTCCTACCTCCTAACTCCTACCTCCTAACTCCTACCTCCTACCTCCTAACTCCTAACTCCTAACTCCGACACCCACGCCATGCAGCCCACTCTGGTCCACTACATCCCGATCGTCACGACGCTGCTCGCGGTCCCCTTCGCGGCCGAGATTTTCCGGCGCTGGCGGGCGTTTCCCGAGCGGCTGCACCTGCTCTGGTGGGCCATCGGCGTCGCCACCTACGGCGCCGGCACCTTCACCGAGGCGTGGACGACGCTGTTCGGCTGGAACCCGGTCGTCTTCAAGGCCTGGTACATCACCGGCGCGCTGCTGGGTGGGGCGCCGCTCGCGCAGGGCACGGTGTACCTGATGCTGAAGCGCGGGACGGCGCACCTGCTGACCACCGCGCTGATCCTCTACGTCCTGGCCGCATCGGTCTGCGTGGTGCTCGCGCCCGTGGACTACTCGCTGGTGGAGCCGCACCGCCTGACCGGGCGGGTGTTCGGATGGTCCTGGGTGCGCCTGTTCAGCCCCATCGTCAATCTCTATGCCGTGGTGTTCCTCATCGGGGGCGCCGTCCTGTCGGCGATTCGGTACAGCCGTGACCCGGCGACGAAACACCGGATGTACGCCAACGTGCTCATCGCGTTCGGCGCCATCCTGCCGGGCATCGGCGGCTCGGCCACGCGCTTCGGACACACCGAGGTGCTCTACGTGATGGAGCTCATCGGGCTGGTGCTGACCTGGTCGGGGTATCGCATCAGCGTGCGTCCGGTCGCGCCGGTGCCGATACCGACCACCGCCTCGTGACCATCACAAGATCACAAGTTCGTTCACCAGGTCACCAGATCCAGATCACCAGACCATCAGATCCAGGTCGCCAGATCACGACGTCACCAGATCACTCGATCGGGCCTTGCCGATCTTCACGCGGTAGGTGAGGAGGACGCAGCCGCCGTCGAGCGTGCGGCAGGCCGCCAGTTCGAGAGGCACGCGGCTGGGGCCGGTCAGAAACGCCGGCACGCCGCCGCCGAGCAGGACGGGGTGCACGTTGACGCCGATCTCGTCGATGACGCCTGCATCGAGGAGCGACCGCGCCAGGTTCCCGCCGCTCATGACGACGATGTCCTTGCCCGGCTGCGACTTCAGCGCGCGGACGAAGGTACCGGCGTCCTCCCGGACGAGCTCGACTCCGCGGCCAGCCGGCACGGAACGGAGCGTTCGCGAGAAGACGTAGCCGGTGACACCAGGCATGCCTCCGCCGCCGCCCTGCGCGGCCGCGCCCTCCCAGGTCTTCCGGCCGAACAGGACCGTGTCGGTCCGTGCCCAGGTCTCCGCCATGATGGCCCGCACGTCGTTGCTGAAGTGCAGCCAGTCCATCTCGCCCGCCGGGCCCGTGACGAACCCGTCGAGGCTGCAGGCGCCACCGTACACGACCTTCCGCATGGCTCCCTCCTGTATACTAAACGCGCATTGAGAAACAAGATTCTAAACACATATTTAGAAACTGTCAACTGGCCATGAGCCCGCGCCCGCGCAAGGTCTCGGACGAGGACGTGTTCGTTGCGGCGCTGCGGGCCATGGGCCGCCTGGGCCCGCACGAGCTGACGCTGGCGGCCATCGCCGAAGAGGCGGGCGTGACCGCCGGCGCGCTGGTGCAGCGCTTCGGGAGCCGTCGCGCCCTGCTGCTGGCGCTCGCGGCCCGTGCGGCCGAGGGCGGCGATGAGATGTTCACGGCCATCAGGGCGCGACACGCGTCCCCGCTGACCGCACTCGCCGCCTATGTGGACGGGATGTCGGGCCTCGCCGCCACGCCCGAGGCGCTGGCCCGGAACCTGGCGTACCTCCAGACCGACCTCACCGACCCGGACCTCCGCGCGTGTCAGGTGCGGCAGGGCAGGGCCGTGCGGCGCCAGCTCGAGGCGTGGCTGGACGAGGCGGTGGCCGCGGGTGAGGTGGTGGCCGGGACGAACACCCGCCGGCTGGCACGCCTCGTCGAGGCCATGATCAGCGGGTCGATGATGACCTGGGCCTGCTACCAGGAAGGCACCGCGCGCGGGTGGATGCGCCGCCACCTCGTCGATCTGCTCGCCCCCTACCGACCGCGGCGGCGGAGCTGACCCACAAGCGGCCGTTCAGGTAGCATGAAGGCCTGCCATGGCGGTGTCCACCCACCTGAAGATCGACCTCGCGGAGTACGACGCGCGCATCCGCACGTTCATCCCGCGCTACGAGGAGATGCTCGATGCCGCCGTGGCGGCGCTCGGGGCCGCGGGCCGCCCGATCTCGATGGTCGTCGACCTGGGCACCGGCACCGGTGCGCTGGCCGGCCGAGTAGCGAAGAGCCTCACGCGTACACGCCTGGTTGGCATCGACGAAGACGAGGGGATGCTGGCGATGGCGGCGCGCCGGCTGCCGGGGCGACGCTCCACACTGGTTTTCGACGACTTCGTGAAGGCCGCGCTGCCTCGGTGCGACGCGGTCACCGCGTCGTTCGCGCTCCATCACCTCGAGCATCGGCGGACGAAGGCGGCGCTCTATCGTCGCGTGCGCGCGGCGCTCCGGCCCGGCGGCGTGCTCGTGAGCGCCGACTGCCATCCCCCCTCGAACCGCGTGCTCGCGGCCGCGGGGCGCGCGGCGTGGCGCGACCACCTGGCCACGACCTACGGCCGCCGCAAGGCCGAAGGATTTCTCCGGGCCTGGTCGCACGAGGACTTCTACATGCCGCTGGACGTGGAGCTCGGGCTCATGCGAAGCGCTGGCCTGTTGCCAGAGGTGACGTGGCGCCGCGACGCCTTCGCCGTCATAGTGGCGACCGTGTGAGGCGCAGGCTTCAGGCTTCAGGCTCCAGGAGGGGGCACTCAGTGCCTGATCACTCGGCCGGGGCGGGCGCCGGTGTGTGCGCCCTTCTCAACGACGAGCACGCCGTTCACCAGCACGTAGCGGACGCCCTCTGAGAAGTGGTGCGGGTCCGTGAAGGTGGACCTGTCGATAACGGCGGCCGCGTCGAACACCGTCACGTCCGCGGCCATGCCCGGCCGCAGGAGGCCGCGATCCTGCAGGCCCAGCCGCGCGGCGGGGAACGAGGTCATTTTGCGGATGGCCTCCTCGAGGGCCAGGACACGGCGCTCGCGCACGTAGTGGCCGAGCACGCGCGGATACGTTCCGAACGCGCGGGGGTGCGGCGCGCCGTCACCGATCCTCGTCAGGCTGCCGTCCGATCCGATCATGCCGAAGGGCGACTGCATCAGGCGTTCGACGTCCGCCTCGTCGTAGGCGTGGAAGATCGCGCTGCACCCGCCCTTGATCTGCAGGTCGATCACGGCATCGGCCGTTGCGGACTGCGTGAGCGGCTGGCCGGCGCTCTTGAGCAGGTCCGCGATGGTCATGCCGGACAGCGCGGGGTCGAACCCGCAGCGCACGAGCTGGATGCGTGACGGATCGTCCCCGAACCGCTCGTCGATGAAGTCCAGCATCCCGTTCTTCACCTCGCCGCGCATCTTCGGGTCCCTCAGTCGCTCATTCAGTCCATCGTCGGCCAGCGCCCACCGCGGGAAGATCAAACTGAGGCCGGTCTGCGAGGCCGTGTACGGGTATTGATCGAAGGTGACGTCCACGCCTCGTGCGCGCGCGGCCGCGATGAGCGCGAGCGAGTCCGTGCTCTGCCCGAACTGCCGCCGGCCGCCCACCTTGTGGTGGCTGATCTGGACGGGGATCCGCGCCTCCTCGCCGATGCGGATGGTTTCCTTCACCGACTCGAGCACCAGGCCGCCCTCATCGCGCATGTGCGAGACGTAGATGCCGCCGTGCTCGCGGGCCGTCACCGACAGCGCGATGAGCTCCTCGGTCGTGGCGTAGTTGCCGGGGATGTAGGCCAGGCCGGTCGAGAGGCCGAGGGCGCCGTCACGCATGGCCTCGGCCACGAGCGCCTGCATCTTCCCGATTTCCGCTGCGGAGGCCTTGCGGTTGGCCGTGCCCATCACGCGTTCGCGGATGGTGCCGTGTCCGACGAACAGTGCAAGGTTGGGCGAGAAGCGCGCGGCCTCGGCCTTTGCCAGGTAGGGCGCGAGCGGGAGTGGAGAACTGCCGTCGTTGCCGTCGACGACCGTCGTGATGCCCTGGAACAGGTATCCCTCGGCCGTCGGGATCTCGAACAGCCGCTCGCGGGCGTGCGCGTGCGGATCGATGAAGCCGGGCGCGACGATCAATCCGGACGCATCCACGCGGGTCGCGGCCGTCGCCCCGGCCAGGAGCCCTACCACAGCGATGCGCCCGTTGACGATGCCGACGTCCCCGGCAACCCACGGCGTCCCGCTCCCGTCGACGATGCGCCCGCCGGTGATGAGGACGTCGAACACGGGCCCCTGCGCCGCGCCGCCGCCACCTGCCGCGAGGCAGACGACCAGGATTGCGAGGGCGACGCCGGGGCCGAAGCCCCGGCGCTCCGCACCCCTACGCCTCACCCTGCACCCTGCACCCCTGCACCCTGCACCCCTGCACCCCTGCACCCCTGCACCCCTGCACCCGTTCTTCTACTTCATCCTCGCCAGGTCCGCTTCCGCCGCGATGAACCCGAAGGCGTTCCATCCACCACCCGACGTGACCTTCTGGAACACCTCCTTCGCCTTCGCCGTGTCGCCCATGACGAAATAGTAGTTGCCCACGCCGTAGCCCTGGGTGGCGATGGTCGTGTCGTCCGCCTTCGCGGTGTCCAGCAGGGCCTCCGGCTTCTCGATGCCCTTGTACATGAGCAGCCGGCGGTGGTACGACTGGTTCTCCAGGATGTCCATCTTCGGCGTGATGCGCTCCAGTACCTTGGCCGCCTCGGCCTTGCGGCCGAGCCGCATCAATGTCATCCACATCCAGTCCGACGTGGCCACCACCGAGTCGTCGTTGTTCGACACCTTCATGCACTCCACCCACGCGGGGTAGGCCTGGTCGAAGTGGCCCTGCAGGTAGTGCGCGAGCGCCAGGTGGTACCAGATGTTGAACTGGAGCGTGCTGCGCGGCACGCCCGCCGGGTTCGGGGCGCCATCCGGCTCGATCTCGTCCGGCTTGCCCTTGATGAGCGACACGGCCTTGTCGAAGTCCGCCACGGCCTTGTCGAACTGCCGCACCGAGATGTAGCGGTGTCCGCGGTGCCGATAGAACCGCGGGTCGTTCGGGTAGCGCTCGATGCCCCTGGTGAACTCCGCGATGGCGTCCTGGTAGCGCCACAGGTACCCGAGCCGGCGGCCAATCCAGATCATGGCCTCGGCCGTGGTGGTGTTGGCCACGGACTGCGCCTCCTGGAGGTCCTTCTCCAGCTTCGCCTGGTTGGGAATGGGTGTCGGCGGATACAGGGCCCTGCCCGACAGCGACGTCGCCTCCGGCTTCCTCGTCTGCGCCTGCAGCGTCATGCCCGCGCAGGCCACTCCCATCACCGTCAGCCCGATCCAGAGTGCTCGCATCATGCCCCTCGCTCCTGTCCCTTTTACGGTTCGACTGTCTCGCTCGGTTCCAGCAGGTCCGGCTGCACGGTGCTCTGCAGCGGTCGCGGTGTCGTGTCCACCGGCTTCAGCGGATCGATGGCGTCTCCCGTGGCGGCGCCCAGTTCGCGGAACTTCCGCATCGACACCATCACGCGCGCGTCGTAGGCGCCCACGGCCTCGTTGTAGGCCCGCACCGTGGCATCGAGCCGGCTGCCCACCACCTCGAGCCGTTCCGTGAACGTCCGGGCCCGATCGTAGAGCTCGCGGCCGAGCCGACTGATCTCCTCGGCGTTGATCGTCAGACGCTCCTGCCGCCACCCGACGGCCGCCGTTCGCAGCAGCGCAATCAGCGTGAGCGGGCTCGCGATCAACACCCGCTGCTTCACGCCGTAGTCGATCAGGTGCGCGTCCTGTTCCAGCGCCGCCATGAAGATGGCCTCGGCGGGCAGGAACAACACGACGAAGTCCGGCGATGCCGGGAACTGTTCCCAGTAGCCCTTGGCGCCCAGCTTCGTGACGTGATCCTTCACCTGGCGGACGTGATCCGCCAGCTTGCCCGAGCGGACGCCTTCGTCGGCGGCCATCTGCGCATCGAGGAACGCCTCGAGCGGCACCTTGGCGTCGACCACAATCGTGTGCTGGCCGGGGAGGTGGACGATGAGGTCTGGACGCTGGCGGCCGGCGTCGCCCACCGTGGTGGGCTGCACGTCGAAGTCGCAATGCTCCAGCATGCCCGCCAGCTCCACGACCTTGCGCAGCTGGACCTCGCCCCACCGCCCGCGCACGCCCGGGGAGCGGAGCGCGCGGACGAGCGTTTGCGTTTCCTGCTGCAACTGCTGCTGGGTCTGCCCGACCGCCGCCAGCAGCGTCCGCAGGCTGGCTGCGTCGTGCACGCGGTGGCGGTCCGCTTCGGCCAGCGTCGCGGCGACCTGGGTCAGGGTGTCCCGGATGGGGGCCGTCAGGGCGTCGAGCGCCTGCTGACGCGCGCCGAGGTCCGCGGCTGCGGCGCGGTGCACGTTGCCGATCTTCTGGTCTGCCAGGGCGAGGAACTGCTGCGTGCTGGTGGCGAGCGCGTTGCCGGCCAGCGCCTCGAACGAGTCGCGGAGCTGTTGCCGCATCGAGTCGACCAGGGCGAGCTGCTCCGGGATCGCCTGATCTTTGTGCGCCAGCTCGGCCGTCAGGCGTGCATGGTCGGCCTGCAGCGCTGCGGACGCCTCGGCGGCGCGGGCGCGCGCCACCAACCACCCGACGAGCCCGCCCAGCGCGAGGGACACGAGGGCCGTCAGGACCAGGTAGGTCGTCATCAGAATCTCGACGAAGTGTAATGCAGGACTGTGCACGATCGGCTGCGGCCGCGCCGGCGGTGGACCGATAGAATGGGCTGGCCTCCCCCCGGGGCTCACGTGTCGCATGACTGATGGTCTTGGGCGACGGGTCGCAGCCACCGACCCCGCCACTGGTGAACCTGTCGAGCACCTCGAGCTCGCGACCGAGCTCGTGCTCCACACTGCCTTTGCCACCGCACTTGCCGAGCGCGTGACGCGCCTCGCGGCGGTGCGGCATGCGTCGTACGTTCACGTGCGCCGGGTGGACCGGCCGGCCATCGACCGGCTGGTGGTGGTCTCGAGCGCCACGCCCGGGCGTCGCCTGTCCGACCTGCTCGACGCCTCTGCCGCGGCGGGCATGCGGCCCGACATCGAGGCCGTCGTGGCGCTGATGCGGCAGCTCCTCCCGGCCGCGGCCCTGTTCTCGCGCAACAACCGCCAGCAGGCCCTGGGCACGCTCGGCTCCGAACGGCTCTTCATCGTCCCACCCGCGCGCGTGGTGATCGCCGACGCGGCGTTCGGGTCCGCGATCGAGCACCTGCAGCTTTCGCGCGCCGACGCCTGGCAGCGCTATCAGCTGGCGATGCCGCCTGCGGACGGGCCGGTCCGGGCCACCCCCCGCGGGGACGCGACGGCCCTCGGGGTCGTGGCGCTGTCGATGCTCCTGGGACGCCGGCTCGAGGCAGGGGAGTTCCCGGCCGGGCTGCCGGTGCTGATGAGCGCCGCGCGCGAGCGGCACGGGGACGAGGATCACCCCCTGTCGAGCGTGTTCTCGCGCTGGCTCCGCCGCGCCCTGCAGCTCGACAGCGACGGCTTCGATTCCCCGCACGCCGCGCAAATTGCCTTCGAAGAAGTGCTGGCGAGTAACCGACGGTACGTGACCGGCACGGGTGCGCTCGAGGGGTGGGTCGAGGCCCATGCGAGGGCGGTCCCGCTGCCCGCGTTCGCCCAGCCACCCGCGCCGGCGCGAGAGCCGGCGGCTGTCGCCTCCGAGGACGAGGCGCTCGCAAGCCGGGCGGCGAGCATCACCACCGACGCGGAGCCCGTCGCGGAGACGGCCAGCCTGGCGACGCGCATCTTCGGCATGAGCCCGCGCTGGGCCGCGGTCGTGCTGGCGGTGCTGCTGCTCCAGGCGAGCGTCATTGGCTGGTATTGGACCCGCCCCGCCCCCGGCCCGGTGGAAGGAGAGGGCGAACTGGTGGTGACGTCCCGCCCGGAGGCCGCGCAGGTGATCGTGGACGGCGCCGAGCGTGGCGTGACGCCGCTGACGCTGACACTGGCGGCCGGCACGCACGTCGTCGAGGTGCGGGCCGGGAAAGGCGAGCCGCGCGTGATCCCGCTCGTGATTCGCGCCAACGTGCAGACCGCGCAGTACGTGGAACTGCAGGAGGCGGTGCCCATCGCCCCGCCGGTGGAGCGACGGGCGCCCGCGAAGCGCCGGTGAAAACCTTTTGAAGCCGCCACGGGCGAACTGGTAGGATCGGCTTTCGTTTCCAACCCACAGCGATGCGGCAGAGTTTCCTCGGCTTCGTGCTCGGTGCGGTCGCAGCTGGCAGCGTGGGCTGCCAGTGGGCGGCGACCGATGCTCCTGCGCCACACGCGGACGCCCGCCGGCTCGCCGACATCGCGCTGGCGGCTGATTCGATGCTGATCGCCGGCACCGTCCCCTCCGGGCGGACGCTGGGGGCGATCCTGGCGGCCTTCGACCTGCACGAACCCGACCGGCACGCTGTGGTGGACGCGGTGCAGCGCGTGTTCGACGTGCGGCGCCTGCGCGTCGGCCAGCCCTTCAGGCTGGACCGCCTCTTCGACGGGCGCGTCCGCAGCTTCGAGTACGAGATCGACGCGGATCGCCGCCTGCTCGTGCAGGCCGATTCGGCGTCCGGGTACGCGGCGGCCGTCGAGCCCATCGCGAAGGAGATCACCATCGATGCCGTCGAGGGCCAGATCTCGAAGAGCACGCCGTCGCTGACGCAGGCGCTGGATGCCGCGGGGGAGCGCATCGACCTCGCGCTGCAGATGGCCGACATCTTCTCGGGCGAGCTGGACTTCTCGTCCGAGCTGCAGCCGGGCGATCACTTCAGGCTCGTGGTCGAGCGGCAGACCCGCGAGGGACGGTTTGTCGGGTACGGGGCGATACTCGCGGCGGAGTTCGTCGCGAGCGGACGGCCGCTTCGTGCGTTCCGGTACGCCACCGCGGGCGCCAGGCCGGCCTACTACGACGAGGACGGCCGCTCGCTCAAGCGCTTCTTCCTGAAGTCGCCCCTCAAGTTCGAGCCGCGCATCACCTCGCGCTTCTCGTCCTCGCGGAAGCATCCCATCCTCGGTTACAACCGCGCGCACAACGGCGTGGACTACCGGGCGCCCACGGGCGCGCCGGTCGCCTCGGTCGCGCCGGGCACGGTGACGCTTGCCGGCTGGACCACTGGCGGTGGCCGGACAGTACGGGTGCGGCACAACAACGGCTACGAGAGCGAATACCTGCACCTGTCGGCGATTGACGTCCGGGCCGGGCAGCGCGTCTCCCAGGGCGACGTCGTGGGCAAGGTCGGCGCCACCGGTCTGGCGACCGCGCCGCACCTGCACTACGGCCTCCGCCGCAATGGCGCCTACGTGAACCCGGTGGTCGAGCACCGGAACATGCCGCCGGGCGAGCCGATTCCGGCCGCCGAGCTCGCCGCGTACGCGGCCGCGCGCACGCGGCTCGTCGCGCTGTTCCAGCCGAGCGCCGCCCGTCTCGCCAACTGACCCGCGCCGTCGGGCACGAGTTCTGCAACCACGTCGCCCCAGGAGGCTCCCTATGGCGCCAATGTCGCATTGGCTCAGTGCACGTGTGAAAATTCTACTCGTCGTATGGCTCGTATCCTTCGCCGGAGCCACGCCGTCCTGGGCACAGGGCCCTGGCGTTCGAGGTGGCGTCTCGATCGACCCGGATCAGTTCTACTTCGGCGGGCACTACGAAACCGACGCGCTGGTGGACCGGCTGCACTTCCGTCCGAACCTCGAAGTCGGCATCGGCGACGATGTGGTGACCACCGCCCTCAACTTCGAGTTCGTCTACAAGTTCCCGAGCCGCTCGGGCTGGCGGCTCTACGCCGGTGGCGGCCCCGCGGTGAACTTCTACTCGTTCGACGACAACGGCCGGGGGAACGACGGCGACACCGAGACGGAGGGTGGCTTCAACTTCCTGATCGGCGCGGAGCAGCGCGGTGGCCTCTTCTTCGAGCTCAAGATCGGCGCCATCGACTCGCCGGACCTCAAGTTCGGCGTCGGCTTCACCTTCAAGTAAGTGCGCTGCATTGCTCCTATACTGACTGAATGTCAGTGCTGTTTCCGTTCAGGGCCCTGCGACCAGTGCCGGGTGTGGCCGCGCAGGTGGCCTCCGTGCCCTACGACGTCGTCAACAGCGAGGAGGCGCGTGCGCTGGCGGCGGGCAACCCGCTCAGCTTCCTGCACGTCTCGCGGCCCGAAATCGATCTGCCGCCGGGCACGGACCCGCATGCGGACGTAGCCTACGCGAAGGCCACGGAGAACTTCGCAGCGCTGCGGCAGGCGGCGCCGCTCGTGATGGAGGACTCTCCCAGCCTCTACATCTACCGGCTCACGATGGGGGCGCACACGCAGACCGGTGTGGCCGCGTGCTTCTCGGTGGACGAGTACGACCAGGACCTGATCCGCAAGCACGAGAAGACACGCCCCGACAAGGAGGACGATCGCACGCGGCACATGCTCGCGATCGGCGCGCAGACCGGCCCGGTGTTCCTGACCTACAAGGCCTCACCGGCCATCGACGCTGCGGTGCAGCGGGCCGTGGCCGGCCCACCGCTCTTCGACGTCACCGCGCCGGACGCGGTGCGACACGAGGTGTGGCGCGTGCCGGCCGGAGAGGCGCGCCCGCTGGTCGATGGTTTCGCGGCCGTGCCCGTGCTGTACATCGCGGATGGCCATCACCGCGCAGCCAGTGCGGCACGGGCTCGTCGGGCACTGGCCGTTCGCGGCGCGGGGGAGTGGGACCGCGTGCTGGCGGTGGCGTTCCCCGACGACCAGATGCAGGTGCTGCCCTACAACCGTGTCGTCCGGGACCTGCACGGGCTGAGCGTGCCGGCGTTTCTCGATGCGGTTCGGGCGCGCGGCCAGGTGCACGAGGGCGGGCCCCCAACGCCCCGGGCGCGCGGGCAGGTGGCCATGCGCGTCGCGGGCGCGTGGCACACCATCACGTTCCCGTCGTCCGACGCGCTGGACGTGGACGTCCTCGAGCGCGAGGTGCTGGCACCAGTCCTCGGCATCACCGACGTGCGCACCGACACCCGCATCGAGTTCGTGGGCGGGATCCGCGGGACCGCCGAGCTCGAGCGGCTGGTCGACGGCGGCCGCCATGCGGTGGCGTTCTCGATGTATCCGGTGTCCATGGGGGACCTGATGCGCATCGCGGATGCCGGGGGGATCATGCCGCCGAAGTCGACGTGGTTCGAGCCGAAGCTGAGGGATGGGCTGTTGGCGCATGTGATCCTGTAACCCACCTGCCCGCACCTCGCACCTGCCGGCACCTGACAGCACCTGCCCGCACCCGTCGGCACCTGACCAACACCTGCCCGCCCGCACCCGTCGCACCCCCGCGCACCCGCCCGCACCTGCACCTATCCGCACCTGTTCGCACCCGTCGGCACCAGTCGGCACCCGGCCTACGCCTGTCCGCACGGTAAAATACGGATTGTCATGCCCACAGCCGTCCAACGCGTCTTCAACTTCTCCGCCGGCCCCGCCGTCCTTCCCCTGCCCGTCCTCGAAGAGGCCCAGCGCGACCTCGTCGCGATGCCGGGTGTCGGAATGTCCGTCCTCGAAGTCAGCCACCGCTCCAAGGCGTTCGAAGGGATCCTGGCCCGTGCCGAGGCCGATGTCCGGGCGCTCGGCCACGTGCCCGCCAACTACAAGGTGCTGTTCCTGCAGGGTGGCGCCTCGCTGCAGTTTTCGATGGTGCCGCTCAACCTGATGACCGACGGCAAGCCCGCCGACTACGTCGTCACCGGCGGCTGGGCACAGAAGGCGGTGAAAGAGGCGAAGCGCGTCGGGACCGTCAACATCGCCGGCACCACCGAGGCCGAGCGCTTCTCGCGTATTCCGCGCCAGGACGAACTGACGCTGGACCCGAATGCGGCCTACGTCCACATCACGTCGAACAACACGCTGTTCGGCACCCAGTGGAAGGCCGAGCCCGCCGTGGGCGACGTGCCACTCGTCGCCGACACGTCGTCGGACATGTTCAGCCGCCCGATCGACATCGCGAAGTACGGCCTCATCTACGCCGGCGCGCAGAAGAACCTCGGGCCCTCCGGCGTCACGCTCGTGATCGTCCGCGAGGACCTGCTCGCCCGGTCGTCGAAGTCCCTGCACACGATGCTGAGCTACGCGGTCCACGCGGAGAACGGCTCGCTGTACAACACCCCGCCGTGCTTCGGCATCTACCTGATGGGCCTGGTGATGAAGTGGGCGCTTGCCGAGGGCGGCCTGCCGGCCCTGGGCGCACGCAACGTCCGCAAGGCCGCGAAGCTCTACACTGAAATCGATCGCACCGGGTTCTACCAGGGCACGGCCGCCGCGGACAGCCGGTCGCAGATGAACGTCACGTTCCGGCTGGCGAGCGAGGAGCTCGAGAAGAAGTTCGTGAAGGAGTCCACCGCGGCCGGGCTCGACGGCCTGAAGGGCCACCGCTCGGTGGGCGGGATGCGGGCGTCCATCTACAACGCCTTCCCCGAGGCCGGCGTCGACGCGCTGGTGGACTTCATGCGCGAGTTCGAACGGGTCAACGGATAGTGATCGTGTCCATTGCCGATTGCCAAATCGCGGATTGCCGGATTCATTGGGTGATTGCGGATTGGGGCATTGGGGCATTCAAGAGAATTGGGGCAATGCGTCGAATCACGCGATCGCCCAATCTGAATGCCTCCATGCCCCAATCCGCCCTCGCCCGATGAATCGCCCGATTGGCAATGGGCGATCGGCAATGGACACCGGCCTCAGGCCTCAGCCCTCCCGACGCCTGAAGCGCCGGCGCCCGCCGCGCCGGCGGCGCCTCCGGCCGGGCGCGGCGCCCTCTCCCGTGGCGGCCGCTTCGGCTCCCGGTGGAGGCACCACCGCGTCGAGCGCCTCGATGAACCCGCGCCAGTGCTCCACGATCTCGGGGGCCTGGCCGTGGATGTCGAGCCACGTGAGCGCATCCTGGAAGGGCCCGCGATGCATCAGCGCGCGTTTGGCGCGCGCTGAGGACTCCAGATCGCGGAGGCGCGACTGGATGGACAGGATCTGCCGCAGCCGCTCGCTGTCCCGTCGCGCGATGGGGAGGATGCCGATCCTCAGCACCGGCGGCTTGGGTCGCCGCTCGCGGCGGTCCGTGGACCACACCCGGCCGCGTGGCCGGCGTCTGCCGCCCTCCTCTCCCGCGCCTGCGTCGACGACGGCCTCGTGCTCCGCTTCGATGGCGGTGTCGTCCGCCAGCTCGTCGCCCGGCTGGAAGCGGGGCATCATGCCGATGGGCAGCAGCAGCGACCCGAGCAGCACCGGATTGCTGAGTTGAGCCGGCAACTCCACGAAGCGGCGCCGGTAGGTGTCGAGCGCGCGCAGGCTCTCCCACAGCGGCTGGTGGGTGGCCCGGCGCTGCAACTCCGGTGTGACCGGCTCGAGGAGTCCGTGGTCGGCCAGCAGGCGGAAGGTGCGTTCCGCCGAGCCCGATCGCAGGATCTTGTAATACTCCTCCACGAGTCGTGCCGGCGCGGCCATCGCCATCAGGTGCCGCTGCTGGCGGATGGCCTCGACGATCGGCGGGTCGAGGGTGAAGTCGAGGCGCGAGGCGAACGCCACCGCGCGGAGCATGCGGACGGGATCCTCCTCGAACCGCTGCAGCGGATCGCCGATGGAGCGAATCACGCGCCGCCGCAGATCCTCGAGCCCGCCGACGTAGTCGATGAGCGAGAACGTGCCGATGTCGTAGAAGAGCGCGTTGATGGTGAAGTCGCGCCGGAAGGCGTCCTCTTCGGGCGTGCCGAAGGTGTTGTCGTGGCGGACGATGCCCTCTGCGTGCTGATGGGCGCGGGGCGCGTCCGGGGCCAGGGCCTCCTCGCCCGCGGTGTCCGCCGACGCCTCGGCCAGCTCGGCCGCCCCGACATGCCGCCGAAAGGTGGCCACCTCGATCGTCTTGGCGCCGAACCGGACGTGGGCCAGCCGGAACCGCCGTCCGATGATCCAGCAGTTCCGGAACAGCTTCTTGATCTGGTAGGGATGGGCGTCGGTGCCGACGTCGAAGTCCTTGGGCAATCGCCCCAGTAGAAGGTCGCGCACGCCGCCGCCCACCAGGTAGGCGGTGTAGTTGAAGTCGCGCAACCTGTAGAGCACCTTCAGCGCATCAGGGTCGATGTCCTTGCGCGAGATTGTGTGCTCCGCGCGGGGCACGATCACCGGGTCGGCCATGCAACAGGGCATTGTACGCCGGGACAGAAAGTCCCGGCGCTCCTCCCTGCCGGTCGCCCGGCTGCCGGGACCCCGCATGCTACGATGCCTCGTGCGCATGGCCGCCCGGTCGTCCCCGACCGCCCTGCTGTTGGCTGTCCTGCTGATGGTGCTCACGGCCGATCTGGCCGTCGCGTCGCGCGCCGACCTGGCGCGCGCGCTGGCCCTCTACAACCAGCGGCGCTTCGATCAGGCCATCGAAGCGGCGGCTGCTGCCCGGAAGAACCCCGAAACCCAGGATGTGGCCGCCGTCGTGCTGGCGCGGGCCCACCTCGAGCGGTACCGCGAGCAGGTGGACCCGGCAGATCTCAGCGCTGCCCGGGAAGCGCTCGGTGCCGTCCGCGCCACGGAGCTGGAGCCGCGCGTGCGCCTGGAGTACCTGATGGCGCTCGGCGAGGCCCTGTTTCTCGAGGACGAATACGGGGCCGCCGCCCACCTGTTCGCGAGCGCGGTGGAGCCAGCCAGGGCGATCGACGCCTCGCTGACCGAGGCGCTGGTGGACTGGTGGGGCAGTGCCGTGGAAGGCCTGGCCAACCTCGCGCCCCCCGACGAGCGGCGGGCGCTTTTCCAGGCCCTGGCAGGCAGCATGCGGAAGGAGCAGGCCACCAGTCCCGAAAGCGCCGCCGCTGCCTACTGGGTGGCTGCCGCTCTACGCGGCGCGGGGGACTCGATGGGCGCGTGGCACGCGGCCACGGCCGGATGGGTGCGGGCCCGTCTGGCCGGCGCCAGGTCCCCTAACCTGCGCGCGGACCTCGACAAGCTCGTCCTGCAGGGCATCATCCCCGACCGCGTCCGCCCCCTGGCACCCGCCGACCGCGCCGCCGCCGAGTCCCAGCTGAGGGCGGAGTGGGAGCTGGTGAAGGAAAGGTGGAGGTAGATCGAGAATCTGGTGATCTGGGGATCTTGTGATCTGGTGATCGATCTTGCGAGGTGGTGATCTGGGGATCTATCTGGTGATCTGGTGATCTGGTGATCTGGTGATCGATTGGGGACTTGGCGCAACATTGCCGGGATCTCATGCGCACGGATCGCGCCAGATCACGAAATAGATCCCAGATCACCAGATCAAATCGTCAGATCTCCAGCTCACCACATCAGATCACCAGCTCACCACATCAGATCACCAGCTCACCACATCACGAGATCATCAGATAGCAGGCGCTTTATCACTTCTTTGCCTCTTTCCAGTTCGCGCCTGTTCCGACATCGACGTCCAGCGGCACCTGCAACGTGACGGCGCCGGCCATCGTCTGCCTGACGAGCGCCGCCACGGCGTCGGCCTCCTGCGCCGGCGCCTCGAAGAGCAGCTCGTCGTGCACCGTGAGGATCATGCGGGCGCGGGCGTGGTCGCGCCGGAGCGCGGCGTCCACGTCGATCATCGCGCGCTTGAGGATGTCGGCTGCCGTGCCCTGGATGGGCATGTTCACGGCCATGCGCTCGGCCGCGGCGCGAATCTGGCCGTTTCGGCTCGTCACCTCGGGCACCAGCCGCCGGCGCCCGAACATCGTCTTGACCACGCCCGTGCGCCGGGCGTCCTCGAGCGTCTGGTCGATGAACTGGCGCACGCGAGGGAAGCCCTCGAAGTACGCGTCGATGAACTGTTGCGCCGCCGCCTGCGGCACGCCGATGTCCTTGGCGAGCGTGAAGGCGGTCTTCCCGTAGAGCAGCGCGTAGTTGATGATCTTGGCCCGGCGCCGCAGCTCGTGCGGCGAGAGCGGCGAGTCGGGCCCGAACACCTTCAGCGCCGTCTGGTCGTGGATGTCGTCGCCGCGCTCGAACGCGGCGATGAGCGTCTCGTCCCCGGAGAGATGGGCGAGCACCCGCAGCTCGATCTGCGAGTAGTCCGCGGAGACCAGGACGAAGCCCGGCTCCGCGATGAAGGCGCGCCGGATCTCGCGCCCGAGCTCGGTGCGGATCGGGATGTTCTGCAGGTTGGGGTCGCTGCTGCTGAGCCGTCCCGTGGCGGCCACCGCTTGGTTGAACTGCGTGTGCACGCGCCCGGTGTCCGGGTTCACCAGCATGGGCAGCGCGTCGATGTAGGTGCCTTTCAGCTTCGACAGGCCACGCCAGTCCAGGATCATCCGTGGAAGGTCGTGTGTCTGCGCGAGCTCCTCCAGCACCTCCACGGCCGTCGACGCGGTGCGCGTGGTGCCCGTGCGCTTCAGCACCGGCAGCTTGAGCTTCTCGAATAGCACCTCCGCGAGCTGCTTCGGCGAGTTGATGTTGAACGTCTCACCGGCCAGCCTGAAGATCTCGGCGCCGAGCTCGGCCAGCTCTCGATCCACGCGCGTGGCCTGCGCGGCCAGGGCCTGTACGTCGACGCGGACGCCCGTGCGTTCCAGGCCGGCCAGAATGGGCACCAGCGGCAGCTCCAGCTCGCGATACACCCCGTCGAGCGCCTCGCGCGCCAGCGCCGGCATGAACACGTCCGCCAGCTGCAGGGCCAGGTCCGTCCGCTCCCCGGCGTAATCGAGCAGCGCCTCGGGCGGCAGCTCGGCGAACGGGTGCGCCTTCGCCCCCTTCCCTCGCACGGCGTCCTCGTCGAGCGCGCTATAGCCGACCTGCTCGAGGGCCAGCGGTTCCAACGCCTGGCTGGACCGGTTCGCGTCGAGCAGGTACGACGCCAGCATCGTGTCCACGTCGAGTCCGTCGAGGTGGATGCCGTGCCGGCCGAGGACGATCAGGTCGGCCTTGATGTCGTGCCCGACCTTGCGGACGGCGGCGCTCTCGAGCACCGGCGCCAGCAGGGCGAGCGCGCGCGATCGGTCGAGCGATCCCTCGCCCATGAAGCCCTGGTGCCCGAGCGGGATGTACCGCGCCTGGCGCGGCGCCGTGGACAGGGCCACGCCAACCAGCGTCGCGCGCACCGGCGCGGTGCCGTCGGTCACCAGGCGCAGCGCCACGCGCGAGGCGTGCGCCAGCTGCCCGGCGAGGGCCCGCAGCTCGTCGAGCGAGGCCACGATCTGGTAGTCCCGGACCACGGACTCCGCCGACGGCGCGTACTCGGTGACCAGCGTGCGGAAGCCCAGCGTCGAGAACAAGGCGTAGCAGCGGTCGCGGGTGGCGCCACCGAACCGGAAGCGCTCGGGATCGAACTCCACGCCGACGTCGGTGTGGATCGTCACCAGCTCGCGGCTCTGCCGCGCCTGGTCGGCATGGGCCTTCAGGCCCTCGCGGTACTTCTTCTGCGGCACCTCGTCGGCACGCGACAGCAGCGCGTCGAGCGACCCGTAGGTGGCAATCAGGTCCCGCGCGCCCTTCTCGCCGATGCCCGGCACGCCCTTCACATTGTCGGTGGAGTCGCCCATCAGCGCGAGCACGTCCACCACCTGCGCCGGTGCCACGCCGAACTTCTCGGTCACGCCGGCCTCGTCGTACCAGGCCCCTTCATCACGGGGGTTGTAGACGCGGATGCCGTCGCCGACGAGCTGGAAAAAGTCCTTGTCGCCCGTGACGATGGCCACCTCGAACCCGGCGGCCGCCGCCTTCCTCGCCAGCGTGCCGATCACATCGTCGGCCTCGAAGCCCTCCGCGGTGAAGATGGGCACGCCCATCGCCTCGCAGGCCTCGTGGACCCACGGGATCTGCTCCTTCAGGTCGTCCGGCATGGCCGAGCGATTGGCCTTGTAGTCCGCGGCCAGCTTCGATCGGAACGTCTCGGTGGGCAGGTCGAACGAGGCGGCAATGTACTCCGGCTGATGATCGGCCAGCAGCTTCCGCAGCATCGTCACGAAGCCATAGACGGCGTTGGTGGACTTGCCGTCCGGACCCGTGAGCCCGCGGATGGCGTGGTACGCCCGGTACATCTGATTGCTGCCGTCGATCAGGAACAGGGTGCGGGGCGCCATGGAGTCACTCAAGGTATCACCCCGGCGTGGGTGCCGTCAGGGCGCTCCGTCCATTGCCGATTGCCAATCGCCGATTGCCGGAGTCGGATCGTGCAATCGCCCAATCCGAATGCCCCATTGCCCAATCCGCCTTCGCCCGATGAATCGCCCGATTGGCAATGGGCAATCGGCAATGGATACGCGCGATATGATGGACGGCTGTGATGCGGGCGTGGACCGTGTGCTGCGTGGTGCTGCTGCTCGTCGCCTGCGGCACCAATCCGTTGTCGCGGAAGTACGAGTACGAGGAAGAGGTCTACGTCGACCTGGACGGATCGGCGACGGTGTACGTCAATGCGGCCGTGCCCGCGCTGGTGGCGCTGCGCGGGGCGGACCTGCCGCTGGACCCCTTCGCCCGCCTGGATCGCCAGGACGTCCGCGCGCTCTTCGAGTCGCCCGTCTCGCGCGTGGCGAATGTCAGCACGTCGCGGCGCGACGGCCGGCGCTACGTGCACGTCCGGCTGGAGGTGGACGACGTCCGGCGCCTGGGGGAGGCGCCGATGTTCGCGTGGTCGCGCTACCGGTTCGACGTGACCGACGCCGCGGCCGAATACGCGCAGCGGATCGGCGCCCCGGCCGGCCGGGACGTCGGGGAGGTCGGGTGGTCCGGCAGGGAACTCGTCGCCTTCCGGCTCCATCTGCCGAGCCGCGTCACTTTCCACAACGCGCCGTCGAAGGAAATCCTGCGCGGCAACATCATCGTCTGGGAGCAGCCGCTCGGTGAGCGGCGCCAGGGCGTGCCCATCGACATCGACGTGCGCATGGACAGCGAGTCGATCCTCGCCAGCACGCTGCTGCTGTTTGGCGCCATGATCGTGTTGGTCGCAGTCACGTTCGCGGCCTTCATCTGGTTCATCAGGCGGCGCGGCGCGGTGGAGCCGTCGGCCTGACGGCCGCTCACCAGGACTCCCGCTCCGACGCCAGCAGCGATTCCCGCATCTCGGCCTCCGTCCGCAGCAGGTTCGTCACCTGGAGGGCGCCGAACCCGGTCGCGAGCGACCGCGCGAGCATCCGCTCCACGTTGCTGTCCACGACGCCCTCGAGCGTGACGCTGCCCCGATTGACGATGATCTTGATCGGCGGGTTGACCAGCGACGCGTACTGCCAGAACGACGAGTTGCCGTAGATGGCGCGCGCGATGCGGAACCGCAGCTCGTCGTCGAACGTCGAGACCGGCAGGACGCCGATGGCGTTCTCGACCGCCGTGACCCCGTCCACCCGCCGGATGCGCCGCTCCAGATCGTCCCGCTTGTAGGGCATCGTCACCCACCCGGAGAGGACGACCCGGCCGTTGTCCACCGACGCGGAGATGCTGTCGAAGATCGTGTACTGGGTATAGCGGTTGACCTGATCGACAATCTTCTCGAAGACCACCCGATCGTGCAGGTCCATCTGCGCCGAAACCGCCGCGGGCATGCACAGGACCCCGATGGCCACGAGCAGCGCGGTGAGGGTTGCCTTCATGATCGTCACCTCTACTGAAGGTGACTGCGAATGCCGTGCCAGCCAAAGCCGTCACCTGGCGGTGACGGTGCAGAATCGAGCGCACTCAAATGCCGGCGTCAGGGCGTGGCGATGTAGCCGCGCCGCGCCCTGACGCGCAGCGAGGGGTCTCGGACCTCGACGCGGATGCTGTGCCACCGGCCGTCCCTGTGCCCGGGGCTCGGGTAGCCGATGTAGTACTGCTTGCTGAGCTCGTCCGCGATGGTGGCGGTCGCGGGATCCAGGTCACGCGGGTCCGAGACGATCTCCGTCCGGCCGCCGCTGTCGTCAGTGATCTGGCGCAGCGCCGACACGTTCACGCGGTCGTCGGGTCCGGTCGAGTAGCCGCCTCCGCCACCGCCCGGGAAGGGCGGGTAGCTGCCGCCGCCACGACCGCCGGGGATGGGGAACGGCATCGGGAAGCGCGGGCCCCCGCCGCCGACCGGAGGCCGCGGGCGGGACAGGATCGTCGGAACGCCGTTGCCGTCGATGCCCACCGCGTAGACCAGTACCTCGCTCTCGCGCACGAGCTGCCGCACCTCACCCACACCCACCCGGCTGCTGGTGTCGTTGCCATCCGAGATGATGACGAGGGCCTTCTTGCGGTTGCGGCCGCCGTGCGCCATCGGGACCGCCTCGGCGACGGCGTCATACATGGCCGTGCCGCCGTTCGGGTTCACGCGCCCCAGGCTCCAGCTGACGGCCCGGCGGTCACTCGTCCAGTCCTGCACGAGATCCGGCCCCGCGCTGAAGCGGTAGAGGAAGAACTCGTCCGCCTCGTCCGTCAGCTGCTGCAGGAAGCGGTCGATTGCCTCGCGCGCCGCATGCCACTTCTGGCCCTGCATGCTGCCGCTGGTATCGAGGACGATGCCGAGGCTGACCGGCGTGCGGTCCGCGGAGAAGTGCGTGATCTCCACCGGCTGGTTGTCCTCGTAGATGACGAAGTCCTCCTTCGTCAGCCCGGGCAGGAACCGCCCCGTGCGATCCGTGACCGTTGCGGTGACGTTGATGAGCTCCACGCCGCTGCGGAAGCGAAAGCCTTCCTGCCCCGAGACGGGAGTGGTGGCGTGCAGCCCCAGCAGGACCGCCAGCCCCGCGAGCCTCAGCGTTGAACGACGTGTGTGGTGACGCATGGCTGCTTCCTACTTCCTGCTTCCTGCTTCCTACTTCCTACTTCCTATCTGAGCGCCACCGGCGCCGTCACCGGCGGGTCCGCGCGCCTGTCGACGTGCGGCAGCGTCCCGTCATCGGTCCGGAAGCTGACGCGATAGCGTGCCACCGACTGCGGGGCGGCCACCTTCACCACGAACGGCGACTCGTCGCCGGCCGTCAGCTTCAGGAAGTCGATCGGCGCCTTCGCGCTGGTCACGAACGTGCCCTGCTGATCGAAGAGGAAGACGACGGCGGTCACGCGCTCGACGACTGGCGCCGACGGGGGGTTGCGCACCAGGCCCGCCACCGAGAGATTCACGCCTTCCCGCTCGTGCCGCAGCGAGAGCAGCTCGAGCGGCGACGAGGCCGCCTGCAGCTGCGCCGACACGGGCTGGCTGTCCCCGCCGCTCATGCGCAGGTAGACGACACCGCCGAGCACCACGGCCAGTACCGCGGCCGCCGCGGCCAGCCAGCGCTGGTGCCGATTGCTCTCGCGCACCGGCTCCTCCGTGCCGAGGAAGCCGGACTGGACCGGGATCGCCGCGGCGACGGGCACGTCGGTGGCGAGCGGAACAGCGCCAGTCCCGGCGGCGCGCGCCTCGCTGGTGAACGTGGACAGCCCGGCAGCGGCCTCGGTGACGACGCTGGTCGGGCTTCGCCACGGGGAGGCCGGAGCGTCCGTCGTGGGTGAACCGGCCGGCGTGGTGGCCTCGTCCGGGATGGGGGGCACGGTGGCAGGCACCCCTGCCGCGGCCGCGAGTGCGGCCACCCGCGCGGCGCCGTGCCGCTTCAGTTCCTGCGACGTGCGCCAGGCCAGCACGCTCATGCCCAGTGCCAGGCCCAACGACAGGACGGTGACTGCAATCAGCAACGTCTCCATGGCTCCCTCACCGGAGTCTGAACTCCACGGCCACTTCCACGATGACGTCCACGGGCGTGCCCTTCAGCCGGGCTGGGGCGAAGCGCCACTGGCGGACGGCCTGGATGGCCTGCTCGTTGAGGCCCATGCCGAGGCCTCGCAGCACCTTCACGTCGCCGACGCTGCCGTCGCGACGGATGACGATCTCCAGCTCGACCTCGCCCTCGAGGTTCGCGCGGCGCGCCGCGTCGGAGTACTGCGCACGGACTTCCTTCAGCAGCCGGGGCGGCTCCACGCCGCTGCCGGGCCGGTAGGGCCCGCCGCCTGTGCCGCCGCCAGAGCCTTCACCGATACCGGACCCATCGCCCTGGCCGAGCCCGGTGCCCTGGCCCGTACCCACGCCGCCCCCGGCGCCGGGCCCGGAGCTGGGCTGGGTCTCCTCGCTCTTGGCCATGAGGCCTTCGCGGTCCTGCGTGTCGGCCGGCTTGGTGGCAATCGGCGCCATGACGGGCGGCAGAATCTTGGCCTCGATGGGCGTGGGCGGCGGTTCGACCACTCGCGGTTTCGCCTCCAGCGGCGGCGGGGGCTTCCGGACGGGAAGCGGGCTGCTGACGCTGGACGAGCCCTTGCGCTCCGCCTTGGGCGGCGGCGCCTTCATCTTGAGGCCGCCTCCGCCACCTCCGCCGCCGGGCCCGGGGGTTGCCAGGAACACCAGGCGCACCGGCTCAGGGTCCTTCAACGGCTCGGTCGGCGTGGGCGTCGCCGTGGCGCTGAGGCTGCCGGCCAGGAGTATCGTGGCGGCCACCACGCCGTGCAGGCTGGTGGAGACGGCCAGCGGCATGCTGGCCGGACGATTGCCCTGTGGCGCCGGCCCGAAGAGCTCGCGTCCCAGCGTCCCGGCGGGGACCGGCATCGCCACCGGAAGACCCGCCGCGAGCGCCCGCACCGCCCGGACAGCCTCCTCGTGCGAAACATAACCGTAGAGCCCCGGGTCCACCGGATGGCCGGCGGGCATCAGGGCCGCCACGGAACGGATCTCGCCGCGGGCCACCAGGTGCGCCACCAGCCGCTCGGGTACCCCGGCGGCGGCGGCGATGTCCTGGACGGTGTAGACGTCAGGCTGCATGGCGAACTCGACCACCTTCATCGCAAAAGCCTTGCCGTCCTCGTGGCGCGAGTAACGCAGCCAGAAGGGGCAAGATCTGGCCTGAATTCACGAGTTTCCCGGGGCCGTCGCGCCTCGGCCCCTCGCGAGGCCGTCCTGGTGGCTTACTGAGGCTACACCCAAGCGTCCGCTTGTAGATACAGACGCTTGTGCGAACCGCGGCTTTCCTGATACACCACCGCGCATGTTCAGATCCCTGCTCGTGCTGGCAACCGCCCTGGCGATCGCGGCCCCCGTGGGCACCCAGGCGAGGAAGTTGAAGGTCCACATCTCGGTGGACATGGAAGGTATCGCCGGGGTGGTGTCCGGAGACCAGCTGGGGCCCTCGGGATTCGAGTACGGCCGATTCCGTGAGTTCATGACGAAGGAAGCGCTCACGGCCGTCACGGCCGCGAAGGAGGCGGGCGCCACCGAGATCGTCGTCGCCGACTCGCACGGCAACGGCGAGAACCTCCTCATCGAGCAGTTCCCGCCGGACGTCACCATCGTCCGGTCCTGGCCCCGCAAGCTGTCGATGATGGCGGGCATCGACGAGACCTTCGACGCGGCCATCTTCATTGGCTACCACGCGTCCACGACCAACCCCACCGGCGTGCGCGCGCACACCAACTCCAGCGCCACGCTCACCCGCGTCGCATTGAACGGCGTGGACATGACGGAGGGCGCGTGGAACGCCGCCATTGCTGGTCACTTCGGCGTGCCGGTCGTGATGGTGTCCGGTGACGATGCGGCGGTGGCGGAGGTGCAGAAGGTCGTCGGGCCGATCGAGGCCGCGGAGGTGAAGAAGGCGCTGGGCTTCCACTCCGCGCGCACGATGACGCCGCAGGCGGCGCTGGGCGTGATTGGCGAGCACGTGAAGAAGGGCCTGGCGCGGCGTGCCGAGCTGAAGCCCTACAAGCCAGCCGGTCCCGTCACGGTGGATGTGTCCTTCAAGCACTACCTGCCGGCCGAGGTGCTGGCCTACCTGCCGTTGTTCGAGCGCACCAGCGCGCACAGCGTCCGCTTCCGCGCGAAGGACATGGTGGAGGCGACGTCGGTGATGGAGTTCATCGGGGAGTACCGTCCTGACCTGTCGCCGTGAACGGCGTCCGCGTCCATTGCCGATTGCCAAATCGCGGATTGCACGATTCATTGAATCATGGCGGAATGCGGCATTGCGGCATTCAACGAATTGCAGCATTGCCCCGATGCCCCAATGCCCCAATGCCTCGATGTTCCAATGAATAAACACCGCAGAAATCCGCAATCGCCCGATGAATCGCCAATCGTCAATCCGCTATTGGCAATGGTCGCGGTCGCCGTTGCGGTCGCCGTCGTG